>JACCEA011338976.1_pt1 | contig 19896 bp, 16 predicted proteins | sample 7449851 | NCBI WGS metagenome assembly JACCEA01 (sample SAMN15323453, study PRJNA562643) | freshwater metagenome | isolation source: river surface water | place: USA:Blue River Watershed | collected 2017-08-18
CCTGTGCATTAATTATCTGATCATTATGCATTGGACAGTTGTGCGCTGCTGATTGAAATTTGCACGTTGAATCTGGCCGCAACCGGCCCTCCCGGGCAAATAGTGATCAAGCGCACGGCTGGGGCTGTCCGCAATTCACGATAAGAACAACAGAGGACGCAGCATGCCGCACGAAGAGTTCGATTACGTCATTGTCGGTGCCGGCTCGGCAGGCAGCGTGCTGGCCAGCCGACTGACCGAAGACCCGGACGTGACCGTCTGCCTGCTGGAATCCGGCGGACCGGACAAGAGCATCCTGATCCATGCGCCGGCCGGGTTCGTCGGCATGGTGGCGACCCGTTACAACAACTGGGCCTACGACACCGTCCCGCAAGCGCACATGGACAACCGTGTGTGCTACCAGCCCCGTGGCAAGACCCTGGGTGGCTCCAGCTCGATCAACGCCATGCTCTATGTGCGTGGCAATCGCTGGGACTACGATCACTGGGCCGGCCTGGGCAACCCCGGCTGGTCGTATGACGAGGTGCTGCCGTACTTCAAGCGCGCCGAGCACAACGAAACCCACGGTGCCAGCCAATACCACGGTGCCGGCGGTCCGCTGAACGTCGCCGAGCTGCGCACGCCGAGCGCTCTAAGCAAGGCCTTCGTCAAGGCTGCCGTGCTCAATGGCATTCCCGAAACTGCCGATTACAACGGCGCCGACCAGTTCGGCTCGTTCCTCTATCAGGTCACGCAGAAGAACGGCGAGCGCTGCAGTGCGGCCAAGGGCTACCTGACGCCCAATCTGTCCCGCCCCAACCTGTGCGTGAAAACCCACGCGCTGTCGGCCAGGGTCATCATGGAAGGCAAGCGCGCCCGCGGCATTGCCTACTATCAGGGCAGCCAGTTGAAAGAGGTGCGGGCCCGGCGCGAGGTCATCCTCAGTGCTGGCGCCTTTGGTTCTCCGCAGCTGCTGATGCTCTCCGGCATCGGCCCGGCGAAGCACTTGCAGGCGCTGGGCATTGCCGTGGTGCACGACCTGCCGGGCGTCGGCGAGAACCTGCAGGATCACATCGACCAGGTACAGAGCTACTACGCCGACAGCCGCAGCGAAACCTTCGGCATCTCGCCGCGCGCAGCGGTGAAGATGGCCAAGGGCGTATTCGAGTGGCGCAAACAGCGCACCGGGGTGATCTCCACGTCCATTGCCGAGGCTGGCGCCTTCCTGCGCTCGTCGCCCGAGGTCGCGGTGCCGGACCTGCAGCTGGTGTTCGTCGTCGCGCTGGTCGACGACCATGGCCGCAAGATGCACGCCAGTCACGGATTCTCCTCTCATATCGAAGTGCTGCGACCCTACAGTCGGGGTACGGTCAAACTGGCCAGTGCCGACCCGCGCGTGGCGCCGAAAATCGACCCGAATTTCCTCGCCGATGAGCGCGACCTGAACCTGCTGGTCAAGGGCGTGCAACTGCAGATGGACATCCTGCAGAGCGATCCGCTCAAACCCTGGCGCGGCAAGATGCTGTACCCGGTCCAGCGTGATGACACGGCCGGAATCATTGCCGACATCCGCGCCCGTGCCGACACCCAGTATCACCCGACCAGCACCTGCAAGATGGGCCCGGCCAGCGACGCCATGGCGGTGGTCGACGCGCAGTTGCGTGTGCATGGTCTGGAAGGTCTGCGGGTAGTCGATGCCTCGATCATGCCGACCGTCACCGGCGGCAATACCAATGCACCGACCATCATGATCGGCGAGAAGGCCGCCGACATGATCCGCGCAGCAGGTTGCGCCGGCTGAGTCGTCTTTGGACTGTTTTGCTCTGCTGATTGAAATTCATCGGCCAGCAGCTTCAATCAGTCAGGTGTCTGCGCCGGCTCGGCGGCGCAAATTCCAATCTTGTCCCCGGAGGTAAGTGCGTGATGAACAGTGCCATCAAGATACTCAGTTGCACCCTGGCCTTGACCGTAAGCACTGCACACGCCGCCGGTGGCGGGGCCGCGGTCACTGATCCGAATGCCATGCAGGGCAAACACTTCGATGCCAAAGGCAAGCTGCCCTCGACGTTCACCCTCGAGCTGCAGGACGGCCTGCGCAAAAGCCTGCCGTTCGAGGACCAGCGTGACTTCGAGGAGGCGAAAAAGGGCTTTATTGCTGCACCGCCCTACAGACAGATCATGGCGGAGGCCGGGCATGTTGCCTGGGACATGGGCAGCTATGACTTCCTGTTGCAGGACAAGTCATTCGACAGCGTACATCCCTCGCTGCAGCGCCAGGCAGTGCTCAATATGGCTTACGGCCTTTATGAAGTGGTGCCGGACAAGGTCTACCAGGTGCGCGGCTATGACCTGGCCAATATCAGCTTCATCAAGGGCGATACCGGCTGGATCATTTTCGATGTGCTGACTGCCAAGGAAACCGCCAAAGCGGCGCTGGATTTCATCAACCAGAAACTCGGCAAGCGCCCGGTCGTGGCGGTGGTGATTTCACACTCCCACGCGGATCACTTTGGCGGCATCCGTGGTGTGGTCGATGAGGCTGATGTGCGAAGCGGCAAGGTGCCGGTGATCGCCCCGGTCGGATTCATGGAACATGCCGTGGCCGAAAACGTTTATGCCGGCAATGCCATGAGCCGGCGAATGTTTTTCCAGTACGGCGTATTGCTGCCGCGCAGCCCGTTCGGCCATGTTGATCAGTCGATCGGCAAGAACACGGCGTCGGGCAATCTCGGCCTGATCGAACCCAATCGCTACATTGAAAAGGATTTCGAGACGCTGACCATCGATGGTGTCGAGATGGAATTCCAGAACACGCCGGGCACCGAGGCGCCGGCCGAGATGAATACCTGGTTTCCGCAGTTCAAGGCATTCTGGGCGGCAGAGAACATCACCGGCACCATCCATAACATCTACACCCTGCGCGGCGCGCTGGTGCGTGATGCGTTGATCTGGTCCAAACACATCAATACGGCGCTGTACCGTTATGGTCAGCAAGCGCAGGTGATGTTTGCCTCGCACAGCTGGCCGCGTTTCGGCAACGAGCGTGTGCAGGAAGTCATGCGCACCCAGCGCGATGTCTACGCCAACCTGAACAACGCGGTACTGCATGCTGCCAATCAGGGCGTGACCATCAACGAAATCCACAATGTCTACACACTGCCCGAGAGCCTCAAGAACAACTGGGCGGCCCACAGCTATCACGGCTCCGAAGAGCACAACAGCCGGGCGGTGATCAATCGCTACCTGGGCTACTGGGACGCCAATCCGGCGACCCTGATGCCGCTCTCGCCCGCTGATTCGGCGCCGCTGTATGTCGAGATGATGGGCGGGGCAGCCAAGATCATGGCCAAGGGGCAGGAACTGGCGGAGCAGGGCAAGTACCGCGAGGCTTACGAAATCCTCAACAAGCTGGTGTACGCCGAGCCGGGCAATCAGGCGGCCAAGGACCTGCTGGCGGATGTTTATGAACAGGTCGGTTACCAGAAGGAGAGCCCGAGTGTGCGCAACAGTTTCCTCGCTGCGGCCTTCGAGCTGCGCCATGGCATGCCCGGCGGCGTGCCGCCCAAGACCCTGGGGCCGGATATGATTCGCGGGATGAGCACCGAGTTGTGGTTGAACTTTCTCGGTATCAGTCTGGATGGCAGCAAGGTCGCCGGTCAGCGTTTTGTCTTCAATCTGCATACCCCGGATAACGGCGAGCAATTTGTCGTCGAGTTGAGCAATTCGACATTGACCAACATCATGGGGGTGCAGAGCAAGGACGCCGATCTGACGATCACCCTGAACCGCAGCGATCTGGAGCAGGTGATGGCCCGTAAGGCGACCTTCAAGGAACTGATTGCCGCGGGCAAGGCGAAGTTCGATGGCAATCCACAGCCGTTTGTTCAGTTGATGAGCGCCATGACACCCTTCACGCCGAACTTTGAACTGCTGCCGGGGACCATGGCCAAGTAATCTTCCAGCGGTGGTAATGGCGCGTGCTGAGCCGCCTTGCGCTGGTCATTGGTCGGTGAGGAATGCCAGGGGTGTGTGCGCTGCGGGTTGACGCAGCACCTGCCTGCCGTGATGCTCCACCCCCTGCGCCATTGTTCCCAGCCAAGGCTATTCGATGTCCAAGAAAAACCCCAAGCAGCGTCACACTACTGTTGCCGTGCCTGCACAAAATCCGCTGTTGACGCTGCTGCGCAGCAGCTGGTGGCTGCCGGTACTGGCCATTCTCCTGTTGCTGGTTGTGCTGTTGTGGTGGGCGCAGCCGGGCCTGTTCAAGCCCGCCGCAGGCATCCGCAGCGATGCCAGTCCTGCGATCAGTGAGACGGTCAAACCGGTGGCCTTGCAGATGGTTGATGAGCAAGGCTGTCAAGGTTGCCATGCCGGCGAATCCAAGCAATGGCAGGGCTCCCATCACCAGCGGGCCATGGAGTTGCCGAGCGAACTCACGGTGCTGGGCGACTTCAACGATGTCACCTTCAAGAGCGACACGGAAACCACGCGCTTCTTCCGCAAAGACCATGAAGTCTGGGTCAATACACCAGGGTCAGACGGGCAGCCGGCGGACTTCAAGGTGGCCTATACCTTCGGCTTCGAGCCGTTGCAGCAATACCTGCTGGAGCTGCCCGGTGGTCGTCTGCAGCCGTTGGGTGTGGCCTGGGATAGCGAGAAAAAGCAGTGGTTCCATCTCTACCCCGGGCAGGGCATTGATGCCCGCAACGCACTGCACTGGACCAAGACCGCGCAGAACGCCAACTACATGTGCGTCGAGTGCCATACCACCGGCTTCAAGCGCAATTTCAATGCACAACAGAACAGCTTTGCCAGCCACTGGCAGGCACTGGGTGTGGGTTGCCAGAGTTGCCATGGTCCGGCGTCCGGGCATTTGAACTGGGCGATCAAGGCCGACCAGGCGGATGCCTCCCGGGGCTTCGAGCAGCCCTTGCTCAGCCAGACCACTAACCGCGGGCAGGTGGAAATCTGCGCCCGCTGCCATGCCTTGCGCAGTCCGCTGGGCGACGGTTACCAACATGCCAATGCCTTGCTCGACGATTATCTGCCCAGTGCCTTGAATGCAGCTCAGTATGAAGTCGACGGCAAGATCAAAGGCGAGGTCTTCGAGTACGGCTCCTTCACCCAGAGCAAGATGTTCGCCAAGGGCGTGGCCTGCACCGATTGTCACAATCCGCACAGCACGCAATTGAAAGCGCAGGGCAATGCGGTCTGCACCCAGTGCCATAACCCCGCCGGCAAGACCGCGGCGCCTGGTGTCGATGGTGCAGGCTTGCGTGCCAAGGACTACGACAGTCCGGCGCATACCAAACACCCGGCCGGCAGCCCGGCGGCGCAATGCACGGCGTGCCACATGCCCGGCAAGTTATACATGGGCAATGATTTGCGCCATGACCACAGTTTCAGCGTGCCCAATCCGGCGCAGTCCAAGGCGCTGGGCGCACCGGATGCCTGCATGGGCTGCCACCGCGAAAGCAAGTCGGACCGGGTGATCGAGCAGTTCAATACGCTGTTCCCTGGTTCTCAGCCACACGACGGTGGTTATGCGCTGGCGCTGGATCAGGCCCGTAAAGGTTCTGCAGGTGCTGCGCGGGCGCTGCAGGCGCAACTGGCGCGCAACGATCTGCCGTCCATCCGGCGTGCCGCGTTGCTGGCAGAGTTGGGCAATTATCCGTCGGCGCAGGCGCTGACATTGATCAGCACTGCGTTGCAGAGCCCGGATGGCGACGTCCGTGAAGCGGCAGTGCGCGCACTGTCGGCGATGGCTGCGCCGCAGCAGATCGGGCAACTGCTGACGCCGTTACTGCGTGATCCGCTGCGTGCAGTGCGTCTGGCGGCGATCTGGGAGCTGGCACAACAACCGCCCGAGGCGCGGCAGAACCTGTCCCCGGCATTCTGGCAGCAGCTGCTTGGCGAATACGAACAAGTGCAATTGCAGTTGCTGGAACGCGGTGAAGGCAATATGAATCTGGCCGGGCTGTATCAGATCAGTGGCCGCAGCAATGAGGTCGAGGCCGCCTTGCGCCGCGCGCTGCGCAGTGATCCGGATTTCCTGCCGGCACTGGTCAGCCTGTCGCAGCTGCTTGAGCAGCGCAATCCGCAGGAGGCTGCGCAACTGCTGGAGCAGGCCTTGCAACGCGATCCGCAGGATGCGTTGCTGCATCACAGCCAAGGCTTGTCGCTGGTGCGTCAGGGCGATTATCAGGCGGCCTTGATCGCCTTTGCCAAGGCCGACGCGCTGGAGCCGCAGAACCCGCAATACGGCTATGTGCTGGCGATTGCGCTGCACGACAGTGGTTCGCCGGATAAAGCCATTGCCCAGCTGCAGGCCATGCTCAAGCGCCAGCCGCAGAACCGCAATGCGCGCATGGCACTGATCAACTACGCCAAGGAAACGCAGAACGTCGAACTGATCCAGCAGGTGGTGGGCGATTTGTGGGAGATCAATCCCGACGATCCGCTGCTGCAGAACCGACTGCCCAAGCGTTGATCGCTTTGGAGCCGCCCGCCAGTTGCTGGCAGGCGACCGGCGGGGTCAGATGACCTCGCTAAGCAAGCGCTCGACCGCCTCGGTCAGGCTGGTCCCGCTAGTGATCTGCAGATCCGGCTCGGTTGGCGCTTCGTAAGGGCTGCCAATCCCCGAGAGGTTGGGCAGCTGGCCATTGCGGGCCTTCTTGTAAAGCCCTTTGACGTCCCGTTGCTCGCAGACTTCCAGCGACGTGCTGACATACACCTCGACAAAATTGTCCGCGCCGATCAGGTCCCGCGCCATCTGCCGCTCGCGGATGAACGGCGAAATGAAGGCAGTCATCACGATCAGTCCGGCGTCCAGCATCAGTTTGGCCACTTCGGCAATACGCCGGATGTTCTCCACCCGATCCGCATCGGTGAAGCCAAGATCCTTGTTCAGTCCCTGGCGCACATTGTCGCCATCGAGGATGTAGGTCCGGTAACCGCGCCCATGCAGCGCCACTTCCAGCGCATTGGCGATGGTCGACTTGCCTGATCCGGAGAGCCCGGTGAACCAGATGACCTTGCCCTTGTGGCCGTTGAGCTGTTCGCGCTGCGCGCGGCTGACCGTCAGTGCCTGACTGTGAACGTTCTGTGCGCGGCGCAGGCTGTGGGTGATCATCCCTGCGGCCACCGTCGCATTGCTCATGCGGTCGACCAGAATGAAGCCGCCGAGGGTTGGCGAGTGCTGGTAGCGGTCGAACACCAGCGGCTTGCTGATGGCCAGTGTGCACAGGCTGATGTCATTGAGCCCCAGTTGCGTGCTGGCCTCATGGCTCAGGGTGTTGATGTCGACCCGGTGTTTGATGCCGGTAATAGACGCCGATGCCCATTGCGTGGCCAGTTTGATGTCGTAATTGCGCCCGATCAGGCCGGGGGCCTCGTCCATCCATACCAGCGTCGCTTCGAACTGGTCGGTGCTTTCCAGCGGATTCTGGCTCAGGCTGAGAATGTCACCGCGCGAAGCGTCAATTTCCTTGTCCAGGCGCAAGGTAACGGCATCCCCGCACACCGCCTGCTGTAGTGATCCGTCCATGCTGACGATCTCGGCGATGCGGGCGGTCTGGCCGGAGCGGGTGACACGAATTTCGTCGCCGACACGCACCCGGCCTTCACTGAGGTAGCCGCTGAAGCCGCGAAATGTGGCATCCGGGCGATTAACCCACTGCACCGGAAACACTAGGCGTTCAGACAGTGGCTTGGCCACCTCGATGGTTTCCAGACAGCCCAGCAGCGTCGGCCCGGCATACCAGGAGGTATTCATCGAGCGCTGGGTGATGTTGTCGCCGCGCAGGGCGCTGAGCGGGATGGGCGTGATGCTGGCAAAGCCGAGGCCACTGGCGAAGGTCTCAAAGTCCTCGCAGATGCGCTGGAACACGCTGGCGTCAAATCCTTGCAAATCCATCTTGTTGACGGCCAGCACCACATGCCGAATGCCCATCAGTGACACCAGATAGGCATGCCGGCGGGTTTGGGTGAGCACGCCCTGCCGGGCGTCCACCAGAATGACCGCCAGATCGGCCGTGGAAGCGCCGGTGACCATGTTGCGCGTGTACTGCTCGTGGCCGGGGGTGTCGGCAACAATGAATTTGCGCGTGCGGGTGGCAAAGAAGCGGTAGGCCACGTCGATGGTGATGCCCTGCTCACGTTCGGCGCTGAGGCCATCAACCAGCAGGGCAAAATCGATACCGTCACCCTGGGTGCCATGCTTTTTGGATTCGGTCTTGAGGGTGGCCAGCTGGTCGTCAGTCAGCTGCTGGGCATCCCACAACAGGCGCCCGATCAGCGTGCTCTTGCCGTCATCGACACTGCCGCAGGTGATAAAACGCAGCAGGTCTTGTTCCTGCTGCTGCGCGAGGTAGTGCTCGATCGTTTCGGTTGTTCGGGGGCTTGTGCCGCCAGTGCCGGTTGCCATCGGTTTTCTGGCCATCAGAAGTAGCCCTCCTGTTTTTTCTTTTCCATGCTGGCAGCGCTGTCCGCGTCAATGGCGCGGCCCTGGCGCTCTGAACTGCGCGAGGCCAGTAGTTCGAGGAGAATATCGGCTACCGAGGTGGCTTCGGACGCCACTGCGCCGGTCAGCGGGTAACAGCCGAGCGTGCGGAAGCGGATTTTCCGTGCCTGAATCTGTTCCTCCGGCAGCAGGCGCATGCGCGCATCGTCAATCATCAGCAGCATGCCGTTGCGCTCGACCACCGGGCGCTCCTTGGCGAAGTACAGGGGCACCAGAGGAATGTCCTGCAGATAGATGTATTGCCAGATATCCAGCTCGGTCCAGTTCGACAGGGGAAACACGCGCAGGCTTTCGCCCCGGTGCTTGCGGGTGTTGAAGAGGTTCCACAGTTCGGGGCGCTGTTTTTTCGGGTCCCACTGATGGCTCTGGGTTCGGAACGAGAAAATGCGTTCCTTGGCCCGCGACTTTTCTTCGTCGCGGCGCGCACCTCCGAACACCAGATCGAATTGGTACTTGTCCAGCGCCTGCTTGAGGCCTTCGGTTTTGGTGATGTCGGTGTGCAGCGCCGAACCATGATCGAAGGGGTTGATATCCTTGGCGATGGCTTCCGGGTTGATATGCACCAGCAAGTCCATGCCGCTCTCACGCGCCATCCGGTCGCGGAACAGATACATTTCCTGAAACTTCCAGCGCGTATCTACATGCAGTAACGGGAAGGGCGGCACCGATGGATAGAATGCCTTGCGCGCCAGATGCAGCATCACGGCGCTGTCCTTGCCCATCGAGTAGAGCATGCAGGGGGTTTCAGCTTCGGCGACGGCTTCGCGGATGATCTGCAGGCTTTCGGCTTCCAGACGCTTGAGATGCGGGGTCAGTGGTCGCCGGTCAGCGGCTGCAGCGCTCCGGCTGCCGGTATCGAGTAGCGCCGGATAGGCCAGTAGGCCCAGTTCGATATCTTGCTGCGGCTGGAGTTGCCGGCACAGCGCAGTCACCGCTGCGCTGGGGAAAATCACCAGATCCCGTTCCAGATGGTTCTGCAGGCGCTGCAGGCCAGTCGCCAGTTCCGGCGCAGTAATCTGCTGCTTTTCCAGCGGCAGCCAGTAGCGTGCGCCGCGGGCGTCGTTGGCATGCAGGAACAGTTGGCTGCCGGCACTGCTGCTGAGTTGTACAAACAGCACCAGCCGGCGCTTGGCGCGGGCCTTTTCAATGCTCCAGGCCAGAACTGCCGGGGTGGGACTGCGGCCCAGTTCGTCGGTCAGATTCTGCTCGGTCAATTCCGGTGGCAGCAGACCGAGCTCGTGCAGACGTCGTTCGGCGGTGCGTTTGGTTTCAGCCAGATCAAGCCGTTGCAGGTGGGCAAACGCAGAGGGCGTATCCCAGACAACGGGTGTGTCCAGCCCAAGGAGATCAGTGGTTGACATGGGGTGGCCTTTTGTCGCGATATGAATTTTTTGGCAATTATGTCCGATAGATGGCCTGCATCAAGCATTATTTTTGCTTATTCTGCACTGAGTGCGCAAAATGCGACAAAGTTATTCAGAGTCAACGTTCTATATGGTCGCCAGGATCCAGCATGCCTGATATCCCCTACATCCTTGCAGGTGCCTTCACCGGCTTCGTTGTCGGCCTGACGGGGGTCGGTGGTGGCGCGCTGATGATGCCGATCCTGTTGCTGTTTGGTGTCAACCCGGTCACCGCCGTGGCAACCGATCTCTGGTTCGCGGTGTTGACCAAGCTGGCAGCGGTGGCTATCCACAGCCGCGCCGATCAGGTCGACTGGGCAGTGGTCCGTCGTCTTTGGACGGGCAGTCTGCCGATGGCGTTAATCATCGTGCTGCTGGTGAGCGCCGGTGCCCGGGTGCAGAAGGTCGACTGGCTGGGGCAGGCGATAGCGGTGGTGGTGTTGCTGACTGCGGTTGGCATGCTGCTGGCACCCTGGCTGCGCGCGAGAGCGGCACGCCGCCGGATTGGCCGTCCACAGCCATTCCTTCGTTGGCAGCCCGCCCTGACCCGTCTGGCAGGCGCGCTGCTGGGGTTGTGTGTGGCGCTGACTTCGGTTGGGGCGGGTGCGCTGGGCAGTGTGATGCTGATGTATCTCTACCCGCTGCGCATGACCCCGCATCGTCTGGTGGCTACCGACATCATGCACGCGATCCCGCTGGCGCTGGTCGCCGGTCTGGGCTATCTGTTCGCCGGTCAGGTTGACTGGGTGATGTTGCTCAATCTGTTGGCCGGTTCAATCCCGGCAGTGATCGCAGGCAGTTTGCTCAGCCGCCGGCTGAATGGGCGTTGGCTGCAGATTGCTCTGGCGCTGGTGTTGCTTGTTGCAGGGCTGAAAACGCTGTCCACTCTGTAGGTTGGGTCGAGCGCAGCGACGCTTGGTGGGCGTCGGCGCTCAACGTACCCTGCGCAGCCGCTCATCGCCCCGGCTCGGGCTCAGCGTCTGCTGCCATCGTTAACTCAGGGTCAGCTGCCGTCCGGGCTGATGGCCGCATCCACCAGCTGCTGTGCTTCACCGACCAACCGCTGCAGATGCTCCTGGCCGATAAAGCTTTCGGCGTAGATCTTGTAGATGTCTTCGGTGCCGGAGGGGCGCGCGGCAAACCAGCCGTTCTCGGTGATCACCTTGAGGCCGCCGATGGCTTCGTTATTGCCCGGCGCATGGCTGAGGATGCGCTGGATTTTTTCGCCGGCCAGCTCGGTCGAGCGCACCTGTTCCGGTGCCAGTTTGCTCAGTAGCTTTTTCTGCGCCGGAGTGGCGGCGGCATCAATGCGCGTCGAGACCGGTTCGCCGAGCTCCTGTACCAGATCACGGTAACGCTCACCGGGATCGCGGCCACTGACCGCGGTCATTTCCGCCGCCAGCAGGGCAGGGATCAGGCCGTCCTTGTCGGTGCTCCACACGCTGCCATCGCGGCGCAGGAAGGAGGCGCCGGCGCTTTCTTCACCGCCAAAGCCCAGCGAACCATCGAACAGTCCGGCGGCGAAATACTTGAAGCCCACCGGCACTTCGTACAGCCGGCGGCCGAGCTTGTGGCTGACCCGGTCGATCAGCCCGCTGCTGACCACGGTCTTGCCGATTGCCGCATCGGCGCGCCACTGCGGGCGGTGCTGGAACAGGTAGTCGATGGCGACCGCCAGGTAGCTGTTCGGCTGCATCAGGCCCATGCCGGGGGTGACGATGCCATGGCGGTCGTGGTCCGGATCGCAGGCAAAGGCCACCTGAAAGCGGTCTTTCAGCGTGATCAGGCTGTGCATGGCAAAGGCTGAAGAGGGGTCCATGCGCACGCGACCATCCCAGTCCAGACTCATGAAACGGAAGGTCGGGTCGACCTGGGTATTGACCACGTCCAAGTTCAGCTTGTACTGCTCGGCAATCGCCGGCCAGTAACGCACGCCGGCCCCGCCCAGCGGATCGACGCCCAGGCGCAGGCCGGAGTCGGCAATTGCCTGCATGTCGATGACATTGCCCAGATCACGCACATAGTTGTTCAGATAGTCATGCCGATGCGTTGTCGCCGCCTGCAGCGCCTGTGCGTAACTGATGCGCCTGACACCTTTCAGACCATCCGCCAGCAGTTGATTGGCGCGGTTCTCGATCCAGCGGGTGATATCGCTGTCAGCCGGTCCGCCGTTGGTGGGGTTGTACTTGAAGCCACCACTTTCCGGGGGATTGTGCGACGGGGTGATGACGATGCCATCGGCCAGAGCGCTGCTGCGGCCACGGTTGTAACAGAGGATGGCGTGGGAAATGGCCGGTGTCGGCGTGTACTCGTCGTCCGCCGCCAGCATCACCTCGACGCCATTGGCTGCCAGTACTTCCAGTGCGCTGGCGCTGGCCGGGGTGGACAGTGCATGGGTGTCAATGCCGAGAAACAGCGGGCCGTTGATGCCCTGCATCTGGCGGTATTCACAGATGGCCTGGCTGATGGCCAGTACATGGCCTTCATTGAAGCTCAGATCAAACGAGCAGCCACGATGGCCGGAAGTGCCAAACGCCACGCGCTGGGTGCTGATCGCCGGGTCCGGCTGGCCGGTGAAATAGGCACTGACCAGCGCCGGGACGTTGACCAGCATTTCCGGCAAAACCTGACGGCCTGCCAGTGGGTGGGTGTTACTCATGTGGGAACTCCATGCTCAGAATCGGTTTTTCAGGAGGGCCTGCAGTGCGGGTGAAGGGGCGACAGTGTTCCCGTCAGGCTTTGTAGTACACCAGCTGCTGGGTGGTCACCAGCAGCTTGCCGTCGTTGCTCCACAGTTCAGCGGTCTGGTCAGCAAAACCGTTGCGCAGCTGATTGGCTCGGGCGCACGCCAGTACGTGCTGCTGTCCGTAACTGTCCAGTTCGTGGCCACTTGCATGGTAGTAAACGGTCATGCTGACCGTGCCGGCCGGGCAGGGCATCTGCCTGCGCAGGAATACTCTGGGAAAGAACACATCGGCCAGAGCGGTCAGCGACAGAAAGTCCAGCGTGCGCGCCGGTTCGTCACGTACCCACAGACGGCTTAGCGACGAGTCAGAACTGTCTGCACTGTTCATGGTCAGCAGGCCGTCAATGAAGCGCATCTGGTAGCTTTTCACCCAGGCAATCGGCACCGGGACAGTGGTCGGCGCAACAGCTTCGGCTGCAGGCACTTCCGGGAAGGCGAGTTCCTGCACAGACCAGCCTTCACGGCGCACGGCCAACAAAGCCGTGGCAGTCACGGCAATTTCGCCGTCCTGCAGCAGTTCGATATTCCAGTGTTGGGTTGAGCGGTTGCTCCGCGAGGGGCGCGCGCTGATCTGGAATTCGGCATCGCTGATGGGGCCGGCAAAGTTGACTGTGAGTGCGGCCGGCTCGCCCATCCGCTGCGGGTGCAGCAGGACTGCATTGAGCATGCTGGCGGCAATCACTCCGCCGAAAGGCCCGACCATGTTGGCATAGGCCGGTGTGAAGCGGCCGGTGTAACGATCTTCATCCATGGCCACCAGAGCGGTGGCCAGATCCAGAGGGTGGGCTGAGTTGTTCATGACTCTTCCGGAAGGTGGCAGGGAATTGCGCGTTAGCTTAATCAATCAGGCGTGTTCAGTCTCTGCAGCGAACGTTCTTGGCTGGGCTGATGCAGTGTGCCTCTCTCCCTGGGCCTCCCCGAGGGGGTGAGGGAAACCGCCAGTTTCTGCGCTATTGCTGCAACAGTTACGGGATGCGGCCAATAAAAAAGCCGGCCTTGTGGGCCGGCTTTCAGGTTTTGGTCTTGGCTTATTTTTGGTACGCCGCGACCGCTTTTACGATTTCAGCCTTGGCGGCATCGGCGCCGGCCCAGCCTTCAACTTTTACCCACTTGCCCTTTTCGAGATCCTTGTAGTTCTCGAAGAAGTGCTTGATCTGTTCCAGCAGCAGGGCTGGCAGGTCGGTGTATTCCTTGATGTCGACATACAGCTGGCTCAGCTTGTCGTGTGGCACGGCGATCAGCTTGGCGTCACCGCCGGCTTCATCGGTCATGTTCAGCACGCCAACCGGACGGCAGCGGATCACTGAGCCGGGTGCTACCGGGTAGGGCGTCACGACCAGCACGTCGAGCGGGTCACCGTCATCGGCCAGGGTGTGTGGAATGAAACCGTAGTTGGCCGGGTAGAACATCGGGGTGGCCATGAAGCGGTCAACGAACAGGCAGTCGGTGTCGTGATCGATTTCGTACTTGATCGGCGCGTGGTTGGCCGGGATTTCGATGGCGACGTAGATGTCGTTCGGCACGTCTTTGCCGGCCGGGACCTTGCTGTAGCTCATGGGGAATACTCCGTGGAGGCCAATACAATCGGCCGGGGGCGCTAAAAGTGGTCGCGATTATAGGCAGGTTGCCCCGCGATGACCACTGTTGCGGCCTTAGTCATTGGTCTGGGTCGACAGACGTGCGGTATTTTCGCCAGATGCGCATAACCTGGCTATTGTGAGCGCTTGTTGTATGTATCGCCTGGAGATACACTTTATTCGTCAAGGAGCGGCGATGATAAAGAGTTTTCGTCATAAGGGTGTGCAGCGGTTTTTCCGCTCGGGATCAACGACCGGCATACAGGCAGCCCATGCGAGCAGGCTGGCCCGGCAGTTGCGACAGCTCAACGACGCCAGCAGTGCGCAGGACATGAATGTTCCAGGGTGGAAGTTGCACCCGCTGAAGGGCGCTGGGTTGAAGGATCACTGGTCGGTCTGGGTGAATGGCAATTGGCGATTGACTTTCATGTTTGAGGGCGAAGATGCCGTCCTGGTCGATTATCAGGATTATCACTGAGGGTAGTTTGTATGAGCAGAATGTTTAATCCACCGCATCCTGGAGAAACGTTACGAGAGGATGTGTTGCCGGCCTTGGGCCTGTCTGTGGCCGAAGCAGCACGCCAGTTAGGCGTGAGCCGAGTAGCGCTTTCGCGCGTACTGCACGCTCGAGCGGGCATATCGGTAGACTTGGCGCGCAGGCTGGAACTTTGGCTGGGCGGTCCAGAAGCAGGTCCCAGCGCAGAAAGTTGGTTGCGCGGGCAGTTGGCTTATGATCTTTGGCAGGCCCAACTGCGAGGCTGTCCTGCGGTGAGTCGGGTAGAGGTTCGGGCAGCTTAGTCAATGAATAAGCGGGGCGGTTGAGGTATCACTCAATCGAGTTAGAAAATTTCCAGCACGCCTTAAGGCAAATTATGCACATTCATGTTCTTGGCATCTGCGGCACCTTCATGGGCTCGCTGGCGGTGCTGGCGAAAGAGTTGGGTCACCGCGTGACCGGCTCGGATGCCAATGTCTATCCCCCCATGAGTACCCAGCTGGAAGCTCAGGGTATCGCGTTGCTGCAAGGCTACGCGCCTGAACATATGCAACCGGCTCCTGATCTGGTGGTGATCGGCAATGCGCTGAGCCGTGGCAATCCGGCGGTGGAATACGTGCTGAATCAGGGGTTGCCCTATGTCTCCGGCCCGCAGTGGCTGGCCGATCATGTGCTGCAGGGACGCTGGGTACTGGCGGTAGCCGGTACCCACGGCAAGACCACCACCAGCAGCATGCTGGCCTGGGTGCTGGAGCATGCCGGCATGACCCCGGGCTTTCTGATTGGCGGTGTGCCGCAGAATTTCGGTATTTCCGCGCGGCTGGGTGGTACGCCGTTCTTCGTGGTCGAGGCCGATGAATACGACAGCGCGTTCTTCGACAAGCGCAGCAAGTTCGTGCATTACCGCCCGCGCACGGCGGTGCTGAACAATCTGGAATTCGACCACGCGGATATTTTTCCGGATCTGGCAGCCATCGAGCGGCAGTTCCACCATCTGGTACGGACGGTGCCTGGCGAAGGTCTGGTCATTTATCCGCAGGCAGAAGAGGCGCTGCAGCGGGTGATCGGCATGGGCTGCTGGACGCCTGTGCAGACCACCGGCACTGGAGGCCAGTGGCAGGCACGCCTGATTAGCGAGGACGGCTCGCACTTTACGGTGCTGTTAGACGGCGTCGAGCAGGGCGAAGTGCGCTGGAATCTGACTGGTCAGCACAGTGTGGCCAATGCGCTGGTGACACTGGCAGCGGCGCGGCATGTGGGTGTAGTCCCGGCACTGGGCATTGCCGCGCTGAGCCAGTTCCATAGCGTCAAGCGGCGCATGGAAAAGGTCGCCGAAGTGCGTGGCATCACCCTGTATGACGATTTCGCCCATCACCCGACGGCGATTGCCACCACCCTTGACGGTCTGCGCAAGAATGTTGGCAAGGCGCAGGTGATCGCGGTGATCGAGCCACGCTCGAATTCGATGAAGCTCGGTGCCCATCGCCAGGGGTTACCGGATTCAGTGCTGCAGGCCGACCGGGTGTTCTGGTACGCGCCGCCCAATCTGGGCTGGGATCTGGCGGCCACGGTGGCCGGTTCGCCGGTGCCGACTGAGGTGTGCGACTCGCTGGAGGCGATCATTGCCGGGGTCAAGGCGCATGCGGCGCCCGGTACGCAGGTAGTGATCATGAGTAATGGTGGCTTTGGCGGGCTGCACGGCAAACTGGCCAAGGCACTGGAAGCTTAATCGACAACCAGTAGGATGGGTTGAGGCGCTTGGCGGCGATACCCATCGAGTCGAGGCCGATGGGTATCGCTTCGCTCCACCTGCGCGGTCCGACCCATCCTACGAGCGGTGCGCTTGTCACGGTAGCCCGGATGTAATCCGGGACAGGGCTCACCCCGGATTCCATCCGGGCTACGGAATTGAGGAGTGTGCATGAACGGTCCTGAACGCATCACCCTGGCCATGACCGGCGCCTCCGGCGCTCAATATGGTTTGCGTCTGCTTGACTGTCTGGTGCAGGAAGACCGCGAGGTGCACTTCCTGATTTCCAAGGCGGCGCAACTGGTGATGGCCACCGAGACCGACGTGATCCTGCCGGGCAAACCGCAGGCCATGCAGGCCTTTCTCAGCGAGTATACCGGGGCGGCCGCCGGGCAGATCCGTGTGTTTGGCAAGGAAGACTGGATGGCGCCGGCTGCCTCCGGTTCCGGCGCGCCGACTGCCATGGTGGTGGTGCCCTGTTCCACCGGCACGCTGTCGGCGATCGCCACCGGCGCCTGCAATAACTTGATCGAGCGCGCGGCCGATGTGGCGTTGAAGGAACGCCGCCAGCTGATTCTGGTACCGCGCGAGTCGCCGTTTTCCAGCATTCATCTGGAGAATATGCTCAAACTGTCCAACCTCGGCGTGACCATCCTGCCGGCCTCGCCGGGCTTCTATCACCAGCCGCAGACCATTGATGATCTGGTCGATTTCGTGGTGGCGCGCATCCTCAATTGCCTGAACATTCCGCAGGACATGCTGCCACGCTGGGGCGAGCATCATCTGGGCGGGGATGAGTAACAGTAGACGGGCATTGTGTCTGCTGCTGGCGCTGACCTGCAGCGGTTGTGGCACCTTCAATATGCTCAATTCGGACAAAGCCGATCCGCCCTATGTCTACGCCGGTACACGCCTGAACCTGTATGCGATGAATGACGGCTGTTGCGCGCAGGAGCGCTTCGGTGCGCAGCCGCCGGCCTATCCCGGGGCTGATCTGCCCATGAGTTTTTTGCTGGATACCCTGTTGCTGCCTTTTGCATTGGCGGCCGCACTGGGGGTTACGCTGGTGGTCAGTGGTGGCAACTGAGCGTGGTTGCATCAATCCACTGGATATTGTGTAACCAGCTACATATAAGTTCTGATTTGGCTATAGTGGTCGTGTTTATGGCTTGCGCGAATTGCGGTGCGTGATGATCAACTCGAAAAGACCTGTCAGCAGCTTTTATCGATTTCTGCTGATGCTGTTGATCAGTGTCCCGAACCTGCACCTGTCTGCCGAAGAACTCCAGTTGTACACCGAAGAATGGCCGCCGCTGAACTTCACCCGTGACAACCAGCTCACCGGTTACTCGGTAGAACTGGTGCAGGCCTTGAGTCAGCTGACCGGTGACCCGGTCAGAATCGAGTCGGTACCCTGGACGCGGGGTTACGGGTTGGCGCAGCAGCAAGCCAACACCGGGCTGTTTTCGGTCGGCCGGATTGCCGAGCGGGAGCCTCTGTTCCAGTGGGTGGGGCCGTTTGTCAGCAGTCAGAACCGTTTTTATACCCTCAAAGGCTCGCCCTTGAAGATCAACAGCCTGGCGGATGCACGTCAGCACAAGCTGGTCATGCCACGCCTCTGGTACAGCGTGCAGTACCTGCAAAGCCAGGGCTTCGACGACATCTATACGGTGACGTCGCCGGAAATCATGATGAACATGTTTCGCAATGGCCGCAGTGATTTGCTCGCCGCCAGCGATGTCACCCTGCCGAATGTGCTGGCCCTGGCCGACCTGACACCGGCTGACGTGGTTCCGCAGTTCAGTTTCATGGAACACTCGTCGTATCTGGTTTTTTCACCGGCCACCAACCCGCAAGTGGCGCTGCGCTGGCAAAAGGCCTTGGAACAACTGCGCCGCGACGGTACGGTGGCGCGCCTGCAGTCGCGCTGGCTGGGGCACATCAAACCGCGGCAGCGTTAGGGTCTAGCTAGCCGTAGCGTTTTTTCGCTTCGATGGCCAGCCCGCTGCCAATACTGCCAAACAGGCTGCCTTCCACCAGTCGCGCTTGCGGCAGCATAGCCGCAATGCTCTGGCGCAAGGCGGGAACGCCACTGGAGCCGCCGGTGAAATACAGGGTGTCGACCTGATCTGCGTCCATGCCGGCCGTTCCCAGCATCTGGCTGATGCTCTCGCGTATGCGCTGCAGCAGCGCTTCGATGGCGCTGTCGAATAGCCCGCGGCTGAGTTCCGCGTGCAGGCCGGGCTCGATGCGTGCGAGGTCGATGCGGTGCTGATGGTTCTGGGTGAGGGCGATCTTGCCGGCTTCCATCTGGATCGCCAGCCAGTGCCCGGCGCGTTGCTCAATCAGGCGCAACAAGCGGTTGATCCCAGCCTCGTCGACTATGTCGTAACGCATGTTCTGCAAAGCCAGCTGGCTGCTGCGGGCGTATACCGCGTTGATCGTGTGCCAGGTCGCCAGATTCAGGTGATAGCTGGTCGGCATCAGCGCGCCACTCTTCATCCGGCTGCCCCAGCCAAACAGTGGCATCACGCCATGCAGACTGAGTTGCTTGTCGAAGTCGGTACCACCGATATGCACGCCGCCGGTGGCCAGAATGTCGGCTTGCCGGTCTGCCACTTCGCGGCGCTCGGGAGCCAGGCGCACCAGCGAGAAATCCGACGTACCACCGCCGATGTCGATAATCAGCACCCGCTCTTCGCGCGTGATCGTGCGTTCGTAATCGAAGGCGGCGGCGATCGGTTCGTACTGAAACGACACCTCCTTGAACCCCAGCGTGCGTGCGACTTCGCTGAGCATGTCCTGTGCGGCCTGGTCTGCGGCAGGATCGTCATCGACAAAAAATACCGGCCGCCCGATCACCACTTGCTCGAAGTTTTGTCCGGCACTGGTTTCGGCACGCTGCTTGAGTTGGCCAATAAACAGGCGCAGTAATTCCTTGAACGGCATCGAACTGCCGAGCACGGTGGTTTCGCTTTTCAGCAGGCTGGAGCCGAGCAGACTTTTCAGCGAACGCATCAGCCGTCCTTCATACCCCTCCAGGTATTCCTGCAGCGCCAGGCGGCCATAGACCGGCCGGCGCTCTTCCAGATTGAAGAACACCACCGAAGGCAAGGTCAGGTTGTCGCCCTCGAGAGCCAGCAGTGGTTCACGATCGGGTCGCCACCAGCCGACGGTGGAATTGGAGGTGCCGAAGTCGATGCCCAGGGCAGAGGCGGGCTGGTTGAAGTGCATGGCGGTGACGGTCTGGAAAAATGGTCGCGCAGTCTACGCGAGTCTGACGCGGGATGCGGGGTTACCTGGGGCCGCCTTTGCCCAGCTGGGCGATCACCGACAGGGCCACGCCGGTCAATGCCAGTAATGCACCTGCCAGGCTCAAGGGGCGCTCCAGCAGATTCAGCGCCGGCTCCAGCAGAAAGCCCAG
>JACCEA011520746.1_pt1 | contig 19895 bp, 16 predicted proteins | sample 7449851 | NCBI WGS metagenome assembly JACCEA01 (sample SAMN15323453, study PRJNA562643) | freshwater metagenome | isolation source: river surface water | place: USA:Blue River Watershed | collected 2017-08-18
CTATGGCGGATTCATGACCACATCGCTGATGCTGAAGCACCCGGACGTGTTTAAATGCGCGGTGGCCGGTGGGCCGGTAATGGACTGGAAAATGTATGAGGTAATGTATACCGAACGATACATGGACCTGCCGGCAAATAACCCGAAAGGGTACGACAATGCCAACCTTCTGGACAAAGTAAAAAGCCTTAAAGGAAAACTGCTGTTGATTCACGGCACCAATGACGACGTAGTGGTATGGCAGCATAGCATCAACTTCATCAGGAAATGTGTTGACGAGGGTGTTCAGGCCGATTACTTCGTATATCCAGGGCATGAACATAACGTTCGTGGGAAAGACCGGGTGCATCTGATGCAGAAGATCACCGACTATTTCGATACGTATCTTAAGTAGGTGACAAGCAGAAAAATATCGGCCACATGAATTGATATTTTAAGTTTTCCACATTAGTGTGAGTATCTTTTACATACACACGAGCATGTAATTGGCTTACTTTTGCACGTGGTACGGTTTTTGTACCTCTATTAAAAACCATAACTCAATGAAAAAAGCGCTGATCATCTTCGCTGGCGTTGGTCTTATGACCACAACAAACACCTCCTGCATCGTATCAAAGAAGAAGTATGATGCTGAAACTGCCCGCGCAGAAAAAGAGAAAGCTGAGAAAAATGCTCTTGCCAAACAACTGAGTGAGCAACAGGATGTAAATAAGAAGCTTTCTGCCGCCAATGCTGAAATGAAAAGCAACATTGCCGCGCTCAATGACCGCATCAACCGTCTCAAAGACAGTATTACTATGCTTGAGGCCACAGCGAAGGAGCTGAACAATAAGATAAATGTGCTGCGCGATGAGAAAGAAAATACCAAGCGCCAACTGAAATCGACCAACGACCAGATAGCAGCACAACGCCAGCGTTTGGAGCAGTTGCAGGCATTGCTGGATCAGCAGCAGGAAGCAGCAGAGGCGTTGCGCCGCAAAATTGCTGAGGCACTCAAAGGCTTTAGTAGCAGCGAGTTGACGGTTAAAATGAAGAACGGGAAAGTGTACATCAGTATGCAGGAAAGCTTGCTTTTCCCATCGGGAAGCGCAGTAGTAAATCCCAAAGGCAAGGACGCTCTTTCTAAGGTTGCCGGAGTACTGAATACCAGCTCTGATATCAACATAAACATTGAGGGTCATACAGACAGCATACCAATTCACACAGCGAAATTTGCTGACAACTGGGAACTCAGTACGGCACGTGCTACATCCATCGCACATGTTCTGATAGACGAGTATCACGTAACGCCGGCTAAACTTGTAGCCAGCGGACGTAGCGAGTACGATCCGATAGCACCGAACTCAACGCCGGAGGGTCGTGGCCAGAACAGGCGCACAGAGATAATTCTGGAGCCTAAGCTGGACGAACTCATGAAGCTGATGGAACCTAAATAATCAGAAGCATTAATAATGAAAACGAGCATTGAAAAATCAATGCTCGTTTTCATTTTATTATAGTTTGCCTATCAATTGTTTTGCCACTTGATAACCGCCCTCGACCGCTCTGTAGCAATTTGAATAATGTAAGTACCCGGAGCCAGATACAGACCCTGAACTGACAGTACATTAGCTCCTTTTTCCCAAACGGCCGTGTGAACTCTTCTGCCCGTGACATCAAAAACTGTTACCTGCGCAGGTTGCCCAAGCACCTGCGCGGCATGCAGCATACAACCACCACTATTAAGCCCTGATACCCAAAAGTTATTTCCAGTCACTTGATCTATATCGTCGATGGCAGAGCCAGCGCCGTAAATAGCGAAATTCTTGCACCCTGCAGAATCAACCAAAACCGCATAGGTGCCGGTGACTGTCGTTGTGTAGGTAGCATTGGTAGCACCTGTTATAGGTATCGGTGGTATTGATACGGTATACCATTGGTAAGACGCATACAAGGCAGGTACTGAATACGTGCTACCGGTTTTAGTTACAGTTGGATGAGGAGTTGGATTCACGGTAATGCTCGTACTGGCCGAATCTACTTTGATGCCGCCAACGTATAGATAGAGCTTAACCGTCTTGACACCTGCCGATGGAAAACAAATTGTTGCAGGAGAGGTGCTCGTTGTGGTTATTGTAGCGCCGGCACAAGACCATCGTGCGCTGTCAACTGTGCCTGTGCTTGTGTTAGTAACGGTAATGCAGCTATCCTGACATACTGTGGTGGCACTAACAGTCATTGATGCAACGGGTGGCCCTACTGAAACTGGAGTACGCAAGCTGACACTATCGACAGCGAACGACGGGTCTGTACCGACACCATCGTCATTATTTACCCAGCGAAAACCTATCTTGACAGTAGCGTTATTATTGGCTGAAGCAGGAAGTGTTATGCCTATGGTATCCCAACGACCCTGAGTGCTGGGGCAGACTGTGGTTTTCGGAGGGGTAAGGAGTAATGACCAAGTTACTCCGTTATCGGGTGAGTAATAGACACTTCCATCATCAATGCTACCCTGCCCATTAAGTAAGTAATAAAACTTCAACCTGATGTTTGATTTCCCGGTGCAATTGATGGTTGGAGATGTTGCACGTCTGTCGGTTTGCGGGCATGCAACGATACCACACAATCCCCCCGCATCGTAACTTGCTCCATTGTCGCCTAACCACGCAGAGTTGCTGCCGATGTGCAATGACGCACCCAAGCCGGGTGAGGCCGAACAGGTGTTGCCGCAAGTTCCGGCGAGCTGGCCGGCCTCCTGACAGCTGACATACCACATGTTGGGATCCGCTCCTTCGGTGCCTGTGATAGCAAGCGACCATGCACCATTAGAACTTGAATAGCTTGAGACCTGAAGTCCGGTAGCGGCGCCGGTTTCAAAATTCTCGGTCCAGAAAATCTGTCCGACTGCAGAGCCGGAAGCAATGATAGATGCGGATAGCAGTAACGCTGATAATATTTTCATATAGGATGTTTTTCTAAAAATACAACCTATATATGAAATAAACAAGCAAAGCGTAGCTAGCAAATAAACTAATAACCTATTTACAATACTCCTTGCTGAACGCTTCCGCTTGAGGATTCTTCAGTTTAAATGCCATTCTAAAGTCACCGCAACCGCTGTCCTTAACATTCAACTTATGATAAAAAACACCGCGATATATGAATGACTGCGACCACATGGGATCTATCTGTATTGCCTGAGAAAGGTCGTTGATAGCAGCACGATAGTTTTTCATTTCGCCATAGGCCATAGCCCTATTCACAAAGCCCATCAGGTGACCAGGAAATAATTCGATCTCATCACTGAAGTCTTTGACAGCACCTTCAAAATCGCCCATCCTGTATTTGCAAGATCCGCGCATGCTGTAGGCAAGGTAAAAGTCGGGGCGAAGTTTAATGGCTGAATCAAAATAATATACAGCCTCCTTAAAATTGCCACCACCCGATGCTTTTCTTGCCCTGGCCATATAGGCCATAAAAAAGTCCTTCTTCAACGTCAATACCCTGTCCAGGTCGCGTTTACTGGCTTTCTCGTCGCCCACCATTTCTTCAAGGTTTGCCTTATTAAAGAAACCGAGTGTGAACTCCGGATTGATCTCAACAGACCTGTTGAATGAATACATCGCTGCTCTGAAATCGCCTCGCAACTGATAGAGACCACCTAACTGATAAAATGCTCTCCAATCGTTTGAGTCTTCCCTGATACAGGCGAGATATTCTTTCTCGGCCTCCTCCAGCTTGTCCATCAACACCAGATCATTCCCTTTATTATAATGTTCCGAAACTTTGCCTGAACCAGACTTTGACTCAGCTTTCTTGTCTCCACAAGCCGATAAACATAACACTGCTGATACTGCCACTATCGGCACAAAAAATCGAATTGACATCGAGCTAATTTTGTTGAAAAATACCCCGTTTCAGAGAATTAACCAACTTCCCGGTCAATGCGGCGCAAATATCACCCGGGGTTAAATTTTCCTTAGCGATTACCAACCTGATAAGGCGCAGACTTGCAAGATATTTCCAAAATGACTACTTTGTAACAAACGACAAAAACACCCGCTAATGAAAAAACCACTGCTGACCGCAATTGTTTCGCTTTTCTTGATGATACAGATGGCAAAAGCGCAATGCCCCGCCGGACGTTACCTGACCGATATGTTTGGGGTTACGGTATCAACGGTGACCTACTCTACCCCCTACAATCTTGAAATGGACATTTATCAACCGGCAGGAGACGTACAGGCTACCCGACCGCTGATCATACTTGCACACGGAGGCAGCTTTGTGGGAGGATCCAAAACCGACGATTTGAGCGTTGACACACTTTGTGTTCGATTCGCTCGCCGTGGATATGTTACTGCATCTATCAACTACAGGTTAGGAAATGCATTGTCTATGGCACTCGACTCAATGAACGCGATATCTGTTGTGATGAAAGCCGTAGGTGACGGAAAGGCAGCGATCAGGTATTTTGTAAAGGATGCGGCCACAACAAATACGTACAAGATAGACACCAACAACATCTTTTGTGGCGGCAACTCAGCAGGAGCAGTATTATATATGCACGTAGGCTATCTTGACTCAGCTGAAGCACCTGCCCACGTAGCCGGTGTTCTGGCCGCCAATGGCGGGTTTGAGGGAAATAGCGGCAATGCGGGATACCCAACTAAAACAAAGGCAGTGATCAATCTGGCAGGGGCACTCAATCTTCCATCGTTCATTGACGCAAACGACGTACCGTCCGTGAATGTTCAGGGAGATGCCGATGATGTGGTGCCATACAACTGTAACAAAGCTCTGGGCGGACTGATCGATGTAAACCTCTGCGGTCTCGGCTCGTTAGAGGGTGCACTTTCCGCCAATAGTATCTACCATTGGAGTAAGGTGTATGCCGGAGACTCGCATGTGCCTTGGAATAGCGATCAGACGAAACTGAACACCGTGGACTCGCTGGTGAAAGAATTCTTGTACACCTTGGTTTGCCCTGGGGGCGCTTCGGTAAAAGGTATCGCAAACACCTACAGGAACACCATCAGACCCAACCCTACACCCGGAGACTTCAGAGTGATATCATCAGGCATGATCGAAGCGATAGCGATACGAGACATTACGGGTCGCCTGGTTTTTTCCCGATCTGATATCCACAATAATGAGATAGAAATAAGCGGATCCGATCTTAAAACCGGGCTATATTTTGCGACGCTTTTATTCGGAGATGGAATGCCTGCAGAAACGATCAAACTCTCGGTTCAGTAGCACCTACTTTTTCTTAGCATCATTAGTCACCGACACTCGCCTGTCCCAACGGATGGCATAACACAGATAGAGGTTAAAGTCGAAATTGGCTGTCTTATCCCCTTTGCCAAATCCGGCAATGTGCAATGGCGCGAGGTTGTCGAACGAGCCGCCGTTCATCAAAAATTTACCGCGCAGGTTCCAGCCGGCCATCAATCCGTGCACCAGTTCCACTCTCATTCCGGTAGTCACTTCTGCCCAAATAGCTGCAAAACTCTGTCCGCCGGAAACACCGGAAACATTGCCCCAAACACTATCGGTTGTTGAGTATGTGGCGCTGCTTCTCGTTACCCCCGCCCCTGCTGCCCGCAAACCAATAAACATCATATCCCAGTCTTTCGCGCTTTCGCGGTACAAAATACTCTTGTTAAAGCCCAGGCGGGTAAAGTAGTTGGTTGTTGAATACTTCAGATCGGCATAGTTCACATCAGAACCACCCCAGCCACCATCTACAACCAGATAGTACTCGTTCTTTAGGTAATAACTCAACTCCCCTTCATAGGTCCACCTATCAGTGCGAAGGTTATTCATTACCGGATGGAATATATCTACACCAATGGTCAGCTGGTGACCACCTACAAATTTTTTGCGGGCAGGCGGCTCATCAGTATCGGCTGAATCAACCTGCTGTGCATGAACCGCACCAGCTGCAAACACACTAAGGACGAGGACGAATAAATACCTGTACATGGTTTGTGTTTACGTTGTTGGTCACACTTCGATTGAGTATTGATGCAGAATCGACGGTGTAATTTGTGGAGAAAACGGTGTCCAGCTCAAAAAAATGACTATAACCGCAGGCATTAGACACAAAAGTAAGTTGACGCTGATACACAAAGGTCAATGTATCAAATAACACACCCGCAGCCGTATCCGGGGCGAACCGCCAACGGCAGGTATCTGATAGTGGCGACAAAGAGAGTGTGAATCCGGACGCTTTTGCAAAATAGGTACCGTTGCTAACCAGTGGTGACATAGGAAAGAACACTGCGGCGTTAAACGCGGTATCTAGTACTTTGCCATCAGTAGCCATCCTTACGCTCTTCATTTTGAGGATCGCGGTCTTCGGAGTCAGGCACGGCTGTCGTTCCTGCGTGCATGAAAAGAACATGCCAAACAAGATCACAACAGGTAAGAGACGGTATTTCCCTTTGTTAGTCATTGAGTGTATTCAAAATGCCGTCTATTTCAGAAATGAGCACATCAAGTTGCCTACGCATATTGTCACGCTCCTCGACTGACCCGATCGTCTTATCCAGATTTACGCTCACCATGCCCTGCTCAAGAGACGCTATACGCTGTTTGAGATCGGCCTCAGTACTCTGCTGCCTTGCGATGGTTTCTCTCAGGCGTTTATTCTCCGCTTCAAGAGTGGTATGTCGCTTGATCAGCTTAGTAAGCTTCTTATTCAGTTCGTCAAGTGCCTGCATTACTCGCGGATTTGTGCGTTCAGTTTTGATTTGTATGCGTCAGACAATTTTTTCATCAACTGCTCGGTCTCAACATCGGTCAAAGTACGGTCTTGTAGCTGAAAAGTATAATTTAATGCATAAGATTTTTTGCCTGCACCCAGTTTATCGCTTTCAAAAACATCGAACAATCCGAAAGACTTCAGTTCTGCGATCTTCAACTGTCCCGTCACCTCTTGCACCTGCTGATAGGAAACCTGCTTGTCCAGAACTATCGCAAGGTCGCGCTGCACAGCGGGGAATTTAGGAACTTCAGTGTATTTAGTCTTCGCTGCAGCTACAGCCTGACACCATATCGCCCAATCAAGATCAGCAAAATAAACATCTTGCTTTATATCGAAAATAGAAAGCCTTTTGCCGGAAACCTTCGTAACCACACAAAGCGTTTTGTTTTTCCACTTCCATACTACCTCGTTAGCGGCGGTATCTCCGAAACTCACAGCTACACTTGATATGCCACCGTATTTTATCAGATTATCAATCAGCCCCTTCATGTAGTAAACGTCTGAGCGCTGTTCTTTATTCTGCCAATGCTGTGCACGCACATTACCTGTTACCCATATAGAAAGGCGTGGCTCTTCAACATAAGCAGCTTCCGACTTATGGTAAATGTTACCAAATTCAAACAATTGCAGGTCCGTGCTTTTTCGGTTACAATTGTAGGATACTACTTCCAATCCGCTTTCCAACATAGAAGGACGCATCGTGTCCAGTTCGTTTGTGAGGCTGTTGATCATCCGAACCAGCGATGTGTCATCAGGATAATATTTGCTGTTAACTATAGAATTGGTGATGATCTCCTGCACGCCTACACCACACAAAAGCTGGGCCACCCGCTCACGCTCTGCCCTATCGTTCGGCAAGGACTTCAGCAATGAAATATTCAACCGGTCAGGTATCAGGATATTATCAAGACCATCTATCCTCAAAATCTCCTCTACAATATCAGCCGGCTGCAAAACGTCAGGTTTGTTCGAAGGGACCTTTACCGAAATTCCTTCTTTGGTCTCTGTAAGCACTGTAAAACCCAATGCAGAGAGCACCTTCACTATCGCTGCGTTTCCGTAATCTTTACCACTTAAGCGGGTTATGTAATCGAACGATACATCGATAATGACATCTTTCAGCGGCGTGGGGTAAACATCAACAACAGATGAAGCAATCGTTCCACCAGCCACCTCAGTGATCAACGATGCTGCACGAAGTAAAGCCGGAAGCACATTGTTGATATCCACTCCTTTTTCAAAGTGTGTCGCAGCATCCGTGCGCAATCCATGATGTAACGATGTGCGCCTGATGGACATAGGTGTGAAGTATGCGCTCTCCAGAAACACAGTTGTAGTCTGATCGCTTATGCCGCTATATTTTCCACCAAATACACCCCCTATCGCTAGCGGACCGTTAGTGTCGCATATCATCAGGTCTTCGGCGCGCAATTTACGCTCCTTATCGTCAAGTGCAAGGAAGTTAGTTCCCTCCGGAAGGTGCTTCACTATGATCTTGTTGCCTGCAATTTTACTCGCGTCGAAGGCATGTAGTGGTTGTCCGTACTCGTGTAAAACATAATTGGTAACATCCACAATATTATTGATGCTCCTGATCCCGATCGTCTCCAATCGCTGTTGCAACCATTCAGGTGAGGGACCAACTTTCACCCCGGTCAGATAAAGACCGGCATATCGCGGACAGGCATCAATTGCCTCTATCTCAACTGAGATCGGAGAATTCCCGCCCAGTGCATTTACAGACTGTGGAAACCTTGTCTCATAGGCACCACCGCGGTGGTGCGCAAGGTAGGCGCATACGTCTCTGGCCACACCTATATGGCTATTAGCATCAGACCTATTGGGAGTGAGGCCGATGTGTATGGCGTAATCGGACGATGGAATATTGAAATACTCGCGGGCGCTCATCCCCACTGGCGCATCCGCAGGTAGTATCATGATACCTGCATGGCTGCTCCCGAGCCCTATTTCGTCCTCAGCACAGATCATTCCGGAGCTTTCCTCGCCCCTTATCTTTGCTTTCTTTATCAAAAACGGCTCACCCTCTGTAGGATGCACGGTGGCCCCAACGGGTGCCACAACCACCTTTTGACCCGCTGCGACATTAGGCGCTCCGCATACGATCTGCCACACCTCTCCATTACCTGCGCTCACTGTGGTAACGCTCAGTTTATCAGCATTGGGATGCTTCGTACATGTTAAAACTTCACCTATAATTAAACCCTGCAATCCACCTTTTACCTTTTCAAATATCTCCACAGCTTCAACCTCCAGTCCTATCGACGTGAGGATGTTACTGAGTTCATCTACAGGAATGTTCCCGACACTTGCCGGAAGGTAATCATGCAACCATTGGTAGGAAATGACCATTTAATATCTCGAATTTCAGCAAAGATAACCCTTCATAATAGCAAAAACTATCCTCGCAAAAAAACGCTTAACAAAATCATTTTTCCACCAAAGTATGTGCACTGGCTGTGAATTATTGTTGGTAACTTTGTAGGGATGTGGAATAAGTCTTTAATTAACCAGACTTATGTTGAAAAACATGTGAATGATATGTGCGCGTGATGCTTATAATTATACCAACCGATTTTTTTTGAGGGTCTGTTTTTGGCAACTACATTCGTTGCCTGTCGTTACGGACTCAATACATTAATACCGGTCTAACAATTTGGTCATCCAGACTTCACAATCGAGATGAAACGGGATCGGCACCCCTTGAATACTGAAAACACAACAAGATCAAAATATTAACTCATTATAGAATTACTCAGGCTAAATGGCTGTAAACATTAAGAAAGAACTCGGCACTTCACGTTCGGTAAACCGGAAACCCGACCTATCGACCCTTGTATATGGGAAAGTTCCCCCTCAGGCACCGGAACTGGAGGAAGCTGTACTGGGGGCAGCAATGCTGGAGAAGGACACATTTGCACAGATCCTGGAAATAATACAGAGCGAAGAGTGTTTTTATGTTGATGCACATCAAAAGATCTATGCAGCTATGCGTAGGCTTTTCGACAAAGGTACCCCTGTAGACCTCCTTACAATAACAGAAGAACTAAGAAAAAGTAACGAACTGGAACTGGTGGGAGGTGCCTATTTCCTTACCAAGCTCACCATGAGTGTACTTTCCAGCGCACACGTGGAGGCGCATGCCCGCCTGGTGATGGAGAAGTTCATTCAGCGGGAATTGATACGCATAAGCGGATCAGTGATCAGCGAAGCCTACGAGGACAGTACAGATGTGTTTGACCTGCTGGACAAAGCCGAATCAGGGCTTTATGAAATAACCGACAAACATCTGCGTAAGAATTTCAAAAGTCTTCAGGAGGTACTTGTTCATACAATTAAAGAAATAGATGAAAGCCGCAAGAAAACAGATGAGGTAAACGGTGTTCCTTCCAACTTCGCCGCTCTCGACCGAATTACCGGAGGATGGCAAAAAACGGACCTTATCATCCTTGCCGCCCGTCCCGCCGTGGGTAAAACGGCATTTACGCTGAACCTTGCGATGAACGCCGCAATGAACCCGGGCAAGCAATTTCCGGTCGCTTTGTTCTCTCTGGAGATGGGTGCCGGCCAGATCGTTAAAAGGATGCTGGCGGCCGTGACCGAGGTTAGCATGAATGCGATCACAAAAGGAAAAATGGCTGAACATGAATTCATTCAGATGTCTCAGCGCATGCAGAAATTGGCACAGGCCAAGATCTTCATTGATGACCAGGCGGCGCTTAACATCTTCGAATTACGTGCAAAGGCTCGACGCTTGAAACAAAAACACGACATCCAGATGATCCTGATCGACTACCTGCAACTTATGCAGGCTAGTGTGGACAAGGGCGGTAACCGCGAACAAGAGATCAGTAAAATATCGCGTGACCTGAAAGCTCTGGCAAAAGAGCTCGAAGTGCCTATCATTGCGCTCTCTCAGTTGAACCGTTCGGTAGAGACCCGTAAGGAATCAAAGGTGCCACAGTTGAGTGACCTCCGCGAATCGGGTGCGATAGAACAGGATGCCGACATGGTAATGTTCCTTTACCGACCGGAGTACTATGGTATTAATAACAATGAAATGGGCGAAACGGTAGAGGGTGAAACCCATATCCACATAGCCAAACATCGTAACGGTAGTACCGGAGAAGTAAAAGTGCGCTTTATAAAAGAGTATCAAAAGTTCGTTGATCTGGAAGAAGAGCCGTTTGACTCTTTCAAACCAATGGGAGGAGGTGGAGGTAGCGACCCTTCTGGTTTCGGTTCTGGCTCAGGTGGTGGATTTACCCCCACACGAGACAACCCGTCAGCCGGTATCCGTCGCGACACCAGCGGTTTTGGCGACTCAAAGCTATTTATTCCGGGAGGAGGATTCCAGACAAAACAATCAAAGGCTAATGACATGAACTGGGAAGACGACGATCTTTCCGGCTCCAAGCCAATTCAACGTCCGCAGCCGGATGAAGATGCCCCATTCTAAAACAATACAAAATTCACATAAACAACGATGCCCTCTGACGAGAGCATCGTTGTTGTTATTACCAAGTCGCAAATGTTCTATTTAGTCAATGTCAGCTGATATACGTGAACACCGATATTGAGTTGCGCTGCATTATCACAATCTCCGTTTCCATAATTCAACACACGTGTGCCGGTATATCCGTTAACGTTTACAACACCCGATTCAGCAAAATCACAGCTGGTTCCAAACTGAAGTGGTGTTGCGATATTAAAATTGAAAACATGACCACTTGGGCGGGTAAGTGTCGCAGTACCGGAAACTGAGAAATAGTCGTCGGAACGATCATTAGTGAGTTTACCACCTATGATCTTGCGCATCAGATTACCGGTCCAAACAATGAATTTGCTATTTACCGGATCAGAAGGATTCATGTTCATAGAGTCATTAAGCTGCACCCGGTAAAACCAGTCGCCAACTACTGTAGTGTCTACCCTGGTCACCTTCACCCATCCGGTCAACTGGTGACCGTCCAGGTGATAGTTGTTGTAAGTGATGGTGTGCACCTGATTGGTGTCAAGATAGCGACCATTGTATTTAATGACAATGGAACCGCGACGTTTTCTGCCGTCCGCACAAGTAACATCTGTTGCGCCGAAACGAACGATCAACACCCTGGGAGTGCTGAACGTATCCACGCTGACGGTAATACTTTTGTCTCCCGCCTTTCGGATATACTCAGCATTATAAAGTGTACCGGCCTGATCAGCAATGGATATCACGTCATTGTTCGCAAACTCTACCCTTGACGCATCAGACGCATAACCTGTTCGGTCATCCTCGTCTTTCAGATAGTTGTCGTCGGTGGTAGTTTTTTTACAAGATGCAATTGCAAGTAAAGAAGCAGCCATCAGCAAAGTGAATTTCCTCAACCCGGTGTTGCGATACATAGATAATTTTTTAGTGTTTTGGCACAAAGTAATTGTGAAGTTGTGTAATGAATTCGGATGCTAATATACGAATAGTGCCAAATGTTACACAAAAAACAGCATTTTATCTGCCGTCAGGTCACGAAACATTCAAAAGAACAAGTTTGCACCGTGCCGGTCACCCACTCAATTAACGCTGTACTTTTCATTTTGGCTGTTATTTGTTGTAATTTTCGGCTTCAAATACCACTTTATGCGGAAGTTGCTGCTTTTCATTTCCTTTTGGGGTCTTTCACCATTGCTGTCCGCGCAGGACACTGACAGCCTTTTTGCTGTGAAAAAAGACGGAACCTGGGAAATAAAGTACACCGCAAAGGCAAGGGAAACCGCCAGAATGCTGGCAAAAAGATTCTACGTACCCGAAGGACAACTGGAGTTTGCTAACGACGAAGCCACCATGAGTAAGCTGACAGAAGGCGCAACAGTATATATACCGGTAATAAAAGATAACTTCTTCAATATAAAACCTGCTCCTTTGAAAATGAAAAACGTTCGGGAGTTGTATTATCAGGTTGGCACCAGAGATGATATTGGAATCCTGAGCAGCTATTCGGGCGTTACAAAGGTGGAAATGCGTAACTGGAATGAACTTAAGGGCAACACACTCAAACCGGGAACAGTATTATTCATAGGATGGGTAAAAATGATGGCCAAAGATACAACCGACCCCACTTCTTTGGTAGCCTACCCCGCCCCCAAAAAGAAAGTAGTCATTGACACCTCAGGGAAAGTACCGGTTCCGGGAGGCTTGGATACAGTTTATAACTCACAAACCAACAATGGCCTGAATGTTCTGACGGAGAAAGGTACAGCTGTGTTTTTCGAAAAGCCCGGCAAAAGCAACGTCTTTTATGCGTTTCACAACGAGGCTGCCCGGGGAAGTGTGATAAAAGTATTTAATCCGGGATCAGGCAAAACAATCTATGTAAAAGTGTTGGGGCCCTTGCCAGACACAAAACTATATGCCAATTCCATCATCGGGATCAGCAGCGGTGCAAAAGAAGCACTTGGTGTGACTGACAACAGAACGTGGTGCGAGCTCTCATACGCTGCCAACTAAATATTTTAGCCTCCGAACTGACCACGAATTAACACTGCATGAAAGTACTGGTGATCCGCTTTTCGTCTATTGGTGATATTGTGCTGACAACACCTGTGCTCCGATGCCTGAGAGAACAACGGCCCGACGTGCAGATCCACTACCTGACGAAACTTGTATTCGCCCCGGTGCTTGGCAACAATCCGCATATCCATCAGATCCACTATATGGCGGGTGAAGTGGATGAAGTGATTCCGGAACTTAGAAAAGAAAAATTCGACCTTATCCTGGACCTTCATCACAACCTTAGAACGATGCGGGTAAAGAAAGCACTGAAAGTTCCGTCAAGATCGTTTCCAAAACTGAACATTCAGAAATGGCTGCTCACTAATCTGAAACTGAACATGATGCCTGATATCAGCATTGTAGACAGGTATCTTGATACTGTTAGTTCTCTTGGAATAAAGAACGACGGGAAAGGATTAGACCATTTTCTACCGTCAGGAAAAGGGCTCGGAAACAATGACATTCCTATGAGCCACTGGGGCGGGTATGTTGGCTGCGTGATAGGCGGATCGATGAACACAAAGAAACTACCGGTAGAACAATGGCGGAAATTTTGTTCTGAGGTACCCTTCCCGGTGATGCTTTTGGGTGGCTCTGAAGACCGTGATGCCGGTAATGAGATTGCGTCGCTTGACCCCATTAAGATATATAACTCGTGCGGCAAATTCGACCTGAATGAGTCGGCTGAACTGGTGAAAATATCAAGAGTGATCGTCTCGAACGACACCGGCCTGATGCATATTGCTGCTGCCTACGGAAAGCCGATCATATCACTTTGGGGCAATACATCTCCCGAAATGGGCATGTTCCCTTATTACGGATACAACAACCTTAAATCGCGTGTGGCACCGCAATCAGTTATTATGGAAAAGAAGGAAGTGGGTTGCCATCCCTGCAGCAAGATAGGATACGACAAATGCCCTCGCAAACACTTCCGGTGCATGAACGAATTGGACATGCACCAGGTTTCTGAAAGTGTAAAAAGGATGTGGACGACGCCTGCATCGGGAAACAAATTAGCTGATCAAAACAAACCTCAGTAGACAAGTGAAGATCCTTTTTCTGGCAAACAGGGTTCCCTACCCTCCCTACCGTGGCGATAAGCTTAAGATCTTCAATCTGGCAACAAGGCTGAAGAATAGGCATGAATTGCACCTCATCACGTTTGCGCAGAATGAAGAAGACCTTTCCTACAAAGCAGAATTGGAGAAAGTATTTACCGAAGTACATTTTGTGTACCTACCCGGATGGAAATCGAAAATGAATTGTCTGGCAGCCGCATGGGACCAAAGGCCGCTACAAGTGCTGTATTTCAACTCTCAAGAGATGAAAGATAGCCTATCTGCTCTTTTAGAAAAGCACCACTACGATGCCGTGCACGTCCAGCATCTGCGGATGTCGCCCTATCTGGCCGAAAGAAAGGATATTCCGCGAATACTAGACCTGCCCGATGCATTCTCTTTGTACTGGGAACGCCGAAAAAAGGTAAAACGGAATTTCCTCGTTTCCATGTTTGAAGACCTTGAGCAGAAAAGAGTCTTCAAATACGAGCGAATTCTTGAGGACTACAATATGTCACTTGCATGCTCTGTGGAGGACATAAACTATCTGAAACAACACCATCGCACAGCCAACCTTTGTTTACTGCCAAACGGTGTGGATCTGAAAACATTTGCGTTGCGCGATCACGACTACAGCCACAACAAAACGCTGCTCTTTACCGGCAATATGGACTACGCGCCGAATGTGGATGCCGTAGTTCACTTTGCCACCAATATCTTGCCGGAGATCAGGAAGCTTCATCCCGATGTAAAGTTCATCATCGGCGGTCAGCGCCCGGTTCAGAAAGTGTTGGACCTTGCCTGCGACCATATTACTGTAACGGGCTTCATAAAAGACCTCGCAGCAACATACAACGAAGCATCGGTGGTTGTTGCGCCACTGAGATTTGGCGCCGGCACCCAAAACAAGGTACTCGAGGCGATGGCAATGGCCGTACCCGTTGTTTGTTCTAATATAGGTTTTGCCGGTCTTGGCATAGCCAGCGGAGAAGGCGCAATAATGCAGACAGACCCCATAATGTTTGCAAACTCTGTTTCAGGATTGCTTGCATCTAAGACCGAACGGGAAAGAGTGGGCAAAGCGGGAGCAAACATCATCCGAACCCGATTCGACTGGGACATTATTGCAACACAACTTGAGGAATACCTACTGCAGGTTGCCGGAAAGAATAAGAAAGAGAGCCAGTAAAACGACCTACTTGTTAAAGATCATCCTGTAATCGGTATGGATCTTACCTTTTGAGATGTCGTCCAACTTTTTCTTCAGAAGGCGCTTTTTCAATGGAGAAATGTAATCAATGAACAGTTTACCCTCTATGTGGTCGTACTCGTGCTGGATGACACGTGCTGTTATGCCATGAAATTCGCGCTCATGTTCCACGAAGTTTTCATCAAGGTATGAAATGCGGATATTACTGTGGCGTTGAATATCTTCCCTCACTTTAGGAATACTCAGGCAGCCCTCATTGTATGGCCACAACTTGCCCGATTCATCTATCATCTGCGCATTGATAAACACCTGCTTTATCGGTTCCTCGCCGGGATATTTGCGCTTGTCCTCATCATCAAAATCTTCAACAATCTGCACGGTATCAACGAGAAAAAGACGGATAGGCTTGTTGATCTGAGGAGCAGCCAAACCGACACCGCTACTGTTGTAAAGCGTCTCCCACATGTCAGTAAGCAGCTTATCAAGTCCGGCATACTCCGGGGTAATATCATCACATACTTTTCGCAAAACCGGACTTCCGTAAGCAACTACAGGTAATATCATCTAAATCAAAATATTAAATAGAAGGCAAAGTTAATGCAAATTCGGTCACGTAGGCTTGATAGGAGGAGTGTCTATCGCTTGAGGGGCGTTAACAACAGCACTAATACAGAAGCAAGCCCGATGACAATACCGGCCTCTGACACTTGCTCCAGAGACCAGCTCGCAGCCATAACAGTGACAATAAGAAAACCCAGAATAGCAGCAACCCAACCAGCGGAAGAGAGTACGGACTGTGCTTGCTTTTGTTCTTCGATGGGGAATTGATCGTAAAAGATCTTCTGCGAAACTCCCCTACTGCAATAAGTCATGATGCCGATAAGCACCGAGACAATGAGATAATACCCGAACCCTTTTGTCGTTGCAAGCAAAAACAGTGCCCCTGTAACGCTTAATAACGTTAGCATCAGCAACCACTTTCCGCTGATCTTTTGCGACAGCAGCCCGAAAAGATATGGCAACGGAAAAACGATAAGTGCACCAAGTGCAAATAGGTTCGACACCTCGCTAACCTGATACCCGCCCGACCGCATTATCAAGGACAGATTAAACCTTCCCGTAAAAGACAACAAAATGCCGGCATTGAGCGCAATGAGCAGCAACCATATACGTGCCGATAACCTGAAATTGCCGGAAACTGTTGTGAAACGCTGATATACTTTATCAAATTCTCCCGACATAAGGACGAACCGAATAAGTACCGACACAATAGCAAAGGCCGCAAACGATTGAACAGCCCCTGCAAACCGCAGGACCGGCCCCATCATAAAGCCACCCAGCACCGCACCAAGCAGCGTAGTATTTGCCAACAACCCGAAATTCCGCCCACTCTCGGCTTCTGTGCTCACATAGCTCATCATTATGCTGTACACGTTTATCTGCACACCACAAAGAAACCAGTACAATGAAGTTCCGAGAAGGAACAAATAGTAGCCGGAACTAACGCCCATTATCATAAGAAAAATAGCCGTCAAAATACCAACCACCATCGACAGACGGGACACCGATCTGAATCGGGACATGATCGTTGGAGTTAGCCAAGAACCCATGGCTATGGCCAGATAGGTCACCGCCATGAACACACTGTTCATCCGTGCATTCGCCCCTTTTTCAGCTATAAGTAATGGAAGCACAGGATAAATACCCTGCAAAATGATGCGGTCAATGGTAGCAACCAATAATAGCTTCAGAACCGGACCGCGCATGATAGTTAGCGTTGCTGTCTATTACTTTAGGAATGCATCTTTGAGAAATGCGACTGCCTTATCCGCAGCGTATTTCCTGCTTTTTAAATGAATGGTGCGGTAGCTGCATTCGTTGCAGGTACAGTCTCTCACCCCACAAATGACGTACTGATCAATACCATCAGCCCGCATAGTCCAGATGACATAACGATCCTTTTTATTCTCCTCAATGATGCGGGTCGGCTGTTCCAGCAAGCCATTGTATTTTGATTCGACTTCATAGTACTTCCTTACAAAGTCGTACCCTGCTGTTCCGTCATTTCCAAACGGATAACTCTTACACGCACCTACCGATACAATTAAAGTTGCCGTGTCTTTATGATAAAAGTATTGTTGCCTCGTCGCTTTGTTGTACTTACCGGCTGCCCACTTGTCCGGGATAGACACTATCCCCCAAGGAGTTGTGGCGTATATCGTTCGTCCTGCGCCTTCATCGAAACGAATATCAGACGGCGACTGCGGTACCAATTTCGAATGACAACCGGTGATCAAGGGAAACAATATGGCGATCAGAGCAATTGCTTTGACTATAAACTTCATCATTAAAACATTTTATCCGGCAACTAACACTGTTCCGGATTCCGGATTGTGTCCCTTTGCCATGGTTTTCTCAAACACCAGGATACGTTTAGGATTACCTACTATCCACAACACATCACCGGACTGCAATGTTACTGAAGATTCAGGATTCAATAGCCTTTCACCACTTCTCTCTATGCCCACTATCAATCCTTTTGTGAGTTCTCTGATCTCCGATTCCTTGATCGTTTTGCCAACTACCTCGGCACCATAACCTATCTCAACTCTCTGTAAGGTCAACTCATCCTCGGGCATAATTTTCTTTACACGGGTCGGACTATTCTCATCCAGATAGTGCTTGAAGGCGGTAACCTGCTCGTCAGTGCCAATAACAAACAAAGTGTCGTCCGGATATACCCGCTCAGTTCGGGCGGGTGCTTGTATGGTAAAATCCCCCCTTTTGATCATTGCAATATTCACGCCATAATCTTCCCTCAGATGCAACTCCATCAGCATCAGCCCAGCACCCTTGAAGTCAGGAGAAACGGTAAAATTGGTAATGTGTGCATCCCATGGAGTAAGATGTGCACCACTGTCCCTTTTATCCTGTTGCTCCTTCTCATTGAGGTTCGAAATAAACCGACCTTCAACCCACGTGCTGACCATCTGAAGACGCTTGTAATTGATGACCAGCAATGCGATAGTAACTGCAAGAAGGCAAAGCGCCACAACATAGGAAACTATGTAATGCACAAGAAAACCCATGAGCACCAACGTTATCACAAACCGTAAAAGCTGCAACACCACCATCGGACCTCGGTAATATTTGTTTGTCCACAATCTGGTAGCGATGCCCGGGCTAATTCGCCTGATCGACAGTGACCATAAAAACGGAGACATTACCAGCAATGCCACACCACCAACCAATGCTCTCATCAACGGCGTATCAGATTTGTACACCACCGCAGGAAGTACCACCTTGGAGACCACAAGAACGCACCCGATAACAATGACCGAGTAGACAAACATCTGGATTACATAATTTGTAATATACCTCGTCCAATCGCTCGTTGACTTTACAGCCTGTCCTTCCGAACTGTATTTGTCAATGGCTGCTTTCCAGGCTCCGGGCAATCGACGATCCAGAAATCTAAAAACACCTCCGGAAGCCTTGATCATGTATGGAGTGGTGAAAGTAGTCACAGCAGAGACCAACACTGCAATAGGATACAGTTGCGGACTGGTTAGTGCCAATGACAGCCCCGTCGTGGCTATTATGAAGGAAAATTCACCTATCTGGGAAAGACTCATAGCTGTTTGTACGGAGATCTTCAGCGGCTGCCTCGAAAGCAACGCCCCCAACATTGTGCTCAATGGTTGCCCGACGAGCACTAGTAACGTGATTCCTAATATCTGCGTCCAGTATTGGGGCACAACGGCCAGATCTATCATCATGCCCACCGAAACAAAGAAGACAGCTCCAAACATTTCCTTGATAGCCGTTGTGTGGTGCTCAATCTTACCCCCGAATGGTGTTTCAGCGAGTATCGAACCCATAATAAACGCACCAAGTGCAGGTGAAAAACCTGCCTGAGTCGCCAGAACCACCATCAAAAAACACAGTGCCAAGGCACTGATAAGCAACATCTCATTATTCATGAATTTGCTGGCCTTTCTGAAAATAGTAGGAAGAAAGAAAATGCCTGAGACAAACCACAGCACCAGAAAGAAAACCAACTTCCCTACCGGCTTCAACAATTCAGCGCCCGACAGCATAGTACTGGCACCTATTGTAGGCAACAAAACCAGCATCAGGATTGCTGCAAGGTCCTGAACAACCAAAATGCCAAAAACCACATTTGCAAACTTTTTCTCCTTTACCCCTAACTCTTCAAACGCTCTGATGATAATAGTAGTAGATGAGATAGAAACCATTGCACCTAGGAAGATGCTATCTGTATTGGACCACCCAAGGGCTCTTCCCGCCCCAATTCCC
>JACCEA011757615.1_pt1 | contig 19893 bp, 24 predicted proteins | sample 7449851 | NCBI WGS metagenome assembly JACCEA01 (sample SAMN15323453, study PRJNA562643) | freshwater metagenome | isolation source: river surface water | place: USA:Blue River Watershed | collected 2017-08-18
GATCTTAGCTATTGTTCGAATATAACCGATGTATCACTGTAATGCATGAGCGAGCAACTTGAATTTTTAGAAAGTTTAATAATAAATGGTTGTGTTCACATCACTAATCGAGGAATCATACGATTTAGTGAGGGTCGTTATGTTGGTTGTTTGAAACATTTTGAAGCAAATGGCTGCATGAAAGTGAATGATGTTGGTGCTTGTGAACTAAGCAAATTCTACAATTTGGAAGTGCTATCAATTCGAAGTTGCGATTATATTACCGACAAATCCATCGTGACAATTGCAAATTCGTGTCGAAGGTTGCAGAATCTGGATATTCAAGGGTTAGATTTGGTTTCTCATCAAGCGATTGAAGTAATTTTCCAAAATTGTATTAACTTGACATCCTTAAACTGTAGTGAGTGCAATACTACCCCAAAGGAGTTCCATCAAATATTGAATAAATGGAAGCCACCATTTGTTCATGCTGTTGCCAACAAATGCTTTGCTCAACGCAATCCTGAAACGGTGGTACAGTACAATCGCTTCGTTTTAGCAGCTCGGCAAGCAAATCATGCTTCAAAAGTAATTCAAAAATTTATGAAGGCAACTAAGACTGCAAAATTACTTTTCATAACAAAACGATTGCAACAGAAACATCGAAGTGACTTGCGGAGAATATTCAATGCATTTCGTCAATGCATTTATCGGAATGCAAAACAGGAACGTAGGGAAATTACAATGGAAGCTGTAAGAACAATACAAAGGGTTCTTCCTCAACTTTACAGCGTCCACTGTGCAAGGAGAAAGTTGTTTCGCCTGAGAAGAGAAGACCAAGCGAGGAGACTTATCCAAAGATGCTACAGGGGTTATATATGTAGGAAGCGATGCCGAAAATCCTTTGAGAGGTTGCTTTACTATTATCTCAAGCTGGAAAAAATATTCTTAAAGTACATGGTAATGGGACGAATTTATGTTATGCGTCAGCGTCACGTCAAATTGCAAGCGTTTGGAAGAATGGTACCAAGGCGCAGTGCTTTTTGTTCCTTCCGTTATTTTGTGCGTTGTTTGCAACGACGATTTCGCTTGCTAAAGCGTTTCAAACAGCGCAGGATAATTATCGACAACGAGAGATTTATCTTAGCCCAGTTGGAATGTAACAAACGAGACAAAGCTGCTCGATTCATTCAAAAGAATTGGAAAAACAGACTATTCAACAGTATGATGGCACCATTCATCTTTTTCTGTTGCATTTATCACCGTAATGAATATGACGAGCAGCAATGGTGTGCTACCAAAATTCAGAAAGTGTTTCGAGGGCATTCTATCCGACTGAAGAAATACAAGGCATCGATTAAATATATAAAAGAATCACTAGCAGCAAAACTTATTCAAAAACATTGGAGGGGTCACAAGGTTTATTTTGAAAATAAGTACATTTTACAGCATTATCGTAATCAACTCATAAAATATCGAAGATTGTTCATCAATAGTCGTCCCAGGCTAAGATTGGGCAAGTTTGCTCGTGTAATCCAACGATCGTACAAACTGTATTTATTTAGACTTGAGAGATATAATGCTGCTACTTTACTGCAGCGGCGATATCGCAATTACTTTATCAGAATGAAGTGGGAAAAGCTGATTGCGTTAATTCGGAACCATAGTGCTTGTGTTTTGCAGCGCTCGATTAAATTGTATTTATGTAAATTGAGGAGGCGCGACATGAGATATCGACAGCATATGGCCGCCTATAGAATTTTTGTAAGTTCATTGCACATATTTTATTTATTTATCTGAACATGTCACGCAGTTGGCTGTTGATAAATTTTTTGAGGTGCAAAGGATTATTAATCGAAGAAGAGAACAAGAAAGAATTGAACGGGAGCGAGTGAACGAATTAAAGAAACAGAAACTCTTCGAGAAAAGAACACTGGTACATAATTACTTTTCAATCGTGATGCAAGTAATGGAGTTAATTATTCTGATTGGTTCGATTCTAGATTGTGGAAAAAATAGTCTTGCAATATCACAACGCTCTGGCGCGCCGAATACAAAAAGCTTTTAAGTCCTACATGAATGCAAAGGAGGAAGCATTCAAATTGGAACGGTCGCAATCGGTAAAATCTACCGGAGAAGATTCCTTAACTGAGGTATATTACAACTGGTTATTTATTTTATTCCATCTTTATATTCAGCTTGTTTACTCAGAATTCTTCTTTTGGCCAACCATCAATAGCTGCAAAATATGCAGCAAAATTCATGCAGCCTGTTCGAGCTGCGAAGGAAGGTCTCTCTAAAGTAGGAAAACTCTTTGCTTCTACTGAGGTTCGTTCCATTCTTGTATATTGCTATGTTTTAATATTTCTTCTTAGCTAATTCCGAAAAGAGAAGAGAAAAAATTTGCAAACGCAGTGCTCAAATATCAACTTAAGAGTATTTTGCAAGGTTCGTGTAATTTCATTTTCAACTTGACGAGTAAACCGTAAAGACGTCTGTTGTACTAGAGGGTATTGTTGATATTCATATCACAGTCGGTGAAACGGAAACCAAAGCATTTGAAGCGATGCAATTCAATAGAAGAAACCAAGATTTGCCTTTTTTTGTTAAGGTAACTTTTTTTTTGGTCCTTCGTTGTACATCGTCCTAATACAAAACATCTATCAGCTTCCACATGATTTATCCGGTACACTAGGTCTCAACATGTTTTTTTGGATGATGTTTGGATCTGGTGTGGAAGTTATTTGCGAGTTGAGGGTTCAACCGAGACCCGCCAGTACTTCGAACGCGGCTATGAAAATTCGAGAACAGGTGTTGGACGATGAACAACATACGAAATTAGCATGGCATCCCAATATTCATTTTGAGATGCAAGGAATTCGAACGGTCAAGCAAGGAAAGGCAGATTTTGCAATTCGGGATGTTGTCTTAACTGCTGACCCAGAGGTAAGTGTTGATGGTTAACCTCAATATTTAATCTGCAATGACTATGGTATACCTAACATTAGGAAGAGGAAGTCTTACTTGGAAAAGAATATCGCTGTGTGTGTGATTTTAATGACCTCGGATTTACACGTTTGACAATGTGGTCAACAAGCCGTAAATTGGAAGATGAAGATGTTTTGTTCAAATTTTCCCGTTTGACCGCCAATCATTGGTGCGATGAAAGACTAATACGAACTGTCAAGGTAAGTGTGAGTGGATAATTCAAAGTTCTATGATTGATGCCTATGCAAGGCTTTCAATATGTCGGAAGCCGATGTTACGAAAATGCGCCGCACCTTTGACGACATGCTGATGGGTAGAAATCGAGAAACATTGAGAAATGAAGATATTTTCTCATTCATTGTAAGAAGAAGTAGTGATGATTTCTATGTATTTAAAATTCTCTATACAACAGGATTTCCCGTTTAATAACATAGCGAGGTGGAGTGTTCTCGCAATCAAGCCTGACAAGAAGTCAGAGTTAAAGTTTTCTGAGTATGTTCATTATGTCGCCTATTTTGTCATGTTGTCATCCAGAGATTTGACAAAGTTTTTGTTTCAACATGCTGATGTTGAAGGGAACTTTTATCTGCGGTACGGAATACGTCGGAATTTTGAACTGTTCAGCGGGATTAACAAACTATATTAGGCGTGAACAATTCAATGCATTGTTAGAAATCCTCTCAGAAGGTAGTCCGTTCAACGTTAAAGCATGGGAGTATCAGTATGAGCAATATCATGGTAAGCGTGAAATTGATTGATAATAGAATATATCTCAATAAAGAACCCCTTCCCGTTTCCAGATAAAAAGCTGAAATTTCAATTTATTAAAAATTTTGAAGAGTTCATTAATCAAAATCCAGGTGCATTGTGGCAACCGCAATTACTCCAGCAAAAACTAATGAAAGTAAACTTAGGAAAATCTTATTGGAACAATAAGATTGAGCAATACCGCGTGATGAGAGAGAAGATGGACATCAAATTAAGATAGTTTTATTTCATAGAATATTCCTCTGTATCAAAATGCCAAACTTCATTTCTTTTAAAACATGTACTTTAATTCTCAAATGCCCAACCAGTCGATTCATCGAAGATAAGTTGAAATTGGGAAGGTAAAATTTTGTTCACAAAATCTCCGTTCCGAGAAGATATGTCCTGATCAGGGCCTTGGGTGTCCAGAACTAACTCGATTGCCCCATCCACTACATTAGGAAGTAAATTCTCCAAAACTCCATTATCTATTTTTATCGAAATAATCAGCGTCAAAACCATATTATGAATTGATGATGATACAAACCTAATGACAATGCGGGGTTGGTATTGATTTCAAGCAGGAATAGCTGATTATCTTCGGACAACATGAAATCGCATCCCAATAAATCAAAATATCCATGTTTCTTCAACAATTTAATGTTTCCAGCCTGGAATAGATTAAACCATGACCAATCGAAGAAAAGATAAAAAGTTTTGCTTACTTTTAAGACATCCACCATACAACGCTTGATGTCATTGTCCAATTGATGTCGTAAATATTCTGCGCTCGAGATCTTCCCACAAAGTTCCATTTGATCTGCCACAGCAGCAATGCTCTGAATCTAAGAATCGTATATAATCATTTCTCAAATGCGAAATGGTAACAGGAGATTTACCTGTAAATCTCTGTTCGAAAGATACAATGGATCTTTTTTCTGTATTGACGCATTTGTGAGATGCATGAAATTGTCTTCAAGAGTGCCAGAACCCAAATTGTATGGCTTGAGAGCTAGCCTACAATATCCCGGATGATAAAAGGCAATAGTTGCAGGAAATGTGGTGGCTATCAACAAATAACAGCGAATATCAAATTTATAACCTTCAGGACCAATTAAGAGTGGTGATTCCAAATATTTCTGGACAATGCCTTTTAATGGTGGGATACTACTTTCATTGTCACCAGTATTTTTACCATAACAAATGATCTTCAAATCTTCGAGTCCGGCAATCACTCGAATCCCGCGGCCCCTGTTGTTGCACGAGGGTTTATATATCCATATGGGATCTCTAGAAGACGCAGCAAGTATATCTTCCGATTCTTTCAGCAATAGAGAAATATCAGCCGGAGAATCTAAATCAAATGTCATTGGAAGCCATGGAACATGCTGAATTGCTGATGAACCTGGAATTATTTTGCAATATTTGTCTCGCAATGTTGTAAGAAGACCAAGTTTGGTAGTTATAACATCATTGTTGGGAATATGACAAACTAATTGACCAGGTTGATGCGATCTGTAATCAATTTGTGATCGTCTTTCAACCCATTTTAATCCATATCTACTTGAAAATTGATACTCAAAAGGAAGCTGCGTCCAACCTCGTTTGTCCAAAGCCATCTTGACCAATCTCCAACCATTACTCTTTCCAACATAATAAGAGCGACAAGCGTCTTTATCTTTGTTATCTCGATTGAAATTCATCTTTGAAGAGCGCTTGTCAACTGTAGGTTTCGGAATACCATTGTCCCCAGTCGTGGTACTTGCGTATAAAGAAATACGTTTTCCTCGCTTTTGAGGCTTTTTGGTTTCATCTAAACTTTTGGGGTTAGTCAAATCGCTAACAGGCTGCGGGGGAAGTGCGGTATCTGTTGGAATTGACGAATCAGAGATTGAATCACTTCCTAGTACAGGGGAGATGACTGCCACAGGCAATTCTTGACAGTCGCCGCCTCCTTCCTCACCATCATATTCGTTATCGGAACTATCATCTCCTCCTGCGGTGATATCATCAGGGGGGGAATCCTCAGAAAATATCGATCTTCTTCCAGCTGCCTCTACGTGAGATAGAGCATCAGACTGCCAAGAATGGTCCGGACAACATGATTTACAAACGCCATCAAGCCATGTGTCGAGACTCCGAAAATGGTATTGAACTAAGTCCCAGGTAGTGCTCTTAAATTTATAAGAGGGAAAAATTGAAACTTTGCCACGATGATATCTCGATCCAATAGTTGCTTCGCCTGTGCGATGATAAATAAAGATTAAAAGACAGAAGGATAGATACGAAGGTAAGTGTACCTGTTTCACCACCAAGATATATCTCAACATGAACATTATTATGCTTTTGGGGTTTTGATCGCTTGGAGTTATATATTCCTTCATAAAATATTAAATCTCCAGGCTTTAACTCTTCTTCTTGTAGAATAATCGGTAAAGTATCCATCTGATAGGCTTGATTCCACTTCCCAATAACAAAGCCGAAGTCATCTTGCAAATCTTGAACCACTTGACGGACGAGTCCACAACAATCAAGATAAAGGGGAACAACTGGATCTTCCGGATTTTTGTAACGTAACGCATAGGGGACTCCCAAATATTTGTGTGCAGTATGAATGAATTTCTGCCGCAGCCGATCTTTGTATTCGTTGCTTCTTCGATTTTCACCATTAAATTGCTGACAAAGCTTCATTATTTGCCTCTCTTTCATCTTTTGCTCCCTGAATTTCATGAAATTTGTTTGAAGACTATTCTTTGGAATATCGGAGGGTTGATCAACATCCCCAATGAACAATGCTTCAGCCTTTTTCATACTGTTGGCAGAGATGCCATTATTTGGTAGATTTTCAACGTTTTCATCCATTTGCGATACAGTATGGACTTGTACTCCCCGACAATAATAAAAATGGTTACTTCTATAACTTTGTTATTCTGGTATGATAAAAGCTCAAAAGAGGTCTAACGGCTATTGTAACGGTCAATATTATTTGCAAGTTTTACTTTTGTACATTAAACAGCCGTAGGAGTAGTAAAGTGTTGTTTATTTGCCGGCAGTCGGACAATTGAATATTTATGCCATTCCTATGTCTTAATTTTTTTGGAAAATGGGCGATCTGGGATCATTCACATTATTACATATGACTTATAAAAATTATTCTAATAGTAATAATAAACCAACGAATTCGTTTGTGTTCGAAAAAAATGGCGGAGTTGGAGCAGTTTTGTCTTCTCGCGAAAGCTCAAAAAGGGAGGGCTTGTGCAGCCTTAGTCCAACAAGTTTTGAGTCATAAGAAAATCTTTCATTTCGCCGAATTATTGGAAATACCTTCTGTTTATGCAGTAAGTGCTAATCACTTTATACAAAATTGCATCTTCAATAATTTTCTGTCTTTCCAGCTCAAAGATTCGGAATTTGATAAGTGCTTCAAATCTTTAGAACTTTTTGCTTATGGAACGGTTGATACGTATCTAGGTAACTCAATTTTATTAAAATGAAGGATAAATTTTTTTTGATCAACTTTTGCCAAGCCAATCCTTCTCACTATATTGAGCTAACTGATCTTCAATTTTCAAAGCTCCAGACTTTGACATTGCTTACATTGTGTGGATCTAGTAAAGTGAGGTATAGGAGTCATGAATGTAAGCTTGTCTAATCTCTAAAATTGCAGCATCTGCAATACGAAGAGCTCCTTTTCAAGCTTCATGTTACATCAATTCGTACACTGGAAGACTTGATTATTGAGGCTCTTTATGCCGGTCTCGTCAGAGGCAAGCTGGATCAAGCGCTTAATTTGTTTAAAGTAGAGAGCTGTACATCTCGAGACGTAAAAATGGAAAATTTGGAAAATATTTTGTCTAATTTTCGACTGTGGTAAGCGTGACCGCTAAGATGAAAAGTTTTGGTACCAATGTGTTGGCATCTTCATAGGAAATCGAAATGCAATATCCTTGAGAAGGCGATGTTCGACAATAATCAGTAAGTGCCAACAGTTCAAGAATTGGAAATTCATGATTATTCGCTATAAAACTTCTCAGAATCATCCATACCTCGAGAACAGCATGTGAAGTTGAACAAGTGGAAATCCAAAAAAATGTTGATGAAACTAAAAAAAAGATTAAGGTATTGAATAATAAAATTTGGATAACCCTTTGAGATAACGTAATGTTGCAGGAATCACTTGATGCTGGGATTGAAATATCTGAACTGGAAGGCATTCTAGCTGGGAAAAGGTGAGCAATCGCAGATAGTTATTATTGGAATCTTATAGTGTGGTCTTATTCAAATCATTGTTTGTTCTGAATAGTGCTAAATCAGGAAAGAGTCACTTCCTTCAACATAGCCAAGGACGTGGGCCATTTGGTGGAAAAGCAGCATCACGGGGTCGTTTGTAGAACGATTATCAGATTTACGAAGATATTCCTGTTAATTTTTCAGAAATATCCCACAGTTTTTGAGCAACTACCGGATCCCTTGCTAGCACGCTCTCTTCCATGGGGCAACAGTTGTAAAAATATTTTCCCCAGGAAAAACGGTCGTTTGTCAATGATGGTTCAACAGCTGCATAAATAGAGCAATATGCGCCTTGTTGGGGTGTCTTCTGTAACAATAACATCAGTGGACTAGCTAATTTGCTGACCAGTTGTAAAAGTAAATTCATATTTTTTGGTATTTCAGTCCTAACAGATCCTGGATGAACTGCAACACAGAGGATATCTGAATTTTTGCACAGCAACCTGAAATTGGTTTTCCAATATTCAGCGAATTAATGATACACATAATGACACAGTTACCTTCTTTGCAGCTCTTTTGTGAAAAGAATATTAGCAAGCTTCGAGCGTGCATATGTACCAATCATATCATATCGCTTCTCTGACATAATATTGTCAAATTCAAAGGACGACAGCAAATAATGAGCACTGCTTGACATGGTTATCACTCTCCCTCTGGAAATTCAGAATATTAACAAAAGATTACTTAAACTGGGAGCCAGGTTACTTGGATCGTTCCAAAACAGGTAGTAGTAAGCATGTCAATAAAAAGTGACTCAAATGGTTTGAAGTGAAAACCATTTCAAATCCATCCTAAAACAAACGTACGTTGAGGCAATAATCCATTAAAAACGTCGTATTCTTCAACACCTGAGTGAGTACGCGGTCTTCTAACATCACACTTGCGTTATTTATTAGACCATCCAAAGGTAAATTCAATTCTTTAAATGCCTGCACAATATTAGTCACTCATCTCATTCCATTTACTTTATAAAAAAAAATTATCGATTACCTTGACAAATTTTCGGACTGAATCAAATCCGCATAAATCCAGCTTCAAGACATGTAACTTCATCAATAATAAAAATGTGGTTTGGAGTTCAAGAAAATATGGTTTATATTACCTTGGTGGGTGAACACCCTACTTTCCGAAGGATTTGGTCTTTCGCAATGTTTGCTTTTACCAGCGAACGGCATGCCATAATAACTGTTGCATTCATAGAGACCAAAGCTTTGGCAATTTCAAATCCAATACCAGAATTACAACCTGTGATAATATAAACTTTTCCATGGAGGTCCCTTGTCGAATATGTTCTACCAACAACATATTTGCGATGTATGTACCAGCTCAGAACAAACTGAGCGATTACAACTATTAACGAACCTAGAATTCTCTGAAAATATGACCACGCAATTACTATATAATACCATGAATTTATGGTGCTTACGTGGGAAAGAGCAAAACAAACTACCACCAGACCAATTATGGTACATAGGAATTCCAACAAAGTTGATGCTGGGTTAAACAGCTCGAATGAAGATATTCGGAAGAGATTTAACAAAACAGCATAACCAACATTTAGACCAGACAAAATGCATAAAATTATTTCAAATGAGAGCATTACGATTTGTTAAGTACATCCAGAAACGTGTTAGATCGATGCCAGAAGAGGGACGTGTAAAAAATATGATGTTACGGACTTCAATATTCTAAAAAGATTTTGCAACTGAGATTCCTTTATACAAATATCCGTGTCCACCAAATTTAAGTACATGCATCAATATATCAGCCCCTCTAACTATATATAATGCCAATGATAAATGCTAAAATGTGCAAATGGAAATCTATCTAGCGACAATAAAAAAAAGCCCCGGGGCAATTCTCTGTTGCCTGCTGTGCCCTCCGGCGCTATCTGCCCTGCTGCTGCTGCTATATGATGTGCTGCCCCATGCCACATATGCCTCTGCTGCCTGCGCTGCTGCTGCTGTGCTACACGCCTACCAGCTTCCCAACGGAAAACTTAGACCACATTGGTCAAATTATTTTTAAGGAATTCCCTTAATTTTCTGAAATTTGACCTATGTGGTCAAAGTTTACAACACAAAATGACTTCCTGGTATTCATGCTCAACCATACTTGATTGTTGATCAATATCCTTTGAATGCATGATAGAACACATCTTCTTTTACAATCCCCGAGCGTGGTAGTGTATGTCGACATCAAGAAGTGCGATAAACTAAATATTAATGATTTTACAATAACACTAATTTATCTCTTAATTAATGAAATCACTTCTGTTTTAGAAGGAATTCACTACAATAATAGATGAATTCCTTACCATGTCACTCAAAACCGTGGTCAAACTTTACCATTTAGCTCCAACTTTGCTCACTTTTTTCTCATCGCAGAGTTAATCATTTTCAAATGTGATTATATGGAATGATAGAAAAAATGATGAACTTTCAAATAATGTATCAAACTTTGTGAAATATATCCATACATTGATTGTACTGGTAACGCAAAAATACTTTGCCCACGGTGGTCACGAAAAAAAAAACTATTACAATATCAATTATGAATTGAGTACAAGCTTATATCATCATGCAGAATGATTCTTATAGAAAATATTCTAAGATAGATTTTAGATTTTTGGAAGCCAGTTTTATTGATTGAGATTTATGAAAAGTGATCATCAATGACGAATAGACATTGAAGAATGAAATCAAGGAATCTTGAAGAACAAGAGTAAATATGTTATTTTCCCCACAGAGATGTTCAATTGAAATTGTGCTGCTCATTCGAGAGTCTGTTGAATTTGATGGAGTATGTCCAAGATATGAACCTGAAATGTAATTCGTCATCTATACGCTAATCGTCTATGAAAAGTGATCATCAATGACGAATAGACATTGAATACACACTGGGTCACCAGTCATGCTGTTGTCATTCCCAAGCCTAACGGCAATGGTTACCATCCTCTGGGCGTCGGTGAAGCCTGGTGCCGTTTTCTCGGCATGGCTTTATTGGGGAGGGAAGTTGGCGCACAACTTAAACCGCTCCAACTTGGCTGTGGTACTTCCGGAGGATGTGTGCCTTCAATCTCACTCCTCGCTCTGCCATATTCGTGGTTTTATCACATTCTGCCCAAAGTTTCTTCCCTGGTATCGATGGGGTTTATGGTGCTCCCTCACCTCTTGTTAACGCTGCCGGTGAGCAGGTGGGCACAAGTGAAAGGGGTTGCGGTCAAGATGCTGCGCTCCTTTATTGTGTAGCGATCCAGCAAGCTTTGGTTGACATCCAAACTCGGTTGAACAATCATTACGAGGATTCTATTGCCAATCAGCAACACCCTGAAGAAGTGATTGGAACTCAGAGATGTGTCGTCTTGGGTTACTTGGATAATTGCACTATCGGAGTGGCCCGATCTCCTGGATCCCGGGACAGGTTGGTGTGATTCGATCACGAGAATTAAACAACCTCAAAGATGCTGAAAACTTTTTTGAAGCCCATCGCCTCCTAAAATTCACGGAAATTTCTTCCCTCAAGCTCATAGATGAACATGGTGTTGAAATTCACAATACGGACGAACTACTCACCACGATCACATCTTATTATTAGACATTTTTCAGCCCTCCGGACCACCCCAAAGTCGACCCATGGAACGGGTCCCCACGATCTCTCGATGATCCATTTGAAAAGTTTGAGCCATTTTATAAAATGCACTCCTCTATGTAGCCATTTGGAGATGTATTTGGAAAATGACCGACCACTGATCATAATCTCTCCATCTGAAGTTGCGTCAGGCAAATATAACCGTGCGTGTGGAAAAGATAAAATCCCAGGCGAGCTTCTAAAATATGGAGGCGATGCCCTTACTAACGAATTGGCTGCATAATACAACCATATTTTCGAAACTCACCAATCCGTAGACATCATTCGACAAGGACTGCTCCTCCCCCTCAACAAACCCAACAAACCATTGACTCCCGAAAACACTCGAGCCATCACATTACTGAACACCCATCGTAAGTTGCTCTCAATAATTCTCTTGAATCGCTGCTACAAAACCTTTGAAGCCAACCCAAAGCGGTTTTCGACACGGCCGAAGCACTGCTGATATTGTATGGACATATCGCTGGGTAGACGCTGTTGTAAAGAAACACAAAAAGAAGTTCAACATTTTAGATATAGACATGAGTAAGGCCTTTGACAGCATTGATCGCCTTATTCTCCTCGACATCATTGATGGTCGTGACCCCACCAACATTATCCTCTATCGGACTCCAACCGACGCATCCTCCGATACCTCGTTGCAGAGACAACGCTTGAAGTAACCACATCAAGCACACTTGGCGAAAAGTTCATAACCACCCTAGGTGTTCCTCAAGGTGACAGCTTATCGCCCATCCTGTTTGTCCTGTATCTAGAGGCAGCCCTTAGAAAAGCCAAAGCAAAAATAACCATCAAGATGCAAGAAATATATGTAGGACGCAGTATGCTGATGATGTGGACATGATTGTTGAAAATGAAGATGGAAAAGAATATGAAGCCCTAATCAAGACGGAATTAATATCCCAAAACCTTAAGGTCAATACAGCTAAATCAGAATATATGGCATTCGACAAGGAAACAAAAAGCATCGACTCAAACGAAGACATCAAATGAATTAGCTGGGCGAACTCTACTTTCGCTAAATCAAACAAAACGTCCATGGAACTCCTCAACGCAGGTGCGCCAATTGTAACAGGCAAATATTCGCCATTATGGTCGTAGTTGCTCCCGTCAAGACATTTCCAATGAGAAACTTGATTTATGCGGTAGATTGAAAACTTAATATTGAATCGGATGATCGTAAAACCCGTCCACTATCGACCAAGTAATTTGCGAGATCCCGGTTCCAGTGCTTGTTGATCCGCAACTATTGACATTCCCCTATTTATCGTAATAGACGCTGTTTCAAGGTTAAAACACCTTCAAGCTACTTTAGTTACATCCTTATTGCATTGTAACATAAATATTCTATTATGATACTGATGAGACTATATCAACGACATGGAATATGACATGGTTGCCGTCTTCCAATTGAAGATCGATACTGCATTCGCTCGAATGTGTGAACTTTTAATGTTTTCCAAGTTCTCTTCAAACATATGCCAGTTATTCCAAGTTAGTCATTTCCATGGTAGTTCCTCAACTACGGATTCGACGAGATACTTACTTTTCAATATCTCTGATTGGGAAGGCGAGGAAAAGCGATCCTCAGAAAAGCTGAGTTCATTGTTGATGAAGAATGTTGGTTATAACTTACAGTATAAGCTATAACGATAAATTGCTGGGAAATAGAATATTTTTGTAATGTTGCGGAAAATTATTTTTGTTAAATCGTTATTAATAAAGTGCGTGTGGCAAAAATGCAGAAAAAACGGTTTTGACCATCGTTTTAGATCTTAGATTTTGTTTTTTCCGACCGTTAATACCGGTCAACCACACGATAAAATGAAGAGAAATATGTATAGTCATATTAAATGTTAGCATTGGGTGCATAATGATAGATAGTAATAAGTCGCTTAGGCCTTACTATCAACAAAACGTAACCTTGGCATCAAAATAAAAATATAATGCAACACTATATATAATACTTCAACACTAAAATGTTTCTTATTCATTCACTCATTTCCTTCCAATCATATGGCAACGAGCTTGGCTCCCAGGTATTGTAATGATGATGGTCCTTTCTAATAACCACCATCCAAATATCATAATACCAGGTCAAACAGATTTTGTGGCGCATCTCAACGTGCCCCATCAGATGATTTTCGAGATCCCACCAAGATCGTGGAGAATTATGGATAAAAGGGTCCGATATGAAAGCCATATATCGGTCAAGAAGAACATCCATATCATTTGATCTCCCCACATTAAACCAGTCTTCGTTTCCATTTTTGTAGATTGCTTTACTAGCATAAAAAATGGTTGAATTACAATCCCTTCCCGGAAGACTTCCAAAATTCAGCGATGCAAGAACTGGAAAGGGTTTCACAAAGGCAGTATCAGGGCGTAGTCTGATCTTGTACGCATATTCAATATTTGCTACTAAAGCATACTCTTTTGCGGCCAGATTCGCTCTGTAGATGGCATGAAGTTGAGCCAATGCTTGCTCATTATGATTTTTGGGTTTTCCGTAGGTCTTCCATTGAGGAAGTTGATCCAAAAAGAGATTCATCAATTTGTATTCGGGCTCTACAAGACAAAAGAACTTGTTACCCGTGTTCTTGAAGATATCGTTGTCCGAAAATATTTTGCATGCTCTGTTGTCCCCAACCATTGGTTCATAGGTATGAGGATTGCCATCCCATTCGCTGTTGTTGGCATCAGGATGTGCAGTTAAATACATAAAAACGTCAACACCATGATTATGGGAAAGCGGTCGGAACAACCATTCGACTATTGTACCAGCGGTAGTAGGAGGATCATCCGGACCAAACATTCTCCAATTCGCATTTTGCAAAAGATGGCCAGATGTCCACGTGATATTAGCAGATCTGAGTTGTCCTGTCAAACAAATTGCAACTCTATTCGATTTATCTTTTCCGTGAGGGAAGAGAGTTCCATTGGATGATGATGTTTCGTTCAATGGAACAAATTCTAATCTCCTCCGTAGTTTTGCCGCTTCCAAACTCAGTTGAACGAAGCATATGAACATGACCAAAGTGCGCACCATACAAATCATGTCGACCACTGATGAAGATTACAGCCGGACTAGCAATTGTACACGATGACGGGGGGAAAGACGTAGAGGACTTCTTCAGTTGATGTTGTATCTTTTGTGTACACTTTGATACTTCTAAATCGTAAAAGTATTTGGTACAAGCATTTTTTTGTAGCGACAATAATTCCACAATCAGTAAGTCAGGGACCCGGTAGAGAAAAACGCACTTTTACAACTATAAAACGCGATTTTGAAATCAATTCATTGGCGAATTACATCCTTCCCTGGATCCCACACATCGCATCATCGGCAACGCCACAATAAAAAGAAACCATTCAGACCACTAATAATTTTCTGATGGCCAATGAGTTGATCCAAGTTGATAGGACATTTGAAGTTCCTTTATTGCGTTTGTGAGGGCTCCTCCATTTTCCGCAATTTTTTCGGCCTTCTAATCATGAAGAAACCAGAGTCGACAAAGCATTCATAATCGTTCCCATGATCAACTGTTGATCATGATCAATGTTTATTTAAAGCGTTTCTTGTAATCTTGTAGCAAATTATATGAAGGGAAATCTTTTTCAGAGGGCACGAAAAACGTGAGTAGTATGTACAAATTGATTGCACTATCCAAAGAGTGAAACTGTTTACAATAGGACACTCAAAAATGTTGATTTTGTGATAAAACTCAAAATTGATAATGTGAATTTCAAAGGATGCATACGCACCTTGATGATAATGCAATCTTCCACAAGTTTGACACATGTAACCTATTTGGTTATATCTAATCAAAGCATTGGTGTGAACGATTTCTGAATATCCAATAAGTTGGATCATTACTATTTGTTAAAATTATTGTCCTAGCAGCGGAAGATTTATACCGCTGGAAAGGGAGGAGGAAGACTTCTCAATAGGTAAGTAGCGAAAGAGAGAAAGCATTCTTATGCAAGAAAAAGATTGTTGACGAAAGACTCTTTATGTAAGAGCATGTCGACTACGACCAAGAGGTGGAGGATGAAGAAACTCTACTATCCAAAGCTATTTAGAGTTTGCTCCTGGTAAGAACAGAGACGGGTGGTTTAGCAACGATGACTTGATAGTTCAATTAAACGATATGGTAGTTGAGTTACATCCGAGAATGAAACTGTTATTTGCTATTGATAATTCTCACTCTCATCACAAATTGGCAGAAGATGCTCTACGTGTGTCAGTTCACGTGCCTTTGAAAGATGGGGAAAAAGTGCTCCACTAATAAGAAATGGAGGATGATGAGAAGGTGGAACAAATTATGACTCTCCCAAATACATCAATAGAATTTTCACAGAAAGAGGCAACGTGAATGGATCCGTGAAGTGATTGAATCGAGAGGTCACTAGGTTTACTATCCAAAGTATCATTGTGAACTTATTTTATTGAAAGAATTTGGGGTTACAATAAAGCGAGAATTAGAAAGGAATGTGACTATACTTTTGCTGGCTTGAAAGAGCATCTTCCTCTTGTCCATTAGCATCACAATGTAGTGAGGAATGTATTTCGATTTATGGATGGCTATGACAAGGGCCTTTAAGGTGGTTTGCTTGAATATGTGTCCACGCTAAGTCAAGTACGTGCCGAATATGAAAATAAGCTAAGAGTTAAGATGGAGAAGAAATCAAGAATTAAATATGAGAAGAGCGGTGAAAATCACAATATTTATTTGAGTATTCCATATTAGAACAGAATTATTATAGTAAAGTGGTCCAAAAATGGGTATTAATTTAAACAATTCCCTAAAACTAACTATTAGGTAATTACTTACAATTCCAAACCAAGATTTGCTTTCGATCGATCCGCCAATAATGCCAATTGATGGCGCTCCCAGATCATTACTATTCTAGAAAATGTACACCTACGGTCCTATACAATACAGTCGGTTTACTTTCAGTCAATATTAAAAAATATTGTATACATAAGTGGAATTTTGTGCGACATAAAAGTATTTTCGATTTTAAAGAAAGATGCCTGTTGCTCAAGTCGGAGATGGTGATACCATACAAGCTTGGTTTCATGATATTCCCATCCTGACCAAGCTATTGTTTGTGTCAACATTAATATCTGGAGCAGCGACTAGTTTCGGTTTGATATCTGCCGAATCTCAAGTTTTGTTATGGGACCGTGTTTTCTACCAGTTTCAAATTTGGAGACCGTTCACCGCTTGCATTTTTTCGGGTGGATTTAGTTTCCCTTATGCTATGCACACTTATTTATTGTACTTGAATTCACGAAATTATGAAACAAATCCTTACAACACTGGTGGAGGCGGCAATTCGGCGGACTACCTTTGGATGCTAATTGTTTCGATTGGGATACTCTGTATTATTTCTTATATCTTTGAGATTTATGTACTTTCAGAGGCCATGTTGTTTGACATTATATATGTGTGGAGTCGCAAAGAACCGAATGCTCAATTGTCCATGTTTGGAGTGAAGTTTAAGTCAGTTTATCTCCCATGGGTATATGTTGCTATTCGAGTAATTATGGGACAATCAATCACACAGCCATTGTTAGGTATAGTGGTTGGTCACACATACTATTTTCTTGTCGATATTTTACCGGTTAGTCATAACTACCGATGGCTCGCAACGCCACAATTTTGCTCATCAATAGTGGCAAAATTGACGGGATTTTCCGTTGTATCCTCCAGAACTACTCCTCCTATAAATGCAACGGCCACTGGAAATACGCCAAGATCTGGTCGTCAACCAGCTAGTTATAACTGGGGACAAGGACGAACACTGGGGACACAATAATCTTAATTCGAATGATGTAGTGAATGTTCGTTTGTATGTTTTGTAAAGTGAAATATAGTTGACTTTGTTTTGCTCTTAATTCTTTTCACTCCATTAATTCATCAAAATATGAATATCCAATGGGTAATGGGTGTATAGACATCACAAGAAGGAAATAACTCTTTGTAGATAGCTGGTTGTATTTTTTTTGTTATTAGGTACTCCAATTGCAATACACAATACTAATATATTGATTCAGTGTGAGTGTGGTATTATGTATACAAAACAATCTGGAATCCCAAACGGACTTAATTAGCCTAAAAAAGAGAGTCAACACATTGCCGTTTCACAAAAAAACACAATACAATAAAATGTTCCATGTCACGCGATATCGGATGTATTATTTTTCCGATTCTAATTTTAAGAACGCGTTCGCTTGTGTACACAAATGAGCAGTAGTAGTGTCAGAACAATTGAACGATTGAGATCGGAAAAAAACCAACAGCGTGAAAGACTTTGGAACAGTGATGTGGGGTTTTCTTCAGAGAAACGGAGGCTGGTCCAGATGTCGTCTGACATCAAAGGATTTATTTTGCGTTCCATGACAGATCCTGCAGAAACGCACAAATCAATAGAAAAATTTCAAAGAAAGCGTCAAGAAACTGTAGATTCATTTGCCAAAATATCCGAGACACTTGGATTTTTACATCATGATGGAACAGATCCAAATTTGGAACTGAAAGTTGTTAAAATCATTATGATCAGAGAAGGTCTCGTTATGAATCTTCGATATATATCTGATCGAGCACAAAAATACAAAAGTATTGATGGGTCGAACATTTTGGAATTGTTGTTCCAGTTGAGAGAGACCACTTTGAATTATCTGGAAGCGCTCTGTTTGTGGCGTCAAGGATCCAATCAAGGAGATATGCCGCGGGCATTTCTTTGGGAAAGCCAAAACTACACCATTAAATTGATATCTGACATGGATTTTTTGTCAGAAAATCCTTATATTATTGCGGCTTTGAATATTCCGCCAGAGCAATTGAAATCAAATCCGCTAATGTTATCCAACAATTTGGAAGATTTTAACACTTGGATGGATCCTCATGAACGCGCTTCACAAGATACGAATGGAAATATATCTGGCCCTGAGTTTGAGTCTCGCTTGAGACTGCGTTTTGCAGAGCGTGTGTTGTTACAAGAAATGGAATTATATAATTCGAGTGGTGAATCGGACATATTTATAACTCAAGGGAATGACTACTCTTCCAACATTCCGTATCAATCCCATGAAAATAGTTTGACTCACGAAGAAGGTGGCAAGCAAATTTTCATTATTCACAACTCCTCGCCTACAGAACCGCCTCAAGAAATGAGTAATATTATTATAGGATCAAATATTCTTGAAAGGGATGATTATGATCCCAACTTCCTTGCTACTAATCCGCAATCCGCTAGTGAAACAGTCAGATCAAGTCATTATTTTGAAGGAGAACGCAGAGTGAAAACCACAGAATCAGGCGTTCCCCAGTCAAGATCGAGTACTGCTTCGTTTGGCTTTTCATCGGCGCCATCAACTTCGAATGGTAGATCATATAATTATGGGTATGATTATTTTGCGGGAGATTGGAATGAAGGGAAATGTGATATATTCCCTTTCTTTGAAAGTAAGATTGGAGAAAATGTCGGTTGTCATGAAGCTACATGTGATACTGAACCAGAAAAGGTCGAAGAAAATACTCATATTCCAGCCGTCAACTTCGAATTGATGGTCCAGTTAGATTGTGATAGTAAAGACTGCAACAATATATCAAGGAGTGGAACATCAATTGACTCACTTGGTGACTTGGATATGAAGTTGATCGTTGCATTGACCCCTCCCCCGACATGTTTGGTATTGGCGGGATCAGTGTGTATTATATTATTTGCACCCAAAGATGAGGTAAATAGCTTGCCATTATCCATGGACGCACCATAAACTTTGCATTTTCACTTGGGTATTCTCTAGATTCCTGATGATCTTTCGTGGAAAGCTTTCATAAAACTCACGAAAAAGATTGATTTAGTTGCGGCGATGAATTCATTGCATCCTGACAAGATTCCAAAGGTGAATGATCTGTTCCTTCATTTCTACTCTAAATCCATTATTTGGGTCATCTTTAGTTCAAAGTAATAGCGATTCAGCCTATTTTAGAGCAATTGATGGAAGATATCACCCTTGACAGTTTAAAGAATAATAACTATCCTTTCCAAGATTATATTGCTTTGAATCGCTTTATTACATGGGTGAAACAAGTAAGAATTATGGGCTGTAGCACGATGGTGTTTGAGCATATTTTCTCAATTAGTTTACTTCCTCTGCAATCAAGAGAAAAATGAAGATGAAATCATCATCTCCATTCAACGAGGATCTGGTTGGCAAGCACAAAC
>JACCEA010507761.1_pt1 | contig 19891 bp, 17 predicted proteins | sample 7449851 | NCBI WGS metagenome assembly JACCEA01 (sample SAMN15323453, study PRJNA562643) | freshwater metagenome | isolation source: river surface water | place: USA:Blue River Watershed | collected 2017-08-18
CGTCCAAGCAACAAATGCTCACGCCCGAGTTTCCAATTTTGCCGTAAATATCGGGGCGGTAACCGGGATCGTTTCCGTAAAGGGTTACCGAATCGAAAGCGGTTGACAAGCGCTTGGCGGGCATTCCCAAAGAAACGTAGTGAAAACGCTTATTGGTTCGTTCGGGGCCGCCTTCTCCGGCAAACATACGAGTTGGATCTTCCCCTTCTCGCTTGAACGGATAAATTCCAGCCGTATAAGGGAATTCTCCCGGAACGTTTTCCTGCAACGTCCATTTCAAAATATCTCCCCATGAACTGTACCTCGGTAAAGAAACCTTGGGCACCTGCGTTTTAGAAAGCGATTCCGTATGCGTTTGAATATTGATCACCTTATCGCGCACCTGGAAAGAGAATACAGGATCGGTGTACTTTTTCTTCTTTTCTTCCCACTCTTGCAACAATTTCCAATTCTTCGGATCAAGTTCAAGCTTCATTTTTTCGAAGGTCTCTTGAAGCCCTTTCAACAAACGATCTTGATCTTCTGGGGCAATGCTGCGAACAGCTTCCATGGATTGGTGCAATCCGTACAATTTTTCGGCAACGGAAGATTGCTTGTTCACCCAAGCATCAAAGTTTCGGTTATTCTCCGAAATTTCTGAAAGATAGCGGGTGCGAGCGGGAGGAATGATGTAAATCTTTTCCGACATTTCATCGGTAATGGTAAAGGTAGATGCCAAGCTGGCACCGGTTTTCTCTACCATTTTATTCATCACGGCTTGGTAAAGCCGGTTCATTCCAGGGTCGTTGAATTGGGAAGCAATGGTTCCGTAAACGGGAAGGGTTTCTGGATCGGTATCCCACAATTGATGGTTGCGTTGGTATTGTTTTTTTACATCCCGAATCGCATCCAAGGCTCCGCGTTTGTCGAATTTGTTCAACGCAATCAAATCGGCAAAGTCCAACATGTCGATTTTTTCGAGCTGGGTTGCCGCTCCGTATTCAGGAGTCATGACGTACAAAGAAACATCGGAGTGATCTAAGATTTCGGTATCGGATTGGCCGATGCCTGACGTTTCCAAAATGATCAAATCAAAATTGGCGGCTTTCAAAACCGAAATGCCATCGCCAACGTGTTTGGATAACGCCAAGTTACTTTGGCGAGTAGCCAAAGAACGCATGTAAACCCGTGGATTTTTGATGGCATTCATGCGAATGCGGTCACCCAACAAGGCACCACCGGTTTTTCTTTTCGAGGGATCAACCGAAATAATTCCCAACGTTTTATCGGGAAAATCCAGTAGAAAACGGCGAACCAATTCGTCCACCAAGGAGGATTTTCCGGCACCGCCCGTTCCGGTAATTCCGAGTACAGGAACATGGTTTTGGGCGGCCAAGGCTTCGATAGAAGAACGAAACTGATCGAACAATTCCGGTTTGTTTTCGGCAGCACTGATAATGCGCGCTAAAGCGGGAGGATTTTTTTCAGATAACTGCTGAATATCAGATTCTGAAATGGCATTTCCGGTTTCAAAATCAGCTTGTTGCACCAAGTCATTGATCATTCCCTGCAAACCCATGGAACGACCATCGTCGGGGTGATACAAACGAGTAATGCCGTAAGCGTGGAGCTCTTCAATTTCTTCCGGAAGAATGGTTCCGCCGCCACCGCCAAAAATTTTGATATGACCGGCTCCTTTTTCCTTCAACAAATCGTGCATGTACTTGAAATACTCGATGTGACCGCCCTGGTAAGAGGTCATCGCAATGCCTTGTGCATCTTCTTGAATAGCAGTATCAACCACTTCTTCCACCGAGCGATCGTGCCCGAGATGAATGACCTCGCAGCCAGTGGATTGAATGATGCGGCGCATGATGTTGATGGCTGCGTCGTGCCCATCGAACAAAGAAGCTGCGGTAACGATGCGAACTTTGTTTTTCGGAGTATAGGGGGTTTGATCGATCATGGGAAATCCTCAAAAATTTGGTGCAAAAATACGCAGGAAATCACGAAGAAAACCCAAGTATTTTACTCCTTCGGTTTCCGAATCTGATAGACAACTCCAGCCGACAAAGCCGATGGTCCGAAACCCATTTCTGCATACGCCTGAAACTGATCCGTAATCTTCGCTCTCATTCCCAAATTAAACTCAGCCGCTAACCAAATATCGGAAAAAAGGCGTTTTTCCGCATCGTTTTTAAACTGGGTAATGTGTTCTCCCCGTATTCCAACCCCAAATCCAACATACGTATTCACCCATTTATTCTTCTTGGAATGAAGTTGAATTTTCGGAATAACGGAATAATGATTTGCAGTATATTTTTGAGCATATTCAATAAATGGACCGTAAAGTCTAAAGATTCTGAAAGGATCTAAAATTTGTGCAGGATAAACGGTGTAGCCGTAATAGGTAGCCGAAAGGGCTAATCCAATTCGTGAAGTTATTCCTTTTTCGTATTTTAAATGCAGGGCCTGGGTTGGTGTTTTTTTATTAAATAACTCATGATATGCGTCGTTTACTACAAGGTTGTAGATGCCTCCAACGTAATAGGAAGACTGCCCCTTTTCAAAAACTTGGGCGTGGGCGCTCCACCCCCATAGGGCAAAGGCCATTAATAAAAACTTTTTCATGGTACTTGTTTGTTCCCAAAAATAGCAATGACATTCAAAAAAACAAAAAACGCTTCCGAAGAAGCGTCAAAAATTTAGTTTAAGAGGGAAGCTGCAGCAAACAAACCCGGCTCATCGAACAAGCGTCCTATCAGCTGCATGCCCATGGGAAGTTGGTTCGATGCCAATCCAACAGGAACGCTGATCGCGGGATGACCCGTTAAATTCGCCGCTGCCGTGAAAATATCTTCCAAGTACATTTCAATGGGATCGGTACTCTTGGCTCCAAATTGGAAGGGAAACGAAGGAGTAGAGGGCAATAAAACCACGTCGAATTCTTTTAAAATTTTCTCCATGGAATCACGCAAAACACGACGAACCTTTTGAGCTTTGCTGTAATATGCATCGTAATAACCTTCACTCAACACAAAGGTTCCCAACATGATACGACGCTTTACCTCCCGTCCAAATCCCAAAGAACGCGTCTTTTTGTACATCTCTTCCAAGTCCTTGGCATTCTCGTAACGGTAACCGTGTGTTACACCATTATAACGACTTAAGTTAGAAGATGCTTCGGCCGTAGTTAAAACGTAATACGTTGGAATACAGTAATCAATGTAGGGAAACGAAACTTCCTCCACGACATGACCAGCCTGAATTAACGATTGAATCTGTATTTCAAACGCAGCTTTGATTTCGGGGTGAAGGCCTTCGGAATGACGAACCTCTTTGATGATAGCAAATTTCTTTTGACCCACTTCACTTCGAATTTCCATGGAAGGCACGGCCAATTCAGAGGTCGTGGCATCAAATTCGTCGGAGCCGGAAATAATTTCGGTCATCAACGCGAGATCTTCGAGAGAGCGAGCGAACGGCCCAGCTTGATCGAAAGAGGAAGCAAACGCCACCAAACCATGTCGGGAAACGCGGCCATACGTGGGTTTCATTCCATAAATTCCACAATAGGCCGCGGGTTGGCGGATGGAACCTCCGGTGTCAGTTCCGATGGAAGCATGGCAAAGGTTGGCTGCTACGGCCGCGGCGGAGCCGCCGGAGGAACCTCCTGGTACACGTGAAACATCCAACGGATTTTTTACGGATCCGTAAAAAGAGGTTTCGTTGGAAGATCCCATCGCAAATTCATCGCAGTTTGTACGACCAATGATGATGGCATCTTGTTCCAATAATTTTTGAGTAACTGTTGCGGAGAAGAGGGATTTGAATCCTTGTAGCATTTTGGAAGAAGCTGAAAATTCATGGCCTTGGTACGCCACATTGTCCTTCAATCCGATCACCAAACCGGTTAAACGACCAGCGGTTCCCGCTTTAATTTTTTCGTCCAGCGCCTTAGCTTTCTCGAGTGCTTCTTCAGCAAAAACCTCGATAAATGCATTCAAATGCTGATTTTGATCAATTCGCTCCAAATATGCCGATACCAGCGCCGCACACGTGATGTCTCCGGCTTTTAAATCGTGCTGGATATCGGTTAACTTCCGATATTCCTTCACGCGATTAGGGTTTATTGGTGGTGTCTTTTACGTCGTTGATTTCTTTTTCAACTTCGTTTTTTACGCCAGCTGCAGCATCCTTGAATTCACGAACACCACGGCCCAAGCCGCGTGCTAATTCTGGTAGCTTTTTACCGCCGAAAAACAAAAGAACAATCACCAAAATGATGATCCAGTCGGAAGGCTGGTTAAGGAAAAGGGGCGTGAAAGTCATAGCCTTAATTTTTTGTCAAAGGTACGTGGTTTTTTTGGGTTTCAGTTCGACTCTTTCTCTGAATTTTGAGCAGGAACGGAAGGCTGGTTCTCAGGGAAAAATCTTTTCTGATACAGAAACATCAGGCCAATTCCCACGCTAATGGCCGAATCCGCAATGTTGAACACAGGTTCGAAAAACTCAAAATATTCTCCTCCTTTGAAAGGAACCCATTCGGGTAAAATCCCTTGATAAAGGGGGAAATAGAGCATATCTATCACTTTTCCATATCCGAAAGGAAACAGAATTCCTCCATCTCCAACAGCGTTGTCAAACCAAAATCCGTAGAAGAAACTATCAAAAATGTTACCAATGGCCCCCGCAAAGATCAGTGCATAGCACCAAACGGCGCCTTTTGTTGCGCCCAAACGAATCTGTTTTAAAAAGTACCACGCCAGGGCGCCGGATAAAATTACTCGGAAAACGGTCAGAAAAAGCTTTCCGCTTTCACCACCGAGAGTAATTCCAAAGGCCATCCCTGGATTTTCAACATAGTGCAAGCGAAACCAGTGACCCAATACTAGCATTTCGGTCTCTTCCCTCAAAACAAAATAACTCCAAATTTTCGTGGCTTGATCCAAGAGCAACACTCCCAAAACAATGAAAATGGCCAATTGAACAGACTTGTTTTTAAACATAGTGAAGCATTAAAATTGCGAACATTGTTGAAGAATATCAGGGTAGAAATCCAGAAACGATTGTTCCAGAAACTCTCGATTTTGCTGTAAAAATAAGACGCCTTTTGATTCGAAATGGTTTTCAAATTTCGCACGGCGTCCCAAACCTTTCATGGCTTTTTGCATTCCATCATCAAATTGATAGTGAAAGAGCCAATTTTCCCACACCATGTAAGGCAACACCGACTTGGCTCGTTGCGGAAGAACGTGATAGTGGTCGTGAAAATTTGTAAAAACAGATTGCGTAAATTGATAAAGGTCCGAGTCGTGGTAACAATTCCAAAGCTTCCCCAAAAAATGATCCAAATAAAGATCAATCAAAACCGGAGAATATTTGCCAAAAACAGGTTGAAGTGCCTTTTTTGCACCTAAAATAGAAGGATGTTGATCGGTAAAAGCATCTATTTCCCGGTGGATTTCGATACCCCGATAAATCATGGGTGTATAATCACGTTGTTTTTCTCCCCTCAAAAAATCGGCAATGAAATTCCCGACTTGAATTTCAGGATGGTTATTGCTTAGAGCTTGATGGGCTAGAAAATTCATGAAGGTTGATTGAATTATTGCCTTTTTTTATTTCAAAAGGGAGTATTCTGAAATCTTGAGGGGATGCATAATACCCCAATGTTACTTTACCCGAAATGGCTGAAAAACCTTTCGAAGTTTGGGCTCGACACCTAAACCACTTCCCTTCTCGGAACTCATAAAATGGGAATGCTAAATTTTCTTTGGCAAGAATCACAACTTGAGCATCCAAAGAAGAATCAAGACCGAAAACTTTTTCATCGCCAAAGGGCAATCCAACCAGAACTTGAAAAGGATTTGAGGTGATTTGAAAAGATCTGCCAAGCGTATCACCACTTTCTTTTCTTGAAATCGAGGCGATGCACCCTTCAAAAGATAGATTTTTCAATACCGTAGAAGCGCTTTTTTCTATATTCTTTTTTCTAATCAACAGACCATTGGAGTGCTTAATTTCCAACCAAAAAGGAAAATCATTTGCATTTTCCACGATGGACTTAAACGAAAGAACAAGTGAATCCTTGGTTAATTGTTGGAGAGGATCAATGATTAGAAATTGGGATGAGGAAGAGTTTTGATTGTTTACATCGCGAACCGCATCATCCCAATCAAGGAAACCGGGAATGGATAACAAAGAATCAAAGTCCAATTGAAGGGTTTGTTTACGTGCAACGACCTTATTGGGTTTAAAACCACCGGGAAAATAAAAAATGGAAGAGCTTTGCTTGAGTTCAATGTTTTCATCAAATTGAATGTCAATCCGATAAGTTTTTTTTGGGGCGGTGGTTGAATCTAAAAAGGAGGAAACAAGTTGAGGCGCAATTTGATCGGGCGGCCCACCGGTTGGAGGAATAACATTCGCACAGGCCGCCAAAAACAAGACAACAAGACAACCTAGTGTGGTTCTCATTTCTTTTGAAAAATGTAAATAACGGAAGACGTTTTACCAGAATCTTTACGAGCATTCCAATTGCTTTTCAAACCATTGAAAAAGGCTCGAATAGGATTCATTTTTCCTGTCTTATATTTTTCAGAAAGCATGCTTACATAGAAGGAATCGAAGGGCATTCCTTTCATCGTCAGCAAATTAAATCCTTCTGATTCAACCAAGGCTTTCATGGTTTTTGGCGTAAAATGCCACAAGTGGCGTGGAACATCGTAACCAGCCCAAATTGAACCGTACATCTCTGCATCTAAACTGCTGCAATTGGGCACGGCAATTACCAAATGTCCTTGATCTTGAAGAATTCGATGGAATTTTGAGAGGGTATCTCTGAGGTTAGGCACATGCTCTAGAACATGCCACAATGAAATGATGCTTGCTGAATGATCTGGAATTTCGAGAAACTGATCCAGAGAACGCACATTGAGCTGATGATTTTGAATGGCTTGTTGACGTGCTGCATCACTCGGTTCAACACCTAAAACAGTTCTACCTCTTTTTTGTACATACCCTAAAAACTCTCCTGTTCCACAACCATAATCTAGTATCAATCCATTGGAATTCAATTTATTAATCAAATTATATTTGGATTCTATGGCAAAATTTCGCACGAGTTGATAAACTCGATTGAAGAGTCCTTTTTGGCTGTTGGTATGGGAAATATAATCTTTTGATTCATAGTATTTTCCCAATTGATCATCGGCTGGACGAGGGTTGGTGAAAACAAATGAACATTGAGTGCAGGATTGAATTTGAAATGTTTCTTGAGTCGTCGTGTAATCAACGCAAGAAAATGCCTTTTTCAAGGATTCGGAATAACAAACGGGACATTGATTGAAGTGATGCATCATCGAGGAAATTATTTGGTCAAATATACCATCAAAATGGAGATGTCTGAAGCTGAAACACCGCTAATGCGACTAGCTTGACCTAGGTTTTGTGGTTGAATGTTTTTTAATTTTTCTTTGGCTTCGGAGGAAATGGAGGAAACACGATCGTAATCAAAATCAAAGCGAATCAGAATATCTTCCATATTTTTCATTTTATCGGCAACAACGTTTTCGCGTTCGATGTAGGCCGAATATTTGAAATTTATTTCCACTTGCTCGAGAACTTCGTCATCAAACGAAACTTGATCAAAATAGGAAGGAATGGCCATAATCAATTCTTTTATTTGAATTTGGGGTCGCAGAATGATTTGTGAGAGTCGGGTTTTTTGAGGAATCGGGGCAGTATTCAGAGAAATTAGGTAAGGATTAATATCATCGGGAATGACGGAGGTTTCGGAAAAGTATTGCATCATTTTTTCCGTTAATGCACACTTTTCTTGAACTCTTTTCCAGCGATTTTCGGATAAAAGACCGATATCGTAACCGCATTTTGAAAGGCGAATATCAGCATTATCTTGGCGAAGCAAAATGCGGTATTCAGCTCTGGAGGTAAACATTCGGTAAGGTTCATCGGTTCCTTTGTTCACCAAATCGTCGATCAATACACCAATGTATGCTTCATTTCTCGATAGAACAATTGGTTCTTCGTTGTTTATCTTTCGAACGGCATTAATTCCAGCCATCAATCCTTGGCATGCTGCTTCTTCGTATCCGGTTGTTCCATTGATTTGTCCAGCAAAATAGAGATTGGAAATGAGCTTCGTTTCTAAAGAGGGAAATAACTGCGTTGGAGGAAAGAAATCATACTCGATGGCATATCCAGGGCGAAACACTTTAACGTTTTCAAATCCGGGAATTTTTTTCAAAGCTTCGTATTGAACGTCTTCCGGCAATGAAGTTGAAAATCCGTTCACGTACATTTCAACGGTATCACTTCCTTCCGGCTCAACAAAGATTTGGTGTCGTTCACGTTCGGCGAACCGGTTGATTTTATCTTCGATGGAAGGGCAATATCGTGGACCAAGACCTTGAATTCTTCCTTGGTACATGGGAGATTGATCAAATCCGGTTTTGAGGATGTCATGAACTTCTTGGTTGGTGTAGGTTATATAACAAGGTAATTGTTCATGAACTGGGGTAATGGATGGGTCAAATGAAAACTTTGAAGGTTGTTCATCTCCATATTGAACTTCCATTTTTGAAAAATCTAAGGAACGACCATCCACTCGGGGTGGTGTCCCTGTTTTCATTCTTCCAGCTGTAAAACCTAAGGCTACGAGTTGTTCGGTAATTCCTTTTGCGGCAGCTTCACCCGTTCGTCCACCACCAAATTGCTTTTCACCAATATGAATTTTACCATTCAGAAAGGTGCCATTGGTTAAAATAACGACATCGGAATAGAAATAAACACCCATGGAGGTTATGACACCTTTTACGGTATTTTCCTCGACCATTAATTCGGATACCATTTCTTGCCAAAAGTCAACATTTGGAATTGATTCTAGTTTTTTCCTCCATTCCCAAGCAAATTTATGCCGGTCGTTTTGAGCACGAGGGCTCCACATGGCAGCACCTTTGGAACGATTAAGCATTCGAAACTGTAATGTAGTTTTATCGGTAATTTCGGCAGAAAAACCTCCCAAAGCATCTATTTCTCTTAAAATTTGTCCTTTTGCTACACCACCCATAGCCGGATTGCAACTCATTTGTGCAATGGTTTGCATGTTCATGGTAATCAATAAAACCGATTTTCCCATGGTAGCTGCCGAAGCTGCTGCTTCACAACCCGCATGTCCGGCACCAACGACAATCACATCATATTTCCTTTGCATGCTCTTTTTATTTTGTTTCACGTGAAACGTTCATTTTAAAATATTCTGATTCATGTTCCACGTGAAACATCGACATCGCCTTATTTTCTAATTCACGCATTTTTAATGATTCCGTTTCTGTTTTATCACCAAATCCGATTAAATGCAAAATACCATGAATCATGACCCTTTTTAGTTCATCAATAAAAGGACAATGATTGTCTTTGGCATGTTCCACAACCCGATCAATACTAATGAATAGGTCACCTGAAATTTCACCTTCTTTTATTTCACTGGGAAAAGTAATAATGTCGGTATAGTAATCGTGATTCAGATATTGTTGATTGATGGAAAGTAGGTGTTCGTCACTACAAAAGATATAATTCACTTCACCTAACTTCTCCTGATGTTGATGAATAACATTTTTGATCCAATTTTTCCAAGAATTTTTTCTTAGTAATTGAAAATCAATATCTTCGTTAAAAAAAAGAATCATTTTTTGGATTTAGGTAAAGGATGAATTAGGTTTGCAAAAATATTCTTTTATTCATGAAGCGCAAACGAGTAGGATTGTTTTTCGGTTCTTTTAACCCAATTCACAATGGACATTTGATTCTTGCCGAGTTGATTCTGGAAAAAGCTTCTTTGAAAGAATGTTGGTTTGTTTTATCACCCCACAATCCGCACAAAAAGAAAAGTAGCTTATTGGATCAAAATCATCGATTATTTTTATTGCAAGAGGTTCTAAAAAACCATCCTAATTTAAGAATCAGTACCATAGAATTTAAACTTCCCCAACCCAATTACACCATCAATACCTTGGTTCATTTAAAAGAGCAATTTCCAGAAATTGATTTTCATTTGATTATGGGTATGGATAATTTGGAAAATTTCTTACACTGGAAAAGTCCCGAGGAAATTATGGAAATTGCTAACCTCTTAGTTTATCCCAGGGTTGGACACCAAATTCCTTCATGGGCTGAAAATCATTCCAAAATTTCAGTTATTGAAACGCCCATGATTGAAATTTCATCAACCATCGTTCGTGAACGCGTAAAATCTGGATTAACTATTCATGGATTTGTACCAGAGATTGTTGCTAATTTGATTGATAAAGAAGGTTTCTATGGTTCATCATCCTGTGGATAAATATGAGGATGAACTGTGAATAACTCCCAAGATCATGCCCAAAAATAAATTCACGCTCTGGAGGCTTTAAACTTATCCACTTTGGTGTTTATGAAGGTACCTCTTATGCACCTCACCTTAACAATACATTTGGAATAGTTTTTCCATATCCACCTTTTACACAGTCGTGGAAAACTAGCATAAAGAATTCATTTAAAGTAAATTATGAAACCAAAAATTGAATAAAAATCTTGAAATCGAGAATTCAAAACCAAAATCAATTATTTTTTCCCCGTTTCCACAGGCTTAATAATAAGTACTTTCTTTTTTAAATAAAGAAGTAAGATGGGATGTTCAATACTGAATTGAATACTCCTCTTTATTCTCTTCGATTAAACTTACATCAAAAACCCCGAACTGGTTTTTTGAAACGTGATGAGTGAAATAAGTAAAATTGTAGCCCTTCTGAATTAATTCTGTTCGATGAATTTTTCGTTGAGTTCGACTTTGCGCTTTTTTAAAATCTTCAAGAATGAGTCTGTTCTTTCTTAATGCTGCAGAAATCGTTTTTAAATCGGGAACACGCTCGTTGCGAATACGATTATGAAACATTACTCTGCATTGATCGTCACAAAATTTTTTGTCAATTCTACCGACCAAGATTTCGTTGCACATCTGGCAACAACGCTTTTCTTCTTTTTTCATGGTTTAACTCGTTGGTTTTTCAAAAATGAAAATCAAATTGTTAAACTCAAAAAAATGTGGAAAATGAAAATTGTTTTCTAAAAACTACAGTTTCTTTTGCATTTTGTAATGAGGAATTTCGACTTCCAAAAACTCGTTGCTAACAACAGTATATCCAAGTTTTTGGTAAAATAATACAGCTGTTTTTCTCGCATGAAATTCAATATTTTCAATACCTCTCAGCCTAGCTTCCTCTTCATAAAAATGTACCATCATTCTCCCAATACCTGATTTTTGAAAAGAAGGATGAACAGCAAATTGCCTCATTTTCCATGTTTTTGAGTTCATTTCTTTTGCAGATATGGTGGCTAAACAATCCTTCGATGGTGAAAAACAACCAAAAAAAACTTCATTTTTTTCGTTTTCAAAATCCGAGCGAAGGTAATTTTTACCCAAAGGAAATCTTAAAATTATTCTTCGTAAATTAATTGCATCCCAATAATCCGAAGTATTCCAGGAATATATGCGCGTATTTTTTTGTGATTGTGAATTCATTATTTAGGCTTTTTGGCGAATTTGATTAACTTTGCAATTGATTTTAAAAAAAACAAAAATGTCTTACCTTTTTACTTCCGAATCGGTTTCTGAGGGACATCCTGATAAGGTTGCCGATCAAATTTCTGATGCTGTTCTTGACGCATTTTTAAACTATGATCCTCAAGCAAAAGTAGCATGTGAAACATTTGTTACAACCGGTTTGGTAGTCATTGGTGGTGAAATCAAATGCAATACCGAAGCAAAAGCAAAGGTAGATGTTCAAGAAATTGCTAGAAACGTTATTGATAAAATTGGCTACAACAAATCGGAATACCAATTCGACTTTAAATCTTGCGGAATTTTGAACGCTTTGCACGAGCAAAGTGCCGACATTAACCAAGGTGTTGATCGTGGTAAGCCTGAAGAGCAAGGTGCTGGTGACCAGGGAATGATGTTTGGATACGCTTCCAATGAAACCGATAACTACATGCCACTTCCTTTGGCGATTTCTCACTTGCTGTTGCAAGAATTAGCCGCCATTCGTAAGGAAGGAAAAGTTATGAAGTATTTGCGTCCCGATGCTAAATCTCAAGTAACGATTCGTTACAGCGACAAAGGTCGTCCAGAAGCCATTGATACCATTGTTATTTCAACCCAACACGATGAATTTGTGGGTGGTGGAGAAAAATCATCGCAAATGGCGATGCAAGAGAAAATTACTGCCGACATTCACAAGTATTTAATTCCTCGTGTTAAAAAAGGAATGAATGCTAAAAATCGACGTTTGTTCACCGATTCTATCAAATACCATATCAATCCAACTGGTAATTTCGTTATTGGTGGTCCTCACGGAGATACGGGTTTAACAGGTCGTAAAATCATCGTTGATACTTTCGGTGGTAAGGGAGCACACGGTGGAGGTGCATTCTCTGGTAAAGATCCTTCTAAAGTTGACCGTTCTGCTGCCTACGCATGCCGTCACATTGCTAAAAATCTAGTAGCAGCTGGTGTTTGCTCCGAAATTCTTGTGCAAGTTTCTTACGCCATTGGTGTAGTTGAACCAATGGGAATTTACGTGAATACCTACCGCACTTCCAAAGTAAAAATGAACGATGGCGAAATCGCTGAAAAGGTTTCGAAAATCTTTGATATGCGTCCAGGAATGATTGAAAAGCGTTTGAAGTTGCGTAATCCAATGTATTTGGAAACAGCTGCTTACGGTCACATGGGTCGAAATAATGAAACCATTAGCAAACAAGCCGTTTGTACTGATCCTCAAACCAAGGAAGTTGAATTATTCACTTGGGAAAAATTAGATTTTGTTGATCAAGTGAAAAAAGAATTCGGATTATAATCGAAATTCAATCACAATAAAAAGGACCCAATCGGGTCCTTTTTTTATTCTACGAGGTATCCTCGTGCTATTTTTTTCCAATCGTGGCTTTTCGATAATGATGCCCATGCATCATCCGCAAATTCTTCGATCTCATCCTTATTTCGGCAGGCCCAGATGATTTTTTCTTTTAAAGAGCTTACGTCTCCACTGCTAAAAACTAAACCACTTTTTCCATCTTCAATGATATCCAAGTTGGGAGATAAGTTAGAAACAATGACAGGAATCCGATAACTCGTAGCCATCAATAATACTCCGCTTTGGTAAATTTTTCGGTAGGGTAACACTAAAATATCACACGCTTTAAAAAATAAATCTCGTTCATCGTCTTCAATAAAACGAATGAAACCAAGAACATTGTTTTGAATATTTTTTATCCGAATCATCTCGGCATACATTTCATAATCGGCCTTCCAAGGTTTACCAGCAATAACGAGAACGGTATTCTCTAAATTTGCAGCCGCAAAAGCTTCAATGAGAAGGTCTAATCCTTTCACTTGTTTAATCTGCCCAAAAAACAAAATGTATGTTTTTTCTTGATCGAAACCCAATAAATTTCGAGCTTCTTCTCGGTTAGGATGTGGAGACGGTAAGGCATGAAAATGTCCATGTTTCAAGATTTTAGTTTTTTCTAAAACCTTTTCAGAAACTTTTGTTGCTAAAATATCTTTTGAAAATTGGTTGTGAACGGATAGCCTTTGAATAAGTTTACCTAAAATCATTTTTTGTATCCAAGGTTTGTCAGATTCTTCGAACCCTTCCACATCATGTACAATGGCATGAAGTTTTAAACCGAAGATCTTAAGAATGATTACGGCAATTAAATCCTTGTAACCGAAAGAGAACAAATGAATAATGGCTTCATGGGCTCCTTCGAATCGACTTCGTATTCCTGCAAATAAAAAACCATTGTAATAGGTAAAGGCCTTTTTAAAAACGTTATTCTGATGCAATCCGAAATAGGAAAAACACTTAATACCTGCTTGTTTGATGCTAAAATTTGAAATGAGTACAACCGAAACTCCATAGGAAACCATGCCCATTGCCAAGGATGAACTGTAATAATCCAAACCGGCTTTTGCTCCAACGTGATCGATGATGGCTATTTTACGCATGGTTTCAAAGATAATAAGGTGATAGGGATCTTTCTTTCAAAAAAAAGCCCCGATGTTCATCGAGGCTTTTGAAAAATCATTAAAAATTTAAACAATTCCTTGGTCAAGCATGGCATCGGCAACCTTAACGAATCCGGCGATGTTTGCACCTTTTACATAGTTCACATAACCGTCAGATTCTTTTCCATATTTCATGGCTGCTTCATGAATGTTGATCATAATGTTATGTAAGCGTTGATCAACCTCTTCACGACTCCAGCTCAAACGCAAAGAGTTTTGGCTCATTTCCAACCCGGATGTGGCAACTCCACCAGCATTCGATGCTTTTCCGGGAGCGAATAGAATTCTTTTTTGATGGAATACCTCTACAGCATCAGGTGTACATGGCATATTCGCCCCTTCGGCTACGGCCAAGCAACCGTTGTTTGTAAGTGCGTTTGCATCATTTCCATTCAATTCATTTTGAGTCGCACAAGGCAAAGCAATATCACATGGAATATTCCAAGGCGTTTGCCCTTGATGAAACTCCCCTCCAAATTTTTGAATGTATTCGCTAATGCGCCCCCGCTTTACATTCTTTAATTCCATCACCCAAGCTAATTTTTCAGCATTAATTCCGGTGGGGTCGTAAATAAATCCGTTTGAATCGGAGAGTGTAACAACTTTACCCCCCAATTGCGTTGCTTTTTCAGCAGCGTATTGGGCTACGTTCCCAGATCCAGATATTACAACTGTTTTTCCTTGGAAGGACTTACCTTGATTTTTCAGCATTTCTTCGGCAAAGTACACACAGCCATATCCTGTAGCTTCTGGACGAATCAACGATCCTCCCCAGTTGATGCCTTTTCCGGTTAATACCCCTGTAAATTCATTGCGTAGGCGTTTGTACTGACCAAACAAATATCCAATTTCACGACCTCCAACACCAATATCTCCAGCGGGTACATCGGTATCAGCACCTACGTGTTTGGATAATTCTGTCATAAAGCTTTGGCAAAAACGCATTACTTCAAGATCAGACTTGCCTTTAGGATCGAAGTCTGACCCTCCTTTTCCTCCACCCATGGGTAAGGTGGTGAGTGAGTTTTTAAAAACTTGTTCAAAGGCTAAAAATTTCAAAACACTTAGATTTACGGTAGGGTGAAATCGTAATCCGCCTTTGTATGGGCCAATGGCACTGTTCATTTGGATTCGGAATCCACGATTTACCTCAACCTCACCTTTGTCATTCATCCAAGGTACGCGAAACATGATCACACGTTCTGGCTCGGCAATTCGTTCCAACACCTTGGCAACCGAGTATTTGGGATGGTCCTCGATAAAAGGAATAACGGTTTCTGCGACTTCCAATACAGCTTGCAAAAATTCAGGCTCGTGAGGGTTGCGAGCTTCCACTTTCGACATGAAAGCAGCAACGGATGGGTTTTTGTGTGACATATTGAGTGTTTATCATGCAAAATTAAGGATTTAGAAATCAGAGTTATGCACGAAATATTCTACTTCAATGGAAGCAACAATACTTCTTTGATGAACGAAAATATTTTTTTAGATTTGTCTAAATTTTTATTTTGATGAGGCAAATTATATTGATCTTGCTATTAGTGGTTCAATTGGATTCCTTTTCCCAAATTGTTGCTACCACCTCTTTTTTAGCCGACATTACCCAAAATTTAATAGGAAAGCAAAAAAAAGTCATTTCCCTTCTTCCTGTAGGTTCAGATCCGCATATTTATGAGCCTGTTCCTGGTGATGTTCGTACTTTGGCAGAAGCACAATTCATTGTAAAAAATGGGTTGCATTTGGAAGGGTGGTTGGATAAAGTTCTAGAAAACTCAGGAACCCTTGCCCACGTGGTAACGGCCTCCGAAGGGATTTCACCAATTTCAGCCCAAGGTTTCCAAAATGCCTACGATCCTCATGCGTGGATGAGCGTAAAAAATGTGAAAGGGTATGCCGCACATATTGCTCGAGAACTCTTGCGCACATTCCCTGAATTGAAAAGCGAAATCCAAAAAAATTCTCAGGAATATCAATTGAAATTGGATGATTTGGATCGCTGGGTTCGTGTTCAAATTCAAACCATTCCCGAATCGAAAAGAGTTTTGTTTACCTCCCATGATGCGTTTCGATATTTCGGAAAAGAATACGGTATCCAGGTGGAGTCTATTTTAGGAACATCCACCGATGCCGATGTTCGCATTGAGGATCTGGACCGTATGATTTCAAAAATAGATCAAACCGGGGTGGCTGCCATTTTTGTAGAAAGCACCATCAATCCCAAAATGATGCAACAAATTGCGAAAGACGCTGAGGTAAAAATTGGCGGGAATTTATTTGCGGATAGCTTGGGTCCGAAAGGTTCATCGGCAGAAACCTACATTGACATGATTCGTCATGACGTAAAAACGCTGGTCGAAGGTCTCAATCAACAACGAGCCCAAAACATCGCCTCTCCATCATTTACCATTTTTTTGGTGATATTAAGCCTTTTATTGGCAGCTTCTTGGATTTGGTTAGGTTCTAAGGTTCGGAAAAAAATAGTGAGTGAAATTGATCCCCAAGCCCAACTTCAGATTTCAAATATTTCGGTCACATACGACCAAGTTCCTGTTTTTTCTCACCTTCATGTTAACCTAAAATCGGGTAAAATTTATGGCATAGTGGGTCCCAACGGCTCGGGCAAAAGCACGTTAGTGAAAGCCATTTTAGGACAGCAACCGTTGGAAGCCGGTAACATCATGTGGAAAAATCAACCCCTATCCAAGCAAATTGGAGAAATTGCCTATGTTCCGCAAAAAGACGAAATCGACCTTTCTTTTCCAGCTACCGCTTTTGATGTGGTAAACATGGGTCAGTACCGAAGAAATGTTTCCCAAGAAGAGGTTCAACTACAAATGGATCGTCTGGGGATTTGGGAGTTGAGAAATCGGCCCATTGGACAACTTTCGGGAGGTCAACAGCAGCGGTGTTTTGTAGCTCGAGCTTTGGTTCAAAACGCTCCCATGATTATTTTGGATGAGCCATTTGTAGGAATCGATGCAACGACTGAAGCAAAAATTATGGAGGTTTTGAGTGGTGAGGCCCAACGAGGAAAATTAATTTTGGTTATCCATCACGATTTGTCTAAAGTAAAGCAATATTTTGATGATGTAATTATGATGAACCGCCGGTTGGTGGCCAGTGGTCCTGTTGAGGACACTTTTACGGCCGAGAACATCGAAAAAACCTTTTCTGCACCCGGAATCCATTTTCACCAAGCACAACAATTGATGAAGTCATGAACGAGTTTTTAAATTTATTTGAATACGCTTATGTGGGTCGAGCATTGATGGCTTCGTGTATGGTAGGCATCATGTGCGGCGTTTTGGGATGTTTTATTGTTCTTCGAAATATGTCGCTTATCGGTGATGCCTTATCCCACGCTATTTTACCGGGAGTGGTCGTTGGATTTCTTATCGCTGGGGCTCAAACTTTTGCTTTTTTTGCCGGTTCCGTGGTTGCCGGGATGGTAGCTGCCGTTTTAATAACGTATTTACAGCGACATGCAAAAACCAAAAACGATGCTGCGATCGGTATTGTATTCACCTCCATGTTTGCGTTGGGGGTGATGGGCATTAGCGCCCTAACCCGCAAAGAAGGGGTCCATTTGGATTTGAAGGATTTTTTATTTGGTAACGTTTTGGGCATTGGCCCTCAGGATATCTTATTGACGGGGTTGATGCTCTTTTTTGTTTTGTCTTCGGTTGGATTGTTTTACAAAAGCTTGTTCATTTCCACATTTCAACCCAATTTATCAGGAACCTTGGGGGTTCCATCGGGCCTCATCCATTATTTTTTGATGTTGTTATTGAGTTTGGCTGTTGTTTCTTCCTTGCAATCGGTGGGCGTTATATTGGTGGTGGCCATGTTAATTATTCCGGCATCTACCGCTTATTTGTTGACGAACCGTTTGCCATGGATGTTGGTTATTTCGGGAGCAATTGGAGCAATTTCTGCCCTTTTAGGCATGATTTGGGCCATTGTTTGGGAAACAACCCCAGGACCTGCCATGACATTAACTGGCAGCGGAATCTATGTGTTGGCTCTCTTTTTTTCACCCCAAAAAGGATTGGTTATCCGATTTTTTAGAAAAAAGTCTCGACAGAAGGATCATCAATGCGAGGATTTATTGAAAGAAGTTTACAAAGTCCAATTTGGAGAGAAAAATGGTAACGGAAATTGGTCGGAACACCAATTTTATGCTTCGAAAACGACTTGGAAACGATTAGAAAAAAAGGGATGGAAAGTGATAGGTCTTCAAAAGTTAAGTGAAGAGGGAATACTTAAAGCTGAATCGTTAATTCGTGCCCACCGATTGTGGGAAAGTTATCTCCACCAATTGGGCGTTACTGAGGATGAGCTGCACCCCATGGCAGAATCGATTGAACATCATTTGCATGCAGAATTTCTGAAGGAACTTGATAGGGAGTTGGGACATCCGGATAAGGATCCCCATGGATCGAACATCCCACGATAAAAAAAGGAGGCTGAAAGCCTCCTTTTTTATGATCAGAATTAAGGTTTGTACACCTTTAATTCCACGCGTCGGTTTTTCCTTTTGTTTTCAGCCGACGTATTGGGAGCAACAGGAATTGATGATCCAAATCCTTTGGCAACAATGCGGGTGGCGGGTACCCCTTTTGAAACGAGGTAGTTTTTAACCTCCGTTGCACGACTTAAACTCAATGCTTGGTTTTTAGCAGCACCACCTTCGTTATCGGTGTGTCCGGAAACTTGAAGGAAATATTGAGTTTTAGAAACAAGGAACATGGCCAAAGAATCCAGTCCTGGTCGAGATTGATCCGAAATGGCCGACTTACCTGTTTCAAACGTAAGGGATTCAAACGCCTTTTTCAATATTTCTTGTTCTTCCGTTTCAAGGTTTGCAGAAACAACATCTTTTTTAACCACCAAGGGGCATCCGTTATTTTCTTTGGTTCCATACTCGTTCGGGCATTTGTCATCGGGGTCAGCAATGCCATCCAAATCAGAGTCTTTGCATCCTTTGAAAGCCGCAATACCCGCGATGGTTGGGCATTTATCGTCTTTATCGGCGATTCCGTCTTTATCGGTGTCGGGGCATCCCTTTGTTTTGGCGGTACCAGCTTCGGTTGGGCAGGCATCGTCCGCATCGGCGATTCCGTCTTTATCGGTGTCGGGGCATCCCATTAGTAATTTTAAACCGGCTACAGTTGGGCATTTATCATCGGCATTGGCAATGCTATCATTATCAGTATCAGGACATCCATTCAAGAAAGACTTTCCGGCTTCGGTTGGGCATTTATCGTCTTTATCGGCGATTCCGTCTTTATCGGTATCGGGGCAACCTTTGAAGTCTTTGATTCCAGCTAAGGTTGGACATTCATCTTCTTTATCGGCGATTCCATCCTTGTCGGTATCGGGGCAACCCTTGAATTCTTTGATTCCGGCCACATCGGGACATTGATCATCCTTATCAACAATTTTATCTCCGTCTTTATCGGGACAACCTTTGGTTTCCCATGGTCCCTTTTCCCCGTCGCATTTATCCGTTTTATTGGAAACCCCATCTTTATCCTTGTCTTTCCAAGCTTTATGGTATAGGGGGATGCTTGCCCCTGCGTAAAAATCAATTCCGTTAAAGGTGGTTTTTCCGAAGAATCCTCCAATGTTATCCGATCCAATAAATACGGGTCCGAAACGAGCGAATGCGCCAATTTGGAATTTGGTATAGTCGAATGCGCTCATCATGGGAAGGGCAAATTCCAAGTGACGGAATTCAACGCGCGGACTAATGGCCAACATGGATGGGGTGCGAACGGC
>JACCEA010220418.1_pt1 | contig 19885 bp, 25 predicted proteins | sample 7449851 | NCBI WGS metagenome assembly JACCEA01 (sample SAMN15323453, study PRJNA562643) | freshwater metagenome | isolation source: river surface water | place: USA:Blue River Watershed | collected 2017-08-18
CCATTCCTTGGAAAATATCTCCAAAAGTAGCTCTTATCAATCCGCTATGTTTGTATTCTTGGTGATCTGGGTCCCCAAAAAAACCTTGTACTCCCGAGGCACCTTGTGCTGGGGGAAAATAAATACCACGTAACTTCATATTTTTTCTTTGTTTTTTATATAGAATTTTTCTTTTACAATACCACATTTAGGTAAAAAAACAACCCTATATATAGGGTTTAAAATAAGTAGGGGAATAAATTTGACAATTATTTTAAATTTGCTAGTATAACCCTACGAGCTCAGTTAGAGCTTCTTTATATTGTTATGACAAGATCACTAAAAAAAGGTCCATATGTAGACGAAAGGCTCTTGAAAAAGATTGCCGGAAAAAAGCCAATCGAGACAGGCATGATTAAGACATGGTCTCGTGCGTGCGTTATATCGCCAGAGATGGTAGGTTTTATGTTTGGGGTGCACAATGGCAAGACTCATGTCGAAGTTCTGGTCTCAGAAGACATGGTAGGTCACCGATTGGGTGAATTCTCTCCTACAAAGAAATTCGTACGTCACGGAGGTAAGATGCAGAAAGAATTAGAGCAGAAGAAGAAAGAAGCTGAGATTACAGCCGCAAAGTCCGCAAAGGCTACGACAGCTGATACTAAGAAAAAATAACATTAATTTATGAAAGCATTTCTAAAAAACTACAGACAGTCACCCCGCAAGGTTCGCCTTGTAGCGGAACTAATTAAAGGCAAAAGGGTTGCTGATGCTAATACGCATTTGTCTTTCTTGCCAAAGAGAGCATCACTTCCTATACAAAAGCTATTGAATTCAGCAATTGCAAACGCAAAGAACGCTGGTATAAATCCAGAAAACCTTGTAGTTTCAAGTGTTACAGTAGACAAGGGTATAGTTATGAAGCGTTCAATGCCTCGTGCTCGTGGATCTGCATCACGCATAAACAAGCGCACAAGTCATGTAGTCCTTACTCTTGCAGAAAAAGTTATTACACCAAAAAAGTCGAAATCAACACCAAAAACAGTAAAAGCTCCAAAAAAGGTAGCAAAGACTGCTAAGAAAGCTTAATTTATAGATATTTATGTCAAAAGTTGTCCATCCATACGCACATAGACTAGTAACACTCCGTGATTGGAAATCACGCTGGTTTGCTGATAAGAAATACGCAAGTTTACTAGCGAGTGACGTTGTTATTCGTGAATTTCTAGCAAAGAAGCTACGTGGTTTTTATGTTTCTCGTGTTGATATTGAAAGAAATGCAAAAGCAACAAAGGTTATCGTTCACACATCTCGCCCTGGTATGATCATCGGACGTGGAGGGGATGGTGCTACAAAGCTAAAGGCAGATATAATCAAGGCACTAGCAAAGCGCCGTATCGTAGCTAGTGAAGATTTGAAGCTAGATATAGTAGAAGTAGCAAATCCTGATGCAGATGCTGCAATCGTAGCATGTATGATCGCCGAGGGTCTTGAAAAGCGTCTACCATACCGCCGTGTTCTAAAGCAGACAATCGAAAAGGTTATGACTGCTCGCGGAGTAAAGGGAGCACGTATATTCCTAGGAGGACGTCTTGCAGGTTCAGAAATCGCACGTACAGAGCAGATAAAGCGTGGTTCTATTCCACTTCAGACATTCCGTGCTGACGTTGATTTTGCTCGTGAAAAGGCTCATATGAGTTATGGAGATATCGGTATCAAGGTCTGGATATACCGTGGAGAAGTTTTTAGTGATGAAAAAAAGTAATCTAAATAATCTATATGTTATTACCCAAAAAAGTAAAATTTAGAAAGTGGCATACTGGTCGCAAGAGCGAGAGTAGAATGCAGAGTGGAGTAGAGACTCGTGGTCTTACTGTTGCTTTTGGTTCGTATGGTCTCAAGGCTATCAGTGCTGGACGCATCAAGTCAAACCAAATCGAGTCTGCTCGTAAGGTGGCTACTCGTACTGCTACAAAAGCTGGACGCATCTGGATCCGTATTTTCCCTGACAGACCATTTACAGCAAAGCCAGCCGAGGTAGGTATGGGAAAGGGTAAAGGAGATCCACAAGGTTACTGCGTAGAAATATTCCCTGGACGTGTATTATTTGAAGTAGACGGTATCCCAGAAGCTCTTGCAAAAGAAGCACTTCGAAAGGCCGGTACAAAGTTACCAGTTAAGACTCGCGTGGTAGCACGATAATATATATGAATACAACAAAGACAAATAAGAATAAGGTATTAAAAGGTGTCGTTACAAGTGACAAGATGGATAAGACAGTAGTAGTATCTGTAACTCGCTTCGTAGAACACACAAAATACGGAAAGCGCATCAAGAAGAGCAAGAAATACAAGGCTCATGATGAAAACAACACAAAGAAAATTGGCGATGTAGTCGAAATCGAAGAGACAAAACCAATGTCAAAAGACAAGCATTTTAAGGTAATTGCATAATTATATTTTATGATACAAGACGGAACAGTAGTAAAGATCACAGATAATGCCGGCGGTAAAGTCGGAAAGGTTTTCAAGGTGCTTGGATCTTCAAAGCGTCGTTATGCTGGTATCGGTGACCGTGTAGTCCTATCAGTAAAGGTAGCTGAACCTCGCAAGGGAGTAAAGAAAAAGGACGTTCTACAGGCTGTCGTTGTACGTACTACAAATGCATTTCGCCGAAAAGATGGTTCATACATCAGATTTGATGACAACGCAGTAGTTATTCTAGAAAAAGACAAGCAAGATCCAAAAGCAGGTCGTGTGTTCGGTCCTATTCCTCGTGAATTGGCAGAACGTGGATACCAAAAGATTATTTCATTAGCACCTGAGGTTATATAATTTTATGCACGTAAAAAAAGGAGACAATGTAATAGTAATAGCTGGGGGAAGTAAGGGTAAAAAAGGCAAGATTGAGAAAGCAATGCCTACTTCAAACATGGTTATCATCGAAGGTGTAAACATGAAGAAGAAACACATGAAAGCTACTCGTGGAGCAAAAGGTCAGATCGTAGAAAAGGCAATGCCTATCCACGTGTCCAATGTTAAGAAAGTAAGTTAAAATATTATGGAAACAACAAAGACAAAAGAAAAGAAAGCATACAGTACACTCAAGGGTGAATTTGGCTACAAGAGTAGTATGGCTGCACCTCGCCTTACAAAGGTTGTTGTTGCTGTTGGTACTGGTTCTGGTATCAAGCGCGACAAGGATCGCAACAAGTTCATCATGGATCGTATCGCAAAGATCACTGGTCAAAAGCCATCTCTACGCGGTGCAAAGAAATCTGTCGCATCATTCAAGATTCGTACAGGTGACCCAATCGGTGTAGTTGTGACTCTACGTGGAGCTCGTATGTACGGATTCCTAGACAAGCTAATCAATGTAGCTATCCCTCGTACAAAAGACTTTCGTGGTATCGAGAGAAAGATCGTGGATGATATCGGTAATCTAACTATGTCTATCAAGGAACACACAATCTTTCCAGAGACAGGGGATGAAGAGCTAAAGGATGTATTCGGTATGGCAGTTACAATCGTGACTACAGCCAAGACAAAGCCTGAAGCTACTAAATTCTTTGAACTTGTAGGTATCCCATTCAAGAAATAATCTGTTTCCATAAAAATCCCTCAACTGAGGGATTTTTTGTTGTTTTCTAAAATGGTATTATATGAATATGAGTAGAATACAACTTCCAAATGTTACACTTTTGGGTATCGATTGTGTGAATATAGAAAGATTAATAGCTGCGATGGATATTTCTGAAAAGGGTATTGAATTTGGTTCTGTTAAATTATTAAGTTCAATATCATCAGACGATGAAAGATTAATAAAGATACCACATATTGGATCAATAGAAGATTTTTCAAAATTTTGCATTCAAGATCTAAATGATTATGTAGATACGGACTATGTCCTATTGGTTCAGTATGATGGTTTTGTTTTAAATCCTGAAAGTTGGACCCCAGAATTTTTAGAATATGACTATATTGGAGCACCTCTTTCTGGTATGCATTGGTTAGAAAAAAATAGAAATAAGCCGGACTCAAAGTTTGTCGTAGGTAATGGTGGTTTTTCCTTGCGAAGTAAAAAGTTTTTGGAACTTTCGCAAAAGTTTGCAAATGAAGGCAGGATTACAAAATTCCATGCTGAAGATGTGGCACTATGTGTGTGGTACAGAGACTTATTTGAAGAAGAGGGGGTTAAGTATGCTCGGCCAGAACTAGGTATGAAGTTTAGCGTTGTTGAGGACTATGATTGGTATGATAAGCCTTTTGGTTTCCATGGTTTATTTAATAAAAATATTGATACCTTGGTAAATAGATACCCAGATTTTCCTTTGATTTTTTTTCTTCCACGTAGGAGAGTTGTTAAATTTAGAGAGATAAAAAGAGTATTTGAAAATATCGCACTAGAAGGGTATTCTTTTAATTCAGACAACAAAACAGATTTGAATGTTTGTCTCGTTTTTAGAGATGAAGATATAAGAGAAATACTTGAAAAGCGAGCAGAATATTATTCTCGAGCGGGTGATATTGAGAATATATCTGAGTCAAATACAGACAATCCAATGAATGGGATACATTCTAGTGTTTTATATAATACCAAGGTTGGTTTAATATTAGTTAATTTCTATATTTGTACAAAATCAATACCATTGGAGGTGACTGAAAGTAAAAAATTGTTCTAAATCCCTCATCTGAGGGATTTTATTTTGCCTGATTCCCTTGACTTTGTTCTGTTACTCTGATAGGATAGGGGGACGTGATTGATAGATCCGTTCTTCTCCTTAAGAGATAATACTTTTAAGAAAAGGAATGAGATATCGCAATCATATCCCAAGGACGGTCCTTGGGGCAGTTTTATTAAGATAAATTATAATATGGCAAAAACATCAGTTATAGCAAGACATTTAAAGAAGAGTAAGTTTACATCTCGAGAGACAAATCGTTGTTTTCGTTGTGGTCGTGGGCATGCATTTATGAGAGATTTCGGTCTATGTCGTATCTGCTTCCGTGAAATGGCAAATGAAGGTATGCTACCAGGCGTACGCAAGTCTTCTTGGTAATCTCAAAATAAACTTTTAACTAAAAATATATGGATCAAATAGCAAACATGGTAAATATGGTAAAGAATGCAAACCGCGTAGAACGCGAGTCTGTGACTGTTCCATATTCAAAATTAAAGCAATCAATAGCAGATGCTCTAGTAAAAGAAGGGTACCTAGGTAAAGCAACAAAGAAGATGCAAAAGGGATTCCCTACACTAGAACTTGAATTGGTATATGTAGATGGATCACCAAAAGTTACAGGAGTAGAACGTGTTTCAAAGTCATCATGTCGTGTTTATAAGGGGGTAAAGGATATCCGCTCTGTTCGTCATGGTTTTGGATCAATGTTTCTTTCAACACCAAAAGGTATCTTAACAGACAAGCAAGCTCGTAAAGAGATGGTCGGAGGCGAAGTATTATTTAAAATCTGGTAATAACATTTTATGTCACGTATAGGAAAACAAATAATAAATATCCCCGCAGGAACTGAAGTTAAGCTAACAGGTGCTACTTTTTCTGTAAAAGGATCAAAGGGTACACTAGTGCGTGATTTCCCTGGTACTGTTGCTATAAATATCAACGGTTCAGAAATCACACTAACTCCAAAGAATGAGAATGATAAGACAGAGCGTGCTCTATGGGGTACATATGCTTCTCATATCAAAAACATGGTAAACGGTGTAAACACTGGTTATACAAAGAAGCTTATCCTAGAAGGAGTTGGATACAAGTCAGAAGTAGCAGGTAAGGTTCTAAAGCTTGCCCTTGGTTTCTCACACCCAGTAAACGTAGATATCCCAGAGGGTCTAACAGTTACAGCAGAAAAGAACACAGTTACAGTTATAGGTATCGACAAAGAACTTGTTGGTCAGTGGACAGCAAATGTTCGTTCATTAAAGAAGCCAGAACCATACAAGGGTAAAGGTTTCCGTTACGATACTGAAGTTATTCGTCGTAAGCAAGGTAAGAAAGCTGCATAAAATATATGAACAAGAAACAAGAAAAAAGAATAAGATTAAAGAAAAAGATTCGTGCAAAGATTGGTGTTGGTTCTTCACGCCCTCGTCTTTCAGTATTTCGTTCAAATGCATTTATCTATGCTCAGATTATTGATGATACAAAAGGGGTGACTCTAGCTTCTTCTTCAGACATGAAAATCGAAAAAGGGACAAAGACAGAACGTGCTACAGCAGTCGGAGCAGAGATAGCAAAGCTAGCTACTGCAAAGGGAGTAAAAACTGTTGTTTTTGATCGTAATGGATTTAAATATACTGGTCGCGTAAAAGCACTAGCTGACGGCGCTCGCGCAGGAGGCTTAGAATTTTAATAAATTTTATGGATACAAATAACAAACCAACTACAAATACAAAACCTCGTTTCGGTACAAGACCAGCAGGTGGCCGACCAAACACAGGAGGGAATGGAGAGAGAAAGCCACGTGCTTTCTTTGAAAAGCCAAAGCCAGAGTTTGACCAGAAAATGGTTTCTATCCGCCGTGTTACTCGTGTGGTATCAGGGGGACGTCGTATGACATTCGCTGTAGCTCTCGCTATAGGTGATAAAAAAGGTTCAATCGGACTAGGAACAGGAAAGGGTGCTGACACAGCTGTAGCTATAGCAAAGGCTCTACGTGCTGCAAAGAAGAATATGTTCAAAATCGCTGTGACAAAAGAAATGTCAATCAACCATGAAGCATCATTCAAATTCGGAAGTTCAAGAATCAACATTATGCCAAACAAGGGTAAGGGTCTAGTAGCAGGAAGTACTGTTCGAGACATGTTGGTCCTAGCTGGTATCAAGAATGTCACTGGTAAAATTCAATCAGGCAGTAAGAACAAGCTGAACAATGCTCGCGCTACATACGGAGCACTAAAGATGCTAAAGTCTCGTGCACCAAAAGCAGTCAAAGAAGTAGTAGCAGAAGAAGTTAAATAATTTAAATCAATTTTATGCAATTAAACGAATTAAAAAGAAAAAATCCAAATAAGAAGGCACGCCAAGTAGGACGTGGTGGTACTCGTGGTAAGCAATCTGGACGTGGAGGAAAGGGTCAGACAGCTCGTGCTGGTAACAAGCGCCGTCCTCAAATTCGTGATATCATAAAGAAGCTTCCAAAACTTCGTGGATATCGTTTTAAGTCTACAGTTTCAAAGCCAAACGTTGTGAATGTTTCTTCATTGAATATATTTACAGACGGAACAGTTGTGAACCCTACAGCACTTTTTGCTAACAAGCTTATCCGCAAGGTAAGTGGCAAGCTTCCAAAGGTAAAGATCCTAGGAACAGGGGACATCACAGTCTCGATCACAGTTGAAGGTTGTATCGTTTCTGACTCAGCTAAAGCAAAGATTGAAAAAGCTGGTGGAACTATAAAATAATACTAATGGATCCTGTTAGAGATTCGTTTGTTGTTTTATAAGATAGATTAGAGAGTTTATTTATAATATATATTATTTACAATAATTAATAAGATACGGTAGTCTTTTGACTACCTATCTCTAACAGGATGGAAAAGTTTCTACATAAAATAAAAACAGTTTTTACAGACAAGGCGCTCCGAAAGCGTGTCTTGTTTGTTCTTGCTATATTGGTGGTGTTTCGTCTACTAGCTGCTATTCCGATTCCTGGAGTAGATGCTATGAAGCTACAAGCGTTTTTGAATAATAATCAATTCCTAGGAGTATTGAATGTCTTCTCTGGTGGTGGATTGTCTCATCTTTCTCTTATCATGCTCGGAGTAGGCCCATACATCACTTCATCTATCATCATGCAGCTTGTGACTATCATGTCACCTCGTATAAAGGCTATGTATCAGGAAGATGGCGAGATTGGCAAGAAGAAATTCAACCGCATCAGCCGTCTACTGACTATACCTCTTGCTATTATCCAAGGTATTACATTCATGATGTTGTTGTCTCAGCAAGGTGTACTCGGTGATATAACAGTGTTTGGTCAGATTGCAAACGTAGCAGTTATCGTCGCTGGTTCAATGTTGCTAATGTGGCTCGGTGAGCTAGTTTCAGAATTTGGTATTGGTAACGGTGTATCATTGATCATCTTTGCTGGTATCGTAGCGAATATCCCTAAAGAGTTGAATCAATTCCTATTTACTTTTGATGTAGCTAGTATCCCTATGTACCTACTATTCCTAGTTGTTGGAATATTGATAATATTGGGTGTAGTTATCGTTACCGAGGCAGAGCGTCCTATCCCAGTGACTTATGCACGTCAAATTCGTGGCGGGGCTACTACTGGTGGATCAGAGACTTATATCCCTCTACGTGTGAATCAATCAGGAGTTATCCCTATAATCTTTGCTCTGTCTATACTATTGTTCCCTCAAATGGCTGGTAATTTCCTAGCAGGGATGTCAAACGGTACATTAAAGGCAATAGGAGATGCTCTACTATGGTTCGTACAAAATGTATGGTTATACTCTCTAGTCTACTTTATTTTTGTATTCCTATTTACATATTTTTATACAGCAGTTACATTTGATCCAAATCAAATTTCTGAGAATCTTCAGAAGAATGGTGCATTTATCCCAGGTATCCGTCCAGGAATCGCTACACGTGACTATATCGCAAAGATATTGAACCGTGTGACTCTGATGGGAGCTGTGTTCCTAGGTGTTATCGCTGTGCTACCTCTAGTCATGAAGGCTATCACTGGAATCACTGCTTTTGCCCTCGGAGGTACTGCGCTTTTGATCGTAGTGTCTGTAGTGCTTGATATTATAAAGAAAATTGAAGCCGAACTCTCGATGAGAGAGTACTAAAAAATTCCCTCATTTAATTGGGGGATTTTTTATGGTATATTAGAGGATATGAATCCCGTACGAAGTTATATATGTTATACAAGCTACGAGGTTTATTTCAAGTAAAAAATTATATTCGATATTATTATTTAATTTATGTACGATAATCTAAAGATTATCTACTTCGTACGGGATGAAACCACACACATTTATATTTTTTGGGATAGCAGGTTCGGGGAAGGGTACTCAATTTGAGCTTTTAGAAAAATATTTAAAAGACAATAAATTAGCTGAAGAAGTTATCTACGCATCATCAGGATCAGAATATCGTAAGTTGATCGATAATGGTGGTTATACAGGTCAAATTGTAAAGAAGACTTTGGAAAAAGGTTTTCTTCAGCCTGATTTTCTTACTACTTCATTTTTTACAAATGTTCTTGTTTCTAATCTTACTGCATTTACCTCTCTTGTTGCAGATGGTTATCCTCGCACTATTTCTCAATCACAGAGTTTTGAGAGTGCTATGAATTTTTATGAGAGAAGTGATATCCACATTATTTATATAGAAGTAGGTAAAGAAGAGGCTACGAATCGCATGAAGTTACGTGCCCGTGCGGACGATACAGATGATGCTATATCTAGGAGATTTGATGAATATATCCAAAATGTTTTACCATCAATGAAATACTTTGAAGGTAAAGAGGGTTATAATTTGCATACAATAAACGGAGAGCAATCTGTAGAACAAGTTCACTCTGATATTATTAAAGCTCTAGGAATATAAAATATAATGGACAAACAAAAGCGCATCGTTATATCTTTGGGGGGATCACTCGTAGTTCCAGACGAGGTAGATGTTTCGTTTTTGTCATCTTTTGTTAAATTAATTTCTGAATTTGTAAATGATGGTTTTAAATTTGTGATCATCACAGGCGGGGGCCGGACTTGTAGGAATTATAATGAATATCTAAAGAATATAGTATCTCCGACAGAGGAAGATCTAGACTGGATGGGTATAGCTGCTACAAGGCTCAATGCTGAATTGGTCCGTATTGCATTTGATGGTCTCGCTCATCCAAATATAATTCTCGATCCAGATCATATGCCCGAGACAGATAAATCTATCATCGTAGGTGGTGGGTGGAAGCCGGGGAATAGTAGCGATCTAGCTGCTGTGCATGTAGCTAGGATAGTAAATGCAGGACGAGTGATAAATCTTTCAAATATTGATTTTGCTTATGACAAAGATCCAAACAAATATCCTGATGCAAAAAAGATAGAGGATACTACTTGGGCAGAATTCAGAAAAATATTGCCAGATGAATGGCACCCAGGACTATCATCTCCATTTGATCCAGTAGCAGCTCGTGAGTCAGAAGAGCTAGGACTCGAGGTAGTGATCATGAATGGTAAGAATATAGAAAATTTAAAGAATTATTTAAACGGTGGAGAATTTTTAGGGACGTTAATAAAATAATCCTTACTTTGATTAAAATGAATCCTGAAAGTAAAAATTGTCAGAATTGTAAAAAAACTTTTGTGATAGAGGTTGATGATTTTTCTTTCTATGAAAAGATCGGTGTACCAGCACCGACTTTTTGCCCTCAGTGTCGCAGGCAAAGAAGGATGACATGGAGGAATGATTTTATTTTTTATAATAGAAAGTGTGATTCTACTGGTAAAAATATAATATCTCTTTATTCTCCGGAAAAGGACAGGAAGGTATATTCAGTAAAAGAATGGTGGAGCGACAATTGGGATCCAAAATCTTATGGACGCGACTTTGATTTTTCTCGTCCTTTTTTTGATCAATTCCATGAACTTCAAAAAGAAGTTCCTCTAATCGCACTTATGAACGATGATGGTATTGGTAGTGTGAATTGTGAGTATACTCAAAATGAAGCTTATGCAAAAAATTCTTATATGGTTTCGATGGCTTGGAAGAATGAAGATTGCATGTACTCATATGGGGTATCAGGTCCAAATGCTGTAGAGGTCGTAGATTCGATGGATATTTTTGCATCAGAGAGAATCTATGAATCAATATTTTTGAACCAGTGTTACGATTGTAAATTTTGTTTTTATTCTCAAAATTTGATTTCAAGCTCTTTTTGTTATGACTGCCGAAATCTTCAGGATTGTTTTATGTGTGTCGGGTTGCGTGGAGGACAGTATATGTTCAAAAATGAGCAATATGCAAAAGAAGATTATCATAAAATAATATCTGAATTTAAGCTGGGTAGTTATAGTGGTCAACAAGAGGCAAAAAAAGAATTCGCTCATTTTATTTCTAATTTTCCTTTAGGTGAACCATTCATGATTAATTGTGTTGATTGTGTAGGTGAAGCGCTTTTGAATAGTAATAATGCAAAGTATTGTTATACGGGCAGACGCCTTCATAATGTTAAATTTTTTGAAAATGGGAATGATATAAAAGATGGATACGATATGTTAGTAGGGGGAGAGAATGAGATGTGCTACGAAGGTATTACTCCAGACAATGACCGCTTGGCATTATTCACTATTTTTTCATATAAATGTAGTGATGTTTGCTATGTTGAGCATTGTTTTGGGTCATCTGACCTATTTGGATGTTCTGGGTTAAGGCAAGCTCAGTATTGCGTACTAAATAAGCAATATTCAAAACAGGAGTATTTTGATCTTAAGGCGAAAATAATTGCTCATATGAAGAACACAGGAGAATGGGGTGAATTCTTCCCATCAAAGTATTCTCATTTTGGGTACAACGAAACCATAGCTCAGGATAATTATCCTCTCACAAAAGAACAAGCCTTGTCTCAAGGTTTTAATTATTTTGATCACATTCAATTTACTACAGGCAGGGAGACGTTATCCTTGGAAAATTTACCTGATAATATAGAAGATGTTGATGATTCTATTAAGCATCAAATTTTACGATGCGAAGAAACAGGAAGAAACTATATCATTACAGATCAGGAGCTTAATTTTTATAGAAAAATGAAGATACCTATTCCAAGAAAGTGTTTCTTTGCTAGACTCTCAGACCGGGTATCTCAAAGGAGAAAAAGAATTTTTTAGTTTGCAAAAAAGGTATATATTGGATAATATAAGCAAATATGGCAGTAATAATAAAAACAGCAGAAGAGATCGAGATATTGAGGGAAGGGGGTAAAATACTTGCCGAGATTTTAGCATTGGTTGCCGAAAAGGTGGCACCCGGCATCTCTACTTATGAGCTTGATCAGTATGCTTATAAATTGATAAAGGAGAGGGGTGGGGATCCTGCATTTTTGAACTATCGCCCAGAGGGTCATGCAAAGCCATACCCAGCTACACTATGCTCATCTGTGAATAGCGAGATTGTCCACGGTATACCAAAGAGAGGTATCATACTAAAAGAGGGGGATATCGTATCTATCGACCTGGGTATCAAGTACAAGGGTCTCTATACAGATCATGCTATGACTGTAGGCGTAGGGGCAATATCCAAGAGAGATCAGAGATTACTAGATGATACTCGTGAGGCGCTAGATATCGGTATCTGGGCAGCTCGTGGAGGTGCTACAACAGGTGATATAGGCTATGCCATCGAGTCATTCGTACACAATCGCTATGGTATCGTCAGAGAGCTCTCAGGGCACGGTGTAGGTAAGAAGATTCATGAAGATCCATACATCCCAAACTACGGCAAGGCAGGCAAGGGTACAAAGCTCGTGCCAGGCATGGTAGTAGCCATAGAGCCTATGCTCACATCGGGCAGTGCTCATATCTATGTCGCTGATGATGGATATACAGTAAAGACAGAGGATGGCGGACGTGCTGCTCACTTTGAGCACACTATACTCATCACCGAAGGCGACCCAGAAATTCTAACTAAAATCTAAATAAAAAATACACCAGTCGGACTGGTGTATTTTTTATTTAGATGTCATTGATGATATAATTTAGGAATGGAAGGACTTAATTTAAATAATACACCAAAGTTTAAAACACCAGAGGAAGAGTTGGTTTTTTTACGTGCTCATATAGCAGAGCGTGAACGCGAGCTCAAAGAAGGGGGTCAAGATGTGAACAAAGAGGCCCTCACCCATAGTGTGATAGGTGAGTACAAGAATCACCAGCCAGAGACCGTCATGCACGAGAGTGCTGTTATGGACAAAAAAGAGCACGAAGCTCTCGTTCTGAGATTAAAGCCAGAGAGTCATGATTCAAAGATGGAGGAATTATTGGGGATATTACTTTCAAAGGGTGTATCTAGTGCATTGTCTGTTGTAGAAAAATTAAAAAATCCACATCTGGATGATGATTTCAATCGTTTCCTTATCGAGTATCTGCACAGCACACACAAGGTCCCAGGACTCAAAGAGGGTACTCCACTTTTCAAAGCCCTCGATATATCTCTATTTGAGATCACACTCCCAGATCCAAATGACAATGAGAATGATAAAAAGAGCCTAAAAGAATTACTCTCTGCTATGGAGCAGTTTTATGCTGGTATGCACTCTGTGGGTGACAATAGGCAGAATCATAGTCGGGATCATTTTACTCTCGAGGTGGCTCTTGCCGAAGGGTCAGATCAATTTATCTTTTATGCAGCAGTGCCATCTCGAAAGGCTGATCTTTTTGAAAAGCAATTGCTCGGAGTTCACCCTCATGCAAAGGTTAATCTTTTGACTGATGATTACAATATCTTCCGCGACGGAGGTGAGATCGCTGGCTCAATAGCAAAGCTCGCTAATTTTGAAGTGTATCCTATTAAATTATACGATGCGATTGATCATGATCCTCTTAATATTATTTTGAATGTATTTACAAAGCTAAAGAAAGAGGGGGAGGGGGCGTCTATACAGATAGTGATGCAGCCCGAGGGCGATGGATTGATTATTGAATACAATAGAATTTTGAAAGATGTTAAAAATGGTATGTCTGTAAAAGATGCTCGATCGATAACTCGTCAGATAGGTAAAGAATTTGGAAAATTGGCTTCAGAAATTTTCTTTGGGACAAATAAAGAAAAAGAAGAGAAAAAGGTAAATGATTTTGCTGTAGAATCTATTACTGAAAAAGTAAAGAGTACGATAATGACGACAAATATCCGTATCCTTGTCTCTGCTGAGACAAAAGATAGAGCAAATCAGATTCTCCAGGATGTGGAATCTTCATTTAATCAATTTACCGAGGCAGATAGAAATGGTTTTGATTTCGAGCATAAAGAGGGAGGCGACTTGTTAAAGCTCGCTCATGATTTTGCTTATCGCACACTCGACACTGATTATCCTACTCCATTGAATTTAAAAGAGTTGGCTACTGTTTTCCACTTCCCATACAGTATCGGTGACTCTCCACAGCTCAAACAAGCAAAAGCAGGTATTGCACCTGCACCTATCGAGATGGGCGCAGAGGGTGTGATCCTAGGTCACAATGATTATCGTGGCATAGACAAGACTATATACTTTGCACCAGAGGATCGCGTACGACATATGTATGTCATCGGTCAGACTGGTACAGGTAAGACTACAATAATGAAGAATATGATAGCTCAGGATATCCGTGCAGGACACGGTGTGTGCTACATAGATCCACACGGTACAGACATTCAGGATATCCTATCTTACATCCCACCAGAGCGCCTAGATGACGTGATCTACTTTGACCCTGCATATACAGCTCGCCCTATGGGTCTGAATATGCTTGAATTCGATCCAAAGTATCCAGAGCAAAAGACTTTTGTCGTGAATGAATTGATGGGTATATTCAACAAGCTTTTCGACATGAAGACTTCCGGGGGTCCTATGTTCGAGCAGTATTTCAAGAACTCGGCATTCCTAGTCATGGAGCATCCAGAATCTGGTTCGACACTGCTGGAGATCGGACGCGTTCTTTCCGACAAGGCTTTTCGTGATATGAAACTCGAGCATTGTAAAAATCCAATCATCAAACAATTCTGGGTCAATGCTGAGCAGACGACAGGGGATCAATCTCTTGCTAACTTTGTGCCATACTTGACTTCAAAGTTCGACAACTTTATCTCAAACGATATTATGCGCCCAGTAGTACTCCAAGAAAAATCTGTATTCAACTTCCGAGACATAATGGACAATAAAAAGATATTACTCGTGAATCTTTCAAAGGGTCGCCTCGGGGAGATCAATGCGAATCTGATCGGAATGCTCATAGTGGGCAAGATCCAGATGGCCGCACTTTCTCGTGTGGATATGTACGGACAAAAGATGAATGACTTCTATCTATATATCGACGAGTTCCAAAACGTGACTACAGATGCTATTGAATCTATTTTGTCAGAAGCTCGTAAGTATAGACTGTCTCTAACTATCGCTCATCAATACATCGCTCAGCTCGAGGACAATATAAAGAATGCAGTATTTGGGAACGTAGGTTCTATGACTGTATTCCGAGTGGGTGCTGAAGATGCAGAATTCCTAGAGAGTAAATTCAAGCCTGTATTCACAGCCAAGGATATCATGAAGATTGATAATAGAAATGCGTACATGTCTATGCTTGTGAATGGTCAGCCTACAAAGCCATTCAATATAGCTACATTTGCTCCACCTCAGGGGAATATGGCGATAGTAGAGAGCATAAAGGAACTGTCATATCTAAAATACGGCCGTGACCGTGAGGAAGTAGAAGGGGAGATTATGGATAAATACAGAAACTAATTTATGGAACAAACAGAAATTTTACAGTTCGGTATCGAGAGGGAGAATGAAGAGCGTCGCGATGGGGGATGCTCAATTGTTTTTGATCCAGCTTCACAAAAATACGCAGTATATCGGAATTTAAAAAATGGAGTCATAGGTCTCTTTGGGGGTGGTTTTGATGAAGGGGAGGATGAGAGAGATGGGACTCTCAGAGAGCTTGCCGAGGAGAGCGGCCTGACTGATTATATTCATGTAGAAAAACTTGGCAATGCTGATGTGCATTATCACAATAGTAATAAAAATGTGAATCGCGTGGCGAGAGCGTCTTTCTTTTTAGTTATATTAAAAAGCACAGATTTACAGGAGACACATCTAGAATCTCACGAGAATTTTCAACTTATGTATACTGACAAGGATGAGATATTAAATTCCTGGAAATCTCGTAATCAGAATCATGATTATGATCACTGGGTATACTTTTTAAACAAGGCCATCTCTAGAGCAATAGAATTGGGTTATGATAAGGTGAGTTAGAGTTCCCCTCTCATTTCAGGAGAGGGTTGGGGTGAGGTGAATTAAATACAACCTCATCCGCCCTACGGGCACCTTCTCCTGGAGAGGAGAAGGAGAATCAATGCATCTTTGATTTTTAGTGTTTTTCTGCTATAATCAGCTTATTAACAGTGTGAGCGAAAGCTTATTTTTTTATTTATATGACACATCCAAAAGAAGAACAGACATATGTGATGATTAAGCCAGATGGAGTCCGAAAGGGCCTAATCGGTGAGGTTATCAAGCGTTTTGAGCAGCGTGATCTAAAGATCGTAGCACTTGAAATGTTCACTCCTACTCGTGACCAAGTTGATCACCATTACCCACAAGACGAAAAGTGGATAACACGCCTAGGCGAAAAGACAAAGGCTACTTATGAAAAATATGGTTATGACCTAAATGAACTAGGTACTACAGATCTGCTAGAGATCGGTAAGATGGTTCGTGAATGGTTACTGGATTTCATGACTTCAGCTCCTATGGTTCGTATGATCGTACAAGGTCTACACTCAGTGGACGTAGTTCGCAAGATCGCTGGTCCTACTATGCCATACCAGGCAGATATGGGTACAATTCGTGGTGATTTTTCTATCGATTCACCAGCTCTAGCAAACAAAGAAAAGCGTGCAGTTATGAATATCATCCATGCATCTGAGACTCCAGAAGAGGCAGCACATGAGATCGAGTACTGGTTCGGAAAAGCTCCAAATCATCAATACAAGCGTTTCTCTTACGACGATTAATTTAATCAATTAGCATAAAATCCGCCACTGGCGGATTTTATGCTATATTATCTTTATGCATGAAATAGAAACAAAAGTTTTAGAAGTAGATGGAAAAATATTAAGAGAAAAGCTCCAAGCTATGGGTGCAGAGCAGATTCAAGAGGTGGGCCTAGTTGTGGACTGGTTTAGTTTTGCCAATGTCTCAAAGGATGACAATCCTTGGTTCTTACGTATTCGGTCATATAGTACAGGTAAGGTAGAGGTTACATGGAAAGCAAAATCAGATTTGATCGGAGTTGCTCGCAAGCACAAAGAGATAAATGTGATAGTAGATAGTCATGAAAAGATGCAGGATATGTTCATCGAGCTCGGCCTCGTGTCATATGCTCATCAAGAGAAGAATAGAGTATCTTGGACTTTAGATAATGTTCAATTTGATTTTGATACATATCCGAGGATGCCATCATATCTGGAGATCGAGGCAGGCAGTGTTGATGAAATAAATAAGATGATTACAATGCTGGGGCTAGAAAGTCACGAGACTTGGAATGATGGCGAGAGGACTTTGATTGAGAATAAATACAAATTAAATTGGTCAGAAATGAGATTTTAAAATAATTTTATATGAGAACAATAGGGGATATATACGGGGAATATCATACGATGCCGAATCTGCAGTTGCACCAGTTGCGTGTGGCGGCTGTTGCTATGCAGATATGTGATAATTTCAATATGCAATTGAATAGAAAAGATTTAGCTATTGGTTGTATGGTTCATGATATCGGCAATATTGTTAAATTCCGACTAAGAGCGTTCCCTGAATTGCTCGTGGGTGAAGATGTAGAATACTGGGAAAATATTCAAAAGCAATATATAGAAAAGTATGGACCTGAAGAACACGAAGCAAATATGGGTCTGGCTTCTGTTATAAATATTTCAAAGCAAGCACTAGATGTAGTGGATGCTGTAGGTTTTCACAATTGGTGTCTTGTAAAAGACGAAGGTTCTTGGGAGCATAAAATAGCTAGTTATGCGGATAGCAGGGTGGCCCCTTTTGGAGTGAGGTCTTTAGAAGATAGATTCTTCGATGCAAATAAAAGATATGCAGATACTAGCCATACTACAGATTCTGACCGCGATGTACTATATGACTGCATAAGAGATATTGAAAAAGAGCTTTTTTCTCATTTAAGTATAAAACCAGAGGATATAACTGATGAGTCTATAGAGAAATACTTTGAAGAATTGAAAAAAATTGAATTTTAGTTTCGTCAACTTGTTTTTTATCTATAAATTGTATTTGCAATGTGTGTCAAAACTGTGATGTATCGAAAAAATGCTTGCGAGAGTTCTTGTGTCCGGTATAATAGATGTAGGGTTATTGATGAAATATTACCTAGAACACATTACATAGGGGACACCAGTGTAATCTTGCAGAACTGTACGCTTTTTTATTAATATTGCGAACAAATTTGTAAAATTCTCTTGTCCCACGTAGTTTATAGCTACGGTAATATGTCTTTGATAGCCCTAATGAGTAATCCTCTTCTTAATTGAAGGGGATTTTTCATTTATATTCTTATCTGTTACACTTTGTATATGATGACACGCAAGAGAATAATCAAATATACAGCAGTTCTATTTTCTTTATTGGCAATTATCAATATTTTGTCTATGAAGTTTTTCTGGTACCAAGCTATCTGGTGGTTTGATATGCCTATGCATTTTGTTGGGGGGTTCACTACTTTGCTTTTATTGACATACTTTTTTTATGAAAAGATACAATTCGATTTTTTATTCTATCGTAAGATTATACTATTGATATTAGGGGCTGTGCTAGTGGGTTTACTGTGGGAGGTATTTGAATATATATTTAATAATATAATCGCCGGGGTCCCTTGGGATATAGTAGACACATCTGCTGATATATTCTGGGATACTACTGGCGCTATCTGCGCCCTAGTATTCATGCGCTACTGGTAATTAGTAAATATTTTTTCTCTCAGTTATAATATAAGAATGGAACAAAAAGATACAAATCTCAAGCTTACTTTCTGTGGTGGTACAGGTACAGTAACGGGGGCAAATTTTTTATTAGAGGGCAATGGCAAGAAGTTTTTGATTGATTGTGGGCTAGAGCAGGGGACTCTCTCTGCTGATCAGAATAACTGGGATGCATTTCCTTATGACCCAAAAGAGATTGATATACTTTTCATTACTCACGGACACATAGACCATATCGGTCTAATACCAAAGCTCATCCACGAAGGATTCCAGGGCAAGATAGTATCTACTCCTCCTACTCGTGAGATCACTGAAGCCATGCTCGAGGACACCGACCATCTACTTTCTCATGATGTCATACACCACCTAGACTTGATATACATCATGGAGAACACTAAAAAGGCGATGGCACTATGGGAAGTCATCGATTATCATCAGGTGATGAATGTGGATCATGGTTTTCAGTTCTCATACAAAGACTCTGGACACATACTCGGATCTGGAATGCTCGAGGTTGTATACAATGGCAAGAAGATTGTGTTCACTGGTGACCTAGGTAATTCTCCATCCCCACTACTGCGCGACACAGAAAAGATCACAGATGCAGATTATATGATCATGGAGTCTGTGTACGGAGACAGGAATCACGAGGATAGAGATGTTCGCTCAAATAGATTAAAGCAAGTGATCTTGGACAATCACAAGAGGGGTGGGGTCCTCATGATACCATCATTCTCCTTAGAGAGGACTCAGGAATTGATGTACGAGATAGACATGTTTGTGGAGAAAAAGGAGATCCCAGTCATGCCCATATATCTAGATTCACCACTGGCCATCACTCTGACCAAGATTTATAAAAAATATGAAAAGTACTTCAATGAGACTGCCCGCAAAGTCATAATGGGAGGAGATGATATATTTAATTTCCCGGGCTTAAAAATCACACCGGACACAGAAGAGTCAAAAGCTATATTAAAATCACCGAGCCCAAAGATCATCATAGCCGGATCTGGTATGAGTAATGGTGGTAGAATTATCCACCACGAAAAGAATTATCTGCCTGGTTCAAACAATACATTGCTCCTAATAGGCTATCAGGCTGTGGGGACTCTAGGTCGCTCTATAGAGGAGGGGCACAAGACTATCCGCATCCAAGGTCAAGATATTAAAGTTGCAGCTCATA
>JACCEA010685253.1_pt1 | contig 19884 bp, 6 predicted proteins | sample 7449851 | NCBI WGS metagenome assembly JACCEA01 (sample SAMN15323453, study PRJNA562643) | freshwater metagenome | isolation source: river surface water | place: USA:Blue River Watershed | collected 2017-08-18
CCACCACCTTTTGATAGTAAATTTGTCAGTAGAAAAACGCTACTGGCAGAAAGCCCGCATGGCCCTCAACAAACTCACCGACCTAAAGCTTGAATCCATTGTATCCAAGGCCCGTAAAGCAGCCCTAACACCAGACGCGAAGACTGCCCTTGTAGGCGATGGCAGTGGCCTTTACCTCTCCATCACCAAAGCAGGCAGTGCATCTTGGCTATTCAGATACATGGTGGCTGGCAAAGCCCACACCATTGGATTAGGTGGCTATCCCAAAGTCAGTCTCAAGATAGCCCGAGTTAAAGCGCAAGAAGTGCGCGATTCTTTGGCCAATGGCATAGACCCCTCGTTAGCCAAAAAAGAAGCTGCGCGGCAGCAAAAGATTGCCACGTCCAAAGCCAAAACTTTTGACACTTGCGTCACTGAGTACATTGAACTCCAGCGCCCCAGTTGGAACAATGCCAAGCACTCGCAGCAGTGGACCAATACGCTCAACGCCTACGCCTCCCCTGTCATTGGCAAGATGCCGATTGCACACATCGACACTGCTGATGTGCTCAAAATACTCAGTCCCATTTGGACAACCAAGCACGAAACCGCCAGCAGATTGCGTGGACGCATTGAAAGCGTCCTTGGCTGGGCCACGGTACATGGCTGGAGAACGGGCCCTAATCCCGCTCGCTTCAAAGACCACTTAGAACACCTGCTCCCCAAACGACAAAGTACGGTGCAGAAGCACCATGCTGCTATGCCCTACGCAGAAATCCCAGCCTTCGTCGAACGATTGGGCGCTGAAAGCGGCATGGGCAGATACGCCTTGGAATTCCTCATACTTTGCGCGTCTAGAACTGGCGAAGTCACAGGTGCGGTGTGGTCAGAATTCGATTTTGAGAAACGGCTCTGGACAATACCAGCAACGCGCATGAAGGCAAAGGTTGAGCATCGCGTCCCGATGAGCGATAGAGCTATAGAAATTTTGAGAACAATCGAGCCCTTCTCCACGGGTACGCACGTCTTTAACAGTGACAAGCGGGACAAACCGATGTCAAGCATGACCATGAACATGTTACTCAGACGCATGAAAGTGAGCGGCATCACGGTGCATGGGTTTAGAAGTAGTTTCCGCGATTGGGTGGACGAAAAAACGGACTACCCGTTTCATGTGGCAGAGCAGGCACTCGCGCACAGCCTGCCCAACGCCGTGCAGGTCGCCTATTTGCGCTCAGACTTCGTGGAAAAACGAACCGAGATGATGCGAGATTGGGCTACTTTTGTAGCGACAGTGCCTAAGCAATGACCCAACGAACGCTCGCAAACATTACATATCAGCTTAAGGCTTCTCAATAAGATTGACAAATGTCCACCCGACTCGCTCAAGATGTCAGCCTCGCTTTGCAGTTGCGTGGTGGCCGCTCGGGTTTGGATGCTGCTGTCTTTGCTGTCTGACTTGGCCGTGTCTAGCAAGCTAAACCACCGGATGTCCATACCAAACCTACTACTACTACTACTACTACTACTACTACTACTACTACTACTACTACTGCTGCTGCTGCTTTGCACCTCGCTTTTGTTCACGTTCAACGCGGCCAAGTAGTCAATGCTATCCAGCGGCATCAGCTACTGCCATCCGAGCAGCGAGCATTCCAAGCAGGGCTCCCTTTTACCGCTAGAGGGATGCGTTCGACGACTCTTGAGATCATTTTATTGCTCGTCGAATCTTCAAGAATCTCCTTAAAGTCAAGGACACATACCCCACGACCGCCTTGCTGTTGGCCGGCTTGAACGATCAATTGATAGTTCTTGTCCGGCAGCGGCTTAAAGCGAAACGCCACGCGACAAACGGCTCCATAAACTCCCCCATATCCAGAAAACGAAGCTGACAGTGTCAAATCGCCTTTTGCTGGTATATACATTTCTGAGCCAATTTTCTCTGCACGAACAGTTTCAAAAGGCATTCCAATTTTCTTTTTGCTTTCCCCAGAAAAGCCAGAGACGTTTGTATGAACAGGAAGTTCTACAGCACCGTCTTCAACGAGGCACATGTCGCTGTTGTTGTTTTGGTGTAAAGCTATTCTCGCGTGTACTCCCGCAATAATCACCGTCCTCAATTTCGCGGTTGGTTCACGAACGGGGTTGGGCTCTATATAGGGAGGAAGAGAGGCTGTGCATCCTGAGAGTGCAATGATAAAAAGGTATTTCAGCTGCTTGAATTTTTGGTTGTTAAACATGATTTCTTGCATAAGGAGGCTTTTGAAATATATCTAGTACTCAATGTTTATCTGTCGCGCCAGTGTGTCAAGCCAAGGCCCGCAGTGTCGATTGCCGCAAATAAACCATGCTGAGTCGCGCCGACACAGAGGCGGCGATATGCGATTTTCGTTATTGAGAATGAAGCTTTCATCTCCCGCTTGGGTTTGATCATGCCCAGCCGCCCTCAATCCCTCCACTTGCCGGGTACGATTCAAAGTGATGGAGTATCTCAACAACATGATTGTGGCAAATAGCGATCTAGGCAAAAACATAAATTCAAATTTACGGCGTTACTGGATAAAGTTTTCTAATAACCTTCTCCAGCGTCACCGCGCGTCCCGGATCGACTTTTTTCACGGAAGCTAACAACGCTTGCATGCTTTCACTCGTGATAGTTTTCCCAGATGCGTCTTGGCTCAGTCCGTTCTCAACAAAAAACGTTTTCCACTCATCTCTAATGATCTGCGTTTGAGCACTTGCCTGATCGTAAACCCCCTGAACACGCGCTACATTTTGATTAGCCATATCGACTTTTTGAGTCGCCACATCTAGCGCTTGCGTTGCTTTGACGATCTCTAACTTTGCAGCCTCTACGTCTGCAAGCACAGATTGATCTTGCAACTCAATCACCCTCAATGCGGCGTTCTTCGCTGCGGCTTCGGCGTTCTTCGCTGCGGCTTCGGCGGCAGTCAATTGCTTTTGCGCTTCCAACACCACATCAACGGCCTTGCTTAAACGATCCGAAATTTTTCCCGTCTCTTCAAGAGTGCCATTTTTCAGCATCGTGTCGTAGACTTTCTTCGCATCTTCGCTGACTGATAAAAAAGCGGTTGCAGCATCAACCTTGGTGTTCTTTGCTCGTTGCACCACCATAGCAACAACAACCTCTTGCTTTGCTGGATCAAGGTCTGACAAATTAATACCCAAACCTTCGAAGTATTTCTCCACACTAGCCATGTTGCCGTTGCGAACCACTGATTCCAGCTGATAGATTTGAAACTGCGGGTCTTTGGTCAAGTTTTGCCATGCTTGAACAAAGGCTGGCGTGCCATCTTTTGCACCTTGCAATCCTCCAGCATGCATCAATGAGTCATAAGCTGCTTTTGCATCTTGGGAAACACCACTGTCTTTTTGGAGAAAATTAATAAACTCTTCCATGCCTCCTACTTTGGATGCGAATTGCACTAGGCCGTAACTCAACCCTCCTTGATCTGGCTTTCCATTGATCAGATTGACGATCAGGTTACCTTTCTCGTCGGTTTTATAGCTCCCATCTTTGTTTTTTTGTGCATTGATGGCCATGGGATTGCCTTGTGATTCGGACGTCACCGCACCAGTTGTTGCGCGAATCAAAGACTCCATTTCATCCCAACGAAACTCACCTTGCCCAAAAGCATTGACCAACTCATCAACTCGAAATGCCTGTGCCGCTGCACAACTGTCCGTTTTCCCCGCACCGCATGCAGCTTCCAGCGGCTTGGAAATCGCATCTCTTCTAGCATCCAAAGTTTCCAATGCCGCTTGTTTTTGGCAATTCTCAGATAATGGGCCAGAACTAGCGCACGCACTCTTTGCTGCTTTGAGCGCTTTCTCTTCAGAGACGAACAGCCAGTTATTCAAAACCGCATTCTGCGCCGCATCCACCGCAGCCTGCGCATCCTTGCCCGTCACCCCCGCCGTGGCTGCTGCCACTAGCTTGCTCAACGTCAGCACTTCTTGCTGCTTGGCTGAGCTCAAGCTACTGCCGTCATTACTGCCCGTGTAGAACTCCGCAAAGGCTTCACCCACTGCACCACCGATCGCACCCGCTGCACAGCTTGTGTCTTTGGCGGCGGCACTAGCACAGCCCACCAAGGCATGTGCCACTTTGTGCGCGAGGTATTGGTCTTTCAGCGCACCTAGGTCACTCTTATAGGCCTCACCTATGTTGCTAGCAGCCCAGCCCGCCACGGTGTCTACGCCTGCGGTTTTAAGGCTTGCCGTTAGGTTATCTTCGTAGCTGCCGCCTTGTATCGCTGTCTTGATACTCGCACTCACTGCTGCATTGGTCAGGTTGATCACCGCTTTGTCGGTGAACTGCCCTGTGTTGCTGAGCTGTTTCATCCAGTCAGGGTTGAGGTTTTGTAAAGCTCCTGCTGTTACCGCGCTGGTGATGATGTTCTTGATGCTGTCGCTCTTGCCCATGTCCGAGAGCGTTTTGCTTATGTCGCCTTTGTTGTTGGCCAAGGTCACTGCGGCTTGGCTTGCCGCCGCCGTGAAGCCAGCATTCAACGCCGCACCTTCGGCTGTGTAGGTGGTCACGCCTGCTTCGGTGGTGGCTAGGGTGGTGCCACCCACGGCAGTTGTGCTGCTGCCTGCTGTTGCACCTTCGGTCACAGTTCCTGCCAGCTCAGTACCGGTTCCTAAGGTGAGGTAGGTAACGATCAACACGATGATCAAAGCACCTGCTTGGGTCAACCCCTCTTGGTCGTAGCTCCAGTTGTCTTTGGCAAGCTTGATTTGCTGCCAGTTCACATCTTTGCGTTGGCTCAAGTCATTCAGCCACGTCATGCCAGGCTGTTGGCTCAAGTTTTGTATCTGCTCTCTCAGCGGGTCCCCTGCTGGCAGCTGCACATCTATACCGCCCGGCGCACTGAACTTGGCCTTGGCATTGATTTGTGCCAGCTTGAGCGTCTCTTCTGTCACGCCGTTGCCCGATTGCGCTTGCCACATCAAGCTCTCGCTCTTTTCTGTATGGCTGGTTTGCAAAGTTTCTTTGACACCTTCGATGAGGATCTTGGCGTTGGGGTCTGCGTTTGGCCCCACGCCTGCGTTGACCGTCAAAGTTTGCGCTTTGACTTGCGTGCCTTGTAGGCGAGTGTTGCCACCCGACTCGCTCAAGATGTCAGCCTCGCTTTGCAGTTGCGTGGTAGCGGCTCGGGTTTGAATGCTGCTGTCTGTGCTTTCGCTTTTTCCGCCCAAAACACTCAGCCAGCTTGTGTCTATGCCAAACCAGCTGCTACTGCTTTTGCTTTGAACTTCGTTTCTGTTCACGTTCAACGCGGCTTGGTAGTCAATGCTGCCTTGCGCGCTCAGGTTCACGTTGCCTGCGCTCTCAATGGTGCTAGCTACCGTGGTGAGGTTTTTACCTGCGCTGATGTCTACCGTGCCGCCTTTGACATCGCTGCCCACTTGGCTGGTTTGGTCTTGCACGCCGTGCGTCACGGTGGTGGTGCATTTACCCCACCAGTTGCAGTCTTCGCTGGTGGTGCTCCACTGACGTGTCGTGCGGTTCTCTGCAGACGCAATGGTCACATCGCCTGTGCCGTCAATTTGAGCTTTGTTGGACGCATCCACATTGGCTGCTATCAAGGTGACGTTGCTGTTTTGACCTATGCCACTGACTGTCACGTTGTCACCCTTGATGTTGAGTGACTGGGTGGTAACGACTGTGGTGGTGTCGTTGCCACCGCCATACACAGTTTTGTTTTGTACGCCTGTGAGCGTCACATCGCCCAAGGCAATGAGATTCACATCTTTGCCCTTGATGTCACCCCCTTGCACGGTCAAGTCTCCCAGCGCCGTGACGTTGGCTTGGTTGCCCGCTTGGATGGTGCTCGTGGCTTGAGTGATGTTGTTGCCCTGCTGGGTGGCATCACTCACGATGGCAGCATTGCCTGCGCTGCTTAGCTCGAAGTTGCGCTCGGCTTGTAGGTCAACAGCTTTGAGGGCTGCACCGCCGTCGGTGGCTTCGATTTTGATGTCACGCGCTGCCACGGCATTGGTGTGGCTCAGGTTCACTTGTCCGCCGTTAATGAGTACATCATTACCCGCTTTGAGGGTGCCGCCATTGGCTTGGCTGCTGCTCTCGCGCGTAGTTTGGTTTTGGTAGTTGGCGGTTTGGGTATTGGTCTCAGCGTCGGTACTCACGCCCACCAGCACTTGTTTGTCTTGCACTTTGCTGTTGTTAGTTTGCAGGGCGTCTAGCTGCACCACGCCACCAGCCTTGAGTGTGATGTTTTGGCCAGCGTTGACATCTAGGGCTGTGGCTTTGATGTCTCCTTGATTGGCTTGCACAGTGGCGTTACCTTTGGCGGTCAAGCGCACGTTTTGCAGGCTCTCTTCATGCACTTGCGTGTTATTGATGATTTCTGCCGCAAAGGTTTGCGCTTGGGGCTCTGGCTGCACACCCGTCTTAGCGGTCAACGCGTTTTGGGCCGCTTCTTGCGCGGCTTTTTCTCGGTTTTGGATTTCGGCCAACGCGCCCTCACCCTTGTAGTTGTAGTCCGAGGTTTCTTTGAGGGCCACGAGGTTGACGTTGCCACCTCTAGACTCGACCAACAGGTTGTTGCCTGCGTCGACCTTGCTGCCCTCTAGAGTCAGGTCTTTTTGAGCGCTCAAGACCACCGTGCCACCCGCTTCAATGTTGCTGGTTTCATACTTGGTCTCGGTGCGGCTGGTGCCATCACCACGCACCACCTTGGTGTTGAACTCTTGCGCTTTGAGGGTGAGAGCGCCACCTGCGGTCAGACTAGCATCGGTTTTGGCTTTGATTTGCGTGGCGGTCAAGGTCAGGTCATTAGCCGTGTTGATGTTGAGCCAGCCTCCGCTTTGAATGCTGGCGTGTTTCAAGTCCACACTGTCGGCCACAATGGCCACGGTTTTGCCACCGGTGTAACTGCCGCCACCACTGACCGTGCCCGAGGCGTTGATGGCCAAGCTGTTGCTGCCCACCAAGGTGCCACTGTTTTTAAGCTCTCGCGTGGTGATGGCGACATCTGTGCCCACAATACGCGCACCTTTGTTGCTGTCGTTGTTTTGGTCTTGATGTGCCACGTACACCTTGGGCACCATGACGCGTTGTCCATTGACCTCTTGCCACTCGGGCCACACGATGTCTTGGGTCAAGGCTGCTTGTTGTTCAGCGCTCAAACTGTCGCCTGCTGACAAACCGAACTTAACTTGGGCCAACAGGCCTGCGTCCATGAGGTTGCGCATGAGGTCGTAGTCGGTGTCGGTGCCCACGGCTAAGTGGGTACGGCCTGTGAGGGCGTAGAGCTGGTCTTGCACGAGTTGAGTTTCATACCAAGCATCACCCAAACGTTTGAAGCCCACGGGCATCATGCCCAGTCGGGTGAGCAAGTAGTCTGACCCTAAGAACTTGCTGTAGGTGGTGTATTGCCCATTGGTGGCAGGCGCATACAAATCACTGCGCCCCCGAATGAGGTAGGCCGAAGCTGGGTCAGCTGCTTCAAACAAACCTGTGTTGCCATTGGGCAATGTGTAGTGGCTGAAATCAAGCTGCCCATTTGCCGTTAACACAATGCCATCGGACAGCGCACGTGGACTGCCTAAGTTCAAGACAGGGGCTGTGCCTGCAGTGCTGACAGCGGGGCCTGTGACGATACCAAAACGATCGACGAACGCTTGCGTGAGCGGCGAACGTGTGCCTGAACGTGCATCGACGATGACCACTCGCGGGTCTGTAGAAAGTCCGGCAAAGCCGTCACGCGTGTCTGTGGTTTGGTTGTCTAGAGTGGTGGCGTTGATGGTGGCGGTGCCGCCACTGGCAATGACACCGCCCCAGCTGTCGTGATAACTAACGGTTTGGTGACAGTTAAAACAGGCTGCACGCACCACATAGTTTTCTGTTTGGATGGCACCTAAAGATCGATTTTTGAGCAATCGAGTGCCAATGGTGGCATTGAGCTTGGCAGAAATAATGCCGTATTCGTTGTTGACCTCATCGGCTCGGATGTTGAGGTTTTTGCCAGCCAAAATTTCAGCTGTCTTACCGTCGGTGTTGAAGGTGTCTTTGGCTTGGGTCAGGATGGTCGTGCCATCGTTGGATTTGGTCACAATGCCGCGCACATTGACTGTAGGCAAAACGGCTCGGTTGGTGATGGTGTTGGCCCGCAGATCAATATGACCTTGCGCTTCGATGCGACCAATGTAGTTGAGGATGCTGGTGACGTTGTCACCCGCCACATTGCCTTGCATGGTGATGTCCCCCAAGGCATAAAAACGCCCCGCGTTGTTGACGATGTCTACGCCATAGTGCTTTTGATTGCCCGCACTAAAAACAAGCGCTTGATTTTCTAATTGCGTCGCAGTGGTGGTGGTCAAGTCACCGCCACTGGTGAGTGTGGCTTGGTTCAAAATTTGATTGGCTCGAATGCTCAGGCTGTTATTGCCTTGAACCATGCCTGTGTTGCCCAAATCGAGTGAGGTGGGCGAGGTACGCCCCGAAATATCGGTGGCGTTGCCCGTCAAGGTGCCGGAGTTGGTAAGACTGTTGGCATGAATGGTCAGACTGTCATCGCCCTGTACACGCCCTGAGACGATCAACGTGTTCGCTGTGAGGGTTGTCGATTTAGATTGGATTTGTTGGTCCACTTCCAGCTGCTTGGCGGTCACGCTCAAGGCATTGCCAGCTTGCATTTGTCCAGCCAAAACATCACCCTGTGTGGTCACAGTCACGTCATGGGCTGCAACCAATTTACCTTGACGGTTGTCCAGTAGTCCGGCACCCACATTCACTGTCAAATCGCGGCCCGCTTGAATCAGTGAGGTCGGCGTGCTCAGCGTAATTTGTGGTGGTGTGGGAACAGTTAGATCACTAGGATTTGATTGTTGAGTGCTGCCAGTTCCGGATGTGCCGTAGTCAATAGCAGGCACAGCTGCCAAGGCATCTGCATAGGTTTGCTGTGCGGTGGTTAGTGTGGTTTGCGCTGTGCTGTAGGTGGCTTGTGCTGTGTTGTAAGTGGTTTGTGCGGCTGTGACATTGCTCTGCGCTTGACTGATGGCAGCGGGCGTGCTGCTGCTATTGGATTGCAGCGCTGTCAATGCGTCTTTGGCCGCTTGAAGGTTCGTCGCGGCAGTGTTGGCTGCCGTTTGGGCTGCATTGGCAGCCGCCGTCGCGTTGTCTACTGCGGTTTTAGCATTGATAACCGCCGTAGATGCGGCAATGTCGCTTTCCCAGTTGTAGGTGCTGGTGGCAGTTGAGCCACCAGAGCTTGTCTTAGATTTGTCTAAGAAGCTCAAACTGCCACCACTGGACAATGAGGCACTGCTGGCATCGGTCAGCACCTTAGCTGCCGTGACAGACACATTGCCTGTGCCACTGATCTTGCCTTTGATGTTTCTTAACTCGCCCGTGTTGACCACTCCCGCCGTGGCAGTGATGTTCAAAGCACTAGGGGCCGTGAGTGGGTCACGTGTGCTGGTTTGCAGAATTTGACCGGTGCTGTTGTCAATGTCGCCCGCATTGATGGTGAGGCTTTGACCTTGACCTTCAATTTGGCCTGCGGCGTTGCTGAGTGCGCCACCTGCTTGAACCAACGCTGTACCGGTGCCTTGATGAAGAATCAAGCCTGCATCGTTGATGATGTTTTGGCTGGCAACGATACTCAAGTCGCCTTTACCGCTGAGGGTGGCCTGGGTGTTAGTCAAATTGGCAGCTGTCACATTCAAATTACCACGCGCCACAATTCGCCCGCCGGTGTTGTCCATCGTGTCTGCTTGGAGTTGCAGTGTGCCGCTATCAAGACTTGTACTGGTTGAAGTGATGTCGGTGCTGATTTGGTTGCTGTTGATGAGTTTGCTAAAACCCGTCACGCGAATGCGGTCTGCGGCAATCAAACCACTGTTATTCACCGCTGTATCGGCAAGACGATCTGCAACAGGTATTTGGTTGCTGGTATAGGCCGACACGTCAAGGCTGTTGACTTCAATGCGCCCCGTATTGCCCAAGGCTTGTGTATTGAGTGACACATCCCCACCATACAAACCACCCGAGTTGGTGAATGACCACAACTGCGTCGCCGTCAGCCCACCCAATGCCTCTATTTGTCCGGGGTTGTTGATGCGACGCACATTGAATTGGCTCGGACCTTCAAAATGCAAACGACCATAGTTGTTGAGTGTGGTGAGATGAAGTGCGCTGACACCACGGATGCCCCACAGCCCTGTACCTAAGTTTTTTAAGTTGTCGGCTGTCAAATCCAGCGATTGCGCTGTGACTGTGCCACTGTTTTCTGTCCCCTGGACAAGGGTTGCTTTGAACGCGTCTTGACCAACGATGCTGCCACTGTTGATCAGTGTGTTGGATTGAAGCGTGATTTGCCCGCCTGCGTTGATGCTGCCCGCGTTATCTACTGCGCTGCTTTGCAAAGACAAGCCGTGGGTCGCACCCAGTTGACCGCTTGCGCTGTTATTCAGTGCCCCCGTCAGCACTACGCTGAGATCGGCACCCGTCACATTGCCGCTGTTCGTGAGTGTGGTGCCTGTGAGCGTCAGGGTGTCAGCAGCCACCATTTCGCCGGTGTTGGTGACGGCATGGGTTGTGATGGTCGCGCTGGTCTTGGCATTGAGCTTGCCTGCGTTATCAACGCTATCCGCTGTTATCACAAGCGCGGCATTGGCCCCCACTTGACCGGCGGCCCCGTTACTCAGTCCGTTTGTTAAGTTGATCGTCACATTTTGACCAACCAAAGCGCCTGTGTTGTTGAGTGTTGCGCCACTGATGTTGAGGGCATCGACTGCCACGAGGCTCCCGCTATTGGTGGTGGCATTGGCTTGGGTTTGAATACGCCCTTGCGCACTGATCTTGCCTGTATTGACCAATTGCCCATCTACCGTAATGCCGACATTGCCTGCACTGACCAGGGTTCCATCCACACGAACGCCAACACCGGCGCCTGTGGCGACCAAATCAATCTGATTGGCATACATGCCGCCCAGCAAAGACACATCAAGACTGCCGGTTGTGCCTGTGGCTGGCTTCACACTCAAGTTGTCATAGCCTATATCGTTGTTACCGGCCACGAGGTTGAGTCGATCTGCGTGAATGGCCCCTTGTACGTTGATGACTTGAGAGAGCAAGTCCACCCTGCTGTCTGGGCTACTGAGCCCATCTGCGCCGATGGTCACCGCACCTTGGCGAATTTTTAAGCCATCCAGTGATCCACTACTGCCCCACACGGCTGTACCAGTCGTCAAGGTTGCACGGCTTGTGTTGATAAACCCGCAACCGTTGCAAGTCACGCCGTTCTCATTGGCAACGATGACATCGGCTTTTTTACCCGCGACCTCTAAAAACCCATTGAGCTGCGATTGGCGACCACCCACCACTTCGTTAAAAATCAGTTTGGCTTCGTTGCCTGCCGTTAAGTTAGGGTTGCCTTCTACCCATCCAGCCAATGCAGTGTTGCTATTAGAGGCTCCGTTATTCAATATCAAGCCTTGCTTGCCTACGTTGAAGTCTGAGTAGGTGTTGCGAGACACGCCTGCGCCATTGGGAGTTGCAATATTGACTTTAGGCAGTCCATTTTGAGTTTGATCGACATAAGCACGACGCCCGTCATTGGGTGTACCTGCATTGATCACGACCTGCGCAGTCGCTAATAAAGGGGTCGCGCAATAGGCTGCTAAGAGCATCGTGGCGATGCGGCGGCGGGATACTACTGTGCTCATGGTTTAACCTACTACTTACAGGGCGATACTGAAGTGGGCTAACCACCGCGATCGCGATTCTTGATTGAACTCTTCTGGGCGACTGACAGCACGCGTGTAGGTGATGTCGGCTTTAACACTGGCATATTCAGCACGCATACCTAGTGCATAACCCACCACATGGTGTTGACTGACCGTTTGTGCGTTGTTGGGTTTGACATGCCCCGCATCAGCACCGATGTAGGGTGTGATGTTGGTTGCACCAAGCTGAAAAGCTTTGCTCTCTAAATCGTTTCGCCACCAAGCCCCTGTTGCACCAAATAGGCTGTTGTCTTGAAATCCACGGACGTTGTAGCGACTACCCACATACATTTGGGCCAAACTTGGCGCGGAGCTTTTACCGCCTTGCACTTGAAAGCTGCTGCGCCACAAGCCCAAGTTATCGGGAAGTGGCACAGACAATGAGGTTTGCCCTTTGGCTAAGGTGTAGCGTGGATCTGTGCCTCCCGGAATAGTGCTCATCGCATCAAACAATCCGGTGCCTTGATCTGCACGCAGCTGCCAATCCCAAACTTTATTGCCAAAGTAATGCTTGCCTTTGACGCCAAGATACAAAACACTCAGCCGACGGTGTTGACTAGTGATTTCAAAATCTTGGGAATAGCTTCGCTGGCTCGTGAAGTCCAATCCAGAAATTAAACTGTGTTTGCTGCTTTGATCGCGTACAAACAAGTATTCATACGACAACCCTGCTTTGTTTGAATAGTTGTTTAAAGCGTAGGACTGGTTGATACCGGGCAAGGTGAAGCTGGTGAGAAAAGTTGCCGCAGAAGCACCAAACAAGTGATAGCCATTAGAAATCAGATAATTCAATGTCAACCCTTCAAAGGTTGCATTCAACTGCCCATCGTCTAAATTTCGGTTGTAGCCAATCGCCAACTGGTCGTTGCGTGACAGCAAGTTATCTAACGCCAGCTCTGTGTTGCTTCGCCAGTGGCCCATCGCCTGATTGCCGCTGTTGTCCAGCATTTGCGTCACGCGCCAAGCTGGTTTTTCGACCAACTCAATGACCACATCCGATGTTCCTGCCTCTTTGCCGGGATAAAGTTTGAATTTAGCTTCTTGCGAAGGAATGCGATTGAGGTTTTCTAAACCTTGCTCTAAGTCGCGAACATTCAGTAAATCACCAACTTTGCCAGGAAAAGCCGCAGAGAGTTTTGCGTCTGCCGGTTTGTCTAAATAGCGATAACCCTCAATGCGTCCCGAGATGATGCGTATGACCAACTCGCCTTGGTTGAGGTCTTGTTCGGCCACATAGGCTCTGGTAGTCGTCCAGCCTTGGTGTTGATACCAACGATTGAGGTCTCCCAGCAGTGCATTGACCTCTTCGGCGATGAGACATCGCCCCACATAACTACCAAGAATGTCTTTGGGCTGCTCGCCCATAGCCTCGGGGTGCCCTTCAATGCTTATTTTGCGAATGATGCGGCACGGCTTGCTGCTGGTACTTGACGGACTTGGTGCCACACCATCTGAAGCATCGGGAATGAACACATCCACGTCAGGGCGTTCATGTCGCGTGGCGTCTTGCACGGCACGCTCGTGCTGACGAATGAAGGTGTCAACTTGACCTGCTGGAAGTGCCTGTGCAAACACAGATGAAACCCAACCAAGCAAAAACACACAACTCAATTTCGCAATTTGGCGTTGGAAATTTAACCTATGTGATATCACCCCTTGTACGTTGTGATGAGCACCTAAAGCGCTAGAAAAATAAGTGCGATGCATGCTTGTTTGGGGAGGTTGTTGGCAGCTTTACGAGTCGTTCCCTCAAAATATAGCATTTAAAATTAACTATTTACATCTATAGAAATATACAAAATAGTTAAATAAAGACAAAATCTCTCACCCATGCCTAGATAGTCATTAGTTGAGGGCTCACACTGAAAGGAATTTAGTGCAGGCCTTCTACGTCATCACCAGCAAGTTACCGACAGGTCTGCTAGCCGCTTATGGGCATTACTGTGCGTCAGATGGTTTTTAGCCCTCAGGGGGCATAAGACCGTGCCCTACCGGAAAATTAGCTCATTTGAATTTTTGTATGAAATTTCAAGCTATTGACAAGTGCGTGTTTTCGCTAATTTGTCAAAGATGATCAAGCGCACACACATGCAAAAGTCCCCTCCCCTTCAAACCCGTTAAGCCGCAAATGTCATACAGAGAATTGAAGTCTCCACTCGGTAAGTTCCATCCGGTGGAGGTTGCACACTACGAACCCCAAAAGGGGATGTCGCAGCAACGATCATTTTCAAAAACTCAATACGACAAGCTCACAGACAAAAGCACATATGCGGAATACGCGTGGGAATTCTTGCGCCGCAACAAGTTCTATCAAGCTTTGATTGATGCTGGCACTGGAGACAAAGCCCCTCACTATCCACTACCGTCATGGGGCTACAGACAAAGTGACGCTAGCGAACAAAACTCCGAGTGGGAGTACCACTGCGGACTTTGGCGTGAACCATACAAACACTACTCCGAAGCCTATTCGGATGACCTCACTTGGTATCCGATTGAGTACTTGCGCCAACACATGTGCGGTGCAGTGGGTCAAACAACCATGCTGGAAGACAAGAGCACACAGCTTCACATCACGATTGATCTTGGGCACAAGTTCGGTCCCAACGTTTCAGGGTTGAAGAAGCAACTAGAGATCGCTGAACAAATCCTGACGACCTACCATCAATACCTAAAAGGTGGTGCTTGGCTCAATGGTGAGTTAGACATTTACCCTCTCAAGAAGGGTTTGTTACGACGCTATCTGCATGTTGCTGATTTGTATACCCAACTTGAAAGCAAGAAGAAAAACACCGACGTGGCGTGGGCTAAATACATTGCGAAAAACATTCAAGAAGGTGAATCTAACTTCTCAGAAACAGATGTCAGCAAATGCGCAAAATCCGCCTTCGAATACATCTATCAATGGCACTGCTTGGGCCTACTTACGCTGACCAACAAAAACGGCATTGAAGATCCCGAGCACTCTGAGCCGGAGTCAATGAAGTCGGATGGCGGTACGCCTCTGCAAAATGCTTGGGGGCGACTCCCTAGCAGCAAAGACATCTCAGACAACGTTGATCTAACTGGTGACTAGGTCTTGAAATACACACATTTCTGATTCGTAACGACAATCAAGGTTCACTCTTTGCGCGCAACCTTTTTGAGAGACTCATAACAGTTTTGCTAGCGATTGCGGCCCGTCGCAGCCATGAGTCGGACTCTCGCCGACTGTCTCAAGCGATCCTGGGTGCGACGACCGCAGGACGCGCGAAGCTCAGCCATGTAAGGTCCAACTTCCCCTATCGAAGTTCACCGCCCCCTGACCGAGCTCAGATGCTCACTGTATAGCACTCTAGCTTCATGGCTCAGGCTGCCTGATGAACATGGACTGACAGGCTCGAGCAAGTTAGTCCGGGGTGGGAATCGGTGTTTTTGCCCCCCGACCTTCAGCAGTCGCTTTATTAAGCATATATACGGTCTGGATTTCGGATGAGGAGGCCTTGGGTGCTGCAGCCTCGGGGGGCTGCGTGTGCTCGATCTGCGCAATCACTGCGGATTCCGGCTCGGGAACATTGCCGTCAAACACGAGGTAGGGCACCATGGTGCACTTGAGCGCATCTAGCTTGACGGCTCGCTTTTGGTCTGGCCGAGTTGTCAATTCCAAACCTGCTTGTGCGGCCTGAATCAAGACATTTCCAAGGGCTTTAAGCCGAGCTACTCTCCGTGTTTCCATCGGAGGGTAATGCGATTCCGAGCCTACAGTGGAGTCAACCAGTTGCACTGTGAGGTCCGCAACCTCCGCCAGGAACCACTCTACCTCGGCGGCAGGATGTCGCAATGCACCTTCAACGACGTGCCCCAAAAGCTCAGCAAACGCTTTCACTTGGCAATGATGGGCAGCCAACATCTTTAAGAATTCAAGCGCAACGCGAGCACCACTGACAAACTCAGTGTCTGGGCTTGCCAAGTATGCCTTGAACTGTTGAATGCCATATCGCAAGGTGAAACCACCTTGTAAGACCATCCACAACAGGTCATATGCAGCCAAAGACACGAAGGTACGATTGCCCAAGAACTGTTGCAGCACTGCTTGACTATAGTCTCTAGGTCCAATCACACCCTTGCTACCGGCATACATCAGCAGCACTTGCGGCCAGATCCAAGGTCGTTGAAGGGTGGCAGCAACCAGCTGGGCCAGCCGACCATCGACTGTCAACAACGTCGCATTTCGCTCAGCGACCAGCAGCATTGCTGAATACTCTTCCTCTTCGAGCGCCTCTTCTGCGTTCTCCAAGCCAGCAGGCAAGGTATCTGGTCCATACGCGGGAATAACCTCGCAATGTGCACGAACGGCTTCGACCATGCTCTGCAAGAACGCTACGCGTCGTTCCTTGTCGCGTGCGCTGTACTCAATAAAGCGCATCTGACCTTCGTCATCCAACAGGCTCCCACTCTCCCCAACTGTCTGTGCCTCTTCAACGCAGACTTCCAAAACTTCTAACGTCTTAGTTGAGCAGTAAACCTTTGGAAGAACTGCAAGTGCTCTTTGGCAGCCTATGCGCGTGAGCTCCGCAATGGTTGCAGCGTCAACCACGTACGCCTCATCAGGCCGCTCCAATAGCTGGGCAGAAATTTGACGATCATCGGTAGTGCCCCGCGACACAAAGAGCTTGGGGCCAGAATTGGGCCATCCGGTGACTATGTCAATAACGCTTGTACCAAGCATTCGAGCCACGATTCCCAAAGTCAACGGTCCATTCTGGTAGGCGTCCATGACCATCTTTGAATGGGCTGACTTGCGCTTAAGCACAGCATGAATATGCGAGAAATCAGCACCATCCTCCCCGGTCGGAACAGGAACAGAAAAGAACGCTGAATCCGACGACATCGACGTTTGAACACGTTCTTGTGCAACCTGCAGCAAATGTCGATATGCCGAAGTGATGCTTTGGATTGTGTACTTACGTGTGGTCCCCAAGCCACCAGGCAATTCAACCTCAGCCCCGGGCGCCGCTCCCAACAACGCCTGGACATCAGCGCTGTGATGCGAGTAGAACCCATCGCGGGACGGTAACGCCCCCGAATTTGTCGGGTCCAACGAAATCGTCAATGCTTTTCCGAAAGCGTCCTGCAATTGAACAGTAGAACCAGGTACGACTGTCAGCAGGAACTCATCCATATTTGGGAGTTCGGCCCGACATGCGACGATGCCAACGAAGTAGCCAGAGGCTGCCTCAAGTGCATCCATGTTTCGGCGGAACTGTCGATACAGCCGCAACATGCCCGACTCCTGCCGGTCGTACTTCAGCTCAAGCGAAGCAAGCTGCGCGATTTGTCGATGATGACCATCCAGCTCGTCAGGCAAGGCCTCCAAATCCTGGTGGAATCGAAGCATCTTCTTGGTCTTGAGGTCCAAGACGAGCCTGAGGAGCCAGCCGCCCGCACTTTTAGGAGCGCTCTCGCATTGACGATCCGCCAGCGGCACTAGGAAGTCCCAATCTGCCGCCTGCTGCCCCAGCTCCAAGGCCAGGCCCCGAATGTGGTCGTCAGCGGCCCAGTCGCTTGGCAATGACGTCAGGAGCTCACGCGCCTTCTTCCGTGCACCGCTGCGAACGTAGCAAACCAAGAGCCGAACATGGAGTTCGGTTCGGTGCCCAAGCGGTGCAAACCTCTCGTAGACTCGCGCCGCTTCAGCGTACTTATGCACCGCGTAGTACAGATCAGCGAGTTGAAGTGCTGCGGGTCCCCGACTCAAATCGGGAACGAGCTCCTTAGCTCGGGCAACCGCAATATTGCATTCAGCGACTTCATCTGCCAAGTGAAGAATGCGTGCGCCTCCGCAAATGAGTGGGAGGCTGTCTGTAGTGGCCCAGTTGATTGCTTTGACCTCTGCACTTGCCTGGGCTCGGCCGTCTTTCGACCGCCATAGCGCAATCCACCGCATCGCCTGCATGATGTCGAGCACTTCGGGCTCTGAGCACGGGATTTTCTGAATGGCGACAAACACTGCCTCAACAAGAGCAACGTCCCCTGCATCAGATGAGGCCTCTGCGACCAGTATCAGCGCTTCTGTTTCAAGCTGGTCTAGCCAGGCACGGCCAGCGACCAGAATCTCATCTAGGCGGTCTAACCGTCGGTAAGCTTCCAATGCCACACGCTGAAGCTTTGGACTTAGTGCATCTGCGTGCCGTGCCTCATCGACGAGTTTCAACGCCTCCTCAGCTTGGCCAACCAGAATGTACGCATAAGCTAAGTGCACCAGCGTGTCCGCACGGGCCTCTGTGCTTTGAATGTCCCACAATCGCTCTTTACGAGGAGTCAGGTGAGAAATCGCCCGCTTCAATGCATCGAGAATGACTCCAGGAAGAAGTTCGAATGAACTTTGGATTGGGTCTGCTGTCGCGACTTCCAGCGCGATCGCCAGTGCGGTTCTCCGGACAAAGAATCCCGCATCAGGCAAGTCGAGTGCTTGCGCAATTACATGATTTGCTCCCGCGAGGTCACTCACCATCTTGCGCGCTAACGCCACTGTGTGCAACACATCGCAGTTGGAACGCATAGTCGAGGGTGCATCCATCAACTTGATATCCTCACCGTTGAACATTCGTGCGTTCGTATATGCGATCCAAACATGTGCTGACGTGGGGAACCGAGCTACGGTCGTTGCACCCGCGGCAACTGCGCCCGTGACATCGTCATTGAGTAACAGCCCCCGCACACCCGCTGCAGCCATCTTTTCATCGTCAGGGAAGAGCTCCGCTGCCTTAAGGAAGTCTGCGACTGCTGCTTTTTCCCCCTCTAGGTGCCAAGTGCACAGCGCCCGTTGCAGATACCACCTAGCCTGCTGATGCAGATCCAGCACGCTCATATCTGCCCCCAATCGCGTCACGGCTTCAAGACCATCTCGAAATCGGCAGGCCTTCAGCAAGTCATTAATCCCATCGAGCTGGTCAGAAATGAATTTATTGAAAGAGTCTGCCCTTGCACCTGGCAGGTCTATGGCACCGTCCAGCTTCGACTCAATCCGCATCGCGATGGTTTGAAGCGCTAGATTGCTTTCTCTCTGCTCCTGGAACATAGCTCCCGGCGCATTGGGTGCGTAGTCTCGCTGCAACTTGCCATTGCCTCGAATATGGCGGCAGATGTCATCCCAGAATTCGATTTCGACAGGGAACTGACCTGCAGCAACGCGCTTGTCGGACAGGTTCTGGACGGATTGCAAAAGCGTCGCGTCAGCAGCCGCAGTGGTCGCAACGATAAGCTTTACGATTGGAACATTCTTCTTCTCGGCTCGCTGAAGCTCTTTCTCGACCATTGTGAGCGTTAATGCACCATCGACATACCGTTTGGACTGGATGCCTAATCGACCCATGGGCGAGTTCACGAAAACGTCGACACCACCCTGAGCTTGCCCTCGCCTCCCATTGATTTTTGGCAATTGGTCGCCGAACAGTTCGCCATAAATTCGGGCGCACATATCCTCAAAAGCCGAGTCATCTGTTGGTTTTACGATTTCGGATTGCACCGAATGCATTTGGCTCCTCGTTCTGCCTTCTCTTAGTGCAGGGTTCTCACGCGCAAGTCCCCTCCCATGGCGCAGTTTGTTGGCATAGCCACGCAATCGCGGCTACCCACACAGCTCCTCGCCGAGGAACAACATCTTATCCGGCACTGGTCATGTTATCAGTGCATCAGTGACCCAAATATCCTTACGGGTCTCGGATCAGCCTGAATCGGACAATTGACCACGCTCAGCGCAAAGGTGCAATACACACCATCGTTCGTGCACCTGCTCCAATGCCAGAGCAACAGCGCACCCTAAATCATTGAGACTTCGCGTAAAAACAACAGTGAATATCAGAAAAATCAAAAAATTTAAACGTTTCCGCTCGGCATTTAGGAAATCTGGTCAAGCCAAAAGCAGGCTTTCAACGTATCGAATTGGGCAGGCACGAACCTAATTTAAAAACTTCTCGCAAGTTAGAAAAAGACGTAACTCCACGTTTGCCTTTTGGGGGCAATTTTGGGCAACTTTCAAGTTCACCACTTCCTAAATAGGGGGCATTTACGCATCTGACAACTGGTTCAAAAATCTCGCAAAACGTACACAACGTAGAGCAAGGGAACCGCAAATGTCAGATCAGAAAAAGG
>JACCEA010610115.1_pt1 | contig 19871 bp, 18 predicted proteins | sample 7449851 | NCBI WGS metagenome assembly JACCEA01 (sample SAMN15323453, study PRJNA562643) | freshwater metagenome | isolation source: river surface water | place: USA:Blue River Watershed | collected 2017-08-18
CACTCAGGTCGAGCTTGTGCGCAACGTACTCGAACTCCTGGCGCAAGAAGTGCTCGTCCATCTCGGGCTTGGCGATGCGCTCCAGCGCCGCTTCGCGGCTCATTTGCCCGGTCAGCACCAGGCTGGAAAAGTGCGCGCGGCGCTTGTGATAACCAAAGCGGCGAGGCAGCCAGTAGTCTTCGTAGAAGCGGGTGAACCGAGACTCGTGGTGCTTGTGCTGAAAACGCTGCCAGCCAAACCGGCGTTCCAACTCGTCCTCGGCGTCCTTCTTGACGTAGGGAACGAGGTTCAGCGGGTGGTGCACCTTCATGCCCAAGAGCTTTTGGTACAGCACCTTGTAGACGAGGATGTCGGTGAGCGGGAAGCTGTTCAGCGGGCGCTTGCCAAATCGCTGGTGAATGTCGCCGAACAGCCGACGGTCGATGCCCAGGTAGCCCCCCCACTCTTCGGGCTCACGGCAGCACTCGGTCGAAAAGTTGGAGCCCGTGATGATGTGCTTGAGCCGGTGCTGGCGCGCGAACTTGTACAGCCCTGAAAAGAAGGCGGCGTCCTGCGGCAAGTCCTGATCGGGGATGCCGGACCGCAAGAAAGCCACCTGCAGGTCCTTCATCTCTTCCCAGTTGACCACCTCGGTGTACAGCTCCAGGCCCAGCCCGTCGACCAGCTTCTCGATGTTGCCCACCGCTTGATCGGTGTTCCAGCCGGCGTCCACGTGGAACAGCAGCGGACGCAGCCCCATGATTTCCTTGGCCACGTAAGCAGCGTAGGAACTGTCCAGACCGCCTGACAAACCGATGATGCAGTCAAAGTCACGGCCCTTGCCAGCGGCACGGATGGTGTCCGCCATTTGCATCAGCGCGGCGTGGCCGCGGGCGTCGGTGTGCCAGTTGGGCTGGATGAGCAATTCGAAATTGCTGCAGTAATCGCAGCGACCCTGGTCATCGAACCGGATGTTGGGGTCCGAGGTGTCCATGATGCAGTGGCTGCAGATTTGGTAAGGGCGGGGCACGGCGGAGGTCACAAAAATAGAGATGTCAGAGAGGGCGCAGGGCGAGGCGCTTCAAGCGCAGGGCGGGCCGTTCGATCCACCGCCAGGAGCCCAGCGCGAGCAGCAGTGTGGCCAAACTGGCGACGATCACGGCCGCAATCGAGCCGCTGAACCCGAGGTGTGCCAGCAGGTTGATGACTGGCATGTGATAAATGTAAACGCCATAGGAAACGTCGTTGCGCCGCAGCAGGCGGTCCGACAAATCGGGCCGCGTGTACGCCAAGCGGTAGATCAACGCCGCCAGCAGCAGGTACGACAGGGGATTGATTTCATTCCCGAAGACGGTCAGCCCCACCGCGTGACCCAGCAGGGCCAGCAGCAAGTAGGCGACGAGCCACACGACCGGAGAAATCTGCAGCAACCCCGCCTGCCAATCTCGGCGCTCGGACAACCAGGCGCCCAAGACAAACATGTAGAACCAGGGCGGAAAGCTGACCGAGAAAAGCTTGAGCGCGAAGGTGTCGGTGCCCAGGGCCAGCATCAGGTTGGCGCCTACACCGACCGCCAGCACCACGGGCCACACCCAGCGGCGCCCCAGCACGGCCCATGCCAAGAGCGGGGTCAAGACATAGAACTGCAACTCCACGGCCACCGTCCACAGGCTGCCGTTCAGCACGCCGACGCCATAACCGCGCAAAAACTCGGCGTTGTAGATCTGCAAAACGCTGAGTTGTGCGGCCATCCACGCGAGGAATGGGGTACTGACCAAATCGCGCCACTGCAGGAACCCAGTGCTCAGCACCAGCGCCACGCTGATGAAAAAACATGCGATCAAGGCCGGGTAAATCCGCAAAACACGGTTCAGTGCGAACTGCCCCAAGCTCGGGCTGTTTTGGTGGGACTGGAAGATCAAGTAGCCGCTGATGAAAAAGAAGATCGGTACGCCTGGAAACAAACCCAGCAGATCGGCGCCCAGTCCCTCGAAGCCCAAATGGGCCATCGCGTGCTTCACCATCACCTGGATGGCTGCCAACAACCGGATCAGGTCGAAGTTGTTCGCGCCCAGTGACTTGCCGTGACCAGCGCACGCGTTCATGTCGCAGGGGCCTCGTTGAAGCGCAGGGTCCGCGCCGTCAAGGTGTTCCAGTTCAACAACTCTCGGCTGACCTGGCGCGCGCCAGCGGCCATGCGCTGGCGGTCGGCCGGATGCCGGATCAGCCGCTCCATGTGCTCGCGCAGCTGCGCCACCATGGGCCGATGCTCGTCGACGACGACGATGTTGTCGGCCAAATTCAGGTAGGACACATCCTGCAACTGGCTGGCCCCGGCGCTGCGCTCGCCCACGATCAAGGGCAGACCCATGCTGATGGCTTGCTGCCACAAGATGGATTGGCTGGCCGGGAAGACGGCCAAGTCGGCCGCATCCAGGTGCGCGTAGACGCCCCTGGCGTTCTGCCAGCCGCGGAAATGGATGTTCGGCGCCCCTTCCGCCGCCGCGAGCAGCGAGGCCTTGTAGGCCTGGTGGTTGGCGCCCGCCTCGCCCACGATGAGCAGGTGCACCGGTGCGGTCGGCGCCAGTTGCCGGACGGCTGCGATCAGATCCTCGGTGCGCTTCAGGGGGTCCAACTTGCCGCCGGTGAACACGACCACGGCCTCGTCGGGCACGCCCAGCTCGGCCCGGAGCCGGGCACGGGCGCCCTCGGCGCGCACGGCCTCGCCCAAGTCGGTGTCGGCCCCCAGGGGCAGCACTTCCATTTCCGAGTGCGGCACGCCGTACACCTCGTGCAAGAACGTGGCGCCCGCCGGCACGATCGGGAAGATCCGCGACAAGTGAGGGCGGGCGCGATCCAGAAAATGCTTGCGGATCACGCCGTGCAAGACCTTCAACGACAGCCAGTTCTTGCCCGAGTTGCTGTAGTCGGCGTGGTAGTCCAAGATCATGCGGCAAGCCGGGTGGCGCTTCAGGTAGCGCAGGCACTCGGGCAAGTTCAGCATGATGTCGTGAACAAAGATCAGGTCGGGCCTGAAGTCCTCCAGGTACGCATCCAGCCGTGGGTACGCGCGCAAGCGGTTCAGGATGTTGTAGCGGTAGGGCAGTTTGAGGATGCGTGCGCCTTGATCTTGGTAGTCGCGAGCCGCCTGCTGCTTGTCGTGGCGGTCGTTGTAGTAGTCGAAGACCGACTCGAAGGTCGACGCCACCACCATCACCTCGTGCCCTTGCTTGCGGTAGTACTTGACCAGCAAGTTCTCTTGGTATTCCAGCGACTCGTTGTAGAAGTCGCACAGCATGAAAATTCTCATCGACCGGTCTCAGGTGGCGGGCTGGACTGAGCCTGCAAGAGCGCCCTGTGGTTGTTGACGGGTCTGCACCTGGAGTCGGGCATAAACGGCCAGTGCCAGCGGCAACAACTGGTGGGTGTAGTGCTTGGAGGTCAGCGCAAACAGCGCCGTCAAAAACAACATGCAAAAGGCAAGCCGGAAGTTCGAGTCCCGAAGCTTGTGAATGCCACGGATCAACAGATCGCCGGTTGGAAGCGCGATGAGCAGTGCGTAGGCAACAAAGCCAATCAAACCCAGGTCAACCCAGGCCGACAGTCCGTTGTGGATGTGCTCACCCGGCGGGTGGCTGCCAAGGGCACCGAGGACGGGATTTTCCGTGATTGTTTGCCATCCCCTGAGCAACATCTGCGCCCTTTCGTTGGCAGAGATGTCTTGCCCGTAGTCGAGGAACAGCAGCACGGTCCGGCTCTCTGGGTACAACTCCGCCAGCAGCGGCAGGGACGCAATGGCCAACGCGACGACCACCGCAGCCACCCCGGAGACCAGCAATTTGTGGCTTGACAGCAAGAACTCCAGCGCGAGCACCAAAATCAAGACGCCCACGAATTCGGTGCGTGCGCCGTTCAGGAACAGGGTCGGGATGGCCAGGAGGTACAGGGGCAAGCGCCACGCAAACCGGCGCACGGGGGCCAGCACCATCAGCAAGGTCACCACGTACACGAAGGCATAGGCTTGGTACGTGGCGAAATGGTCTTCGGACAGCAGCAGGTCCAGGGTGGCCACCACGAAGGTGCCTTCGTCGGCATTCAGCACGATGACCGCAGACATGGCCAAGAGGAACACGCGCAACCAACGTTGAAACGCGGCTTGCTCCAAAGGGATCAGGCGCGCCACAAAGTACAGACTCAAGAACTGCACCATGACCCCGAAATGCTGTGGGGCCGCCTCGGACCGCGTACCGACCGCCATGTGCATCAGCATCACGGCGGCGTAGTAAGCAACAAACGCCAAGAACGCCACATCGACCGGGCTTCTCTGTGAGGGACGCGTCAACACCTGCTGGCTGAACATCCAGCCCAGGGGCAAGACCAGCATGGCCGCCATGGCTGAGGAGTAGCCGCCCAACACGGGGGGCAGCCACTGCAGCGCCACGAGGTAGTGGTAAGCAAAGAAGCCGGGGAACAGCGCGTAGAAGCACCAGCGGATCGCGGTGGCCGTGGAGGGCCTCATGGCAGCCCCTTGATGACCTGCACCGCCAGCACCAGCGCGGCTGCTGCACTGCCCCATGTCGCCACGGCCCGGCCCCCGGCCAGCAATCCTTGCCGGATGGCCCCCCACTCCGTGCCGGTGATCTTCAGCAGCAAGCCCAGGTAGGCGAGGTAAAAAATCGCGCCGGACACCGCGTACGCCTCCGTGATCCAGTCGGGCAGCCATTGGGCGGCGGCCATCACCGCCCCCACCCGCAAGACCAGCCCGCTGACTTGCAACACCAGCGCCTCGCGCTGACGGCCGCAGGTGTGCAGCGCCATGGACAGGGGCACCGCCAGGAATTGGGCCACGAACCAGGGGGTCATCCAGGCGACCAACCAGCCGGCCCGCGACCAGCCCGCGCCAAACACCGGCTCGAAGAGCACAGGCGACAAGATGCCAAGGGCCAGCAAGGGTCCGGCCCCCGCTCGCCACAGGCCGCTGAAGACTTCGGCGGTGAACGGCCCCAGCCGTTGTTCGCGCAGCGCGGCCGGCGCTTGCGACACGTACACCTGGCCGATGGCCGTGCCGATCAAGGACATGGGCGCCTGGATGACGAACAGGGCCATCGTCAAGTAGCCGGCCTCGGCAGGCGCAACAGCCGCGGCGATCAGGATGACGGGCAACTGCAAGGCTGCGCTGTTGGCCAAGGCCTCGGGGGTCGACCACATCGGAAAGCGCCGGTACGAGCTCGCCAACCGCCGCAGGCGCGACACCGTGGGCCAAGGCTCAGTGCGACGCAGGGCGCCCCCCAAGGCCACACAGGCCACGCCGGTGTTCATGACATGACCCAGCAGCAACCCGATGGGCCCAGTGCCCGCCATGCCCATGCCGATCTGCGTGGCCGCACTACCGGTCGACTGTGCGACCCGCGTTTGCGCCAGCCACGAGAACTGCTTTTCTCGAACGTGCCAAAACTGAAGCGCGCTGTAACTGCCCGCGAGCAAAACTCCCAAGGGCAACAGTCCCAAGTAAGGGGCCAGGGCGGCTTGCCCCAGCAATTCGGCGATTGGCACCGGCCAGAGCCACACGGGCAGGCCGATGGCCAGGCTCAACGCGGCACAGCAGACCAGCGAGAGGCGCAGCAAGTCGCCCGATTCCAGTGCGGAGTCGGGCAAGGGAATGGCCAACTCGAATCGCAAGCACGCAATGACAGACAGGATGCCCAGGCAACTGGCAAACACGGCCAACAGCCCGAAATCGGCCGGACCGTACAGGCGGGACAACACCGGCATGGAGGCCGCCGTGATGCCATGACCCAACGCCGTGCCGCTCACCAACACCAGCACGGCACGCAGAAAGCCCTTCCGCTCAGTGCCTGATGCAGGCTCCGGCGTGATCAGCGGGCGCGGGGGATCGGCATTCACAGTGCGGGCTCACGCCGTGATCGATGCGATCGGTGCGGTGGTGCCCAACGTCATCAAACGCTGGCCTGCTTGGCGTCCTTGACAAAGCCCGTCGCCCAAGTCGCCGTTGTGCAAGGGCTGCAATGGGCGAACCGCCTGAGGCATCGCCGTCACAACGTGGCGTCGATCGGCTGACAAACGCCGTCGCTCAGTCGGTAGCGCTCACCCGTGGCCGGGCAACATGCCTCGCCCGAACCTTGTGCCGGCAGGCTCAAGCGCTCGCCATGGCGGCTCATCCAGCCGATTTGTTTGGCGGGGACGCCGACCATCAAGGCAAAGTCGGGTACGTCGCGCTGAACCACCGCGCCGGCGCCGATGAACGCATACCGGCCCACGGTGACGCCACACACCAACGTGCAGTTGGCGCCGAGCGTGGCCCCTTTGCGCACGTGCGTGCGACGGTACTCGCTCTTCTTGGCGACCGCCGCGCGTGGGTTGTAGACGTTGGTGAACACCATGCTCGGGCCGCAGAACACATCGTCTTCCAGCGTCACGGCGTCGTAGATGCTGACGTTGTTTTGAACTTTGACGTTGTTCCCAACCTCGACGTCATTGCCGACGAACACGTTTTGGCCGAAAGAGCAACCGGTGCCGATTCGGGCGCCGCCGCAAATGTGCGTGAAGTGCCAGACGCGGCAACCGTCGCCTAGCTGTGCACCGTCGTCAACGATGGCGCTGGGGTGGACAGTGATGCTCATCAGTAGTGCAGGGGCAGGCTCACGCGCTTGCCATCGCGTGCAGATTGGTAAAGCCCGATGAGCAGTTCCAAAGACTTCAGACCTTCGCGACCGTCGGTTTCGGGTTGCGCTTCTCCACGCAGCACCTCGATGACGTTGCGGTAGTACAGGGGATGACCAAACCCATAGACCGACGTGGTTTCATAACTGGCGTCCCGAATGGCCTCGTCCATCGGGTCGGAATCGGCAAATTCCCAATGTCGAATCTCGTTGACGGCCACACCGCCGACGACGGCGCTGCCCTTTTCCCCGAGGATGGTGATGGATCCTTCCAGGTTCTTGGGGTAGGTCAGCATGGTCACGTTGATCGACCCCATGGCGCCGTTGCGCCACTTGATGGCGGCCACGCCACTGTCTTCTACTTCGATGTCGCGGGCCAGCGTCGCGGTGTACGCCATGACCGACTCGACGGGACCAACAATCCAGTCCAACAGGTCCACATAGTGGCTGGCTTGGTTCATGAAGGCACCGCCGTCAAACTCCCAAGTGCCGCGCCAGGCTGCACTGTCGTAGTACGACTGCGGACGGGTCCAAAAGACGTTGACGTTGACCATGTACAGACGGCCGAACCGTCCGCCGGCGACGGCACGCTTGAGCAACTGCAGCGTGGGGTTGCGCCGGTTCTGCTTGACCACGAACAGCCGCGCCCCCGCTTCATCGCAGGCCCGGACCATGGCCAGTCCATCGCTCCATCGGGTGGCCATGGGCTTCTCGGTCATGACGTCAAAACCCGCCCTGGCCGCTGCCATGGCCTGACTGGGGTGAATGCCACTGGGCGTGGTCAAGATGACACAGTCAGCGTTCGTTGCGGCCAGCATCGCGTCCAAGTCGGCGTGCGGCCGCGCACCCGTTTTTTGCGCTGCGGCAGCGAGCGCGGCAGGGTTGATGTCGCAAACGTCCACCAACTCGGCATCGGCCCCATGTTTGGCGATGGCGTCGAAATGGTTCTGGGCGATGCGACCGCAGCCGACGAGCGCGAAGCGGATTTTTCGACCTTGGACAGGGGGGCGGAACGTTTTCATGGGAATCTCAAATCAAGACGTCGTGGCGGAACCACGCGATACCAAAACGGTCAGGGTGCTCGGCGTGAACGACGGCGAACGATCAAGGCGGCTGCGGTGCAGAAGCCGATGACGATGCCCAGCAGGCCGATGATGCTTCGCTTGGGTTTGGACTTGCGCTCAGGAACTTCGGCCTGGTCGATCAGTTGCAACTGGCCGCCGTCTCGGCTCTCGTCGACCTTGGCGGCCTCGTACTGGCGTGCGATGAACTCAAACAAAGCTTCGTGGTACTTGAGTTCGCGGTAGGCGCTGATGTAGCCGGAAGAATCTTCTTGCGGCTGCACGCTTTGCAACTTCCGAAGTTCGTTGCGCAGGCTGTTGGCTGCCACCAGTTGGCGTTGCACCTCTGGCGTGTCGTCGGCCAAGCTGCTGCGCAGCGCCTGCAGCTTGACTTCTGCTGCCGTCAACTCGGCGCTCAATCGCGCATAGGACTCGGCAGTGGCCTTGGGCTCGGCCTTGATCGCATTGGGGGAGATCCCCACCGCCTGCAACTGCTGTTGCGCCTGAGTCAGACGGGCACGCACCTGCGTCATCTGCCCTTCAAAGAACGCGCGTCGTTGCTGGGCCTCAGTGAGTGTCATGCCACCGCTGATGGCTTGCAACTCTTCAACATAGGCCTTGGCCAGATTCGCCGCGCGTTGAGGATCTCGGTCATCGACTTCGATGACCAGAACACCATCCTTTCGGCCGAGAGACAGACGCGTGTTTTGGCTCAGTTCTACCCGGGCATCGACACGCAAATCTTCGTCGTACACGGTTTTCAAATCGAAACGATCGACGATGCGATTGCGCACCGTCACGCTTTGCAAGAGCGCCAAGTACTGATCGCCAGTGGTTCGCATTCCAGGCACGGAACCCGTCAGCGCCCCCAGCGCCCCCAGCGCCGAAGCGGCAGCCGTCTGTGGCTGTTGTGGAGGGAGGAAGCTGGTTCTCCCCGTGAAGGTCGGCGGGATCAGGTAGGACCCTGCCGCCGCGAGGGCACCGCCCAGCACGGCGCCCAACAGGAGTTGCGACTTGTTGGCCCAAAGGGCTTCCAAAACCCAACTGCTGGTGGCGTCCGCAGGAGCGGTTTCCGGGGTCGACGCGTGCCGCGGCTCAGATGGATGCAAATCAGTCATGAGTGCCGCGTCAGTTGCGGATGGTTTTCAAAGCGGCCGCGCCCAAACCGAATTGGTAAAGGATCTGCGTCCACTCTTTGGCTTCCTGCATGAACGTGGACTTGTCCAATTCTTCGGGCACGAAGACCGTGTCGCCGGGCAGTGCAAGGGTGCTGCCGATCTTGCTGCCACTGAACCATCCAGAGTTCTGGCGCGCGCTCACCACACTGCCGTTCAGGCGGACGACGAACAAGCTGTTCAGATCGGCCCCGCGCGTCGGGCCCCCGGCCAGCTGCAGCATGTCGTCAATGCGGCTACCCGCGCTCAACAGGTAACTACCGCTGTTGAACACGCTGCCAAAAATGCCAACGGTGCTGGGTCTTGCCGGGATCAAGATCCGGTCGCCGTCTTCAAGCGCTAGAGGGGGCAATTCCTTGGCTTCAGGCCCCAGTTGCAAAACGATGCGCCCGCTTGGTTGGACCGCCTTGAGTCGCTCGATCAAGCGGTTGCCCGAGCTAACGCTCGCAGCCACCGCAGCCGCTTGCTCCGCATTGGCTGCGCGCTGGGTGGCCGAGTTGCGGCTCAACTCGGTTTCCAAATCTCGAATCGCACGCTGGTAGTTTTCCAGTTGGATTCGACGCACGCTTTCTCGATTGAACTCCGTCCCGAACACGAAGGCCTGTCCGGTCAGACCGCCTGCCGCACGGATGGCGTCCGCGATCGTGCTGTTGGGGGCCAGGATGTAGTCGCCAGGCTTGTGGACTTCGCCTTCAACTCGGACGCGTCGGTTTTGGTCTTTGGTCGGTAGGCTGCTGGCTGCTGCACTGAACACGCGGATGACGTCACCGGCGGCGAGCGGACGCGCGCCGTCCTGCGGCAACTGCAATTCCAGCGTTCGCGCGCCGCCGCGTGCCTGCAGGGGCTCGATCGCCACGCGACTGCGATCGGCCAGTGAGGCGAAGCCCCCAGCCATCCGGATCGCATCGGCCACGGTTTCGTTGGGGCGCAGTTCGACCACTGCTTCTGTGTTGACGCTCCCGATGACGCCCACTTGAGCGCCGACAGGGCCGACGTGCACGACATCTCCCCCCTGGAGAATCCGGTCTGCCGTCCGATCGCCCTTTAGCAAGAGATCGTACAAATCCAACTTGGCAATCAGTTGGCTGCCGCGCCGGATTTCAATGTCCCGGAAGCTGCCCGCTTCAGAGGGGCCGCCAGCCTTCATCAAGGCGCCCACTGCGGTCGACATGCTGGACAGGTGGTAGGTGCCGGGCCTTTGCACGGCGCCCGTCACGAAGATCCTTGCGCCGCGAATCTGTCCGACTGTGGCGCTCACCTCGAAATTGCGGAAGACTTGGCTGGCGCGACGTGCAATTGCGGGTTTCAACTCGGTTTGGCGCAACCCGGCCACGTGCACCGCGCCCACTCTGGGTATGTTGATCCGACCGGCGCGATCCACCAACAACCGGAAGTCGGCATCCACCGAGCCCCAGAACGCAACAAGCACTTCATCGCCGGGCGTGACGACGTAATCCTCGGGGACGAGAGGACTGAGCTCCCCATCGGATGATTCTTTCGAACTGGACGTCAACAGAGCCGCGCCCAGTCGGCGGATGGGAGTGAGGCTGCCCGCTGCCGATTGGACAAACCGTTCGAACTCGTTCGGAACGTAGGGCGCCTCAGGGGCGCCCTCCCGTTGATCATCTCGGTCTCTCAGTTCACGGCGATCGCGCGTGGCCGGCTGGGGAGTCCCGTCCTTCAGTGGCGCGCCTACGGCCGGTTGTCGCAAGCGAATGGGGCCTTGCTGGTCGTCCACCGGCCCGGTTTGCGCAGCGACACCTGAGGCGCAAGCGGCCAGCAGCACCAGGCACAGCCCGCGAAATGACGATCGAACAGACATGGGTAGTCGGGCTCAGCGTTCAAAAACGATCAACGATTCTAGGCGGGCGGCCTGGAGCCAATGACGTCTCGCTGAGCCTGCGCGCAGCTGGGGTGCGATCCTGCGTTCCGGAATTGGGGGTTGCCGTGCTCACGTCGTCAGGACAGCTTGTCACGCCAAGAGAGGACGTTGCCGCCACTGCCTAAACTGCGAGGATGACTCTTTTGCTGATCACGTTCCTGGTTTCGACGCTGGTGACGTTGTGGGTGGTGCGTACCGCACACCACCACGCCCACCTGTCGGGTGACACGGACACCAGCGGCCCTCAGAAGTTCCACCAGGGCGTGGTGCCGCGCATCGGTGGGGTCGGAATTTTGGCCGGCCTGGCCACACCGGTCCTATGGTTGTGGTGGGATGGCAAATCCGAGGGCCACATCGGCGCGATGCTGCTGTTGTGCGGGATGCCAGCGTTCCTGTCGGGCATCGTGGAAGACCTGACCAAGAACGTGGCGCCCTCCAAACGCTTGTTTGCCACGCTGTTGTCGGCAGGACTGGCCAGTTGGCTGTTAGGTGCCACGCTGAACCGTGCGGACGTGCCGGGCATCGATTGGTTGATGGGCTTCACCGCCGTGGCCGTGTTGTGCACGGCCATTGCTGTTGCTGGCGTCGCCAATTCCGTCAACATCATTGACGGATTCAACGGCTTGGCGTCGATGTGTGTGATCTTGATGTTGGCGGGCTTTGGCCTGCTGGCCTTCATGGCAGACGACAAGTTGATCGCGCACCTGTGCCTGTTTTCCGTCATGGCGGTGGCTGGCTTCTTCGTTTGGAACTATCCGCGCGGACTGGTGTTCCTGGGCGACGGTGGTGCGTACTTTCTAGGCTTCTGGGTCGCGGAAATGGGAGTGCTGTTGGTGGTCAGGAACCCAGAAATGTCTCCCTTGGCCGCGCTGCTTGTGGTGATTTACCCCGTTTTTGAAACGGTGTTCTCCATCTACCGCCGGCGCTTTTTGAAGGCGGTTCCTCCGGGGCTCCCCGATGGGATTCACCTCCATTCCCTGATTTACAGACGTCTGGTTCGCTGGGCCGCCGGCCCCCGCGACTCGCGCAGCATGACGGCGCGCAACTCGGCGGTCGCGCCCTACCTGTGGACCTTGTGCCTCTTCTCCCTGGTGCCTGCCGTGCTGTTCTGGAACAACAAGCCGCTGCTCACCGCCTCTATTCTTAGTTTCGGCTTGACTTACTGGGTGCTTTACTGGCGGATCGTCCGGTTTCGAACCCCCGGTTTCATGCGTGCGACGCGACAAGCAGTGCGCCGTTTGATGGGGCTGTCGAGCCAGCGACAATCCCCCCCATGACCGACGTAGTCCCAACCGCCGAAGCCGCCCCTGCGCCGCGCTTCGACACCCTCCCGCTCGACCCCAAACTGCTCCGCGCTGTCGCCGACTCCGGCTACACGGCGATGACGCCGATCCAGGCCAAGGCGATCCCCATTGTGTTGAGTGGCCGGGACGTGATGGGCGCGGCCCAAACCGGGACGGGCAAGACCGCAGCGTTCTCCATTCCGCTGCTGCAGCGCATGCTGAAGCACGAGAGCAGCAGCATGTCGCCCGCCCGGCACCCGGTGCGCGCGGTGGTGCTGGCGCCCACGCGGGAACTGGCCGACCAGGTAGCGCAGAACGTGTTGGCGTACGCCAAGCACACCAATTTGCGTGTTGCTTGTGTGTTCGGCGGGGTGGACATCAAGCCCCAAGCCGCGCAACTGAAGGCGGGGGTGGAGGTGTTGATCGCCACCCCGGGGCGTTTGCTCGATCACATCGAAGCAAAGAATTGCGCCTTGCACCAGGTGGAGTACGTGGTGCTGGACGAGGCCGATCGGATGCTGGACATCGGCTTCTTGCCCGACTTGCAGCGCATCCTCAGCTATCTGCCCAAGACGCGCCAGACACTGCTGTTCTCGGCCACGTTCTCGAACGAAATCAAGCGTTTGGCCTCGAGCTACCTGCAGAACCCCGAGTTGGTGGAGGTGGCGCGCCCGAACGCCACGGCCAGCACCGTGGAGCAGCGCTTTTACGCCGTTGGCGACGACAAGAAGCGGGCCTTGCTGCTGCAACTGTGGCGCGAGCGGGGCAGCACGCAAGCCATCGTGTTCATGAACAGCAAGCTGGGTGCGGCGCGCCTGACCCGCGCGCTGGAGCGCGAGGGCATCAAGGCCAGCGCCCTGCATGGCGACAAGAGCCAGGACGAGCGTCTGAAGACCTTGGCGGCCTTCAAGGCCGGCGAGGTGGACCTGCTGATCGCCACCGACGTGGCAGGCCGCGGGTTGGACATTGCCGAGTTGCCCCTGGTCTTCAACTTCGACGTGCCGCTCAATGCCGAAGACTATGTGCACCGCATCGGCCGCACGGGTCGGGCGGGCGCCTCGGGCGTGGCCATCACCTTTGTGTCGCCAAGCGACGCCCGCTTGGTGGCCGACATCGAGAAGCTGATCAAGCGAAAGATGGACTTGGAGCCCGCGGCGGCGTCGCTGGCGTCGGACGACGAGCGACCGCGTCGCCCTCGCCGCGATGCCGACGAGGCGCCGGCGGGCGAGGTACCGCGCCGGGAGCGCAGCGACCGGTTTGAGCGGCCCGAGCGCGCCGAGCGCAGCGACAAACCGTCCTGGTCGTCCGCTCCGCGACGCGTGCCGGCCGACCCGCTCTTCGACAAACCCTACGAGCCCAAGCCGGAGTCGTCCGAGCCGCCGGCCTGGGAGCGGGCGGCTGCCCAATCGCTCAAGCCCTCCGGTCCGTCGAAGTACATCAAGCCCAAGCGCCAGATGGCGGCCTTGTTCGGTCCCAAGCGGGAAGCCGAGCCGGCGGTGCCCCATCAGCCCGACGCAGCCAGCCAGGAAAACATCGCCGGCTGATCGGTCGGCAGCTCGCTGGGCTGCTGCCGCCATTGCGCCACCGAGGCGCTGCGCGTCCACTCTTGAGGCGTCGTCAGCGCGCGGCTGATCGCCAATTGCGTGCCCGGCTGCAGCGCCTGCAGCAAGGCCTGCAGCAAGGCAGGGTTGCGGTAGGGCGTTTCGATCAGCACCTGCGTTTGCTGCAGCTTGCGCGACTGCGCCTCCCACTCCCGCAAGCGTTGCAGGCGCAACGCGGCGTCCGTGGGGGCGTAGCCGTGGAAGGCGAACGATTGCCCATTCAGCCCGCTGGCGGCCACCGCCTGCACGATGCTGGAACTGCCGGGCAGGCCCTGCACGGCGAACCCCGCGCGGTGTGCGGCGGCCACCAGGCCGGCGCCGGGGTCGGCCACCGCGGGCAGGCCGGCTTCGCTGAGCAGGCCCAGGTCGTGGCCGTCGCGCAGCGGCGCGAGCAGTGCGCCGAAATCCACCGTGGCGCGCGTCTGGCCCTTGGGCGGGCGCGGCAGCTCGGTGACCTGCAGTTGCTGAAGGGGCAGAGCCAGGGGCGTGACCGCTTCGACGCGCTTGAGCAGCGCCCGCGCGGTCTTGGCGTTCTCCACGACCCAGTGTTGCAAGGCTGCGGCGGCGCGGATCGTGCGCAGCGGCAGCACCTCGTCCAAGGGCGTGCTGGCGTCCAGGCCGAAGTCCAGCGGGGCGGGAACCAGCAGCAGACGGGGCGGGCTCAACGCGCTTGCTCCCAAAGAGGGAAGCCGGCCTCGCGCAGCAGGCGGCAGGTGGCGATGAGCGGCAGGCCAACCAGCGCAGTGGGGTCGTCGGACTCGATGGCGTCCAGCAGGCTGATGCCCAGGCCTTCGCTTTTGGCACTTCCTGCGCAGTCGTAAGGCTGCTCCAGGCGCAGGTAGTGCTCGATCTCGCCGTCCGTCAGCTCGCGAAAGCACACGCGGATCGGCACGCGCAGCACCTGCGCGAATCCGGGCGCGGCGACCGCCACGCCGGTTTGGAACACCACGGTGCGGCCGCGCATGCGGCGCAGCTGTGCCACCGCCGCCTCATGCCCGCCAGGCTTGCCGATGGGTTGACCATCGAGGTCGGCCACCTGGTCGGAGCCGATCACCCAGGCGCCGGGGTGCTGCGCCGCCACGGCTTCGGCCTTGGCCAGCGACAGACGCTCCGCCAGCGCCGCTGGCGCTTCGCCCGGATGAGGGGTTTCGTCCACGTGGGGCGATTGCACGGAAAAAGGCACGCGCAGTCGTTCGAGCAACTCGCGGCGGTATCGCGACGTCGAGGCCAGGATCAAGGTGGGGGAGGGCATGCGGAGATTGTTCCACCGGGCTCAGGCCTCGCCTTTTCTACACTCGCACCATGGCCACCGATCCCTCTTTTGTTCCCCGCAGCCTGGACGTGGCGGCATTTGCCCGCGCCGAGGGCAGCCTGTCCGGTGTTTGGCCGGCTGCTGAGCTGACTCGCCTTGCCGACCTGGGCGCCCCCGAACTGCCGGCTGCCCAATGGGCGCCGGTGCGTTGGCGCGTCAGCGGCCGCGTCAAGCCCGTGCTCGGCGGCGAGCCCGAGGTCTGGCTGAGCCTGGACGTGCAGGCGCAGGTCCACCAAACCTGCCAGCGCTGCCTGCAGCCGGCGGCCCTGGACCTGCACGTGGACCGCCCTTTTCGCTTCGTTCACGACGAGGCGCAAGCGGCTGCGTTGGACGCCGATAGCGACGACGACGTGCTGGTGATGAGCCGCCGCTTCGACCTTCTGGAGTGGGTGGAGGACGAACTGCTGTTGGCCCTTCCCATCGTGCCTTTGCACGAGGCGTGCCCGGCGCCTCTGCCACTGCCCACCGAGCCGGAAGAAGAGGTCGAACCGAGCAAGCCCAACCCCTTTGCCGTGCTGCAGGCCCTGAAGGGCAAGAAGCCCGATTGAGGCCTGGCTTGATTCCCAGCCCGGGTTTGCACTAGAATCGCGGGCTTTTCCGGCGTTAGCCCTTTGACCCGCAGCTTCGCGCTGTCCACAACCTGGGTCTGGAGGGGTTGGCGCGATGGCGCGTCGGTCGCTTCAGCGACTGGCGTTGCCACCCACCCTTACCGACCTGGAGCCGACCATGGCCGTTCAACAAAACAAGAAGTCGCCGTCGAAGCGCGGCATGCACCGCTCGCACAACGCCTTGAACAACCCGGGCACTGCCGTGGAGCCGACGACCGGCGAGATCCACCTGCGTCACCACATCAGCCCGACCGGCTTCTACCGTGGCCGCAAGGTGTTGAAGACCAAGGCGGACGCCTCCTGATCCCATTGGGTGAAGGCGACACGCGCTGGCGTGTTGGTCCCAACCTCGATCGGTTCGAATTCCAAAGCCCGACGCTGCGCCGCAGCTTCGGGCTTTTGTGCTTGACTTGCCCATGAGCTTGCCTGCCTTGAGCCGGGTTCGCGTCTCGGTGGATGTGATGGGCGGCGACCACGGTCCCCGCGTCACCCTGCCGGCTTGCGAAGCCTTCTTGCGCCGCCATCCGGAGGTGGAGCTGTTGCTGGTGGGGCAGCCCGAAGCCTTGGCCGCCGCCCAGGCCTGGCCCCGCACCCAGTTGGTGACCGCCACGGAGGTGGTGGCCATGCACGACCCCGTGGAAGTGGCGCTGCGCAAGAAGAAGGATTCGTCCATGCGCGTGGCCATCGGCTTGCTCAAAGGGCAGGGCGGCGAACCTGCGCGGGCCGACGCCTGCGTGTCGGCCGGCAACACCGGGGCCCTGATGGCCTTGGCGCGTTACCTGCTCAAGACCATGGATGGCATCGACCGCCCGGCCATTGCTGCGTCCATGCCCAACCAAACGGGCGGATTCACCACGGTGCTGGACCTGGGGGCCAACGTCGACTGCGGCCCGGAGCACCTGCTGCAGTTCGCCGTGATGGGCAGCGCGCTGGTCACCTCCGTCACCGAGAACGAAGCGCCCACGGTCGGCCTGCTGAACGTCGGCGAAGAGGTCATCAAGGGCAGCGAGGTCATCAAGCGCGCAGGCGAATTGCTGCGTGCGGCCGATGCCGCCGGACAGATTCGCTTCTACGGCAACGTGGAAGGCAACGACATCTTCAAAGGCACCACCGACGTAGTGGTTTGCGACGGCTTCGTCGGGAACGTGCTGCTCAAGACGGCCGAAGGTTTGGGCAGCATGGTGAAGGGCAAGCTCAAGGCCGAGTTCACGGCGTCGTTGCTGGCCAAGGTGTCAGCCCTGCTGGCCTTGCCGGTGCTGAACCGTTTCCAGGCGGCGATGGACCACCGCCGCTTCAACGGGGCGGCCTTGCTGGGCCTGCGCGGCCTGGTGTTCAAAAGCCACGGCTCGGCCGATGCCTTTGCTTTCGAGCGTGCGCTGGAGCGCGCCTACGAGGCTGCTCGCCACCAACTGCTGGACCGCGTGCACGAGCGCGTGGCCGCGACCTTGCAAGCCGGTGCACCGGCTGCGGAGATTTCCGAATGAGCTTGCCCGCGTACTCGCGCATCTTGGGCACGGGCAGCTATTTGCCCGAGCGCCGCGTGTCCAACGCCGACTTGGCGGCCCAACTGGCGGCCGAGGGCGTCGAGACCTCGGACGCGTGGATCCAAGAGCGCACCGGCATCCAAGCGCGCTACTTCGCCGCGCCGAACCAGTGCAGCTCCGACTTGGCGCTCCCGGCCGCCCAGGCGGCATTGCAGGCGGCTGGGGTGTCGGCAGCCGAGATCGACCTGATCGTCGTGGCCACCACCACGCCCGACATGACCTTTCCGTCCACGGCGGCGCTGCTGCAGGCCAAGTTGGGCGTGCACGGCTGCGCGGCGTTTGACGTGCAGGCCGTGTGCTCGGGCTTTTTGTACGGTTTGAGCGTGGCCGACGCCATGATCCGCGCCGGCAACGCCCGCAAGGCGCTGGTGATCGGCGCGGAGGTGTTTTCGCGCCTGTTGGACTTCAAAGACCGCACCACGTGCGTGCTGTTCGGCGACGGCGCCGGTGCCGTGGTGCTGGGCGCGTCCACGGAGCCCGGCATCTTGGCCACGGCGCTGCATGCCGACGGCCGCCAAGCGGGCGTCTTGTGCGTGCCCCAGGGCGAGTACGTGCACATGGACGGCCAGGCCGTGTTCAAACTGGCCGTGGGGGCGCTGGAGAAGGCGGCCCACGAGGTGCTGGAGAAGGCCGGGCGCTCGGCCGACAGCATCGACTGGTTGATCCCCCATCAAGCCAACTTGCGCATCATGAAGGGCACGGCCAAAAAGCTGGGTCTGCCCGAGGAACGCATGGTGGTGACCGTGCACGAGCATGGCAACACCTCGGCGGCCTCGGTGCCCTTGGCGCTGGACGCCGCGGTGCGCGAGGGCCGCGTGCAGCGTGGCCAGACCCTGATGCTCGAAGGCGTGGGCGGTGGCTTCACGTGGGGCGCCGCGCTCGTCGTTTACTGAACCCAGAGAGGCTGCATGACGACTCCCTTTGCTTTTGTTTTTCCGGGCCAGGGCTCCCAAGCCGTGGGCATGCTGGACGCCTGGGGCGACCACCCCGCGGTGCGCGCCACCTTGCAAGAAGCCAGCGACGCGCTGGGACTGGACATGGCGGCCCTCATCCAGGTCGGCCCCAAAGAGCAGCTGGACCTGACGACCAACACCCAGCCGGTCATGCTGACGGCGGGCATCGCCTGCTACCGCGCTTGGTTGCATGAAACGCGCTTGGCGCCGGCCATTGCTGCTGGTCATTCCTTGGGCGAGTACAGCGCCCTGGTGGCCGCGGGGGCCCTGACCCTGGCGCAAGCGCTGCCCCTGGTGCGCCTGCGCGCCCAGGCCATGCAAGAGGCCGTGCCGGTGGGGCAGGGCGGCATGGCCGCCATCCTGGGCCTGGACGGCGAGGCCGTGAAGGCCGGCTGCGCGCAAGCCCGCGCCGAAAGCGGCGAGGTGGTCGAGGCCGTGAACTTCAACGACCCCAAGCAAACGGTGATCGCCGGCTCCAAGGCGGGGGTCGAGAAGGGCATGGAGTTGCTGAAGGCGGCCGGTGCCAAGCGCGCGCTGCCCCTGCCGGTGTCGGCCCCGTTCCACAGCAGCTTGATGAAGCCGGCGGCCGAGCGCTTGAAGGCGGCGCTGGCGGATGTGCAGTTCCAGGCCCTGCAGTTCCCGGTGATCAACAACGTTGACGTGGCCACGCCCGAGGCTGCCGACGCGCTGCGCGACGCGCTGTACCGCCAGGCCTACCAGCCCGTGCGCTGGGTGGAGTTGGTGCAGGCCTTGGCGGGCCGTGGGCTGACGCACGTCATCGAGTGCGGCCCGGGCAAGGTGTTGGCCGGCGTGGTCAAGCGCATCGACGCCAACCTCGCCACCGCCACCGTGTTCGACCCCGCGAGCCTGGCCGAGGCCCGCGCCCTGATCGGAGCCCCCGCATGAGCAGTCCCACCATCGCCCTCGTCACCGGCGCCACGCGCGGCATCGGCGCCGCCATCGCCGCCCGCCTCGTGGAGGCCGGCCACTTCGTCGTCGGCACCGCCACTTCGGCCGACGGCGCCGCCAAGATCCAGGCCGCCTTGGGCGACCGTGGCCAAGGCGTGGTGCTGAACGTCACCGACGCCGCGGCCAGCGAGGCCGTGGTCAACCAGATCGTGGCCGAGCGGGGCGGCTTGCACGTGCTCGTCAACAACGCCGGCATCACCCGCGACACGCTGGCGCTGCGCCTGAAGGACGAGGACTGGGACGCGGTGCTGGACACCAACCTCAAGGCCGTGTTCCGCCTCTGCCGCCTGGCCATCAAGCCGATGATGAAGCAGCGCAGCGGCCGCATCGTCAGCATCACCTCGGTGGTGGGCGCTTCGGGCAACGCCGGCCAAGCCAACTACGCCGCCGCCAAAGCCGGCCTGGCGGGCATGAGCCGCGCACTGGCCCGCGAGGTGGGCAGCCGCGGCATCACCGTGAACTGCGTGGCGCCCGGCTTCATCGCCACCGACATGACGGCGGTGCTGCCCGAAGCCCAGCAAGCGGCGCTGTTGGCGCAAATCCCGCTCGGTCGCTTGGGCGAGGCCCGGGAAGTGGCCGAGGCCGTGGCCTTCTTGGCCGGCCCGAACGGCGGCTACGTGACGGGCAGCGAACTGCACGTCAACGGCGGCATGTACATGTGTTGATCCCCCGGCGCCCCAAGATTTAGGGGTGCCGCCCTAGAGCCCGTAGAATCGTGGGCTGTTTGTTTTGAAAACCCCTCCCGGAGGAGTCATGAGCGATATCGAAGCCCGCGTCAAAAAGATCGTTGCCGAACAACTCGGCGTGCCTGAAGCGGACGTCAC
>JACCEA011209996.1_pt1 | contig 19868 bp, 30 predicted proteins | sample 7449851 | NCBI WGS metagenome assembly JACCEA01 (sample SAMN15323453, study PRJNA562643) | freshwater metagenome | isolation source: river surface water | place: USA:Blue River Watershed | collected 2017-08-18
CCCCCGCATGCCCTGAAAAATGGCATTTTTTATGCAACTACCGATTCGGCGAAAATCCCTATATTTAGCGGCTTTTCGGCGCATTTTTACACCCTCTGTTTTTATGCATTTTTATGCAGCATTTTGCACTTTTATGCAGCATTATGCAGGCAAAAAATGGCGCGTTTTTTTGTTCTACAGCCGATTATTTTTTCTTTTTAAAACAAGTATTTTTATATTGACTTTTATTCTTTGATGTAGATTTATTTTTATTCTATGCCTATGTTTTGTATAAAAAATGCGGTGGACTCATAATCCCTTGGTCGTCGGTTCGAAACCGACCGGGCCCACCATCAAAAACCGCGTGACGATTGGCGTTCACGCGGATTTTTTATTTTTTAATCACGGGTTTTGTTCTACGTTCGCTAGGTTGTTCTACATTTTCTTTGATTCCGGGCATTTCGGCGGGGCTCACGAGCTTGCCTTTTCTATGCCTGATATATTGATTTGTCATGCTGCTGTTTTTGTGTCCGAGCAAATCTTTGGCGGCATCAAGCCCGGCCTCGCTATCTTTGTCGGTGCCGGCCTTGGCGCGCAGATCGCGAAATTGGAAACTTACTTTATCAATGCCAGCCAAGCGGCGCGCTTTATCCATCCCATATCGCAGCTGGCCATAGGTAATCGGCTGACCGTCTTTTAAAAATAAAAAATCGCTAGCAGCCTGGCCGCGCTCATCTAAAATCTGATTAACCACACCGGCAAACACGCCAACCAGCGCCACGCGCAATTTGCGGCCGCTTTTGTTTTGGCTAATCCACAAAGCGCCATCATAAAAATCTGTAATCTGCATTTTAAGTGTATCGGCCACGCGCTGGCCACAAATAAAAGCCACCATCATCAATTGCTGTATGTGGCGGTCGGCTTTTTGATAAACATCCCAAAACATATCATCGGTAACATACACATCCCGGCCGCGTTCTTTATTTTTTTTAACGCCCCGGCATGGATTATCATTTGCCGTATAGCCCCATTCGCGCGCCTTGTTAAAAATGTGGGAAAACAGCGCCACTTCGCGATTCGCGCGAATTTTGGCGGTTTGGCTGCGCCAATCGAGATACTCGCGGATGTGCACCGGGCGGATGTCGTTTATCGGTGCGGGTGGGTTGTTAAAAAACTCGAGCAGCTTCGGCAGCTCGCGCAGGTTGTCTTTTTGGGTAGACACCGCTTTTTGCGGCAGCACCTCGGCCAAATATCGATCGGCCACATATTTAAAAGTGGTTTGCTGATTGATTTCGGCAAGCAGGCCGTCTGAAAACTCGCGCTCATAATCGGCATACTTTTTCAGCGCATCGAGATAATCGCAGCCCAGCGCCAGCCACTTGCGCGGCTTGGCGCAAGTGTCGTAGTAGTAATATACCCGCCCGCTGCTGGTTTGCTTTTGACGCATTCGGGCGGGCAAGTGGCGGTGTGCTTTGCTCATTTGGTTTTGTGGCTTTTCCAGTGCCCGGCTTTGGGCGCATTGTTTTCAGACGGCCTCTGCTCAAAAACGGCGCGGGCGACAATCGGGCGGCCGGCGGCGTTGACGGTGCAAGGGATGCCCATCGCACGCAGCGCCTCGATTTGCTTTCCGTGGCGTTTATAGGCGGTGAGCTCGGCCAGCTCATCAGGCGTTAAAAAGAGTGCACCCATACTACCCGCCTACCAGCCAGCCGCAACACCACGCCAGCGCCATTGCGCTCAATGGATAGCGCTTCGCCGCCCGCTGAATCAAAATCAGGCCATCGGTTATCGCAATAAAAAACACGGCAATATTATCCATCTCCCCACTCCTTTAAATCCAATCATCATCCAACATATCGGCCATCTCCTGCATGCGCGCGCTGATTTTATCCATCACGCTTTGCACATCAGCTATGGTTTCCGCCTCCGATCGCCACACGCGGCGCGGCTGCTCAAAGCGGCGCAGCCGCTCGCGGCCGGCGGATTTTTCAGACGGCCTCTGCGCCGGCACGATGCCGCCGCTCTCGAGCAGACCGCGATTGGCATCATTTAAGGCTTTCAGGCTGCGCATATATTCGACATAGCCGCTTTCAACTTTGCCCCACGCCGCGCCATCGGCGGCACCGGCCAGCATTTTTTCTTTCGTTTCGGGCGGCAAACCTTGCCGCTCATTCATTTTTTTCTTCCAGCGACGCATGCCCATCAGCATCGTGGCGCGCGATTTTCCGAAATCTTCGGGCAGGGCGGCTGCCGACCAGCCACAGCCGTTTATCAGCCATTCGCGAATGTCGGCGTCTTCCATTTCCTGATTATGCAAATTGGGTAGATGCGCGGATTTAGCGGCTTCGCGCGGTTGTGCCTCATCAAATCTACAGTTATTGACACAAGTCCAAGGGGCGGCTTTGCCGCCCTGCTGCACCATGCGCCACTCATGCGGGCGGCTGATTTTTACCATGCCGCTCGACACCTCGACCACGCCGCGCGTGGCCGCCGGCATCTCCTCACCATACTTATTGCCGCCCATCGGCCGCTCTTTATAAAGCTGCAACGGGCGCTCATCGCGGCGCATCACCGCGCCGCCCATAATCATGACAAACTTACCCCAATCGCCTGCATCGGCTGCGCAGGCGGCTCGGGTGAGCTCGCTATCTTCTTCCAGACTTGCCGCATCCAGCCGGCGCAGCTCGCGCCACACGCCCACGGGCACGCCACCGATTTGCTGAAATTGGCGGATGCGCCAAGTGGATGCCCACGCCTGCACACGCTCGGCCGACTCAATCGCGCCCATACCCTCCACTTCATAATCTTCGCCCACGCTCTCACCTTGGGCGTTTTTGCCGTCGATATTTTTAGCGATATATTTGGCGATATAGCCGGCGGCCGTGCCACGGCTCCAATCGATGGCTTTAAAATCCACGCGCGCATTTACAAAATGGTAAACGCGCGATTTTGCATCCGCCCAAAAATCGGCCTCCAGCTGCCAGCCCTTGCTGATTTCGGCCAGCGTATCGGCTTTTTTGCCGGCTTTTTCACGCCATATTTTTTGCTCCGCCTGCACTTCGCGCGCCTTTTGCAGCAAGGCGCGGCGGCTCGGAAAATATTTAAGCCCCAGTTCGGCCGCATCCTCGCGGCAGGCATGCAGCGCCACAATGCGCCGAAATTCGCGGCGGTGCTCTGGCTTGAGAAACAAAAGCCCGTGCCAATGCGGCGTGCCATCATGATGCGGCTCGGCCACGCGAAAGCCATACACGCCAATATCTGCATCGGCGAGCGCGGTGCGGATGCGCGCCCACACGCGCTGCAAATAGGCCGCGCCATCGCGTGGCGTGGCGCCGCTGAATTTGGCATTGGGCGCACCGCTGCGGGCATGGGCGCGGTGAAATCGGCTGGGGCAGGTGAGCGTGAAAAACTCGCCTATATCGCCATTAGCGCGCGCCACCTCCTCAAAGCCGGCAATACGCACCATCAATTCAGCGCGGCGAATGGCGGGGTTGGCGTTGGTTTTTTCCATCAGCGCCTCAAGGCTAAATTGCTGGCCCAGCTCATTAATCATTTCCAGCGATTGCAGCAAGGCGGTAGTGCGGGCGCGCGCTTCGCGCCGGCGCTTCACCGCTGCATCGGATGCATAAGGTGCGGCGCGGCGGTGCACGCGGTTTAAATCATTGCGCTGCACCGCTTCGGCCTGCTCGGCGGCGGCGGCGCGCAGCTTGCGGCGGCAAAAGCCGCCATCGCCCAAGCGGGCGGCGATGCCATCCAGCCCGATGCCGGGCTTTGGCAGGCCGTCTGAAAACAGCGCCGATATATCGATGCCGCTCTCGCGCAGCTCGGGCAATTTTTGCACCAGCGCCACGGCCCTGGTGTGGTTGGCATAAAGCGCCGCATCCAAATCGTTGCCGCGCAAGCCGCGCAGCATATCGGCGCGGGCACTGATGCCGCTCCACCAACGGCGATTTTCCGCCGTAAGCTCATCGGCAAAACGGCGGATGTCGCTATCACGCGCGCCCATTTCAAAAGGCAAACGCCAAGACACCGGCGCGGCCTGAACCGCTGCGGCCATCATGCCCACGCCCTCGGCGCGGGCGGCAATGGCTGCCAGCGCTCAACACGCAGCACCTCTTTGCGCCGCTCATCGAGCAACATCCAGCCGCCTTTATCATCACAATAAGCCAGCGTGATGCACTCGCCATCAAACACAAGCACTTGCACAAAAGCCTCCGGCAAGCGCTCATCGGCATCAATCCACGGCTGGCGCGATTCAATCAGCGCCTCGGCGCGGGCGAGCCACACGCCCCAAAGCTGATGCGTCATGGCGTTGTCGTACACGCCCGATAAGGTTTGGCACACATCAAATTGGCGCTTTTTCGCCCATGCTTCAAAGGCTGATTGCTCTTGCTTAATAGAGGCCACTTTTAAACTCCTCCGCCCACATGCGCCAGCATGCGCATGCCTATCCAACGCATGACCGGCACCGCCATGCTGTTTCCCAGCGCTTTATAGCGCAAGCCATCAGGGCAATCAGCGGCCGCTTTGCCGCGCCACGGAATTAGGGTATGTCCATCAGAAAAGCCCTGAAGCCGCTCACACTCAACCGGCATCAGACGGCGCACACTACCGCGAAGCATCACACCATCATGGAGGCCACCCTCGCCGCCGCGCTGAAGAGTAGGCGCGATATTTTCAGACGCAGTAAGCTCCTCACTAAAAGCCACCACATGGCGGTCGGCGGCGGTGAGCGTGTAACACACACCGCCATCATCCACACCTAGGCCATTTCCGCCATTTGCCGCATCGCGGCCGATAATATTACCGCTGATGGCAATTACATTAGTGTTGCCGCCATGCTGGCAATCGAGTGCAAAAGCTTTATCGGATACACATGGATCTTGGCGGCCGTGGATAACCAAATCCGTGGCATCTTTATAATCGCGCGCTTTAACGGTGGAGCTTGCGGCATCGACCACATAATCGCCAAATCCACGCATGCGCACGGACACGAGCCCTGCACCGCGCTGGCCGAAAATCTCCTGATTGCTGGCACCAATGCCGCCGGCGTTGTGCGATTGGCTCAAAGGCGGGTGTGGATTTAACCAGCTATCCCAATGAGCGCCTTTTCCAGCATCGGCGGCAGGGTTTTGCCGCGGCGGCTTGCCCGGTTTAAAATCCCCTGCGCCCCCCTGGCGCTCAAAAAGTATTTCGGCGGTGCCGACGGCTCCAGCACCTGCCACAAGAAAGACACGGCGGCGTCGCTGGGGCACGCCGAAAAATTGAGCATCGAGCACGCGCCAGGCAATGCTTCGGCCGGCTCCAAACACAGCACCAGCGTTTGTCCATTTTTTCCCTGGCGGCTCGAGCGCACATTCTTCACCGGCAAGTCCGCCCAAAAAGCTGCCGAAGGCATTGTCGCGGGTGGAGAGCACGCCGGGCACGTTTTCCCACACGAGCAGCGCCGGCGGCTTGCCGGCCTGCTGTCGAACAGCATCAATTGCATTTAAAATCCCAATCAAAATAATGGTTAAGTTGCCGCGCGCATCAGCCAGCGAGCCGCGCAGGCCAGCCACCGAAAAAGCCTGACACGGCGTGCCACCCACCAACACATCTGGCGCCTCGATTTCGGCGGCCAAAATCTTTTCAGGCAAAGCCACCATATCGCCCAAATTGGGCACATGCGGCCAACGGTGCGCAAGAACCGCAGCCGGAAAAGGCTCGATTTCGGCAAACCATGCCGGGCGCATACCCAGCGGCTCCCATGCCACCGATGCCGCCTCAATGCCACTACACACGCTGCCGTAGGTCAACATTTCACACCTCTGCTGGCGGCAATTGCTGTCGCAAAATGGCCGCTTCCACCGCCTCTTTGGCGGCAGCTTCGGTGTTTTGCTCCACGGCCAGCACTTGGCGCGTGCCATCGGGCGTGTAGAGCACGGCGCGCCACAGGCCGCTGGATGATCGCCACACGCGGCCCTGCATATTGTCGATATTGAGGCGGTATTCGAGCCACCACGGATCTTGCTCAAGGTTGATTTTTTGCCAGCTATACATTTTTAACGCCCTCCAAATAAGCATTCCACCAGCCATATTCGCCGCGCACTTTTTCCAGCGCGGCGGTGGTGCTGGGATGGGTTTCGGTGCTGCCCGGGCGGATGCCGCGCATGGTGAGCACGGCGGTGCCGTTGCGTTGCTCCACCACATCGCCGATGGCATAGGCGGTGTCGCCTTCGGCTTGGTTGGTTTCGTGGTTCATAACGGTGTAGGTTTTCATTTCTCGATTCCCATGTGATACTCAATCGCTCTTTCATGCTCGGCGCGGGCCAGCCAGCCCGCCCACATATCTCTCACGCCGGAATATAGATATTCTTTGCCGCCCGGGCGGTGGAAATCATCGATTTCTGCGCCCCAGCCTGTGCGCGGATCGGCGGCCGCCCACACTTCAAACTTGGCGCGCTCTTGCTCGATTTCTTGTTCTGAAAGCTTCATGATTTTGCTCCTGCGGTGTAGGTGGTTTTTTCGGCAAGCAGGCCGGCGGCGGCGAGGGCTTTTAATTCGCGGCGGATGTCGGCGGCGGGTGCACGGGTAACATCCTCTAAAAATGCCTGGCTACAAGGCGATTGGGCGGCTAAATCCAAGATGCGGCGGCGCAAATCTTGGCGGCTGCGGAAATGGATAAGGGCACTCATGGCAACACCTCCGCATCGCCGCGCAACAGCTCGCCATCGCTCATTTTTGCCCACGGGTTTTCGGACTCGGTTGGCAGGGGCAGCGGCTGGATAAAGGCCGTCTGAATGGAGGCGGCTTCGGCGCGCTGCTGCTTGGCTGCCGGGCTTTGCACGAGCCACACCGCGTAAACCAGCGCGGCGGCGGCGGCGAGGGACCAATATTGATGCATTTGATTAGGCTCTCTCATTGCCACTCCTCCCGATTGATAAACGCCGAAATGCCAACTTTTTGCTCAAAGGCCACCGCTATCAACACCTCGGTGCCGTCGCGCAGGCAGGCATCCACCCGGCCGCCCTCTGATTTAGCCCACTCCTCAATAATGCGCTGCGCAACTATCTCGGCCTCGTCGCTATCGGCCAAAAGGTGCAGCGAGGGCGAGTTTACCCAGCGCATGGCCGGCAGGCGCACGCCGAGGCCGGCAGCGATGGCGGCATCGGCCAGCCGCCACAGCTCATCGGCGCATTTGAGGTGGCGCTCCATGGTTCTGTGCACTTGGGCGGCGGCATTATCGCCGGCCTGCATAATGGCAAACTGCAAATCTGCTTTGTTTTTATACATTTTTATATCCTTTTTTTGGGGTGGGCTTTATGCGGCTTTTGGCTGCTGGGCGCGCTTAGGGGCGCGCGCCTCATAAAGCGTAAATTTAAGCTTGGCCTGCACCGGCTCGATGCCGAGCTTGGCGGCGGCGAAGCGGCATTTTTTAACCACATCGTCTACTTGCAGCAGGCGCTCGGCGGCGGCAACGGTGGCCATGGGCGGCAGCGGCAGCTCATACACCACCGCGTTTTCATTCATTTTTGCCAACAGGTCGATGAGCTGGTGGCACAGCTCTTGCTGCATAGCGATGCCTTGCGCCTGCGCGGGTGTGAGCAGCCAGCCCGGCAAATCGGCCTTGCCCACCCGCTCGCCCGGCAATGGCTCGCGATAATTTGCTTTTGCCGCCACCGCCCCCCAGCGGGCGGAGCCTGCAGCCATGGCGGCGCGCATATTGGCTAAAGCATCAGCGGCTAAATTTTTATACTGTTGATTTGATTGCATTTTTATTGCCCTTTCGCTTTTTTAGGGTGCAAAAATCCCACGCCTGCCACATGGCGGCGCGGTTAAATCAGGGTTTGCTGCTCTTTTTCGGCCAGCTCTTGGGTGATGGCTTCGGCATAAATATCGTTTTCGGCCAGCGGCGGCGCGGCGTCTGCCTCATAAAACCTGCTGGGCGGCGAGATGGTGCGCACGATTTCGGTGACGGCCACGCCCGACCATCCGCAAATGGCATTGGTGCAGCGCACGTAGCTCAATCGGCTTAACCTGCTCTGCCCCTCGCTGGCGCGGATTAATAAGCGACTCTCGCACACCGGGCAGATAAGATGCACGCGGAAGCGGTCGGGATCGTGCTGGTTGCGGTTGGATACAGGCATGGCGGCTACTCCCCGGCGGTGTAGTATTTGCGGGTGAGCGCCACGATGGCGGCGGCATGGCTGCACACGCGGCGCTTGGCTTCGCGCAGGCGGCGCATTTCGGCGGGGCTTAATTCGCCGTCGGCGGTGGCTTCGCGCCAATCGCCCACCAGCTCTCCCACCGCCTCGGAAAGCGACATAAAGGCGGCCTGAATATCTTCTTCGGCAAATTCCGCCGCTTCAGGCAGCGGCACAAACACGCCGCCCGATTCGGCGGCCACCGCCTCGGCGAATGCGGTGGAATCGGCAATGCGCTGCATCATCATGGCCTCTTCGGTGCTTACGCGCTGGCCTTTCACCTCATAAATGCGGTTTTCAAGCGCGGCGCGGCTGCTTAAGCCCAGCGCGGCGGCCATGGCGGCATAGCCGCCCGACATGCTTTGGCACATGGCTTTGATGGCTGATTTGATGTTATCCATTGCTAACATCCTTAATATCTTCGCGCAGCGCCGCAAGCTCTCCTCGCAGCAGTGAGATGCTGTATAGCGCACGCCGCGCCCAATTCTCGCCTCTGCCCGTAAGCTGACGCTGCGCCAAAGTGGCATTAAGCTCGATTGCGCCAAGCTTTTTATTCAGACGCTGGCGGAATGCCTCATCAATGCCCACTGACAAGTGCTTGCTCACACCATCACTTAACAATGCCATGGCATCAAAAACGCTTTTTCCAGCTTGTCGCGGCAACGCGGTGATTTTCGGCTCGCGCTCGAGCGCGGATGATGGCTCTTGGCGCGCAGGCCGCTCGATGCCATCGATTACCAGCGTGCCGGCCAGCACGGCTTCGGCCAGCTCGGGAAAATCTCGGTGCAGCGCGGCGGCCACGGCATCGGGCACTACGCCGCGAACCGCCCACGCAACCATGCAGCGGCTGTTTTCTTCTCGGTCGATATCAATGCCCATTGCCTGATACACCGTTCTAATCCGCGCCTCTTGCGGTAAGTTGTAGAGCGCCAATAAGGTATTGCGCAGATTGACGTTTTTTCTTTGAATCTTATCCATGATTCACCCCTTTTCTTCTTGGTTTCAGGCCGTCTGAAACGGGGTTAGGATGCAGACTCATTAACCCGCTGCGCCTCTTTCAACGCGGCTTCGCGCACAAAACGGGCCAGCGGCACACGCTGCGCGCTGGCGGCGGCCTTAACCTCATCGAGGGCGGCGAGCGGGAATTTGATGTTTAAAGGCCGTGAAACATGCAGAAAGCGGGTGTAGGTGTTATACGGCTTGATTTTTTCGGCGCTCATGGTTAATATTCCTTTATGGGTTAATATTCTTTTGCAGCAGGCGGCATCACGCCGCCCGGGATTGGCTTAAACATAGCTGCCGTTGAATGTATCGGCGCGGAATTTTGCCCAGCCCAATGCGGCGCGGCTTGCTTCTTTGGCGCTCATGCGCAAAGCGGCGGCAGCGCGCTCTGCTTTATATTTGGCGGCAATGTGGCTGCGGGTTTCTGCATCAGATACAGTGGCTAAGATTTTTTTGAGGCTCATGGTTTTTCCTTGGGGTTAGTTAATATTTCTTCGTGGTGATTGAATATTACTAACCAAAGACTAAAATTGCAAGCCTGTGGTGAGCTTTATTCTCACTATTTATTACAATCTATTGTTTTTGATAGCTATTATTTTTGGCGCGGGTTTCTGCATCAGATACAGTGGCTAAGATTTTTTTGAGGCTCATGGTTTTTCCTTGGGGTTGGTTAATATTTCGTTGTGGTGATTAAATATTAATACTCTTTGGGTATTTTGTAAATAGCTTTTTAAGATATTAAATCTTATTTGAGTATATTTACTTGTTTCTTAAGGTAACTTTTAGATGAGCATGCTTGAAAGAGCAAAAAAAGCCGTCGGAACCGCCAAGGACAACGAATTTGCAAGCTGGCTTGGCGTTGCTCAATCGGTTGTAGCTGGCTACAAACGGCGCGAAACCGTGCCGCTTGAGCAGCTGATTAAAGTATCCGAGCAAAGCGGCGTATCGCTTGACTGGCTGATTTTGGGCAAGGGCGAGATGCAGGGCGGCAGCACGGTGCAGCAGGCTTGGCAGATGCTGGATGCGCAGCGCGACGGCCGGCCGGCGGTGGTGTTTGTACCGCTTTATGATGTGGCGGTGAGCGCGGGTAACGGTGCGGATGTGTATGGCGAGCAGGTGTTGCAGCAAGTACCGTTTGAGGCGGCCTGGCTGCATCATGAGGGCTTGCACAGCAATGATTTGGCCTGCCTGCCGATTACGGGCGATAGCATGACGCCCGGGCTGATGCCGGGCGATATTGTGCTGGTAAACCACGGCAAGCGCGACGGCGACGGGGTGTTTGTGTTGCGATTCGGCAATTCGCTGCGCATCAAGCGGCTGCAATGGCTGGCTGATGGCAGCTTGCGAATCAGCAGCGACAATGCGCTTTATCAAGCCGAGCACATTACGCCCGCCGATTTGGGCGACGACTTTGCGATTATCGGCGCCTGCCACACCAAAATCGGGCGGGTGTTTTAAATTTAAGCAAGGCCGTCTGAAACTGTTTTGGTTTCAGACGGCCTTTTTGTATCAAGGGGATATGATGGATCAAAAAATTGCTAATTTTTTGCTGGCGCACCGCCACGGGCTGGCAACATTGCTTTATTTGGCGCAGCTGCCGAGAAAAGACGCCCGCTTTATTGGGCGGCAAAAAGATTTATATACCAGCAGGCGGATTGAGCAAATCTGCCTGTTTGTGTTGAGAGCCATCGAGCACGAGACGCTTACCGAGCAAATCCAAAAGCAGCGGCAAGCCGAAGAGCTTGCCTCTTTTGTGCGGCGCTATAATGCCACCGCGAAAAAAGCGGCCGAAGCAGACAAGATTATCAACAGCGCCACCGCATTTGATGATTTTAAACAATGGCAAAAAGCGCAATCCAAATCCAATAAATCGCTAAATGAGATGCTGTTTGATGACTTTGGCGCCTACCAAGCCGATTTAGCAGGCTGGCTATCTGACAATCAGGCGGCATTAGCAGATGCGCAATCTTGGCTGGCCAAGCGCAAATCCGAGCTTGAGCGCCCGGAACCGGGCTTGCGCCGAATCAAACCGCCCCAATCCCGCGCCGAATTTTCAGACGGCCTAAAAACTGCCGCGCTCGATAGCGCCGATTTTCTGCCCGGCTTGCTGGCCACCGCCGGCGGCTTGCTGATTAACGGCATCCCCGAAGACGGCGGCAAAATCAGCGCGGAAGAGCTGGCGCTGGTGGCCGAAATGAAAACAACATGGGGGCTTGAATAGTGCGGGATTATTTCAGCATTTTGCCCTGCAAAGTGCAGCTACAAATCGAATACATTAACAAGCGGCGAGTGCAGAGCACACGGATAGTGGATGTGCAAAGCTTTGTAGCCAACTCGCCCGACGGGATGATGGTAGGCTTTTGCCACACGCGCAAAATGGCGCGCTCATTCAGCTATTCAGGCATCACATCGGCAACGGATACCCAAAGCGGCGAGATTATCGAGCCTGCCCGCTTATTTTTGTATTTACTGGCCGCCCATAACAGCACGCCCGATTTGCCAGCCCTCACCGATGCGCATCTCAAAGCCTACCAGCCGCCTCAAGCGCGGCGGCCGGCTGAATTGCACGAGCGGGAAAACGGCAACACCACCGCCTTTTGTTTTACCGGCTTTACAGCAGCTAAAAAATCCACGCTGGCCGGCAAGGCCACGGCGGCAGGCTTTAAGGTTTACCGAGATTTTAATCAAAATCTGACTTATCTTGTGTGCGGCGATAAGGCAGGAAAATCCAAATTAGATAAAGCGCAAGCGGCGGGGATAGAGATTATAGACGAGCCGGATTTTTTGGATTTGATGAGCAACTATAATGGCGCATGATAGACAAGAGGCCGCCTGAATTCAGACGGCCTCTTGTTTTCAAACCATCAAACTGCGAGCTGCGCGGCGCTGCATTGATAAATGTCGGCAAGCTGCGCGCGGGTTTTTTCTTGCACGCGGTTGCCTTTTTTTTCGATTTGTGACAAGGCGGATTGGGTGATTCCCAGCCGCTCGGCAGCATCGGCCTGGCTCATGCCGCGATAGATACGCCAAGCGGCGGCGATGCTGATGTTTTTATCAAACATAATATCTACCACCGCGCCCGGAATGGTTACGCTGCTGTCGTATTCTTGCTCAACGGGGATATCTTCCCAATAAGCTTCATCATCAGCGGTTAGGCGCTCGAATTCGGCGATGGGCACGAGCGCGTAAAGCGGGCGGCCTTGGTTGTCGTTGATGTATTGGATGTTCATTTTTCTGCCTTTCGGCAGGGCTTTCGCCCTGCTGTGTTATTGTTTGTAGGTTCGGTTGCTGCGGCGTTTGATTTGCTGGATTTTGATAATTGTCGGCGTGCCGTTTACCACTTCAAAAAATACCCTGTAATCTCCCACCCGCAACCTGTATTCCGTATCTTGCAGCTTTTTCAAATCCAACCTGACCTGCGGAAAATCCTTTAGCTGCGCTACTTTGTTTCTGATGGCCTGTATATAACGCTTATCTATTTTAGAGAGCTGCGCCAATGCGTTGACCGACCATTCTATTTCGTTTGCCATTCCCCCTCCTTTGTTATTAACTTGAGATAATTATAAGATAACAATCTTATGTTGTCAAGCTTATATTAGATTTATTTCTAATATATAGGCCGTCTGAAAGCATTCAGACGGCCTCTTGTTTGCGCGGGGGTTAACCCAAATCGAGCAGCGCCTCAAGCTCGAGCGAGGCGGTGTAGCCGCTATCGCCCAGGCTGTGGGTGATGCGGGTGATTAGCCATTTCTCGCCGTCGATGTCGGCTTTAAAGCCGGCCACTTGCACGGGGGTTTCGGGGTAGAGGTCGGGGCGGCCCTGGGCGAGGGTGAGCTTAAATTCGGCGGCGCCGCGTTTGATTTTTTTATAGGCGGCTATTGCGCCGTTTTCGGCGGTGGCTTTGCCGGCATAGAGGTGGCGCAGGCTTTTGATTTTGAGGCCGTCGGCGTTGATTTTTTTGGTAATGCTCACGGTTTTGGTGGTGGTTTTGTGGGTTTTGCCGTCTTTGCGTTTACGCTTGTATTTATACACTTTTGTTTGGGTGGTTTTGACGGGCACCATGTTTTCGGCGTTTATCAACACCTCTTGTTTTTTGCCGGTTTTGGGCTCGATGTAGTAGGCGCGCACGGCGTTATAGGCGTTGCTTGATGCATAGCTAAAGCTGTGGCTGTCGCCCGCTTGGCGGGTGAGCAGGGCGGCGGCGATGGGCTCGCCGCTGGCGGTTTCGGCGCGGCCAACGGGCATAAAAAGCAGGGTGCCGTTTTTGATGGTGGCGATGGCATCATAAATCCCCGCCAATCGGGTTAAAAAGCTGGCATCGCTCTCGTTGGTTTGGTCGATATGGTGGATGGCGGTGGCTTGGTAATCGGCGCTGATTTTATAGGGGTAGGCGTGTTTTTTGGCGATGGCCTCTACGATTTGATAAAGGGTTTGCTTGTGCCAGCTTTTGTTTTCCTGCTGGTCGAGCGTGGCGGCGAGGTCGGCGGCGCGAGCGGTGATGCTCAATTTATCGGGCGCGCCGCTGTGGGTAAATTCGGCCATTTTGTACTCACCCTTATACACCACGCCCGTTTCCTGGTAGCCGAGCCAGCATTTTATCAGCGCCTCTTGCGGGGGGATTTCGAGGGCGCCATCGTGGTCGGATAGCTCGATGGTGAGCTCGTCGGCCTCAAAGCCGCGATTATCGGCCAGCTGCACGCTGATGATGCGGCTCATGGTGAGGCTGCCAAAAGGGCGGCCGTTGACTTGCAGCACGGCCACAGGGGTGAGGTGGCGGCCGCCGCTGTGGGTGAGCGCTTCAAAAAGCTTGCTGGCGGCATCGGTGATTTGCTCGAGCATATCAAGCACCCACCACGCTGCGCACCATACCCACGGCCAAGCCTAAAGCTTCACCGGCCAGCCCGAAAGGCTGGTCGGATACTTTTTTAAGCACCATGGTAAAGCTGATGCTGCGTGCTTTGCCATCAAACATCAGCTCGCTTTGCTTGTTGCCGATGCTCTCGATTACATAGCTGCCTAAAAATTTGCCGCCGCCGCGCACGAGCGGCCACGGCTGGCCGGTGTCGGCCATGCGCTTGAGCACCTCGATGCTTAGATCGCCGCCGGTGATTTCGGGGCGCAGCTCGGCGGATATGGTGAGGGTGTCGTTATCTTTGCCGGTAAATTGGGTGGGCTGGCCGCTGCCGCCCACCGTGGTTTGGCTGGGGTGGCGCCATGCGTGGCCCTCATCCCAATCTTGCAACGGGATTGTGGGCAAGCTAAACACAAATAATCCTAAGGTGGCTAAGGCCATAGGGCTAATCCTTATCTTGATAGCGGCCACGGGCGCGGCGCTGCTGCGCGGCTTCGCGGCGGTCGAGCTCGGCGGCGATGGCGCGGGCAATTTCCTGCCCATTGCCGGCGGCGGCGTTGACGGTGATGTGGTAGGTGTTGCCGGCGGGCGCGGCGGCTTCGCGGCGGGGCGGCGCGGGCGGCAGTGGATTGATGGCGGCGCGCATGGCCTCGGGCGCGGAAATCGCGCCGGGCAGGGCGGGCACGGGCGCGAAGCCGCCGCCGCTGCTTATCATGGCGCCGATGCTGCGCTCGAGCAGGCCGCCCTCGGCCAGCGGATTTTGCGCGATGGCCTTGGCCTGCTGCCACATTTGGGCAGCTGATGATTTCAGGCCGTCTGAAATATTGCTGCCAAATAGGGTGCCTAAGGTTCGCTCAATCAGGCCGCCGCGCACATCGGCGCCGATGGCGGCGGGCTTGGCAACGGTGGCTTTGGCTTTATCCCACAGGCGGCCGGCTTGCGCGGCGACGGGGTGGGCTTTGGCCTTATCCCACAGGCGGCCTGCTTGTGCGGCAACCGGAGCAGCCTTGATTTTATCCCACACACGGCGGCCGCCGTTGCGCGCGCTATCGAGCGCGGCCATGCCGCCACGGCGGATTTTATCCACCATCTGCCAGCCGCCGAAGCGGCGCACATCGCGCTGGCTGAACACTACCTCGCCACGGTGCACAATGCCGGCGGCCTCATGCACACCGCCCGCGCCGGTGTAGCCGCCGATAGAATAGCCGGGCGGGCGCGGGGCCGCAGGGGCGGACGCAGAAGCGCCGCCGCCGATGCCGGTGAAGCGTTTAAACGCCTGCCATGCCTCCGTGGCCTTGGCTTTAAAGCGGTCGAAATGGGCAATCAGGCCGACAATTGCACCCACCGGCCCCGTGAACGCGGCAATCAGTGGATTATCTTTAAACACATTTTTAATCCACTCCCAGCCATTAATCAGGGCGGCCTTGACCTTATCCCAATTACGCCACAACAACATTAAAGCCACCACGGCGAGAATGGCCCAGCCGAATGGATTGGTAACCAAAAAAGTAAGGGCGGCTTTGCTCAAGCCCCACAGGCTTGTGGTTACCCACTTGAGCACGCCGGCGAGCTTAGCCGCTGCACCCATGCCCTGTCCGATGTTAACCACCAGCCCAACCAGCGAAAATTTGAGCAGAGCAAAGGGCAGGATAACGGCAGCCAAGCCGGCGGCCAGCCCGGATACAGCCAACAAAAGAACACCCACCACGGCCGCAGCCTTAACGATGCCGGCCACCAATTGCGGGTTGCGCTGCATCCAGCCGTTGAGCAGCTCAAGCCAGCGGCCGGCACGATCCATCAAGCCACCAAGGCTATCAAAGAGCGAGCGGCCGGCCTCGGCGCTGGGATTAAACAAGCGATTTTTAAACACCTGCCATTTTGAGGATATGGCGCCCATGCGGGTTTCAAATTCTCGCCCCATGCTGCCTTTAGCCTCTTCGCTGTTGGCTAGCTCGATTTGGCGGCGCCACTCTTCGGTGTTGCTGATTAGAGAAGCAAACACCTTATTGTATTCACCGCCCGCCAAGCCTTTGAGCAGGCCGGCCTGCTCTTCTTTGGGCATTTTTTTAACCGCCTCAATAATGCCCATCACCGTGCCTTGAGCATCCTCCACCATGCCTTTTTGCACCGTGCGGGCATCCATGCCGATAGCTTTTAAGGCCTCGCGCACGGGATTGGTGTCGGGGGCGGTTGATAATCGGGTAAACAATGACGATACGGCACCCGATGCTTGCGACTCATCCACCCCCGCCGTGAGCAGGGTGGAGCCCAGCGCAGCGGTGTTTTTATGGTCCATTTTAGCCAAGCCCATCGAGCCGCTGACGCGATTCATAAAGCCGATAATATCCTCACCCTTTGATATGGCATTATCATCTAGATAGTTGATCACATCGGCGAGCTCACGGCCTTGCTCGGCGGAGAGCTTAAAGTTTTTGTTGATGCGGCCGAGATTTTCTGCCAGCGCGCCCATATCCTGCGCATCAAAAGCAGTGGCGGCTTCGGCGGCGGTGCGCACATAGGCGGCGAGCTCTTGGCGCGGCACATCCATGCGCGCGCCGGCTTCATACATCTGCATAATTTCGGTGGTGGCCAACGGCAGCTCGGCGGATAAACCTTGGATTTCGCGACGCACGGCGGCGACGGCCTCTTGATTGATGCTGTTGTCGGCATTTTTGAGACCGCTCACCTGACGGATAACGCCGAGCATGGCATCCTCCTCGCTTATTGCATTGTGCACCTGCACGCCTACCACGCCCATCACAGCTGCACCGCCCGCGCCGGCGCCCATGGCCACGCTTTGCAAGCGGCCGGCAGTGGCTTGCGCCTTATCATAGGATTTTTGGGCTTTATTAAGCCGCTCGAGCGCAGCTTGCTGCTTGGCAGCGGCAGCGGCGGCGGCATCGTGGCGGCGGTTGAGCTGGGCTTGGGCTTCGGCGCTTTGGCGGGCGGTGATGCCGTGCTGCTTGAGCTTGCCGTTTAGCTCTTGCAGCTTTTGACCTTGCTTAGCTTGGCTTTGGCGCAATTTTTCGCCTTTGTTGGCAAGATTGGCGAGCTCGCCCGCTTGGCGGCGGGTGGGCGCGCCGCTTTTGGCGATTTCGGCGCTCAAAGCAGCCTGCGCTTTGCGATTTTCCACCAGCTCTCGGCTCTGCTTTTGCATTTCGGCTTGCAGGCCGTTGCGCTGGGTGAGCAGGCGCTGGGCCTTATCCAAATCGCGCAGCGCTTTTTGATTTTCGGTGAGCTGCTTTGCCAAGCCGCTGCCCGATTGGCGGATGCGGTCGAGCGCGGCGCTGGCCTTGTCTTGCGCATTGAGCATAATGCGCATCACCAAATTGCGATCAGCCATCAGATACCTCTTGTTTTAACGGCCAACTCGATGCGCAGGCGCTCGCGCTCAATGGCGCGGTGGGTCCACCTCAATAAATCGAGCAAGCCCAAATCAGCAAATGCCCGGCGGCCGCCGCCGAATTCGGCGGCGCATTGCGCCAGGCAATCGTCTATCTGCACATAATATTGCAGCTCTTCGGCCGCCGCGATGCTATACACCGATGGCATCGCGGCGATTATTCGGGCTGCATCACCGATGCCGATGCGGGCTCTACCGCAAAGCCGGCCGCCTGCAAATCCTCTAGCATTTGCGCTTTGGTTGCCGGCGGCGCGGAAAAAAAATCAATGGCCACATTGAGTGCGCGCAAGTCATCCATGGGCAACTGCATATATTCGCGGCGCACAAGCTGCGGCGAGCTGATGCGCTGAATCAGCTTTTGGATTTGGTCGGTATGCTTGAGGTTAATCAGCTCTTGGCTCAAGCCCTCAAAATCGGCACCCACGGGGGCGCGCAGGGTAAACGATTTCACCACGGCATCACCGCGCTTGACGCCGCTCAAAAGGTTGATTTTGATGGTGCGCTCATCGATTACTTGGATAGATTGCTCTTGCATGATTTTGCCTTTGCTTTAAAAAGAGGCGGCCAAAGCCGCCGAAAGAGAGAACGAGAGGAAAACGGAATGGGCAGGCTACAGCCCCAGCGCAGCGCGGCGGCGGGCGCGCAAATCGGTGTCGCCAATTACGAGCTTGCTGCCGAGGGCATCGATTTCATACACATTTTTGCCGTTGATGGTTTCTTTCCAATATACCAACGACATTTTAAATTTCACTTCGCTGTTGTCGCCCTGCTTATCGGTGCCGTGGTCGACCTCGAGCAAGCGGCCGCGCGCCTCGCCCACCAACTCGCCATATTCGCTATCGTCCTCGGCTTCAACGCTGCCTTGATAGCGCAGCACTTTGCCGGCAATGCTGCCGCCCATTTCGCGCAGGATTTCGGCAGCGTAGCCGCCCACGGTAAATTCGAGCTCGAGCGGCTCAATGCCTTGTTCGATTTTTAAATCTACATCAAGGCCGCCCGGGCGGTAATCTTCGGTTTTAAACACCACTTTCGGGCGGGTGACATCGGCCACCAAGCCATAGAGATTCAAGCCCTCGAAAAAGAGGTTAAAGCCTTTGAGTTTTAAGGGTAATTTCATTTTTTTGGCCTTTAAACGGTGACGGTTTGGTAATCGCTGGCGAATTTAACCGTTTTGTCGACAAGATTAACGATAAAGCTGTCGGTGACGTGCTGCGCCAGCTCCAAGTTTTCCAGCGGCGGCACGGGGGTAAACTCATAGTCAAATCGGAAAATGCCGTTACCCACGCGCTCTTTGTTGTTGTGCGCTGCCTCTACATACACACGGCCGCCAAGCAGATAGCCACGGCGCACATATTCGGCCAGCTTGGCATTGATGCCAAAGCCGATGTCGCGCAGCAAGCTCGGGTGCATGGGCTTATCGATGGCCCAGCGGTAAGAGGTGGCGATGGTTTCCTTAACAATTTGAGCGGAGCGGGTGGCCACCTCAAATGCATACATCGGGTCTTGTGCGCAGGTGCGGTTGCCCCACGGAAAAAAGCCGCCATCGCGAATCAGGGTGGTGATGTCGCTGTTGTTGAGGGTGTTGGCGTCGCAGTTTTTATCAAGCAAATCAAAAGTGCGCGGCTTATCGAGGCCGATTACGCCGTTGATTTCGCAATTTGACAAGGATTTATGCCAGCCGATTTGCTGGTCGGTTTTGGCGCGCACGCCCAAAATTCGCTCGATGGTGGATTTGACGGGCTTGCCGGTGGTGGTGTCGAACGCCAAAAAGTCGTTGTCAATCAGCATGATTTCGCGCTGGCTGAAATTTTCGCGGTAGCTTGCCACTTCGGCGATGTCGTCGGCACCGCCGGCGGAGGCATAGCAAAAAGCGTTGAGCGCTTGCGCCACGCTCACGAGCTCGGCGGCCACTTCTTGGCTGTCGTAATCGGGCACGCCCAAAATTTTGGGCTTGATGCCGGTGACGGCACCGGCGCGGCGCAAGGCTTTGAGGCCGGTGAATTTGCCGCCCTCGGCGCTGCCGATAATGGCCGCCTTGAGCTGGGCGGCGTTGGTGTTGTCTTTAACGCGCACCACAATGGCGCGGCAATCAGCCTGATCGCTGATGCCATCGAGCACTTTGGCTAAATTGCCTTTTGTGCCGGCTTTTGCCATAGCATCGTAGGTTGAGCCGATGTAAACAGGGGTGTCGAGCGGAAACGCGGCCGCGTCGGCATCGTCGGCCACAGCCACCAAGCCGATGACGTTGGTGGCAATATCGGAAATCGGGCGCACGCCCTCGGTAAACTCTTTTGAGGTGACACCGTGGTGTCGGTCGGCTTTGGCCATGAGATGCCCTCGCGTGTGGATTATCGGATTTAATCGGTTGGCTTGATTGAGTCTTGATGATGATGCGCGCGGCTTTTCATGGCTATGGCGGCGGGATTTGGGGGGATTTTTTACAAGGCGG
>JACCEA011257575.1_pt1 | contig 19868 bp, 14 predicted proteins | sample 7449851 | NCBI WGS metagenome assembly JACCEA01 (sample SAMN15323453, study PRJNA562643) | freshwater metagenome | isolation source: river surface water | place: USA:Blue River Watershed | collected 2017-08-18
CCGTTAAATCGCCAAAAATAAAGTTGTAATGTCACACCTTTCTTACGAGCAAAGATACACAATTGAAGTATTATTGCAGGACAAAAAATCTAAAAGTGAAATAGCAAAATTGCTATCAGTTGATAAGTCTGTTATTTATCGAGAACTTAAACGTAATAGTGATGAACGCAATGGAGTTTATAAAGCAAAATTAGCGCAATCAAAGTATGAAAAGCGTTTATTTTTGAAGCCCAAATCTAAGAAAACAACACCTGAGTTAAAGCAACAAATTGTGACGTTATTGGAACAAGATTACAGTCCAGAACAGGTAACTGGTTTTATGAAAAAGAACTTGCAAGAAACACTTTCACATGAGTCTATTTATCAAATGATTTGGAAAGACAAAAAAGCTAAAGGAACACTTCATGAACATCTTCGGCGAAAAGGTAGGCGTTATCGAAAGCGTGGTTCTAGCAAAGATTCAAGGGGTAAAATTGTGGGTAGAGTTGGGATAGAAAAACGACCAAAAGATGCAGAAGAAAGGAAAGTTTTTGGTCATTTTGAGCTTGACACGATTATAGGTAAAGACCATAAAGGAGCAATAATAACGTTAAATGAAAGAGCAAGCGGTATGCTCTGGATGAGAAAAGTAGAATCAAAAGATGCTGAAATAGTAATTAAAAAATTAGCTGAAATGTTAGAAGAAATCAGACCATATTTAAGATCAATAACAGGAGATAACGGAAAAGAATTTGCTGCTCATCAATTTATAACAGATGAATACTGTGACTTCTTTTTTGCTAATCCATATAGTCCTTGGGAACGTGGTTCTAATGAAAATTTGAACGGATTAATAAGACAATATTTACCTAAAAAAAGCGATTTTAATAACTATACCGAAGAGCAAATTAAAGAAATTGAAACTAAAATTAATAAAAGACCAAGAAAAAGGTTTGGATACGAAACTCCTATATTTGTAATGGAAAATTTATTGTTTAACCCAAAAGTTGCATTTGTAGCTTGAATTCAGCTTTTTTAAAAAAAGTAAAAATGAGTTAAAGAAATATAGTATTGAGCATAGAATTATACACCAAGTTAAAAATAGAATTTTAAAGTCTTCATTCCGATTACTTGTAATCAGTATAACTCTATATTAGTCAGAAACCTCATTCTACTATTTAACTTTCAGTTTAAAAGACAAAAATTAAAAGTCCAATTCTGAAAAAGCTTCTTATTTATTCACTTTCTAGTGAATAAATCGATTGGGAGCTAGATACTTTAATTATTTACTATTTCTTATTGCGAATACGTAACTGTTTTTTTTAGTAAAAATACTACTTCGAAAGAATAGCAGTAGTTGAATAGCCTTCTACAAAAGATATTGTTTCCACTTTACCGCCATTTGCTTTTACGACATCAGAACCTATGATATATTTTGGATGCTTGTTGTCAGTTTCTTCAGCGTCGTAATCTGCCCCTTTAATCAAGATATCTGGAAGAAGTTCAGTTATCAATTCAAATGGAGTCTGCTCGTTAAAAACAACTACCAAATCAACACAACCCAAAGCAGCAACTACCATCATTCTTGCTTGCTCATTGTTAATAGGACGATTAGGTGCTTTATTTAAAAGACGTACTGAATCATCACTATTGACTGCTACAATTAGTCGTTTACCCAAAGATGCAGCTTTAGCTAAATAAGTTATGTGACCTAAATGTAAAATATCGAAACAGCCATTGGTAAAGCAAACTACATCGTTTTTCATGTGCCACATAGACATTCTTCTTTTTGCTTCCTCGACGGAAACAATTTTTTCGGTGATATAATCTAGTCTATCCATGTTTCTTAATTTTTCTTGGTAAAATGTATAAGGAAATTAAACCCAAAACTATCATTAAAAGTGTTTGAGACATCCAAATTAACATTCCCAAAGCATTCGCAATTGCCTCAGGGTGATCAATCCCTTCTTTTTTTAAATAAAATCCACTAACGATTCCAACTAATAAAGGATAAGTGCCAATTCCTCCATTGGTAAATGAAATCCCTCCTGCACCAAGTACAAATGCAAGCAACATTCCATGCAACGGCACATTTGCTGTTTCATGTAAAGCATAATAAGGAATGATGAACATGACAATATAACTTCCCCAAATTAAGAAAGTAAAAAGTAAATATTTGCCAGGTTCTTGAATTTTAAAAATCGAAAACACACCCTCCTTTAAGGATAAAACAAAATCGATAATTTTTTGTCTAACAGACTTGACAAAAGACACAATAACTAATGCAAGAAGAAGACAGCTAACTAAAATCCACTTTAACGTTGAATACAAAGAGTTTGAGTTATCATTTCCACCAATTTTTTCAGTGATTTCATTTTTGATTTCCCAGAAATCAGATCCAACTAGGAAAAAAGTAATGAGAGAAATTACGCCTAAAAGCAACAAATCCACAATTCGTTCCATGATAATTGTCCCAAAGGATTTTATAAATGGAACACCGTCAGACTGTTGTAACATTACAGCTCGTGAAGCTTCGCCAGATCTAGGGATAGTCATGTTAACAACATAACCTATCATCATTGCGTGATAGCGATTCCATGCGTCGGTTTTAAACCCCAAGGGTTCTAATGTATATTGCCATCTTTTCGCTCTTGCGTAATCTGCAAAACCAGCTAAAATGAGCGAAAGAAAAACCAGAAAATAGTTTGCTTCTTTGATTGATTTATAAAAAAAATGCAATGCTTCCTCCGACATTGAGTGGAAGATATACCATGTTAAGTAAACACCTAGAAGAAGAGGTAAAACAGTCTTTAATAAATTAATCAACTGTTTTTTAGTCATTAAACTAAAAGATTGGTTTCTTCATTAGGGAACACCAGTGAAGGTTTATATGTTTTTGCTTCTTCAAAATCCATATAACCATAACCGATAATGATAATTACATCGTTAAGTGCCACACGACGAGCCGCGGGTCCATTTAGACAAATCATACCAGAGTTGCGATCACCTTTGATAACGTAGGTTTCAAAACGTTCTCCATTGTTGATGTTAACGATTTGTACTTTTTCGCCTTCGATTAGGTTAGAAGCATCCATTAGAGCTTCATCGATAGTAATGCTACCGATGTAATTCAAGTCAGCTTGAGTGACTCTAACACGGTGAATTTTGGACTTTAGAACTTGAATTAACATAAATATAAAATGCGCGGCAAAAGTAATTCAAATAAACGGATTACAACAATAAATTATCAATCAAACGTACCTTTCCGCAATATGCAGCGATGCAACAAACACTTGGTGATTTCCAATCTTCAACCTTTTCTAAACTTTCAACGTCAACAATATCAATGTATTCAAGAATTAAAGTTCCTGATTCGAAATAGTCAATTGCTGTTTTAATTAATTCATTTGGAGTGTATTTGCTTTGATTAGCTTTTACAAATTGCAGCGTTTTCCATAAAATTAAAGCATCATTTTTCTCTTGTTCGCTTAAGCGCATATTTCTACTGCTCATTGCTAATCCTGAATCTTCACGCAAAGTTTCACACGCAATTATTTCTATTGGAAAACCATAATGAGCATTCATTTTCCGAATTACTGCCAATTGTTGAAAATCCTTTTGTCCGAAATAAGCTTTTGTTGGCTCAACTATTTCAAATAAATTGTGAACGACATGTACCACCCCATCAAAATGTCCAGGACGATGTTTTCCTTCCAAAACTTTAACTAAATTTCCAAGATCAAATGGCTTAAAACTAGTCTTTTCAGGATAAATATCTGAAACATTGGGAACAAAAACTAGTCCATTTTCAACCGTTTTGAGCAAATCTAAATCGGCTTCTAAAGTTCTTGGATATAGTGCTAAATCTTCTTTGTTGTTAAATTGAGTAGGGTTCACAAAAATACTAATTACTACTAAGTCATTTTCGCTCGAAGCTTTGTCTACTAAAGCTTTATGGCCCTTATGGAGTGCACCCATGGTAGGGACAAAACCAATGCTTTTACCTACTGATTTCAATGCAATTAATATCGTTTTAAGCTCCTCTTTTTTGTGAATCAATTGAATACTTGACATTCTATTTGGGTAATAATAAGGGACAAAGCTATTGCTTTTTGTTTAAGTTGAATAAAAATTGTACCTTTGCACCCTTACAAACAAAATTAATGGAGAAGAAAAAAGTCCTTTTTATATCTCAAGAAATTTTTCCTTTTTTACCAAAATCAGAAATTTCATCTACTTCTAGAAGGTTGCCACAGGTAGTTCAAGAAGCGGGAAAAGAAATACGTGTTTTTACTCCACGTTTCGGAGCAATCAACGAGCGTAGACATCAATTACACGAAGTAATTCGATTATCAGGTTTAAATATTAGCATCGATGATCAGGATCATCCTTTAATTATTAAGGTTGCTTCTGTTTCTGCAGCTAGAATGCAAGTTTATTTTATCGATAACGATGATTATTTCAAAAGAAAAACAACTGTTCAAGACGACAAAGGTCAGTTTTTTGCCGATAATGACGAAAGAGCAATGTTTTTCTGTCACGGAGTTTTAGAGACTGTTAAGAAATTAGGTTGGCAGCCAGATGTAATTCATTGCCACGGTTGGTTGACAGGTATTATGGCTTTATATATTAAACACGTTTTCAATAAAGATCCTCACTTTAAAGACACAAAAGTTGTTTACAGTTTTTACAACGATAGTTTTGATGTTCCATGGAATGAGCGTTTTTTCGAAAAATTAAAGCATGATAATATGCCTGCTGAAATAGTTGAACAACTTAAAGACACTAGTTTTTTGAATATTACGAGGGTAATTGCTGAAAACTGTGATGGGCTAAATATCGCTGTGGAAAATTTAAAACCAGAGTTGCGCACAATATTTGACCAAGTTGAGTGTTTAAAGCAAGAATATGTATCTGAAGAGCATCAAGGTAAGGAATTATCAGCCTTTTTTGATAAAGTAATTGAAGCAAGTATTTTAGCTTAGTCTATCCAATAATGAAAATTCTGTATCCCATTTTTGTAACGGTTTTTTTAAGTGCGTTGTTATTTTCATGTACAAAAAATAAAACTTTAGGTAAAGACGTTATCGATCCAATATCCTTTTTAAACGGAACGACTGTTGATACGTTTGACCTAATAACTTATACAATTGAGGAGGATAGCAGCATAACTGATAATGCATCAAATGTGGTACTTGGAAGTTATATCGACCCCAAGTTTGGCGAATTTGAAGCTTCATTTTATTCTCAAGTTCGCTTGGGTGGTTTAGACCCTGATTTCGGTGATCCAAGTACTATAAAAATTGATTCTTTTGTCTTAGCATTAAAATATGTTGGTTACTACGGTGATTTATCCCCGCAGACTTTTGAAGTTTATGAGTTAGATGATACCCTGAATCTAACATCAACTTATTACTCATTCACAACAAAAAATGCAAAAAGTACCAATTGGGTTCCATCTGGTAAAGGAACAATTACCCCTAAGCCTTTGACTAAAACAGTAATTGGTGATGATACTGTAGATGCACAATTAAGAATTCCTTTAGACACCAATATTGCACGAAATTTAATAGAAGAAGCTACAAGTGGAAGTTCAACTTTTGTTACTAATGAAGATTTTTTAAATTATTTTAAAGGTATAAAAGTTAAGACCAACAATCAATCTCAATCAACAGGACAAGGTGCAATTTTCTATTTCAATATCACAGATGCAGCCTCTAAAATGACAATATATTTTACGCAAGGGAATGCACAAAAAACTTTTGATTTTGTAATTAATTCAGATTGTGCAGATTTTACAAACGTTCAAATTTCTAATTCAGGCAAACCAATAGATTTGGTTCTACAAGATAGTACCAAAGGTTTAAAAGAATTCTATGCACAAGCGTTTAAACACCGAGCAATTGTTAAAATTAAAAATATTGAAAATTTACCAAAAAATTTGGTAATTCACAGAGCTGATTTAACATTACCTGTTCAATTTCAAACTGGGTACAGATATAAGCCAGGATCAAGCGTTTCAATTGCCACCAAGTTAAAGTCAACTGACGTAAATTACACAAGCTTAGGTATTCTAGGTGATTTTAATGAGTCGAAAAAATACTTTTCTGTAAATCTTAGAACTTATGTTCAAGCACTCGTAAATAAAGAAATTGAAAATAATGGTGTGGTTGTATCTCCACGCTTTTTTATAAATTCGTCGGAACGAATTGTTTTTAACGGAAAAAATACAACCAATAAAACCAAACCTAAATTAATATTAACATATACAACCTACTAAATTATGTGTGGAATAGTAGCTTACATCGGTAAAAAACAAGCCTTTCCTATTGTATTGAAAGGACTTAAGAGATTGGAATACAGAGGTTATGATAGTGCTGGAATAGCAGTATTAAACGGCGGAGCATTGAATATGTTTAAGCGCTCTGGAAAAGTTGCAAATTTGGAAGCTTATGCAATGGAGCACAACACAGAAGGTCATGCGGCAATTGGTCATACACGTTGGGCAACTCATGGCTTACCAAATGATATTAATGCGCATCCTCATTTCTCAAATGACGAATCAATTGCAGTAATTCACAATGGAATTATTGAGAATTATGATACCTTGAAAAAAGAATTAATTGCTCATGGATATACTTTTCAAAGTGAAACAGATACGGAAGTTTTGGTTCATTTAATTGATGATATTCGTAGAAATGATAATCTTACCATAGCAGAAGCAGTTAGAAGAGCCTTACATCATGTTGAAGGAGCATACGCAATTGTGGTGATTTCAAAAGATAATCCCAATCAATTAGTAGCAGCTAGAAAAAGTAGTCCTTTGGTGGTTGGAATCGGAAACGAAGGAGATTTCTTCTTAGCTTCTGACGCAACTCCAATTATCGAATACACAAAACGTGTAGTTTACTTGAATGACGAAGAAATCGCTGTTGTTGATTTGAATGAAGGTTTACGTATTTTCAATATTGGAAATCAAGAAAAAACACCTTTCATTCAAAAATTAGAAATGGAATTAGAAGCTTTGGAAAAAGGTGGATATGAGCATTTTATGTTGAAAGAAATTCACGAGCAACCTCGTTCAATACAAGATTGTTTGCGTGGAAGAGTTAATTCAAACGAGGGTTGGGTAGCATTGCGCGGTCTGTTGGATTATGAAACCAAAATGATTCAAGCAAAACGTTTAATCATTGTGGCTTGCGGTACTTCATGGCATGCTGCTTTAGTTGGAGAATATTTAATCGAAGACCTGGCTCGAATCAATGTTGAAGTTGAATACGCTAGTGAGTTTAGATATAGAAATCCAATTATTGATGAAAATGATGTGGTGATTGCTATTTCACAATCGGGCGAAACTGCTGATACCTTAGCAGCTTTAGAATTAGCAAAATCAAAAGGAGCAACAATTTTAGGTGTTTGTAACGTTGTGGGTTCATCTATCTCTCGTGTTACTGACGCAGGTTGTTACACACACGCTGGCCCAGAAATTGGAGTAGCTTCAACAAAAGCATTTACAGCACAAGTTACTGTTCTTACGTTGATGGCACTTTCGTTAGCACACAAAAAAGGGACTATCAGCGAGTCGGCATTCCACGCATTACTTACTGAAGTTGAGGATGTTCCTGCAAAAGTGAAAGAAGTATTAAAAACAAATTCAATCATTGAAAAAATCGCGGCTGAATATGCAGAGGCACCAAATGCATTGTATTTAGGTCGTGGAAGTTCATTTCCTGTTGCATTAGAAGGAGCATTGAAATTGAAAGAGATTTCATACATCCACGCTGAAGGTTATCCAGCAGCTGAAATGAAACACGGACCTATCGCTTTGATTGATGAAAATATGCCAGTTTTTGTTATCGCTACAAAAGGTAATTCATACGAAAAAGTGGTTTCAAATATTCAAGAAGTTAAAGCTAGAAAAGGTAAAATCATTGCAATCGTAACAGAAGGCGATGTGAACGTAAAAGAAATGGCTGATCACGTAATTGAAATTCCAGAAACCCACGAGTATTTGGTTCCTTTATTGGCAACAATTCCGTTACAATTACTTTCTTATCACATTGCTTTGATGAGAGGTTGTAATGTTGACCAACCAAGAAACTTGGCTAAATCAGTAACTGTAGAGTAAAAAAATCAAAAAATAAAAAGAAATCTCCGAAGCAATTTGGAGATTTTTTTTTGCTTGAATTTCTGATTGATTTTCAGCCTCTTTTCATACAATTTATTATAAACTTTTTGTGAAGTTTTGATATTCTGAATTTCCAATACCTTTTTTTTCTAATTTTGAATCATTATAAATAATAATCTTAAAAAATATAAATTATGTCATTTGAATTACCAAAATTAGCGTATGCATACGATGCATTAGAGCCACATATTGATGCGAGAACAATGGAAATCCACCATTCTAAACATCATCAAGCTTACACAACTAACTTAAACAATGCGATTGCAGGAACAGAGTTAGAAGGAAAAACAATCGAAGAGATTTTACTTGCGTGTAAAGACAAACCAGCAGTTCGCAATAATGGTGGAGGATTTTGGAATCACAATTTATTCTGGGAAGTTATGGCTCCAAACGCTGGTGGCGAACCAACTGGTGATTTAGGTGCTGCGATTACATCAACATTTGGTTCATTTGAAGCTTTTAAAGATGAGTTTGCTAAAGCTGCAACAACGCGTTTTGGTTCAGGATGGGCTTGGTTGTGTGTAACCGATGGTAAATTAGAAGTTTGTTCAACAGCAAATCAAGATAATCCATTGATGGGTGAAGGATGCACAGGAACTCCAATATTAGGCTTAGACGTTTGGGAACACGCTTATTACTTAAACTATCAAAACCGTCGTCCAGATTATATCAATGCATTTTTTAATGTAATTAACTGGGAAGTAGTTGCCGCTAAATACGCTGCTGCACTTTAATATTTTTAAAACAATTTTGAATGGGTTGTTTCTAGGAAGCAACCCTTTTTTTATGTTTTATCAAAAAGGTACGATCAAAGCATAAAAATTATTTCCAAATAGAAAATAATTTTAACACTGGATTTTAGTCTAGAAGTTTTTTAAATTTCGGAGAATGAATAAGAAATTAGTCAACTATATTTAATTTTGAATTCTCAAGAAATTGCATATTCATTACAATCACCATTGCGCACATCGCCCAAATTGGAATAGCAGCCTTGTCAGTATCAAGGAAATTATTTAAAAATGCATGTACAAAATAAGTAGTTTGAGAAGCGATAATTCCCATAACTAAAACACGGCTTTTTTTCTCATTAACAGGAAGTTTGTTGTAAAGTGTAATCATCGAAAAGAAAATGGCTACAACAATCATAATAAAACTAACCATTCCCATTATTCCCATTTCTGCAAGCGCACCTAGATACTCACTATGTGCATTGCCCATATCACCAAAATTGGTTGAAATAATTGTAAGGTTCTCTGGTTCTTGAAAAGGTGCGTATTCAAAAGCGTAAGTCCCTGGACCATAACCAAAAATTGGGCGTTGTTCAAACATGGCTATGGCACAACTCCAACGATTTATACGTTCTAAGTTTGACGCATCTGTAGTAACATTTGTAGCACTTTGTAAACGCTCGTCAAAGGACTCAGTAGTATGTTCATACTTATTTCGACCTAATTCCATTTGAATTTGATCCCATTTGTAGATACCTAAAATCAAAGTAATTATTCCGATTCCAGCTAAAAGTTTAAAGTTGATTCGATAATAAACGACCAAGCAAACCATTGCAGCACAAATAATACTCAACCATGCGGCTCTCGTGTAGGAATAATACAAACCAACAAGAACTATAGCTATTAAAACAATTAAAATTGCTTGCGTCAAGGGACTGTGTTTCTCAGCAAAATAGATTGCAATTACTAATGGAAGAACAAGCGCTACAATTGCTCCATATATAGTATGGTCTTTAAAGAGCGGCCACATTACCCAATGCCCTTCTTTTTCTCCAAAGCCGTAAAGACTGTGATGTGCAAGGGAATATATTATAGCAATACAAGTAGCGATAATAAATAGCCACAAAAATTGCATTCTATTTTTTTCTTTTTGGAAGAAATGAGTGCCAAAAATTAAAATAGGAATAATAAACCATAAGCGTGCAAGCAAAAACTTAAATGAAACCAGTGGATGACTACTTGTAATAGCAGTTACTATAACAATTAAAAGATAAAATAGTACCGCGTGAATAATTGGGTTTTTCCAAATTTTCTTGTTTAAAAAAGGACTTTGAATTTCCATTGCTACCAGCAATAACATCATTCCAAAGAGCAGAGGTTCTGTTGGAAGAAAAAGACCAAAACTTTGTGTGAATTCCTCTATGTTTACTGACAGAGGGGTTAGAAAAGCTAATGAAATAAATACTTTTTCTGTTTGATATATTGCAAAATAAACCAATAACAATCCGATAGGAAATAATGTCAATTCAGCAGTATCTTGCCAAATTAAAACACCAAATAATGCTGCTAGAACAGTCGCTAAAACGTAAGGAATGGTTGCATTTGCAATCGAACGCACTATGCTTTCAATTTAAGTTCTTGAATTCTTTGTCTGATTAAAAGGAAGAATACTGAAAATATGAATCCTCCGATAGTCGCAACGAGCACGATTATCATTCTTTTCGGTTTTTCTTTTCGATCAGCAACAACTGCTTTTTCAACAACAAATTTATGGTTGAATGCGGCGTTAGCATCTGACTCTGCTTGTTCGTATGAAACTCTGAATTCTTCAATTTTAATAATCAACTCATTTCGTGTGTGTTCTAGAGCGTCATAAAGAGATCCTAATTTTGTGTTAATAGCAATTCGTTCTTTAATTTCAGCTTTTTCAGTTGGATTATTAGCATCTACCAAGGCTTGAAATAGATTGGAACGAATATCATTTGAAACCACACCAAGATTTCCTAAGCTATCTAATTGAAAAAGTATAGAATCTTTTTGATTCACTAATTGCGCCATTTTACGTTTATTTACTTCAAACGCAGGTAAAGTACGTTCTTTAATCATTTCGTTTTTAACAGTGTCAATTAAATCAACGATTTCATTTGCCATTTTTGCTGCCAATTCAGGGTCTTTGTCTAAAACATCAATTTGGATAGAGCCAAAACGAGTTCGTGTAAACGAAAAATATCCATTGTAAGCTTTGTTTAACTTATAGTTTTTATTGACATCATCTTTAGAAATTTCGTAATGTTCCAGTAGTTTGTATTTATTGACAATTTTGTCACGTATACGAGATGATTGAAGAATTTGAACTAATTGTTCTGCTTGCTCTTCCTCACCGAAATCCATTGCGGCAGCTTTGACATTACGTTGTTCAGAGAATGATACGTTACTAGATGCAGCTGGGAATACAATTGCTGTTGATAAATAGAGCGGAGTAATTAATAAAGAAACAATAACAGCAACAACAAAAGAAATCGATGTAATTATTATTATTGGTTTGCGTTCTTGCCAAATAAATTGAACTAAATTGTTGCGTTCTTTTTCTAAGTTTAAATCCTGTTTTTCCATATTAATTTTTGCCCTGCGAAGTTAATATTTTTATAAGCGATAATAAGTAAAACTTAAAAATCAGGAATTTATTTGATTGAATCGTTTTTTATTAAAAGCGATTTTAAATTATTGATTTGAATAAAAGAAAGGAAAAACAATAAAAGTGTTCCAGAAGAAATTTGAATTAACAAAACATAATCATTCTTTTTGAATAGAATGCGAATAAGTAGGAGTGAGCCAATTAGAATAATATAACGAAAAACCAACATCCAATTGATTTTAATTTCAAATAAATGCAGGCAATAGCCGAATTGAATCAAGGAAATAAAAGATTGTGTAATAAAAGCCGTAAAAGCTGCTCCAGGTGCACCATAGATTGGAATTAAGTAATAATTGACAATTATGTTTAATACAATTCCGAAAAATGAACTTATGTTCAGAAATCGTAAGTTACCATTTGCGGTTAATAATGTACCGAAGATGAAGTTTAAACATATAGATAGAAAACTTAACATTAACCATTGAAAAGCGGGAACTGCTTCGGAAGCATGGTCATACACTAAGTTTAAAAGATAATATCCATTTGTAATTGCTATGAAAACGATTAAAATGGATCCACCCATTAATAAATTACCTGCATTACTTATTAATTCAACGATTGATTCTCTTGATTCTTTCAATTGTTTAGAAAACATTGGAAACAATAAATTTGCGAAAATCATCCCGAACATAAAAAGTGCATCTAATAATCGAAACCCTTGTGCATAGATTCCTGATTCATATGCCCCGTTTGGATGGATACGTTCGAGCATAACTCCATCAATTCGTGTGTAAAGCAACATTAATACAACTAAAAGGGCATAAGGAATACTTTTCTTTACAATAGAAAAACTGAATGGTAGATTCCATCTGAAGTAAGGTCTTTCAATATGTTTTAAAAGTAAAACTAAAGCAACAAACAAAGTTATACCATAACAAAGCATCTGAACCCAAATAAATAATTCGATAGAGATTTTGAAACCTAATTGTGGAATAAAAAGCACAGCACCGCCAAAAATTATAAGTAAAGTTCTATCTAATACAGACATCAACGCATCATATTTGAAAAAGTGAAACCCTGAAAAATGACTTCTACAATAGGCCGTTGTCATAATTAGAAACTGATTGATTCCAAGTAATCCGAGAAGATAAAGTTGTTCGTTGTTATAGCCAACAAATAAAGCAAAAATGATTGCAAAAAGAATGTAAAATCCAAAGAGTACAAACCTAAAGCTAATAATTTTCCCAAAATAAGATTTTGCTTCCTCTGGATTTTGGGCAATACTTTTAACTGTGTAATTATTGATCCCTAAATCCAGTAACATATTGAGAATCACTGAGAAATTCAGTAATGAAAAATACAAGCCATATTCCGCAGCACCAACTCTATTTTGAACTGTTGCGTCAATTCCAAAAAGCGCTAATGGTTTAATCAATAAATTGAGAAAAATCATTAACACTAAGTTGGAAAAGAAAACGCGTTGCATTAAATCACTTAAGCTTTTACAATAAGTTTGAATCCAACACCATGAATATTCATGATTTCTATACTTTCATCTTCTTTCAATAACTTACGTAATTTAGCAATGTAAACGTCCATACTTCTACCGTTGAAATAATTATCATCTCCCCAAACAGCACGTAAAGTTGCTTGACGGTCAAGGATTTCGTTTTTGTTTTTTACTAAAAGTTGAAGTAATTGATTTTCTTTAGTTGTTAATTTTTTCGTTCCATCCACTAAATGTAATGTGCTTAATTCTGGTTCATATTTAATTTTACCAACGAACATAGATTCATTCACATCTTTCGTTTCAGGAGCAGAACGACGTAAAATTGCTTGAATTCGAGCCAACAATTCTTCCATTGAAAATGGTTTGGTCATGTAATCATCCGCACCGATATCGAATCCTTGTAATTTATCTTCTTTTAAAGCCTTAGCTGTCAAGAAAAGAATTGGAATTTGTTTGTCTAATTCTCTAATTTCTTTTGCTAAAGTAAAACCGTCCATTTCTGGCATCATCACATCAAAAATCAAAAAATCAAATTGTGTTTTGTTGCCATTGTACTTCTCATAAGCTGCTTTTCCTGTACGAGCAAGCGTTACTGAAAAACCTTTATTTTGAAGATATGCATACAATAATTGTCCTAAGTTTTCGTCGTCTTCCGCGAGTAAAATATTTAATTTCTTTTCCATTTTCTTTTTGTATTAAAGGTTACGGTGAAAGTAGTTCCCTCACCAAATTGACTTTTCACATTTATATCCCATCCGTATTCTTCACAAATAGATTTCACGTAACTTAACCCAAGACCAAAACCTTTCACGTTATGTACATTTCCTGTTGGAACGCGATAAAGTTTTTCAAAAATCTTTGGTAAATGTTCTTTTTTTATACCAATTCCTTTATCAATAACGCTTAATTGTAATCCTTTAGTATTTCGTTCCAAAAATAGTTTTATTTCAGGAATTTCTTTACTGTATTTAATTGCATTTTCAATGAGATTTGCCAATAAATTGGTTAAGTGCATTTTATCAGCCACTAAATGAAAGTCACTTCCAACAAAGTCGGTTGTAATTGTGCCATTTGTACCTTGGAGTCTGAATTTTGCATTTTCTACAAGGTTCAAAATCAATTCTTTAACATCTAAGTCTACGTAATTGTGTTGAATTTCTCCTTTGTCAATTACTGCACTGTGTAGAATACTTTCTACTAATAATTCCAATCTTTTATTTTCTTGATGAATCATTTTAACGAAAGGAGAGATACTTTGTTTACTATTTTCATTCACCATATCCGAATCTCCTAATGCTTCACAAGCTAGCGAAATTGTTGAAATGGGAGTTTTAAATTCATGTGTCATGTTTGATATGAAATCTGACTTTAATTCAGAAAGTTTACGTTGTTCCAAAATTGTTCTAAACATGAAAACTAAGGCAATTATAATAATAACGACAAGAAGAATAGTCACAAAAAACGAAGCTTTCATTTCCCTAAAGATGAAGGCATTTCGATTTGGAAAATAAAGATGTAAGAATAAATCTTCATCCAAGACATTACTTGGAAACAAGTTAATTCTGCCACATTTTGTAGAATCTAAATTATTTTTCAAAGTTGAAGGGGCAACATCAAAATTGATAATTCTTCCATATTCATTAGTAATCATGAACGAATATTTCTGCGGTAAATCCTCTTTTTTTAACTCCATTCTTATTATGGAATCAAGGAAAATTGCATCAATTCTACGCTGTGGTGTTTCATACATGTTATCTCTAAAAGCTTGAATCATCATTTCATTGACAAATTTTGCTTTCTTAAAAATATGTTGAAGTACTTTTTGATTTAATTGGATCGCAATTGCTGATGAATCCTTGTGGGCAATATGACCAGATTTTCCTTGAAATAAATCACGCATTTCACGAACATCTCTTGCTAAAACTTTTTGTTCAGAACGAACACCTGAAATCGAATCAAATGCATCTCCTTTTATCACAAGATAGTTTTCCATTTTTCCATTCACCATAATTACGGTATCTTGAATAGAAATGGATTCTTGTATAGGCATTAAGTTTTTAAATTCCTGTTTTAATGCATCTTTGTATTGGCCACTGAAATCTTTATTGATGATATTCATGTAGCGCTTATAATCCTCTGCTTTTTCATGTCTGAAGGCAATTTTATCCAAACAGTCATTCAGATTTTGACGAAATTGGATGTTTTTCCGCTCGTATAATTGTATCATCTGGAAAGTCTGAATGATGAAAAGACTTAAAACAGATATTGTCAACAAAACAGTAGCAATACTTAATCGTATTTTTTTCATAGGATAAGCACGAAACTAAAGATTATTCAAGGATGAAGGCAATGTGCTTAACCTTTTTTAACAAGGAAATACTTATCGAATTAAATTTACATGGCCGGTTATTGTTGTTCTTTTATCAATTACAGGATTTTTAAAACTTATTTTATAAATATAAGTACCATCTTCAACATCTAATCCTTCGTCTCCATAACTTCCATCCCAACCAATATTTACATCGTAGGTTTCAAATACAATTTCGCCCCATCGATTAAATATTAACATTTGAAAATTATAAGGGTCATATCCAGAAGAAAAAATTGGTTTGAACACTTGATTATATCCATCTCCATCAGGAGTAAATGTATTTGGCACGTAAAATATTTCAGTTGGTCTAGATGGAATACCAACCAAATAGGTCGAGGAGCATCCGTTTAATGAAGTTGCAGTTAGTGTAACAGTATAACCATTTGAAGTATTTTCAAAATAATGATCTGGGTTTATTTCCGTACTCGTTTGATTATCACCAAAATCCCAACTATAACTATTAACACCAAGTGTATTATTTGTGAAGTTTATAGTTTGGTTATATTCTGTAAAAACTTGAGGTGAGACTTGAAAAACTGCGATTGGTGGAGATTCAACGCATATTAAATCTTGTAATGTTGTCGTAGAAACACAACCATTTATACCACTACTTAAAGAAATATCGTAACAGCCAGGTGTGGTAAATGTATAACTGACAATGTTACAATTACTAGAAAATTGATTCGAATTAACTGACCAAACACAGTTTGTTAAACCTTGGGTATTACTTGTGTTTGTAAATGAAACAGTAAGTGGTACACAACCACCAGTTGAGGAACTTGAAAACGAAAGGGTTGGTATTTGTGTAACTGTTACATTTCCGACATTCGAACCTACACAACCATTAACGGTATATTCAACAGTGTAACTTGTGTTTTGGGTGGGTGTTACTATTATGGAGGAATTTTGTTGGCCACTTGATAGCCAGTTCCATGTTCCTCCACTAATAGTGGATGTTGCATTAAGAGTAGCTTGTTCACCAGAACAGATTGTAGTATTGGTAACGCTAACTACAGGAATAGGATTTACCGTTACTGTTAAAGAAGCTGGTAAACTTGAACAATTGTTTAATGTATAAACGACTGAATATGTGCTTGTTTGTGTTGGATTCACTGTAATTGTAGAATTTGTTTGTCCTCCAGGACTCCATAAGTAGGTACCACCTGTTAAGTTAGGAGTTGTACTTAAAGTTACATTTTCTCCGCTGCAAATTGTAGAGTTTGAGGCTGTTATGACAGGAATTGGATTAACGGTAACAGTTGCAGAAGAAGTTGAAGAACATCCGTTTAAAGTATAAAGTAGATTGTAAGTTGTAGTTGATAATGGATTCAACACCAAATTACTTGTCGTTGCACCATTCCCCCACAAATAGGTTCCACCTTGTTGTGAAACTGTGGATGTTATTGTTGCAGTTTGCCCAGAACAAATGGTTTGATTTGATAGGGTAACTGTTGGTAATGGATTAACTGTTATCGTTGAACTTGCATTAGCAGAACAACCATTAACTGTATAAGTAACTTGATAACTTGTTGTAACGTTTGGTGTAACGCTAATTGAAGATGTAGTTTGACCACCGCTACTCCAACTATAAGTTCCGCCATTAATTGAAGTGGTTGTGTTAATATTAGCAGTATTGCCGCTACAAATAGTTTGAGAACTTGTAGATATCGTAGGTGTTGGGTTAATAGTTACAGTTGCTGATGAAGTTGCAATTGAACAATTCCCTAACGTATAGGTCAAATTATAACTAGTGGTAATTGTAGGTGAAATTGTTATCGTAGATGTTGTCGCTCCAGTAGACCAATTGTATGTACCACCTGTTTGATCTACCACTGCTGTTAAAGTACTGTTTTGACCCGAGCAAATTGTGAAAGATTGAACAGAAACTGTTGGTGCTGGATTTACAGTTATTGTAGTAGTTGCAATTGTAGGATTACAACCAGTTAAAGAATAAGTTAAAGTATAATTGGTCGTTGTTGTAGGTGCTTGTGATATTGAATTCGTTGTAGCACCAGTTGACCAATTATATGATCCTCCTGTTTGGCTTACGGTAGAATTTAATGTTCCTGTTTCTCCTGAACAAATGGTTAAAGAGTTTATATTGATTATTGGTGGAGTGATGGTAGTTAAATTTAATGTAGCTAAACTATCACAACCAGATGTACTCGTTAATATTGCTGTTTGAGAACCTCCACTATTGAATATTAATCCATTCCAACTATAAGGTAATAAATCATTGCAAATTGTTATGGATGAAACACTTGTTATCGCAAGCCCTTCAAAAACATTAACTGTCACCAAGCTATCACAACCATTCGCAGCAGTAAATGTAGCTATTTGTGAACCAGCAGCATTAAAAGTTAATGTATTGAAAGTGAAAGGGAAATTACCATTACAAATTGTAGTGTCAACTGTGCTTGAAATTAAAGGTGCTTCAAAAACATTAACTGTCACCAAGCTATCACAACCATTTGCAGCAGTAAAAGTAGCTACTTGTGAACCAACTGTATTAAATGTCAATGTATTGAAAGTGAAAGGGAAATTACCATTACAAATTGTAGTGTCAACTGTACTTGCAATTAAAGGTGTTTCAAAAACATTAACCGTCACCAAGCTATCACAACCATTTGCAGCAGTAAAAGTAGCCACTTGTGAACCAACTGCATTAAATGTCAATGTATTGAAAGTGAATGGGAAATTACCATTACAAATTGTAGTGTCAACTGTACTTGAAGTTCCAGGAATTACTGTGATTGTGCCTGTTGCTAACAAGCTACTGCATGTTGGCGTAGTAGTCGTTGTAACAAATACAGAATAATCTCCAGCAGTTGATGTTGTAAAATTTGAAACATTACCTGGATTAACTACACCACTAGGAACCGTCCAAACATAATTATAATTTCCTGCAGGTGTTGAAGTAGCAGTTATTGTAGCAGAATTACCTTGACAAATAATTTCACTATTAACCGATGTTGTTAAATTATTTATGAATGTTATCGTTCCTGTTGCTTGACTACTTGAACAAGAAGGTGTGGTATTGGTAGAAATAATAACAGAGTAATTTCCATCAATATTACTTGTAAAAGAAGAAACGTTTCCTGGGTCAGATACCCCAGGTGGAACTGTCCAAGTATAATTATAAGAACCAGCAGGACTAGGTGATGCAATAATTGTAGATGTTGTTCCTGTGCAAACAGTTTGGCTATTAACAGTTACACTTGGCTCAGGAATTACATTAACTGTAACTTGATCTGTTGTTGAAGATGGACATAAAGGATTTCCAGTTGATGAAGTAACAGTATACGTAATTGTTGATATTGGATTAACTGTTACAGTGCTACCTGTTGTTGCGCTAATAGAAGTATTTGGAGACCAAGTGTAGGATCCATTTCCTCCTGTAACGGAAAGATTTGTTGTTGTACCAGCGCAAATTGTCACGTTATTACTATTTAGGGTTACTGGTAACTGAACCCCTGTAGAAGCGCTTATTATGTAATTACAAACATCACCTGCGTAACCATCTATCATTAAGTAATATGTATTTCCGATGGTCAATCCAGACGCAGAAATTGTACCGCTTGTTTCATATCCTGGGCTCCAACAAGCATAACTAGTTATAGGACCGGATCCACAACCTCCACTGTAAATCATCATTTGTATTCCATCACCATATGTACAACTTTCAACAAAAACATTTAGAGTTACAGAAGTCGAAGATGCAACGAAACTTATAAAAGAGTTGTTTTCTATTGAACCGCAAAAAGTATTATCAAGTTGAGTCCAATAATCGGGTGTGTATGTACTGCTTGTATTGCCACAATATCCATTCAAGTCGCAAATAGGTGTTGCAACATCACAAGTATTTCCTGCAGGAGTATTTCCTGTACAATTAGGTACTGTTGTACATGTTGCCGAAATTGTAAATGTCCCTGTTGTTGTCAAGGATGTTGAATAATGTGCTACATAAATGTAATAAATAGTCCCTACTACTGTTGTAATGTTATAAGATTCTGTTCCATTAGACCCTGAACCATCTAAGCTTGTTAATACCGTATAAGCACCACATGAACCTGTCATTACCGTCATTTCTTGATCAAACCCCCCTGTACCAGTTGTTGAAAGTACTAGATTATCTCCATTTCCTGTAAAAGAATACCAAACTCCGTATGATGATGAACTTAATCCGGGCGCTGATTCTGCAATAGTAGATGCTGTTGTGCCAGCTAGCCCTATATTACCACATGATAAATTAATCGCATTAGGGCATTCATCATTTGAAGGTGGTGGTGGAGGTGGGGCAGGTTCTGTGACACATATACTAAAAGTTCCTGATCCTCCACCATAATCCCAAAAACGTATATAAATTGTTTGTCCGGGTGTTAAACCCGTTAACGAAAGATAGGGCATTGCTCCGTTAGCACTGTTATCATCATCACAAGCAATTTGAGTAAATGTTC
>JACCEA010073901.1_pt1 | contig 19863 bp, 38 predicted proteins | sample 7449851 | NCBI WGS metagenome assembly JACCEA01 (sample SAMN15323453, study PRJNA562643) | freshwater metagenome | isolation source: river surface water | place: USA:Blue River Watershed | collected 2017-08-18
CCTTTCCGAAAAGTGCAATTGCACTTTTCCAACAATCAGGCTTCTAACTTTTAGAAGCCCCAACCCCCCGACAAAGGTAACAAGCCATGATCAAGCATGATTTCAACAACCGTACCGTCAGGATCAACCAGACCCTGACCGTGTCCGAATTGTTCCAGCTGGCCCGCGAGACGGCGGCCCAATACGCCACCACCCCGATCCTCCTTTCTTCACCAAACAGGGTGAAGAACTATCTCGTTTCCTGGCTCCAGGGGCACGACCATGAAATCTTCGGGGTGTTGTTCCTGAACACCCAGAATTGCCTCATCGAGGCAGTCCCGATGTTCACGGGAACAATCGACAGTTGCGCGGTCTACGCTCGGGAAGTGGTCAAACAAGCCCTCAAGCTGAACGCGGCCGCCGTCATCTTTACGCACAACCACCCCTCGGGGAATCCCGAGCCGTCCGCCGCTGACCGCCAGATCACGGAACGTCTCAAGTCGTCCCTCGCCCTCATCGACGTGCGGGTGCTGGATCACATCGTGGTCGGCTCAGGCGGCGAGACCACGTCACTGGCCGAGCGCGGCTGGATCTAAACCAACCACTAACCCCCCCGGAAAAGTGCAATTGCACTTTTCCAAACTTTCCCTTTCCCTTTGGAGTAACAAATCATGTTCCGTAACATCCCGTCCGACTTCACTCCCCGCTTTGACCTGATTCAGGCCCGCCAGCTGGCGTACCTTGTGAAAGGCTTCACGAACTCCCCCTATTTCGCGGAAGCGTATAACCGGACGACCGAGACCTTCGGGTACGGGGAGGACTCCCTGCTGGAGTGCCTCCATTTCCCCAGCCACCTGCTGGCGGACATCTGGGACGCCCACGATGACCACCCTGGGGTCTTCGAATACGAAGTCACCCAGCACATCGGTTCACTCCTCGCGGCACATCTCGCCATTTATGGTGAGTGCAAGTGGGACACCCTCCGGGTGGCCATCAACGAATACGCTGAGCAGTTCTTCGATCAGTGAAAAGTGCAATTGCACTTTTCCAACCACCCCCCCCAAAAGAGGTAACAAGCCATGTCCACCACCATCTACAACACCGAAGACTTCCACGTCGTCGTCCGTCACGACAACGACCCCCAATCCCCCCTCAGCTCCGAGCTGGGTTTCGAGTTCCGTTTCGGAATCCGCCGGCGTCTCGAAACCACTTCCGCCAATTGCCCCCGCCCCAACAACCCGGACTACTGGTTCTACCCAGTCTATGGGTATGTCCATTCCGGCGTAGCCCTGTCCCTGACGCCTTTTTCCTGCCCATGGGACTCCGGCCTGGCCGGCTACGTCGCCGTCAAGCGTCCCTCCCGAGGGGGCGAATGGAGAACCCGCAAGGCCTTTCTGGCTTATCTCGCGGGTTTCATCCGGGAGTTCAACGACTACCTGGCCGGCGACTGTTATGGCTACGAAATCGTGGAAACCGACACGGGCACCGTCGTGGATTCCTGCTGGGGCTTCATCGGGTTCGACCATACGGCCTCGGGGCTGTACGAGGCCGGTAAGTCCTCGTGTGTCTACTTTCAGGCCGAGCGCAATAAGGCCTGACCCCTTGCCGAAAAGTGCAATTGCACTTTTACAACAATCGGGCTTCTAACTTTTAGAAGCCCTCAACTGAGAGGTAACAACTCATGACCAAAATCTTCGCAACCGTTTCCCTGACCACCATCCTCGCTCACAACCCCTGCGACGATGGTCTTTCTGATTTCAAGAAAGTCTTTGGGCATCTCGACCCTGATACCCCTGTCCCCCTCCTGGCCTGCTTGGAATCCAATTCCGTTCAGGATGTCATTTGGGCATTGAGGGCTGTTCATCAGGACATTTCGGCCGTCCTTCCCTTGATAGCCGCGGACTTTGCCGAGTCCGCCCTTCACATCTTTGAGGAAAAATTCCCAGACGACGACCGTCCTCGGAAGGCCATCGAGGCGGCGAGGTCCGGGGATAAGGAAGAGGCCAGACACGCCGCCAGAGCCGCCGACGACGCCTACGCCACCCCCCACAACGCCGCCGCCTACAACGCTGCTGCCGCCGCCGCTGCCGCCTACAACGCCGCTGCCGCTGCCGCTGCTGCCCCCACCGCCATCGCGTCACCCCTCGCCGGCTTCGCGGCGGCCTACGCTTCCGACGCCGTCGCCTTCACTTCCTTCTCCGACGCCGAGCGTTCCAGACAAGCGGAAACCCTCCGCAAGTATTTTTCCAACCAGGAGTAATCCCTCATGGCCTTTTGCAACAATCTCGTCCCCGTCCCCGTTGACTCTCCGCTCCCCCTCTTTCAACGTCTGGCGGAATCAGGTCGTCTATTCTTCTACGACGATCACATCCAGATCCTGTCCATTGTCCGTTCCAGCCTGTCCGACCGCCCAGGGTATTTCGCCCTGTGCTTGAACCGGGACAGCCAGACCGTAACGGCCAATTACTACAAGTTTCTCGGTCGGGCGTTCCTCACCCACCCGGACAACCTCGACGGTCACGACCTGACGGAACCCGAGCTGGACCGGATCGCGTACCTGAAGCGTCATTGGGTCCTCCCGATGGTTCCGGCCACTTCCATGCACCCGGCGGTGCGTGACCGTCTCGATGAGATCGAGGAATTGCTCGAAGCCAACATGCCGAGCATCTCTGAAATCTGAAAAGTTCAATTGAACTTTTCGGCGAAAACATTTCACATTTTTAGAAACCTTCCAACTTAAACCGCAACGGAGTAACACATCATGTCCAACATCAACAATTACGAAGTCCTTGTCGGCAACATCGGTCCGGTCCACGCTGGCCCTGGCTACGCCGCCGCCTTGGGGGTCTTCAACGACTATAAGAAGCTCAGCAAGGCCGGGCGGGGTCGCGCCGCTGGTGAGGCTGTCACCCTGTTCAAGAATGGGGAACCCTTCAAGGAGTTCTACCCTAAAGAACCCAGCCGGTTTAAGACGCTGACCCTGAGAATCCAGGTGACTTATGACATGCAGGACGGGGCCACGGTTGAGGAGGTCACGAACCAGCTCTGCCAGGCGGCGGACTTCCTCTATGGGGAGGGTCTGTTGTCCGGGGAGACCGAGGCGGTCGTTGAGAGTTGGAAGGCCGTCGTTAAGGTCAAGGCATAAGTTGAATTTAACTAATCGGGCTTTTGTGTCAGGACACAAAAGCCCCCAACGGAGTATTACCCCATGACCGATCTCATCATCCTCAATGAGGTGCTGAAGACTTGCTCGGAATCCGCCCCCTCCCGGTACTTCCCGAGTATCGAGAATCTGCTCCGCAACAACATCGCGGACTCCCCTGAACAGGCCATGGCAGCTTCGCTTCTCTGGAAACGAACCTGGGCGAGCTTCGAAATCTACAACGTCGTCCACGGTGGTGACACACCCATCCTCGACCAACTCCCCGCCACCCGAGCATGGGTTCGGTCCTGCTACCACTGTCCCAAGCCGTCGGAAGTGCGCCGCGAGGCGCTCAACGAGTTGCTGGGTTTCCACGGGGTGGAACCACTGCACAAGACCCGGCACGAACCTGGGTGGGGGCAGGTTTCCACGGATAAGGTCATCGCCCGGTACCTGAACGCCAGTGACCCCTACGTCCCCACCCTGATTTTCCGGGTCGGTCGAACCGGCCCCACGATTGGCTGTTGGGGTGATCTTCCCGAAGTGAACAAATAAAAGTGCAATTGCACTTTTCCAACCAACCCGTTTCTAACTTTTAGAAGGTACCCAGACATGGACACCGACACCCTGATTGACACGGCGGCGATCGCCGTCCGCCTCTCCCAGTTCGTGGACTACCTCGAAGAGTTCGAGGTCATGAGGATCATGAAATTCCTGATCGAGGAGCATTTTCAGGATCCGTTCTGGCAAGCCTTGTCCCAGCAGTGGGCGGGTGAGATCGAGATCAACGAAGACGGCGAACGCATCCTGACCCTGACCGATGCAGGCCAGGGCAGTATCTGGTTCAACTGCGAGGACTACAGCCTTCGCGGTGAGGACACCGATGGCAACGCCATCGAATTTGACAACCAACCGGAGTAACACCTCATGACCCCCATCCTCATGCCGACCACCGGCTACAACATCACCGAGCGGTCTTCGAACCAGAAGACCGGGCCGATCATCACCACCCGGCATCCGCAGGCGTCCTGTCCCGTGACCTGCCCGTTTCTCGGGAACGGCTGTTACGCCGAAAACTTCCCCCTCTCGAAGCACTGGCGTAATGACCTCGAAAAAGGTCTGAACTTCGAGACCTACCTCGATCGTCTCGGGGTGTTGATCCGCTATCGTAACCTGACCGGCCAGACGTCCATGATCAGGATCGGCGAGGCGGGCGATATCGGGAATGGCGTCACGATTTCCCCCTCGGCCGTCCATCTGGCCGAGGCAGTCAAGCAGGCTTCGACCGTGATCTGGTACAGCCATTATCACCCGACCCCTGCGAATCTCCCGATCTACCGTTCGATCCTCGCCCGGGTCTGTATCAACGTCTCGGCGGATAACCCGACAATGGCGGATGCCTATGCCCGTCTGGGCTTTCCGACCACGGTGGTGCTGCCGATCGGGACACCGAACGTCAGCTACACCCCGGAAGGTCGCAAGATCGTCGCTTGCCCCGCTGAGAAGGCGAACGGGCGTGTGACCTGTCTGACCTGCAAGCTGTGCGGGAACAAGGATCGCGACTACATCATCGGTTTCCGGGCACACGGCGGTCGCAAGAAACTCGTCAACCGGATCGTCACCGTGGCGGTCTGACCTGAAGGGTTCCGAAAAGTGCAATTGCACTTTTCGGTTTCTAAAAATGTGAAACAACGGAGAAACGACATGCTGACCGAAGTCCCCCGCCAAGAGTTCCTGCAAGCTATCGCAAACTGCAGCCGGGACGTTGTCACCGCCCCCTTCGAGCACCACATCGAGTGGCGCACCCGTGACCGTCTGTTGGTGGGTAAATCCTACCCAGGCTATCGGGAACCGGGCGGGCCCAAGAAATACGAGCTGGACCTTAATTGGTTCGAAACCAACCGGAAACTGTGAGAACTGACATGACCCGACGTCGCATCATCAACACCCGCGAGGACGTCTGTGAAGCCGACCTCATCACCCTCGACATCGTGACCGCCACACCGAATTTCACCGGCGACCTGGCCAACGTCTACGTCTCCAATGACGAAGACGATGTCTACATCGGCGAGCTGTGCGACCGGCGTCTGTTGGCCCTGGTCCGCAACGCCCCCAAGTTGGCCGAGTTCCTCCAGTTCCTGAAAACCACCGCGGTCCTCGACCCTGATCTGGACCCCGAGTGGACGGATTTCGTCGACGAGCTCGGCACCGAACTCGGTCTTTTCTAACCCCAACCGGAAAAGTGCAATTTGCACTTTTCCAAACGTTCCCAAAACCCCACGGAGTACCACATCATGCTTATCGAACACGCCAAGATCATCCGCAAGTTGCTCAAGAAGCACTTCCCGGGCGTCAAGTTTTCCGTCGTTTCCTCCCGCTTCGCCGGCGGTGATGCGATCCACATCCACCCCAAGTCCCACATCTTCGAGCCAGAGTTGCACCGCGAGTTGTATTTCACCTTTTCGGCAACCGCGGCGGGGCAGTTCGACGGGATGACGGACTCCTACAACTACTACCACAACCGGAAGTTCCACGGGGCGAAATACGTCTCATTTGACCGCGCTTATGGGGATCTGCCGACACTCGAAATCGACAGGGCTGTCGTTGATCGCCTCAAGGACGATCCCGATTACAAGATGATGATGGAGTAACAAAATCATGCCCGGAATCAAAGTCACCGCCGACCCGAAGCTCCCCCTGACCCTTCAGACCTCCAACTGGCCCGGCCAGACGGTATGGTACCTCACGGACGCCAACGGCGATGTCGTCGGTGTCCAATCCCTGCTGGGGGTCGTCTCCTTTACAGGCTCCAAACGCAATCGTGTTTTGGGTCTGAAGCGGTCGTTGGAAAGCAACAACAAACCCGGCATTTCCTGGCGTGACGGCCAGATCGTTGATGTCCACCCCAACATCGACCTTATGTAAGCAGGAGTAACATTCATGTCCCAGATCATTTGCCACCAACCCGGTGAGCTTGTCCTTTTGATCACCACCGTGCTGTTTGAGCCCAACTTTTGCCGTAAGTTCCGGCGGGAAACCCCGTGGTTTCCCCCTGGGCAACTGAGCGGAGAATTGCTGGAGGCCATTATCGGTCGCCAGCCGACTGCCGCCGAAAAGGCTGGGTGGGCCGAGGAAGATGGCAAGGAGTACGAAGACTGGCTGGACGTCGCGATCGTACAATGGTCCGAGTCCCACCGCTTCCCCTGCCTGGTCAACTTCTGGGCTCTCCAGGGGAAAAAGTACAGCTGGAAATGGGAGGTCAGTGTCACCCCGATCGAAAGCCTCCCCACCCTGACACAGTTCATTTTTGAGCTGAACGACGACAAGAAACGCGAACAGCAGGAATTCGAGGAGAACTTCCAATGACCATGCTTAACACCCCCGAACAGATCCACAACGCCCGGTTGCTCACCCTCCGTGCCGCCATCAATCTGGAGCTTAGGGGGCTCAAGCTCTCAAGCAAAGCCCGATCCGCCACCCAGATGGCCCGTGAACTGCTGGGCATCACCACCCGGTCCCGTCTCGAGGTTCTCCGCAAGCTGGAGGACTACATCGAGGAGAACATCATGCCGTTACAAAAGCGATACACGGCAAGTTTTTCCGAAAAGCGGATAGCGGTGTAAGCTATTTTCAACCCCAACGGCCACGGACGGCCACCTTCCGGAGTAACACCCATGCTCAACAACAATACTTCCCCCATCACCGAACCCTGGCAGCTTCGCTTCTGGTTGACCGACACTCTGGGTCAGGCGCTGCGTGACCAGACCCTGACCCACGCCGAACTGCAAAACCAACTGCTTACCGGCTGGATCCCCGAGACGGAGCATCCTGAATCCCGAAGCCTCAAGGAGTTGCAGGCCATCGCCGAAGGTTTCTGCCTCGCGGTCGCCAGCATGGCAAGTTACAACAGCCAGATCCTCCCGGCCTACACCTTCGAGGATGGTACCGTCCGGCTTCTCAATGAGATGGACGTTCACCACTATGATCAGCCTCGCCAGTTGTGTCTGATCTGGGCCGATACCCGCGTTGTCTACTGGCTCTCCCCCTCTACCGCTTCTGTTCCGGAGTAATCACCATGTCCACCACCGCTTACGATGATCAATTCACCGACGCCAACGCCATCGCCCCCAACCCGATGCCCGTCTTCCACCACGCCGTCATTCCCGACGCCCTGCTGGAGATTTCCAGGAAGCTCCACAGTCAGGATGACAGGTGGACAGCGCACCCCATGTTCGAGGTCCGCAAGCACATCCAGATCCACGGAGTCCTCGCCGACTGTGCCGAGAGCTGGGTCTGGCTGGATGAGGAAGCTTGCCTCGTCACCGACCAGACCCTGATCAATACCTTGGACAAACACGTCGAGGAGCACGGTTTCGATTTTGAGTATGAGGTCATGGACGAGGAAAACGAGACCAGCTACTCCCGGAGCTATTTCCGGACGAAGGAGGTAACCGTCGATGGGGCAACCTTCTTCACCCAGGACGCCGCCGACGCCTACATCAAGGCCAACCAGAAACGTCATGACGAGAAGCTGTATGTCTTTGTCGAGTCCGGCTGGCGGAACCCCGAATGGCAGCAGGTTCGTGACTTCCTGCTGTCCCTGACCACCCCCAACCAGGAGTAATTCCCATGTCCTCCCACGATTTCAACCCCAACATCTACAAGCGCCGTCCGACCGACAACGAGCGGGAACAGATCAACCTGTTTTTTCCGGAGATCACCCGCGCCCTGCTGAAGGTCTATGACTGCAAGGCGGTGTTCTACCACCAGCTTGTCGGGGATCGTTATGCCGTGATCCGGATGGGCGCCGCCGAGGACAAGCGTTATGTCATCCTGATCCTGTCAGGTGCTCTCCTCTCCCCCCGCTTATTGGCTGATCCCAACCACCCAGACCTCACCTACGTGACCAGCACCCGAGCTAATGCGGAGTATTACTGCCGGAGGACGCTCCAGGACGCCCTGGACCGGTTGAATAACCCTCCTCGGCTTTCCTATGGGGAGAAGGTCCACCGACTGGTCTGGGACATGCTGGAGGATTACTACCCCGGTCTGATCCGCGAGGCCGGACCCTCCACCTCGGTGATCCGGTACTCGTTTGTCCACCCCCTCGTCTTTGAGGGCTCACCCTTTCGGCTCCTGGCCGATCAGAATCCGGTATTGACAGCCCAGTGGGCGATGGGCCTGATTCACGGCGAGATCCCGGAAGGCCTTTCTCACGAGACTATTGGGGAATTGCTCCCCTGGTATCTGCAGAGGCCTCCCATGGACGTGTCGCTGAACGATGACAACCACCTTGTCATTCAGTGGTCTGACTGAAAAAGAAAAAGGGCGTCATCAAGACGCCCTAAAAACCCACACCCAACAGGAGTAACGCCATTATGCGTGTCATCAAGTACCGAGTCAATGGTGAGGTTCGTACCCGCCGCCTTTGCCGGCGTAATCTGACCACCCAGCAATTTCTGGAAAATCGTCACCCGCTTCGCCGTGAGGCTCGTGACCACTTCCACAGCATCTCCGGCAGCCGGATCAGCCCGGGTATCGAGGACATCCTCACGCTGGAACTCTGGGATGGGCATTGCCTGATGTTCCGCTTCACCTTCAACCAGGAGACCGGCCATGACGAATAAGGCTCACGCCCGCACTCTGGTCGCCACGGCGATCAACCTGACCTGCTTCCTCCGGAGTAGCCTTTACAACCTCAACACCGAGCACGGCGCGATCGCCGAGGAGATTCTTGGCTTCCTGATCGAGCATGCCGACAACACCACCGCGGGCTACTGGGAGACGGTTGACACTCGCTACCTGGAGATCCTGGAAGACTGCACGATCCCCTACAAGCACGGTCAGAGTTTCGACATGGGGCATGCCCTGATCTCCTTCACCAGCGGCCAGGACAAAACCAACCGCTATGTTTTCAAGGTCAAACTGGAGCTGGGCATTCCCCCCGAAATCACCCTGCTGCAGGGCGGCAAGGCTTGATCCAGTTACAGTCTGTTACAGTTCGCAACGCGACTGTTACATAACCCAATGGTCAAGACCTCTACAATGGCCATCACACTTTGGAGTTTATCCCATGCAAGACAATCACTACGACCCCGTGGATGGATTCCTCGCCGCCCTGAACGACGAAAATGATTTCGACCGGGAGTACCCGGATGACTACCCGTTCTTCGAGGATTTCGACAATGAACAGCAACTTTGAACTCAACCGGCTGAAAGACCGGCTGGAGAACGAAATCCGTTCCCTGACCCTGCTGGTTGCCGAAAACGAGGGCACGAGCCTTCTCGTGGCCTGCCGGGGGGGTGCAGCTCTCACCCTGAAGGGCACCTTGAAGACAAACATGATCGGCCCACAGGTGAGGATCAACGAGGATTCCCTCCACCGACTGGTCGAACAGGCCGGTTTCAACCCCGCCGACTTTGAGTACATCCCGCTGGATCGCTACTATCGAAGGGTCCTGGAGTCGAAACGGGGGATCATGGGAGAACTGACGTGATGAGGAATTACGACCAGATATACGACGCTGCGGTGGAAGCTTACCAGAACGAGAGCTTTACGCTCGAGAAGGGCATCAGTACGCCCCTCCGCCTGAAGTCCAGCTTTGGGGCCAGTGGGGAGACATATCGGGTATTTGCCACCAAACAGGGCTTCTCTGTTTTAGTTTTTCTTCGACAGGGGACCATCACCATGACGGATTGGTGGGGTGTAATCCAAACCCACCGGGAAATCCGACAGGGTTCAGGGCAGCTGCAGATTCCCCCGGCCAAGGTTATCAAGGGCGCTCCCGCGAACAAGGGGGCGGTCAATAACCTGGAAATGTCCATGTTCAAGGGCCCAGGCCTGATCGCCGGGTTGGCCCTGAACATGCTGACGTTTGACAGTATCCCTCTGGGTAGCATCACCCTGCTGGACCGGCTGGGGCACTTTCTGAATCTACTCTGGGAAGGCCGACCCGTGAAGGAGGCTTTGATTGCAGCCTTGAAGAGCTACCCAACCCCGTACCCCCAGTATACAACCCAAACCCAAACCCAAACCCAAGAGACCCAGGAGTCCATAACCATGACCAATCCAATCGAAGCCGCCGTCGCCAACGAGCGTAACAGCACCGATGCCTTCAGCCTGAACAGCCGCAAGGCCGCCCTGCTGATGATGTCCGGCTACACCACCTGTCTCGTCACCTACGACCTGACCCCGCTGGAACGCATGACAGCACCTCCCCGCCTTTTCACCTACCTGCTCCCGAACGAGATCCAGGTCAGCAAGGGCGATGTCCTCGTGGTCCCGGAAAGCACCACATTCAGTCTCGCCCGCGTCGTCCACGTCGACGACGTCCCGCAACTGAACCTGGACCGGGCCGATATCTACAAGTGGGTCGTCGGCAAGGTCGACTTCGACCTGTACCAGACCCTCACCCGCCGTGACGAGGAAATCGCCCGCGCCGTCGCCGTCGCCGAACAGAGCAGGATGCGGGAACAGCTCAAGGCCTCCCTCGGCGACCTGATCGGGCCGGAAGCCCTCTGCGCGGTCCGTGCCGCCCTGAATATCCCGGAGGCACCCGATGGGCAAGGCTGAGCTCGAAGGGCTTATCCTGACGTTCCTGGGGGCCACCGGCCCCCAGACGATCTGCGATATACGCCGGCATTGCCAGCGGAACACCACCCGCATGGTGACCCGTTCCGCCGTTTCCCACGCCCTGATCCGCCTGACCGCCCAGGGCAAAACCGAACCCGTAATTCCCGAAGATGAAACCGCCACCCACTACCGGAGTACCTCCCATGCGTAAGTCCAAACCCGCCGCCCTCTGCCTTCACCTCCATGACGTTCGTGCCTGGTTGTTCCCGAACGCTTTCGGCCGTGAGACCTACCGGGACACCAGCCCCCAGTTCCAACGCGAGCCGAAGGATTTCGGCACCCTGGAACGCCTCGATGAGTTCACCAATCTGGCGTACTTCATCCCCCGTGTCGACTGCGAGGACTCCCTCAACTTCCTCCAACTCCTCCCCTACGTCGTCCTGATGACCCACGACGGCCGGATCGTCGGCTACAACCGGGCTTCCAAGGGCAACGGCGAGGCCCGGCTGGCCGGGAACTTCACAATCGGTTTCGGCGGCCACGTCGAGATCCTGGACACCTCCCACACTTTCGGTAATGACATCACCGACTGGCTGGACTCCGCGATCACCCGCGAACTCGATGAGGAGATCTACCTCAAGGGCACCCGGGGCGTCTCGCAATGCACGATCCCTCCCGCCGTCTTCCCCCGCGAGTTCCAGGGCATCATCTGTTCCGAAGACTCCCCCGTGGATTCTGTCCACCTCGGCCTCGTCTACATTGTTCGCCTTCACACCGAAGACCGCCTTCACACCGAAGACCTCAACAACCTGGTCGCGATGACCAACGAGCCAGACCAGATCATCAACCCCCGGTTACTGACCCTGGAGCAGGCGAAGGCTGAAGCTAACCCCGAATCTTGGACTGCCAAGATTCTGGCTTCGGGAATTCTGGAGCAGTTTGTTTAAGCAACCAGGCCAAGAACGGCCACAACCCGGAGTACCAAAATGAGCCATGACTACAAGACCTCCCCCACCCCGAAATACCGGTTCTTCCTGTTCGACCCCGAGCCCGAGTGGGAAGGCCTGATGTTCTTCAGGTCCGAGGCGGAACGCGATGCTGCCGCCAAGGAAGCCATCGACGCCTACAAGGACGTTGACAACGGTTGGAGCGCGGAGGTGGAACGCCTGCTGATGGGTGAGGCCACCCACGTCTGCACCCAAACCAATGTGGTGAAGCGCCCACCGGCCGTAGCCCGCAAGGCGCTGAAAGAGGCGCAGGAGCAGGAGCCTGTGGCGTATATGATCCACGAATACCAGGGCACGGGTGAAAAGCGTCTACAGTTTCAACCGCATATTCCGAGCATCCGGGATGATGTGACAGGGCCGATTGTTACAGCACTCTACGCCCGCCCCGTCCCCGCTGCGCCTGCAGTGGCTGTGCCTGAGATGACAGATGACGCACTGAAGGAAATGCTGAACGCCGCGCAGATTGTAGGCTATGACGATCCACTGCGTATTGTTCGCGGATTTGCCATGCGGGTTCTGCAAGAGTGGGGAAATCAGCAGCATCACACGAGTGCTCCCAGCGAGCCGGGGTATCGGAAATGAACGCAACAAGGATTGATGCTCCATCAGGGTACATCCCGCTTCAAATGCACAACGGGGTTCTGGTTTATGCGGCGTGCTTTGACCACGGCCCGTTTCACGGATGGCTTATGTACCGCCCACCAAGCGGGCAATGGGTGTCCAAGAGAAAACTTGAACCATGGGAGGTTATGCAGGCAGAGGATCAAGATCACTACGGAATTATCCAGCAAACATCAGGTCCAAAACTAGACGCAGTCGCTGACCGGCTGCTGGAGGGTGTGGAATGAACAAGCAGGAACACAGTGCAGCACTCGCAGCTGCAGCGGCAGAACTTGCACGACTGCAAGCCATAGTGCCTGAGCCTGAAGAGCCGTTGATGGTACTAAGTGCAGAGCGTGTGCCGCGCGGTACACCATATTATATAGCACTATTCACTGGTGAAACGGTCGCAGTAGATGACATTAAGGATCCTTCAGACAACCTAGCTTACGCAGGGGCCGCATACTACAGCAGCAAGGCACAGGCAGAGGCTTATGCACGCGCGTTCAGCACACTGCGCCTGATCCGACGTCAGCCGGGTATTGTGGCGAACTGCAGTAATGCGCTGCCTTACGTATACATAGTAACTGTAGACGGCGTAGTAGCAGTGCGACGAATCACAGGATGCTACAGCTCTACCTGTATGTTCCCTTGCTTTGTTACCAGTGATGCAGCGCGTGCAGCAATCGAGGCTGTAGGTGCAGAAGAACTTGTGTTCACTGCGAACTTCCTCGCAGGGAATATTACGCTTGATAACTACGCTGCAGGTGTACAGACGGAGAAAAGAAATGGCTAAACCTACCCGCTACTCCCGCCTTGATCGTATCCGGAAGGGCCTCGGTCCCCCCTTTCGGACCCGCCTCGCCCCCCTGCTGCGCCAACGGAACTACCTGAGTATCCTCCATATTCAGAAGTCCATCCTGGCTGCAACCGCCCTGCGCCGCTGCGTGGACTTGGAGGATCAGCTGGGGCAGGCCCTGGCGACCTTGGAGCAGTTCGGGGCCCCCTCAGGCTGCTGCATGTGCGGCTCCCCCATGGAGGGGCATGACTCAGCTATGACCTGCGGCCACTCCCCCGTGGATTCCGCGGATTACTACATCGGCCAGGTCGTCAAAGCGGGCCGGGGGCTCCTGGCCAAACCCCTGGAGGGCCGGGAGAAGGCCCGTTCTCTTTCAACCGCTCGCGGAGTTCCCTACAATAACCCAACATAAGCTGTCCACGTCTGGCGCCCAGGGTTTGATCCTCTCCCCCACAGGGGAGGCCTGGTTTGCCCCCACCCCGGGTCTCGAGGAGGCGGTGTCCCTCACCCCCCCTCGGTCCACGATCGAGACCACAACGGGGGTGGGGAAGCCGAGGATGCGGGACATCTACCTCCCCGAGGCCGGACAACTGCTTCAGGAGGCTAACGCCATGGTCCCCCCGGACTGGAGCGTTCTTCCCCCCGCCTGGACCCTGCCGGTCCCGTTCAATCGGCCGCCCTGTATCCTAATCAACGGGGCCGAGAACACGATGGGGGAGATTCTGGAGATTTCCGAGCGGCTGTTGTCGCTGTCGCTTCAGGCCGTTCACGCCAGGTTGGACATCATGGCCCTCCCGAGCGGGATGCTGCTGCGGGGAAGTATGGAGGAGTTCTCCCGCCAGACGGTGGGGCCAATCATACTATCCCGGGCGGATAGTGATCAGATCCCCCTTCTGCGGCGCCTATATGCCAACCCCCGCAGGGTTCCAGTCATTGCACTCCACTGGGACCGCTATATGGTGGCCCCCCAGGGTTGGCAAAAGGTAACCCTGGGGGAGGTCGAGAGCTGGCTGGAGGCCATAGAGCTTACAGGTTTCTCCTTGCCGCAATATGGGGCCCACTGCCTGGCTTGGTGGACAATGAGACGTTACGAGTCGTTACAATTCGGCTTGGAACCTGAGGATAACCGCCTACCACCGTGGTAACAAACCGTTACAATCCGACTTTTGTAACATGCTATATTCGATAGAACACGGAGTTTTCCCATGACCTTAGACGATGCCCGTAGGCTTTTCCCCCTCAACAATGTGCTCCGGGAAGTCGACAGCTTCAACATCCTGAAGAAGATACGCATCGTCCCGGTTGAAGCCATGCTTCAGGCCACGGTTGACCCCGACCCGATCAAGACCTCTCTGGCCCTCCACCGGGTTGGTTTCAGTGGCCTCACGGAAGAGGTCATGAAGAAGGCCGTATCCTGGGGCATGGGATCGCCCCTGATCTACGTGTTGGGGAAGGTCTACGCCAACCGGGCGGTGGATCCCCCTTTCCCCAGCCTGCTCGACATCACCATCGAGCAGGCGATCGGCGAGGACAACCACTGGATGTGGTGGGGGGCCAACCGGACGGTAAAGATCATGGAGGCCTATGACCGGAACGACGGGTGGTTGCTGCGATATTCAGCCCCCCAGGCCAGCTACAACCACCAAGGGAACTGGCGTCGGTCCAGCGTGGCGGGGATCCTGTTGGGGACCCAATGGCTCCCCCGATGCCCTTACGGACACTCGAATTGCCTGCGTCCTGATCATTGGGTGGAGGATTCCGCTGGCAAGCCAGGACGCCGGCCACTGACCTCGGTACGCTCCACGAAGTGGGTCCCGATCAAGGACCGAGACTGGACCCCAGGGCGTAACGAAGCTCGTGACATCGCCGAGCGGATGTTGAAGAACCGCGATGAACTGTAACCCAAAACTCAAAACTGAAACCGAAGACTGACACCCACTGGAGTAACACCATGAAAATCGAAAGCTACTACTACCCGGAAATGAACGACGCCGGCGTTGACATCACCTGCCTCGACTACTGGGTCGAGTGCAAGAACTACCGCGCCGGTTCCTTGGGCTTCGAGAAGGAAGTATTCGAGACCTGCATGGAGATCAACCTGGAGAAGCCCCTGATCCCCCTCGCCACCCGACTCAAGATGTCCCGCAATACAGGTGTGAGGATGCCGGCATGAAGAAGGCCCTGCGGGTGTATCAGGTCGAGGACCTGGCCTACATGATCAACAACCCTCGGGTTATCAACCGGTCGGAGCCCGCCACGGGCAAGACCGGTCCGGCCTGCGCCTACCTGGAATACGTCTGGAAGTACGAGGAGGGCTGCAGCATCATGCTGCAACCCAAGTCCATCATCCGCAAGAACTACGATGAGATCCTGGCGTTCACCACCTGCTTCGAGCCGGAGGATCTATTCATCTGGGACCCCAAGAAGGTCAGCAAGCTGACACGGCCGCCGAAGGTCATTCTGACCACGGCGGACAGCCTGACCAGGCACTGGGGGCTGATGAAGTCCCTGACGGCCAAGCCGATCAAGCTGCTGGTTGGGGATGAGTGGCACCTGTACTACAGCACGGACGAGTCCAAGCGCACCCAGTTCCTCTACCAGGTCATGCGGGATATTCCCCGCCTGCTGGCAATGACGGGAACGGCGATCCGGGGCCGGATGGACTCGGCCTACCCGATCATCCAGTTGATCGAACCCAGGTACTACGGAACCTACCAGCGGTTCATCGCGGAACATGCCGTGATCTCGGTGTGGGATGGGTCGATCACCGGCTGGACCAATCATGCGAAGCTGGGCAGGATCCTTCTCCACCACGGGATCAACCGGACCTTTGCCGAGTGCTATGGCAAAGAGAGCAAGTGCATCATCCCCGTCCACATTGACATGACACCCCAGCAGGCCAAGGTCTATCAGGAATTTCACGACAAGGCCATGCTGGAGTTGCATGATGAGGACATCCTGACGGCGGCTTCGGAAGGGGTTGCCGTCATCCGCTGCCGACAACTGCTGGCCCACCCCGAGCACATGCGGATTGCGGACTGGAAGCCGGAGCACAACGCCAAGGATCAGTGGTTGCTCGACGAGATCGTCGGTCAATACGAGTGCGGCCTGGTCTTCGCCACCCTAAAGCCCGAGCAGAACCGGATACGGGCCGTCCTCGAACGCGAAGGCCTCCGGGTCGCCATGATCAACGGCGACGTCAGCATGACCAAGCGGGCGGAGATCGACGCCAAGTTCCAGCGTGGCGAGATCGACTGGATCGTTGCCAGTCCCGCCACCGCCGGTGTCGGCTTCAACTGGCAGCGGGCCGCCGTGGTGGTGTTCACCAGCCCCAGCTACATGGACGACGAGATCGTCCAGGCCTACCGACGAGCCATCCGCGGCATCCGGGAGACCCCCCTGCCGATCTATCTCCCCCAATACACGGGAACGGTGGAGGACCGGATCCTGGAAATCGTGGAAGAGAAGTCCAAGCTCGCGTCGAAGGTCGACCCCTCCCGCGAACCCCTTACCGGCCTCCGGGTCGCCTGACAAAGGAGTCATACTGATGAAACTCAAGACCGCCCTCAAAGCCTGGGGGGATAGCTACGCCATCTCCTGGCATTGTATCCGGGGCCAGTACTACGGCTGGAAGACCGAACTGTTGGCGAGCCTGCTGATCACGACGATCCTTCCGTTACTGATCGTGTTGACGATGATCTTTTCCAAGGAGCCCGATGATGCCGCGTAGTATCCTCCTGACCTTGGCCGCCGTGGATGGGGAGCCTCCAGGCCTCTGGCTGAAGAAGCTCTGGGACAAGGTCGACCACGACCTTCTGGAACTTTCCCGGCAACTGGATGTTCGTCCTCAGATGGCGATGCAATACCTTCGCCGTCACGACATCCCCTATGACGGCGCCGGTGGCAAGTTTCGTCGACCCCCCGAAGACTGGTACCGGAGACGGGCCATTCTGGACCGGACGGGTTACAAGACCATCCGTGAGGCCGTGGAGGACGTTGTCGGACGGGGACTCGGACCCAGCCCGGCCAGCCGTCTTCTGGGGGTTACCCCCCGGACGATCAAGCGATGGGCCAGTGAGCTTGGGGTGAGCCTGGGACCCCCCGAGGGGCAGAAGCGCAAGGGGGACTATCAGACCGACCTCAGTCACCTCCGGACGGCCCACCGGGCAGCCCTTTCCACCAGGGTAACCCTCCCGGACGGTTCGACGGAAGAACTGCAGGTGCTGGCCGACCGGAGGGGGATCACCCGCCAGGCTATGAAATACCGCATCAACAAGTGGGGAGTACAGGAGGCCTTATCCCGCCCCGTCAGAACATCCAGCGGCCGTCGCCGCTCAACCTGGAGTGCGAAATGACATCAACCCTTACCCAGACCGAGGTGGAGAAGATCCTACCAAAGACGGTCGTCGAGGCCTGGTGGTGGCTGGATACCTTCTGCCGCCATTGGGCAACAGTCGGCCGGGACCAGCAAACCCTGGACAACCTCAACAGGGAGGATCGGGGAACCGCCGAGCAGCATCTGAAAACTCTCGAACAGTACGGCCTGCTAGAAACGCGGAGCGGATTCCGCGGCAACTTTGTGAAACGCCCCCTGGTGGCGGCTGTGGTCACGGTGGGAGCCTCCCTGCTGTTTGGCTGCTCGACGATCCCGGAGTCTTCCATCCCCTGCCTCGACATCAAGGTGCAAGTATGCCCCGTAAAAACCAACGATCACGGCCGGTAATCGCCTGTGAGTTCGACGCCCTGACCTTCCGGAAGGCGACGGATATGCGAATGATCGGTCCGTTCATGTCCGCCCGCCAGCACCCTCAATGGTGGATCTGCAATGTCCGCTGCCACACTCTGGTGGAAGGCAAGGAACAGGTGATCAACCATACGATCTGCCCCGACCAGCCCGTCATGGTCGGCTTCCTCGCCCAATGGATCAAGGAAGCCGTGCGTGACCTGGGGGTCAATGCGGCCTATAGCATCCGGGTCTACGCCAGGGTGGTGGACAAGGTCTCCGTGATGCGCAAGCTGCACGAATTCCGGGCAATCCCCAACGACGATACGACCGAGGAGGTCATTTACGCATGACTACGCTCCAGACACTCCAGATTATCCTTCTCGCCTGGTTGATCGGCATCCCCGTCTACTGGTTGGGGGAACTCACCCAGATCAGCCTGAAGAACGCCTTCGGCATCGAGGACTCCCGCAACGTCAGCCTTGACCTCCGCGCCGTGGACTACCTCACCATCCGTTGCCTCTTCCAAAGCCTCATCTGGCCGCTGGTGACCCTGGGATCGACCTGGGCGATCCTCATCTTCCACCTGGGCCTTTGGGTCCGTAACAGACGAACAACAGACGGGGAGAATCGAAGCCGATAACATCGCTCCTACAGCAAGGGGATGACGCCTTCAGTCACTAACCAACAACCGGGTCGGCGCCGTTGGTTCTGTCCTCCCGTCGATGTCTGTAGCATCGAGCTGTCCTGTGGGCCTTGTGAAAGGCTCCACCTGACAAGGCCTTCACCGAGGGCCTTGTCCGGTGTTGAAACGAAACCGTAGACGACACTGAACCCTCAAACTGAAAACCGGAGAAGTCAAAATGACTACTGCAAACACCGCTGGTCTCGCCCCCGAAGTCTTTGCCGCCCTGTCCCCCGTTGATCAAGCGATCGCCATCGCCAAGTACCAAGCTGCCAATGCCTCTTCCGCCCCGGTGACCGATGTCGCTGTCGTGAATACGTCCACTGCTGTCGCCATACCGACCGGCGGCAAGAAGCTGACGATGGAAGAACTGGCAGCGGGTACGATGGCTGTGGATGACTTCCTGAAGGTCAGCCAGTTTGGTCTGCTCGTTGGCAAGGACGCGAAGAAGCCGGTGGACACCTTCCGCGCCAAGCTGTTGATGGTGGAAGGCGTGGGCTATGTTCCGAATATGACGATCAAGTTCGGTCAGAACCCCGTCAACTACGTCAAGACGTACGACCTGGCGAAGACCGCCAACGGCAAGAGCTGGCCGGCTGAGTTGGAGCGGATCTCCCGCATCGACCCCAACGCTCGCCCCTACCCGGCGGCTGACATCGCCCTGGTGCTCCTGGCAGACGCCGGCGCAATGAAGGCGGGCCAGTCTGTTGGCCACACCACCGCAACCACCAGCTTCAAGCACTTCAAGAAGCTGTGTGAGGACGTCGCCCAGGCCGGACTGAGTGGCAAGGAAGTCGAAGTCGAGGTTGGCTTCGAGGCCCGCACGAAGAACAACAACAACTGGGGTGAGCTGAAGTTCAAGCTCATCGGCCTCTACGAAGAGGCCGGTTCCGACGAGTAACCCTGCTGTTGTGAATGACCCCGCCCGTAAGGCGGGGTTTTTAACATCTGGAGAAAACAATGAGACTGCACATCTACGATGCCAACAACTACCTGCGCCGGGCGTTTGAGGCCGGCCGACCGGTACAGCAGGTTGTCCCGCTGTACAGCCAGGGAGAACCCCGTGTCTGGGTCTTCGACGGCAAGGGCGCCCTCACCGCCCGCCGTGCGCTGTACCCCGACTACAAGATCAAGCGGGACCGTGAAACACCGACGGTCAACGGGGCCTACGACTTCATCCGCGCCGTCCAGAATGACCTTCTGCCGCACTGTGACCCCCTCAATACGGTCATCCGTATCGACGGTTGGGAAGCGGATGACATCATCGCCCACCTTGCCAGCACCTACTCCGGCCTGATGAGCGAGGTCTGTATCTGGTCCAACGACGGAGACTTCCTCACCCTGGAAGTGGAAGA
>JACCEA010203756.1_pt1 | contig 19853 bp, 17 predicted proteins | sample 7449851 | NCBI WGS metagenome assembly JACCEA01 (sample SAMN15323453, study PRJNA562643) | freshwater metagenome | isolation source: river surface water | place: USA:Blue River Watershed | collected 2017-08-18
ATCTTTAACTAAGGGCGATTTGGCAACTAAATACAAGTTTTCCACAATGACATCATTCGCTTCCACGTACTCTCGAACATAAGTCCGCACACGCGGTAAAGTGGATGGGACTGAATCGACGGTAAAGTTGAACTGATCAAAATTGGTTAAAAGTGGAATGCGCAGTGCGGTATTTATACTGAAATATTCATTAAAATTATATCCGGCCGCTGGCACAACGCCCATCTGATAAAGATAGAAGGTTTCAGGATTACCAAATGACTGTAACCAATAACCATCAATCAATGCATAAAAATCACTTTGCTCGGTTGTTAATTGCCAATTATTAGTGACAGGTTCAGGTTCACGGCGAATGACGCTTTCAGCAAGACTAACCTCCAGCTGATCACGTCTAGCAAACTGCACAAATTTGCGCGCATCAATCACTGTTTCCACCATCGGCATGTTATCGGATAACTCACGAATGCGATAAGTGGTGACTGTTTCAGGTAACTCTGCCGCTAACAAACGGCCAATCCTTTCAATAAATTCATCACGTCGACGAAATGCCGTGGAATTACCCTCCAAAATCATTTCATTACCATGGATTTGCATGTTAACCACTACAAAACCAACTTCATGCGATAAAAATTGAAATAATTGAACATTATTCACTTTAGTTGCAGCTGATGGTAATTGTTCAGGAACGGTTCTTGGTGCAGGTGCAATTTTGATTTGACTGGCGGTGTCAAAATTTAACCTATAATTCAGGCCAAACCCGACTGTATTTCCACGTTGATAATTTAGATTTAAATCTAAATTTTCCGATGCTCGATAGACTGCGGCCACATTGAAACGGCTATCTTGCACTAAAACACCCGCTCGATCTTCTAGGTAATTATTCGGATCGTATTCCAATTTCAACCGTAATGGTTGCCAAGGGGTTTGATATTCAATGCCACCGTATAAGGCCGCAGGCCCTTTAAAGAACTTACCAAAAGAAACTTGGCCACCCTTACCACCGAACCCGCCGGGTCTTTCGCAGTAAGCTTCAGAAACCTTACAAAATGGATTGGCAATATTACCTGAGGTCCCTAAATAACCAAACCCCAACCCCAAATGCATATCTATATTTTGCCAACGTTTACTAAGCGCGACAAACTCACTTTCAAATAATCCGGTGCCACCAAAATCACGAAAACCAACCGCTAATTGCGGTAAATATCTGGATTCCTGCCATAATCGGAACTTGGCATCAATACCTTTATCTTTATAGGTTTGGTCGCCGCTGAACCCGGGATCATTACTATATAAAATGGTCCTAAAATCTGAGTAGCGAATGGTACTTTCCATCCAAGGGAATAGCGTTAGAGACACGCTCCAAAACCGATATTCTTCACTGTCTTGATAATTTAGCGAGAAGTCACCTTCAGCATTAAACCTTGCTGTTGGCGTCTGAATTAACCCGACACCGCCATGGTTGAGCTGACTAAACGCCGGCTGGGTAAAATCTTGGCTCCATGCAATATGGCTTAGCAGCAAGCAGGGCAACATCAATAAGACTGGTTTTAGTTTCATAACGGAACTCGATGAGCTAACAACATTTGCAGCTGCTGATTTAATTCGGGGTAATCATCGGCAACGAGTTGCCGATCTAACGGAATGAATAAGCTGTCGCCAGTAGAGAGCGCTGATTGAGTTCTATTCCAAGATGCAACCGGAATAAGCCGAGCAGGTTTGTTTGCAGAAATCATGGCAACTTCATCCGGGACAGATTGCTCTGTACTTAGCGCGTCGAGTACATATTGGTAAGCGGGTTTTAATTGCTCATGCCGAAAGAAGCGTTCACCTCCTAGGCCAAAAACAACCACTGTGCCAATCCGCTTGCCAGCAATCAATAAATACTGCCCAGCATCTAAGCGCGGATTTTCAGCTTGATTTAGTTGCGCCATCAGCGGGTTAACCGGTTGTAGAATAGGCTTGGCCAACTGCCAGCTCGTGATCTGCATTCGCATCTCTTGCAGTTGCATTGCTAAAACAGGCTGATTGGCATTGGCAATAATTAATAACCGCAATTGCTCCAACACTTGGGTTCTCACCGCTTCAACTTCCAGTAATACTGAAGGTTCAATGCTAAACAAACGGGCCGAAGGCCAATGAATATTGGATTCTTTTACTTGTTGTTGCAACACTGTGCTCAAACGGGGCCGATCGATATAGCCCTGCCATTGCCCTTGATATTGCACTAGCACTGGAATTTCTGGAGCTGTGGTTTGAGCCTGCGCGTTCATTGAAGTAGGCATGACAAGAACACTAAGGATGACTGCAAAAGCGCATTGGCTTTTATGCAGCATTACAATGAAATTAGCTGGTATAGCGTTGAAAATTTTACTGTTAAGCAAAGAACTCACAGGGCTAAGTAGGTTTAACGGAGAGAATAAATTCATGATTTAGCCCCCGGCATCGCTTGAGCTAAGTTGAGTTTACGAGCGATTTTAGAGATTTCAATCAATTCAAATTCAACGCTAAAGTGAGAGGGTTTTTGCACTGATTGCAACAACTCACCCGAAGTGGCATCAAACCAAAACTGATTAATGAATTGGCTGCCATCAGGAAAAGAGACTTGCTCTTTGACTAATACGACCGCCAGATCTTGGCTAAAAAAATTTAGAGTTGCAGGGCTTTTCTCTAAAATTACATGCTCGACTAAATAACTATTCAGCTGAGAGCCTGACCAATCATTGATACTGCGTGCTGACTGACCAGGACGAATACGGTTTAGTGGCTGGGCGATTAAATCGGCAGTACTAAACTGCATAAAATCAAAATTTGGCTTAAAACCTTGCAGTTTAGTAATACGGCCATTTGTAAGTTGGACTAAACGTTGATCAGCTGACAACCAATTAGAGCTTGAAGCAGTTGTATTGCGTTGCACTTGAATTAACGCCACTCTACTGCGATCGTTTGGTCTAAGATAAAGGACAGGGACTGAACGTACCTCTAATTCATTTAAAGGAATTTCAACATCTTCAGGAACAGTTAACGCAGTTTTTAATGTTTGATGATAAGCGTCAATAGTACTGGAACAACCTGCAACAGCGAATAACGCTATAAAAACAATTAAGGATGAACGTAGCAAACATGCCTCCACTAATTACGTAACGTCTATTGCTGATAGAAGAACAAATCACAAATGTAAAAAAAGCCGCCATAAGGCGGCATTTTTCAATTCAAACCAAAGAGAATTAACCTGCATCTACAATTCTTGGTTTATAAGTAGTAACTACAGGAACTAAGATCGTTGTAGTCGCAGTACCAGTACCAGTACCGACAACAACTACTTTATCTTCACCTCTCTTATAGCAAAGCCCAGCCTGCAAAGTATCTCCAACATCGCATTCTTCAATCTTTGTTGGAGGGGTATCAGGCAGTGTTCTACCACGGTTGTTGCCGATAAAAGTTAATGCCACAAAAGTACCCGCTGCAGTGACCGCTAAAGTTTCAGCTTCAACCTTACCGATAGGTGTGTTGACTACCGCTGCTTGCGCGCTTGTTGCAGCGACAGCTGCCGCTAAAACTAAGGCTGTTAATTTTTTCATTTCGAGCTCCTTATAATTCCACTTAAGATAGAGTAACCGATGACTGTGCTGAAACAAACCTTTTTCAGCAAAAAACATCCGCCTATCCCGTTTTCCTGTAACGCCCCGCAGGTCCGTCAAGGAGTTTACAAGTCAGAGCTTCAACTCAGCCCTGAGATCCGCCCGCGGCGAATAAATACCACAACATTAACTTCAATTAATATTGCAGCAGAAATTTGGAATAACTCCAATTTCAATAAAATTCAAACCACCACCATCTTTATGGGCTGACTTTCAGCTTTTACAGCAACTTTACTTAACAAATCGCAATTGCCATCGGTTGGGCTAAAGCCTGCTGGTGCATTCAGCATAATTCGGCGAATCCCCTCAACGTCATAACTCTCGCAACAAGCAATTAGCTTCATCAGCAATGATTGCATTTCAGACCAATCTAAATAGACCTCATTGGCACTGCGAATTCGTGGATGACGCGTCGGCACTTCATTGCCACTGATCAATAATTCTTCGTAAAGCTTCTCGCCAGGTCTTAACCCGGTGACTTTGATTTCAATATCCCCTTCAGGGTTGGTTTTATTCTTCGGCTGTAAACCTGACAAATGAATCATTTTTACCGCTAAATCATAGATACGAACTGGTTCACCCATGTCCAAAACAAACACATCGCCACCATTACCCATGGCACCGGCTTGGATCACTAACTGCGCCGCTTCTGGAATCGTCATAAAATAGCGGGTGATATCTTCATGAGTCAGTGTAATTGGCCCACCCTGTTTAATTTGTTTGCGGAACAATGGCACGACCGAGCCACTGGAACCGAGCACATTGCCAAACCGTACCATACAGAAACGGGTGGTTTGTTGGCGTTTCGCTATGGCTTGCAATACCAATTCTGCAAAACGTTTGGTGGTACCCATCACATTGGTTGGCCGCACAGCTTTATCGGTAGAAATCAAAACAAATGTTTCAACCGCTGTGGCAACAGCAGCTTCTGCGGTATTCCAAGTTCCTAAAATATTATTGCGCACGCCCTCGATAACATTGTATTCAACTAAAGGCACATGCTTATAGGCTGCGGCGTGGTAAACAGTTTGCACACGATAACCTTGCATGACCTTGGTTAAACGCTCTTTATCTTGCACCGAGCCTAAAATGGGTAACAACTGTACATCTAGGTCATCTTGATTAATTCGGTTCGATAAATCCTTATCAATTTCGTATAAACCAAATTCAGATTGTTCAAATAATATCAACTGTTTTGGATGCTGCTTTATAATTTGCCGACATAACTCAGAGCCAATAGAACCACCCGCGCCGGTTACCATCACCACTTTGCCACTGATATTAGCCGTCATTAATTTACCAATCGGCGTCACTGGGTCACGGCCTAATAAATCTTCAATGCGCACATCTTGTAGCTCATCAATCTTCATTTTACCATCAACCAAATCAGCCATACCGGGGATAGTTAAAACAGGCACCCCCAATGGTTCAAGCCTATTTAGAATCTCTACACGTTGTGAGCGCCCGATTGAAGGCAAGGCCAACAAAATTCGGCTGATGCCTTTTTCATTTAACAATCTGCCAATAGATTTTGGGGCGTAGACTTTTACATCTTTAATAACAACGCCATGTAATGATGGATCATCATCAACGAAGGCAACAGCACGGAATTCAACACTATTTTCTAGTGCTAAAAGTAACTGACGACCACTTGCGCCAGCACCATAAATTAACACTTTATGATTTGATTTACGGCCACGCGTTTTGACCAACCAGCGTAAAAGTAATCTCGAGCCACCGACGCTAATCAGAGAGAAAAACATAAAATTCAGGTGGGCAGAAATTGGATATACTAATCCACTAAGAACAAGTGCTAATTGTAAAAATAAACCTGCACAGATAACCCCACCCATCACCGCAAGTAAAGCTTGCGAGCCCATATAACGGATGACTGCACGATACAAACCTAACTTAACAAATACCCAAATGGTGCAGACAACCATAACAAGCATCCAAAATAAAAAATTTTCATTTTTTAACAAATCAAAATTTTTATTTCGAATAAAATAAGCAGCAACGCATGATGACAGCAATAAGACTATGTCTATCGAGACTGAAAATATTCGTTTTTTCAAACGAGACATAGTCAACAGCTGAGTAATTACCTGCTGAATTATATTGATTGATCTTTTTACCAATTGGTAACTCCATAAATCCATTCAAATAATCCCAACTTGCTATAATCCTAATCAACAAGCATATAAATCTTAACACAACTGCAGAAAAGATGAAAAATTCTACAGAAAGAGAACGTATTTGAACCGATTTTTAGAAGGTTTCGCTGAACCGAAACTGACTAAAAACGATTTAAATTTAGTTTGCAGAATTTCACATCAAGCTTGAATAAGAATTCAACAAACTCTTGTTCAACGTTTAAATCGGTTAATTCAGTTAATCTGCAGTCTTACAAAGCTAATATTAAGTCAATTCATCTTTTTCCGATGGAATTAAATCTTTAAAGTGATTTAACTGCCGCAACCGAAATAGCTGCTTGGTATGCAATCTGTGTAACTTGTCCCCAGAGGCTCAAACTGTCCTTGTATTCGACATCCAGCGGCACAACGATAGTATCCCCAGGAACTATTTCAGCATTATTTGAGCTAAATAAACCTTGATTTGGCATTAGTACTGAGCCATCAGCACGAATCACATACACCCGGTCTTTATCCGCACGTTTTCTTGGATTGCCTGCAAGTGCTAAATAATCTGCCACATCAAGTTCACTATTGTAGTAATGACTACTTGGAAATTGAACTTCACCTATCACAGTTACTGACCGAGTCTTTCTGGGCACCAGTAGCCTGTCCCCTTGTTCTAAAACAATATCGTACTCTGGGTTGCCCGCTTCAATCTGCACCATATTTATCGCCAAGCGGCCAATCATTTCGGTAGATTCAAGTTGTTTCACTAACCCCATGGTTTGTTCGGGGTTTGGTGCTTGGCCAATTGCTGTTGCTCCCTGATTCGAACCACCACTAACGGCTTTCGATGCAATGTCCGCTTTTAATTGTTGCAGGAGACGGTTAAATTGTTCTTGCTCAATTTCTTTCACTTTTTGCCGCGTGAAAATTGCGCCAAATGGAAATGCATCTTCGGTAAAGCCGCCCGCCCTTGCGATCAGCTCTGATAATTTTTCACCGCGTGTTACTTGGTAAGTACCGGGGAATCTCACCTCGCCACCAATGGTCACAGTGCGCTCTTCGGCCCACTCAGGTTTAGCAAACACATTCAAACGGTCACGACTTTGCAATACAACATCCGGTTGGGTGTTATTTAAGATACTCGCTAAATCTATTGAGGTGTTTTGCACATCATAATTCGAGTTCTCTTCGTTAAAGCCCACTAAACGGCTTAATTCAACGCGTTGTTTAAAAGCAGCATCGGTCATACCGCCGGCAGCTTTAATTAAATTAGTCACCGTTAAACCTGCAGTTAGTGGGTACTCTCCAGGGTATTTCACTTGGCCAGTAATAATAGTGGTTGCCAAAGTATCATCGACACTACTTTGCCGTTTTAAGCGGGTTAACAACGGATTCAGTAATTCTCTGCGGTTATCCGCTTTGAAATCGAAGATTAAAATTTGGTCTTGCGGTTGAACCAATAAAGCTTGTTCTGTGCTGCTTTCACCTGAAAGGCCAAGTTGCTCCGCCAAGCTGAATTGTGTCACGGCAACATTCGCTCGGCTGTCAATTTCCCGCACTAACAGGGCATAATCCATATCTACAGTTTCCACAAAAGCAGAATCGGTCAAACCGCCGGCGGCCAACAACACGTCGGTTAATCGGCTGCCTTCCGCGATTGGGTATTGCCCAGGGATCTTCACTTGCCCTTGGATAGAAACTACTTGTTGTGGTTGCTCTTTCGTGGCTTGCTGTTTCAGTTTGGCCAGCACAGGTTGCAACAATTCTTTGCGCTGCTCTGCACTATGGTCGAAGATTAATATTTGGTCGCGAGGCTGTAGTACAAAACGTTTGGGTAACCCGCCATTGGTAATGCCAAGCTCTTCGCCAAGGTTCAGTTGAATGACTTTGATGTCGCCTTTGATACTGGTTTCTCTCACAACCAGCGCATAATCTAAGTTGGTATCTTTTTGTAAATCCGCCCAAACATTACTTAATAATGAAGTTAAGGTCATGTTAGGGCTGTATGCATAGCGGCCTGGTCGCACCACTGCGCCATGCAAAACAACCTCATTTTCAATGCGGTTAGAAATGGGTTTTACTGATAACACATCACCATCTTTGATGGCTTGTTTTAAAACGCTCGTATTTGTTAAATCTAAGGTTTGCAAATCTTTCACGCGTTTAGCGTTGATGCGCTCTAATGTGACCGATGCTAAATGGGCGTTTGCTTTGGCACCGCCAGCCATGCGCAAGGCATCACCGATGGTTTCATTGGCTTTAAGTTCGTAAATGGCCGGCCTGTTCACTAAGCCAGTTACCGCTAATTGCGCTTTCACAGGAGATACAAATAACACATCGCCATGGCGTAAATTGATATCACTGCTGTTATCGCCTTTTAGCAATAAATCATACAAATCAAAGGTGCCAATTGTTTTACCAGCCCGGTTAATTTTAATTTCGCGCAAACTACCAATGTCGGTAACACCGCCAGAAACAAACAAGGCTTGAGTGACTGTGGTCATTGCGGAGACCGCATACATGCCAGGGAATTTCGCTTCGCCCGCGATAAAGATATTAATGGTTCTCAATTTCCCCATCGAGACAGCGGCTTCAACACCAATTTTTGCTTCGGCAATTTTGGTTTTAATCAAGCCTGTAGCATCGCCAAATTTCAAGCCAGCCAGTTGTAATGGCCCTACCCCATCCAGCTGCACCTTGCCTTCTCGGTCAATCACCAACACTTGGGAACTAGTTTCTTTGCCATATAGCTGCACTTGCACACTATCATCAGCGCCCAATACATAATCATCCGGCACTGGCATATTATTCACTGGGGCAAAGGTACTGATGCTAGCATCGAACATTTTTAAACCAAAGCGTTCGAACTGCTCGTCTTTGTCAGCTTTATCTGTCTGAGCGGCCGCAGAAACTATGGCTCTTTCAGTAGGAACTAATTGTTCTACTTCAGTGGGTTTCGCGGCACCTTGGTTAGAGCCATCAATTTGGCTTAAATCGATGCCATATTGCGCAGCTAATTGCACCTGTTGCTCCCGCGGTAGTTGTTTGAATTGTTCAATCATTGCCGGGGTTGGTGTTGGTGCGGTTTGTGCACTAATTGGCGCACTCAGCGGCGCACTCAATAAAATGCCAAAAAACAACGCGACAATCTTTTTACTGAACTTATTCACGCACTTACTCCAGTACTGATAAAAAGTGAATCATTATGTTTAGACACGCTACCGCCCTTGGGTTAAGCGTCCCAGAACTAAAATCTTTGTTTTTCAAACACATTTGTCCGCAGTATCTTCTAACGTCAAGACAAGATACTGCCAAATGGTTAATTCATCGCTACATCTGCCTTGCTAAAAGCAGCGTTCGAAATGGTTAAAGGCACTTGTTGGTGCAATAAATTAATTAATAACACGCTGCGTTCATCGCCATCAGTCGACGAAAATACAGCATCAAGCCCAGCATACGGCCCTTGCGAAATCGTCACTACATCGCCCACGTGCAACCGATGTTTGGCATTCTCATGCTGTTCGATATTGATTTGTTGGTGAGTGAGCTGCCGGATTAACTCAGCTGGAATTTGAGCAATTTTGCCGCCAAACCGCACAAAGTCAGCCACCCCACGTGTATTTTTCACCCGAGATAAATCGCCAGTCTGAGCAGCGTTTAAAAAAAGGTAGCGAGGAAATAGCAATTCTTTTGCCGTGATCCATTGGCTAGCTTTTTGTTTTTTCACCATGACGGTTGGCACGTAGCTACTAAAACCTAAGTTTGCCAAGTGTTGTTGCGCCCGTAATTCTTGTTTAGGTCGACAATAAACTAAATACCAGTTATCCATAACCTGCTTTAGCAAAATGAACAAAATTGGTGTGTAGCTTACGTTTTTTGCGGGTTTGAGTCAATTTTAAGGGGCTATTTTGAATTCTTGTAAGAGCATACAACTCACTACTCATCAGCATAAGCTGCTGTTTTAATTGATTTTTACTGTTCGATAAAAAAAGACACTTTAATTTCAGAAACTGATGATTTTATTTAAGTTTTATACCCTGATCGTCCAATAAGTTCTTTTTGATTTACTCAAAATTGATTTTAAACGACCAACAATTCGCAACGTTCTTCCTAAAATACTCTTCATTCCTGAGGCATTTGTTGTTTTTCAGTTGAACACAAAAAAGCGGCTAAAAACAAAAAAGCACCTGACAGCTCAATGTCATGGTGCTTTTCAATAACCTCTGTAATTACGCTGCAAAACACAGTAGCGATAATCTGGTTACTCTGTCTTAAACGCCTTAATCGCCGCCACAATGCGCTCACAAGCTTTGCCGTCGCCATAAGGGTTATGGGCAAAACTCATCGATTGATAGTAGCTTTCGTCGGTCATTAATTTAGCAACTTCGCTAACGATTTTTGCCTGATCGGTGCCAACCAGTTTAACAGTACCTGCGGCAACTGCTTCTGGCCGCTCCGTGGTGTCGCGCATCACCAACACTGGTTTGCCTAATGACGGCGCTTCTTCTTGAATACCGCCAGAATCGGTTAGTACCAAGTAACTTTGGCTCATTAGATAGACAAATGGCAAATAATCCTGCGGTTCAATCAAAAACACGTTGCTGGAATTGCTCAGTAAGCGGAATACGGGTTCGCGCACATTCGGGTTCAAATGCACTGGGTACACCACGTCGCAATCTGGGAATTGCGCAGCAATATCTTTCAGTGCAGCACAGATGTTTTCAAAACCAGAACCGAAACTTTCACGGCGGTGGCCAGTCACTAAAATCATCCGACGGCCATTTTGGCCATAAGGGAATTTCGCAGCAAATTGTGCAGAAAGCTCGGTATCTTGTTGAATTTTCGCAACCACTTGGTGCAGCGCGTCAATCACAGTATTGCCAGTCACAAATACTTTGCTCGGATCTGTATTTTCTTGCAGCAAGTTTTGTTTTGACGTGTCGGTCGGTGCAAAGTGTAAAGTGGTAATTGCCCCTGTTAACTTACGGTTTGCTTCTTCTGGCCATGGGCTATAAATGTTGCCAGTGCGCAGGCCTGCTTCCACATGGCCAACGGCTGTTTTTTCGTAATAACAGGCCAGTGCTGCAGCAAATGTGGTGCTGGTATCGCCATGCACTAACACGATGTCGGGTTGAAAATCGCGTAACACGGGTTTGATATTTAATAAAATGCTGGTTGAAACATCATATAAATCTTGGCCGGCCTTCATGATGGCTAAGTCGTATTCAGGCACAATGTCGAATAAACGCAAAACTTGGTCCAGCATCTCGCGGTGTTGGCCGGTGACACAAACACGGCTTTCAATGCCATCTTCAGCTTTGAGTAAATTCACCAGTGGCGCCATTTTGATGGCTTCTGGCCGAGTGCCAAACACACTTAATACTTTGATCATGAAAAATCCCATTTCCTGTGACGTAACTTATTAAAAGTCTATCAAAGTCACAGCTTTTTGGACAGCGCCATTTCTCAGCGCCATTCCATATTGCTACTCATGCCGCTGATGATATGGTGCTCCCTTTAATCAGCCTCCCCCGATGGGATTTTTATCGGATAGCCTTTCTTTTGCAGTAATTTGGCAAACGCCTGTTTGGTCTCGGTTTCACCATGAACAATCCGAATTTGTTTGGGCTTGGTCGAAATCCCCTCAATGAAATTGAGTAAATCCTGCTGATCGGCATGGGCGGAATAACCCGACACTTTGAAAACCTCAGCTCGAACTGGATACAAATCGCCATCAAGCTCCACCATGCCTTGATTTTTAGCCTGTGCCAGAATGGCTGCACCTGGCGTACCGCGTGCTTGGTGACCCACGAACAAAATTTGATGCACCGGATCGGCAATCATCGCTTTTAGATAATTCACAATGCGCCCACCGGCACACATGCCACTGGCAGCAATCACAATCGCCGGTTGCCTACTGCGCGTTAAATGGCTGACCAAGGCCAAATGTTGTTGATGATTTTCAATGGTCGTTAGTTGGCTGAAATCCAGCGGATGCCGGCCCTCATCCAAGCGAGTTTTGGCTTCTGCATCCCAATGCTCTTTCAATTGCAAATAAGCATCGGTAAATGAAGCAGCCAGCGGAGAATCGACGATGATATTCAAATCATCCCAGCGTAACCCTTGGTGGATTTGCTCCCCTCGCAGGCGAAAAATCATGTCTTCGAGTTCATACAGTAACTCTTGCGTGCGGCCAATCGAAAAGGCCGGGATCAAAATGGTGCCATTATCCCTTAATGAATGCAGGATCAAACGCTCAAGCATGGCCACCCGAGCTTTGCGTCCTTGGTGAATGCTATCGCCATATGTGCTTTCAATCACTAGAATATCGGCACGTTCTGGTGGCTTGGGCGCTGGCAATAACGGCGTATGACTTGCCCCTAAATCACCGGAAAACACGGTATAAAACCATTCCTCAGGTCCACCATGGCGAATTTCAAGATAAGCTGAACCCAAGATATGCCCAGTCACTTGCAAGCGCAGCTGCACTTTGTGCTCACCAAAGTTAGGCAACTCAAGCCATTGCTGATAAGGAACAGCAATGAGCTGTGACGCTAAGCGCCGCAAAAAAGCTTTCACCAATTTCTCATCGCGCGTCACGCCAACTTTCAATGCGTCTGCTAAGACCAAGGGCAATAGCAAAGCCGAGGCTTCGCTACAGTAGATAGGGCCTTGATAACCTGCCGCAATGAGATAAGGCAATCGCCCAACATGGTCAATATGAACATGGGTCAGCAACACGGCTTTGACGCTTGCTAAGTTAAACTGGATCTGCGGAGTGGTGGCAGAGCCACTACCTGCAAATTCATCCCCTTGAAACAAACCACAATCAATCAAAAGGCTATAGCGCTCATCAAGCCAATATTGATGACAAGAGCCTGTCACGCCATCGACGGCGCCATGGTGACTAAAATGAGGAACTTGCAGTGGTGGAGCTGGCATTGGCTGTGTCTTATTTAAATCAGCAGCTATCGGCTCTTGCCAACACTGTAACTGCTCTTGCGGATGCTGTTGCATTTGCTCCCTGTCCTAGTAAGTTCTCTTTCCATTCTGAAATAAGACTAGACGGCAATTGCTAATATTGGAAATTTGTAAATTATTAATTTACAAAAATTCAATGAGAATTTTTTCAAACGAAGAGATAGGCATCACAACAATCTGCAAACTGGCTGGCTCGAATGACAAAAAACTGCCAGAAAAGGCAAAATATCGGCCAGCAATTACAAAAAACGGCCAGCGATGACGAATTTCAAACTTTCAGCATGAATTCAATAAGATAATGCAATCAGAGTTGCCAAGATGGCGCAGTGCAGTTTATTCGTGATTTTGGCGATGTAGGTTCAACAGCAATTCCGCTTCCGCTCGCGGTAACTCGCATTCTTGCATAATTTCTTCCAAACCAGCGCCGAGTTGCACCATTTTCATGGCTCGGTTGTAGAGCTTGGATTCTGGGTCAAAAAGTTGTAGTTTTTGCTGGTGCTCACTAATTTGTTCAATTTCATTGGCAACCATTTGTAAGTCTTGCTGTGAACGCTGCCATGCTTGCTCAAGTTGTAAAAGCCGTTGTCCAACGCCAATCAGCCCTGTCCGCAATTCAGCCACTTCAACTTGACTGGCTGCATGCTCAGTTTGCATTTTTTCATAAGCTTGCAATAAGCGCAGATAACTTTGGCGCTGCCGCTGGTGTTGCCACAAAACAAAAATAACCAGCAGTATTGCTACTGCTGGCACTAAACCCAAAACTAACCATTCAAACGAGACGATCACAGCTGAAGTCATTAAATGCTCGTGATTTCTTCCCATTCTTCATCAGACAACAACTTGTTGAGATCGACCAAGATCAACAATTCGTTTTCGCGGTTAGACACACCCTGGATGAACTTGGCGCTTTCGTCAGTGCCGACATTCGGTGCGGTGTCAATTTCTGAAGCACGCAGATAAACCACTTCAGCGACGCTATCGACCAGAATACCGATGACTTGTTTATCAGCTTCAATAATGACAATGCGGCTATTTTCAGTCACATCTGATGGCGGTAAACCAAACCGAGCACGTGTGTCGATCACAGTCACTACGTTGCCACGTAAATTGATGATGCCAAGAACATACATAGGGGCGCCAGGAACCGGCGCAATGTCGGTATAACGCAATACTTCTTGCACCTGCATCACGTTAATGCCGTAAGTCTCTTCTTGTAATTTGAAAGTGACCCATTGCAACACTTGATCAGACGCTTCTTTCGCTTTGCCGGATTGTGCCATTAAATTACTCATCAATCGCTCCTCTACCTAACTCATTGCAGATGCTTAATCAGAACTATTAGCGCCAGCTGCCAATAATGCAACTAAAGCGTCAACATCTAACAAAGCACACATATGCTGTTTAATCATTCCGGCGAGCCAAGGGCGTTTCCCCTCAGCTGAGCGCCATTTCACATCATCTTGCTCAAGTGTCACTGTGTTGATTAATGTTTCACAGGCCAAACCCCATGAACTTTTGCCTAACATAATAACATATTGATAGTTTAGCTTTTCTGCCAGCGTTTGGTCATATTTTTCTGGCATCACCCACATCGCAGTATTGACCACGTTGATTTTCTGTTCCCGATAGAGCATCACACCGCGATACCACGCCGGTTTGCCGGGTAAATGATTCAGCGGCCCCATCTTGTGGATCCCACCTAACTCTTTGAGCGGCAATGCCACTTTCAAGCCTGCCACATCAAAAAATAGTGCTTGAAATTTGCCTTGCCGATATTCAGCTACAGGTGCCGCAGGAGGGGCAACTGGAGGCACTGGCGTTTTAACAGCCGCTACTTTGGCAACCGTGGGCGCACTGGTCACTGGTGCCGCAACAACAGGTTTCACCGGGGTCGCAGCTGGGGCTGCAACTTGCGGTTTCGCTACAGGCGTTGCTGGTGGCGCCATCACAGGCGCTGTTTTCACAACTGATGGCTGTGCCGGTGCAACTTTCACTGCAGGTGTTGGGGTAACCTTCGCTAATAGCTGATTGAGTTGCTGTTTCTGCACATCAACCACAGCCTTCGTCACCTCAGGCTCGACATCCTCGGTCAATAAGGCATTTAGATAACTGCGCATGACCTTTTGGCTGGCCAGCAAGTCACTCATGTGCAAACTCCGAGTTCAACTGCAATAGATAAGTTAATAACGTATTGTAAGCAAAAACGCCACGAGATTTTGGGGCAAACACTGGCGGCGGCGTTTGATTGAGACTTGCATCCCGCATTTTAGTGTCGATCGGCACCACTGCAGACCAAACTAAATCGCCATATTTTGCTTTTAATTCTTTATAGGCTTCTAAGGACGCTTTGGTACGTTTGTCGTACATGGTTGGCACTATGGTAAACAAATACCCAGGTTGATTCGGTGAATGCATCAACTGCATAGTGGCGAGCATCCGATCTAAGCCTTTTAACGCCAAAAACTCAGTTTGAACTGGGATCAAAATGCGATCACAAGCAGCCATCGCATTCACCATCAACACGCCAATGACGGGTGGACAGTCAATCAGCACGTAATCATATTCATCTGCAATTTTCGCCAAGGCTTTTTTCAAGATAAGCCCCATGCCTCCTTTGTCGCCTAAAGAGCGATCTAAGGTCGCCAAAGCCATAGACGAAGGCAGAATATCCAACTTTTCCATGCTGCTTGGGCACAGCGACTGCATGATTTCTTCTTTGGTAATATTTTTGCCGCGGATGAATATGTCATAGACGCTATTTTCTAATTCTTCTGCATCAATACCAAAATAATAAGTGAGCGACGCATGAGGATCGGTATCAATTAATAAGACACGATGCCCTCTTTGCGCCAATAATGCGCCCAATGTGACGGTTGTCGTGGTTTTCCCCACGCCACCTTTTTGGTTTGCAATTGTCCAAACAACCACGTCAATTATCCTGTTTTTGCTGCACTTTCGGCTGTTGCGCAGGCTGATTTGCCGGTTGCGGTGCCGAAGTAATTTTTAAACCACCATTTGGCAACTGAATAATTTGAATTGTGCCATCGGCCGCATATTCAACTTTCAGAGGATCAGGCTGCGCTGCTTTGCTCTCGGCCTGTTCGCCTTGTTGTAAAATTTGTTGGGCTTCAGCCACTGAACTGGCCTCAGCGGGTGTCGCTGTCGGGCCTACTTTATTGACTGCCAATTTAGAAATAGCAATCACCACCTTGCGATTTTCTGCTCGCCCTTCGGCTGTGCTGTTATCGGCAAAAGGGGAAAACTCACCATAGCCTTCAGCGGCTAACCGTTCAGGTTTAATCCCTAGCTTTTGTAGTTCTTTCAAAATGGCCGTCGCACGCGCCATCGACAATTCCCAGTTAGAATCGAAGATTTCGTTGTTAATTGCCTGATTGTCAGTATAACCACGAACCCTCACCACATTATTACTCTGGTTCAAAATCTTGGTAATTTCTTGCAGTAATATGCCGGATTGTTGTGTGGCAACAGCACTACCACTGGCAAATAATAAACCACTATTCAGTTGAATCGTCAGCCAATCTTCATCTGATTCAACCTTAGCGACCCCTTGCTCAATCAGATTCGCCAAAGATTTCGTAAGTTGCTCCTGCAATGAAACCAACGGGTTACCATACTGCGGCTGAGTCAGTGTTGGTTTTTCTTTGGCATCGGCAACAATTTCTGGGCCAGCAGGCTGTTCTAACGAAGTGCCAAATTGCTCGAAATCGCTATGCGGTTGATTATCCGTTAACACGGAATCCCCCTTGACACCCGTTTGTTCAGCGACAGGTTTTTCAAATACTTTAGAAAGTGTGTCGGATATCGTTTTGTACTGCTCTTCTTTATTGATGGCAATTGCATAAAGCACAACGAAGAGCGCGAACATCAAAGTCACATAATCGGCATAAGAAACTAACCAGCGGTCAATCGACTCGCTGTTTGATGGTTCCTCTCGATAGAGATTCCGATGACGATACATAACTTAGCTCACTCGGTAAGCTGCTAATTTGCGTTCAATAATCCGAGGGTTTTCACCATTAGCGATAGAAACAACCCCTTCAACAATCAACTCATGATAAAGACTACGCTGGATCACCACACTCTTGAGCTTATTGGCGATCGGAATAAACACGAGATTCGCAAAACCCACCCCGTAAATGGTGGCTACAAACGCAGTGGCAATACCACGCCCCAGTAATTCAGGATCGTTAATATGTTGCATGGCTTGAATTAAACCAAGCACGGCCCCGATAATACCGATGGTTGGGCTATAACCACCCATGGCTTCGTAAATTTTGGCGGCTCGAAATAGCCGTTCCCGCTCAAGCACTAGCTCTGCGTCTAGGGCATTTTGCATCACTTGCGGTTCAACGCCATCAACTAACAGGTTTAATGCATTGTGCATGAATGGATCTGATTCTTGGATTGCTTCTGCCTCTAACGACAAAAAGCCATTCGCCCGGGCAGCAGTGCCCCAACTGATCAGACGTTCAACTGTGGCATTTAATGGCATATACTGCGCTTTAAATACCCAAGCTAGCATTTGAATGCCCGTGGTAAATTGTGGCAACGGCGTTTGAAATAACACAGCACCCAAAGTACCGCCGAACACAATAATTAACGCAGGTAAGTCGAAAAGAGTGTCGAATGTCCCACCATGCAGGCCAAATCCGCCAATGATTGCTGTAAAACCGACTATGAGGCCTAATAACGAAAGTTTATCCATGCCCTACTTCCGCCAAAATTTTATTGGCGACATCGGGTAAACTCACTTCATGATCCGTCAAGCCCGCCGCCGTGACTGCTTGCGGCATACCATAGACGACACAGCTTGCTTCATCCTGCGCCCAAATTTTTGAACCAAATTGTTTTAATAGGCGAGCACCATCACGTCCATCTGATCCCATGCCTGTGAGCACAATCGCCAACACCTTATCATTAAACACCTTAGCTGCAGTGCCAAAAGTAATATCAACACTCGGTTTAAAAGTGATCCGCGGTGAATCATCTTCTTTGATGCGTAACTTTGCAGCAGAATCGGTCCCGTCAACTAACATCTGTTTACCACCTGGAGCAAGGTAAGCTACGCCAGGACGTAAAATATCGCCATCTACTGCTTCTTTCACTTCGATTTTAGCAAGCGAATTCAACCGTGCAGCAAAGGCGCCAGTAAATGCGGCAGGCATATGCTGAATCAGCACAATAGGTAGCGGGAAATTAGCAGGTAAAGCTGTGATGATGGTCTGTAGCGCTACAGGCCCCCCGGTCGAAGTGCCAATTGCAACCAACTTGTATTGTTTGCCCGAAGCTTTGAATGGACGTTCATGTTGAGCAACGTCAGTGCTTTCTGTCCGTTCAGCAGTTGAACGCAATAATTCAGAGCGTGCCGCTGGAGTACGCGCTATCGACGCGCTTGAACCTGCAGTGGGTGCTGATGTTGGTCTAGTGGTCGTGGTTTGCGCACTACTCGCAGGAGTGGATGCAGCTTTCACAAATAAACGTCGACGAGCGACGGCTTTAATCCGTTGACGCAATAACTCGATGGCTTCTGATTTATCACGGGCGATGTCTTCAAATTTTTTCGGTAAGAAATCTACTGCGCCAGCTTCTAATGCTTCTAGCGTTGCTTTTGCGCCATCGTGCGTAAGCGAAGAGAACATCAAAATCGGTAAACGCTGAGTTTTCAGTATTTCTCGGACGGCTTGAATTCCGTCCATCACCGGCATCTCAACATCCATCGTGATCACATCGGGGCGCAGCTCGCGCGCTTTTTCAATCGCTTCTTTGCCGTTATTCGCGGTACCGATCACGGTTAATTCCGGATCGGCCGCAATAATTTCAGTCAAACGACGGCGGAAAAAACTTGAGTCATCAACAACTAACACCTTGATCGACATAGACGACTCGCTTATGAAGTTAAGTTGTTGAAACGATCAAATTTAATCTTTGATTTTTTCGCATAATGTTTCAGCAAGTTAGGCACATCTAAAATCAAAGCGATGCTACCATCCGAAGTAATTGTAGCGCCAGCCATGCCTGGAGTCCCTTGCAGCAAGGCATCTAGCGGCTTGATCACAACCTCTTCTTGGCCAACCAAGGCTTCAACGACAAAACCAACTTGTTGCGTACCGATTTGAACAATGACCACATGACCTTGGTCGCGCCGTAACTTTTTGTCAGAGCCACGCACCAACCAATGTTCTAAGAAGAACAATGGAATGGCTTTGTTGCGCACAACAATCGTTAACTGACCATCAACGATATTTGTTTTAGACAAATCGAGATGGAAAATTTCATTGACGGTGGCAAGTGGTAAAGCAAAGGGTTGTTTGCCAACAATCACCATCAAGGTTGGCAATATCGCTAAAGTCAGCGGAACTTTAATTTCTAATAAAGTGCCTTGGCCAAGTTTAGAGTGGATGTGCACAGTACCATTGAGTTGGTTGATTTTGGTTTTCACCACATCCATCCCAACGCCCCGACCTGAAATGTCGGAAATTTGTTCTTTGGTCGAAAAACCTGGCGCGAAAATTAAGTTAAAGGCTTCGGTATCAGACATCCGAGCTGCAGCATCTGGGTCAAGAACACCACGTTTGATCGCGATTGACTTCAGTTTTTCAGGATCCATCCCTGCACCATCATCTTGGATGGTCAACAGGATATGATCACCTGCTTGCTGTGCAGCAAGTTTAACTTGGCCTGTCCGTGGTTTACCCGCGGCAACCCGGACATCGGGCATTTCAATCCCATGGTCGACTGAGTTACGCACTAAGTGGACTAATGGATCGGCGAGCGCCTCAACCAAGTTTTTATCTAAATCGGTTTCTTCACCTTCTAACTCAAGGTTGATGTCTTTGTGTAATGAACGCGCTAAGTCCCGAACAACCCGAGGGAACCGACCAAAAACTTTCTTGATGGGTTGCATCCGAGTCTTCATTACTGCGCCTTGCAGGTCTGCAGTGACGACATCCAGGTTAGAAATGGCTTTACTCATTTCTTCGTTTTGCGCAGCCGTTGATAAACTGACTAAACGGTTACGCACCAACACCAATTCACCGACCATATTCATGATTTGATCTAAACGCTTGGTATC
>JACCEA012236533.1_pt1 | contig 19849 bp, 15 predicted proteins | sample 7449851 | NCBI WGS metagenome assembly JACCEA01 (sample SAMN15323453, study PRJNA562643) | freshwater metagenome | isolation source: river surface water | place: USA:Blue River Watershed | collected 2017-08-18
TGATTGCAACACTGAGCGGTTGTGCCTCACACCAAGCATCCCAGGGAAATGCGCCTGCAAATTTTGCCGGATTTGCAGATCAAATCTGGACTGAAGCCAAAGCCGTTCAGCAATTTAATGACGATCGATTACCGGATATGTCTGCTGAAGCACTCGCCAGCGCTGACCAAAAACGGCAAGCACTGATAGCGAAGTTGCGGGCAGTTGATCCCAGTACTTTGAGTAGTCAAGACCAAATTAACCAATCGATTTTGCTGTATCGGTTACAAAATGAAGTTGATGAGTATCGTTTTGGTGCCCATTATATGCCGCTGAACGCAGAATCCGGTTTTCACAGCGACGTGTTGTTTTTATTGAATATGCAGTCAGTGCGTGATGTGAAATCGGCTGAGAAATATTTGCAAAAACTGGCGAGTGTTCCGACATTCATTGAACAGAACATGGCTTGGATGCAGCAAGGATTAGCCAAAGGCTATACTCAGCCTAAAGCGGTACTCGTCGGTTATGAGGCCGGTATTCGGGCATTTATTGTGCAAGATGCAAAGACCAGTACGTTCTATCGGCCCTTTGCCAAAGTGCCTGCTGGGGTTGATGCCAAGCAGTGGGCGAGTTTACAACAACGGGCCGAAGCGTTAATCCGCAGCCAAGTCGTCCCGGTTTATCAGCGTTATTACGATTTTTTTGTGAATCAATATGTGCCTGGTGCGCGTGATTCCATCGCAGCATCCTCATTGCCAGATGGCAAAGCCTACTATCAGAATCGCTTAGAATATTATACCACGCTCAAGATGACCCCTGAGCAAGTGCATGCAGTTGGCTTGCAAGAAGTGGCCCGTATTCGACAGGAAATGCAGCAAGTAATTGCACAAACTGGCTTCAAAGGGACCTTTGCCGAGTTTATTCAGTTCCTGCGCACTGACCCCCAGTTCTATGTCACTGAACCAGAGCAGTTATTAAAAGAAGCCGCTTATCTCTCGAAAAAGATTGATGCGAAGTTGCCGAAGTTGTTCAACACCCTACCGCGCACCCCTTATGGCGTTGAGGCTGTGCCTGCCGAGATTGCGCCTAAATATACCACGGGTCGTTATGCTGGCGGCAATGGCAATGGTGAGCCAGGTTTTTACTGGGTCAATACCTACGCTTTAGACCGTCGTCCGCTTTATGAGTTAGAGGCTTTGACTTTGCATGAAGCTGTGCCTGGCCATCATTTACAAATTTCTTTAGCCAATGAACAAGCAGAATTGCCGGAATATCGTCGCAGCTTTTATACCTCGGCCTTTGGCGAAGGCTGGGGTTTGTATGCAGAATATTTGGGATTAGAGGTTGGTTTTTACCAAGATCCATACAGCAATTTTGGTCGTTTAACTTATGAAATGTGGCGGGCTTGTCGCTTAGTCGTGGATACTGGCATGCATACGATGGGATGGAGTCGCCAGCAAGCGATCGATTATCTCGCCAGTAACACGGCGCTGTCGATGCACAATGTCACCACTGAAGTGGACCGTTACATCAGTTGGCCTGCGCAAGCGTTGTCCTATAAATTGGGCGAAATCACCATTAAGCGTTTGCGTAAGCAAGCTGAACAACAATTAGGCGACAAATTTGACGTGCGGGCATTCCATGATGCGGTATTAGCAAATGGTTCGTTACCACTGTCGGCCCTTGAACAACAAATTGATTTATTCATTAAAAATCAACAAGAAAAGTGATATGCTGCCAGTCATCGGTCGCAAAATACCAACGGCCGATGACTGCTGAATGGTTGGTAAAGGTTGTACTAAGTCATGTGGGTGTTTTTAGCTTTTTTAGCGTTGTTAGCCGTTATCATCGTGTTGATGATGAAAATCGATACTTTGGCGCGTGAACATAAGCGTTTTGTGGTGCAGTGTCGGTTAATGGAATCAGAGTCAACCCATGTCCAACATTTGACTTATGAAATGGCCGAAGAGTTTTCTGTGAATTTGCAGCACCAGTTGCAACATGCCAAACGAGCCACTCGAGTGCAAGAAGCAGAGTTATTGATGTTTGAATTTTGTATTCAACAAATTCCGGCTTTGTGCAAAGAGCTGAGTGTCCGCCCTCAGAGTCTCAGTGCTGCCATGAATAAAATTATCAAGCTGAATCAAGTGGTTGAAATTACTCAACTTGAGACATGTATCAACCGTCACGGCCGCTTAATTAGTGCTTGGCAGCGCAATAACTTTGCTGGTTATTTGCAGATGTGCCAACAAATGGTGATGATAGTCAGAGAAAATTCCAGTAAGGACAACCGCAACAGCGCCCTTACTGACCATGCTTAGTGACAACCTGAATTAAGGTCGAAAAGTCAATTTGGGTTCGGTGTCGATCTGGCCGTCTTCATCGACTGCAGCAAATCGCTCGCCAGCTCGGAGTATGGCCAAACTACAACTTGAGCTTTTTCTTACAAATTCAAGATCATAGCCAAAGCGTTGTAATTCCGCGACAGAGAATTTCTGCGCCATGTTTAACTGTTGCCAGAAATAATCGGCATCTTTAGGAAATGCGCGTCGATCTTGTGCTACAGCAGCCATTTGTTTTACTCCAATGAGTGGATGAGGTTCAAACTACGAGAGCCTGATTTACTTTAAGCGTTGTTTAAAAAAAGTACAAGTTCAAGTTCGTTTTTAGTTAACGGCATTACCGATAATCTGTTGCCTTTTCGTAACAGCGGCATTTCAGCCAGGGCTGGATGCTGACGTAATTCATCCATCGACATCACCCGATCGAACTTTTTAACAAAAGCCACATTGACGGCATACCAAGGCCAATTTTCTAAGCTTGCTTTGGCAAAGAAATAAGGGCTCGCTGGGTCAAACTGGCTTGGGTCGGCATACGCTGTCCGCACAATTTTGCCAAGACCTGCCAAGCCAATCTCTTTGCAGCTGGAATGATGGATCAGCACCAGATCGTTCAGTTGCACAGCATCGCGCAAAAAATTACGGGCTTGATAATTGCGAACGCCTTCCCAGACGACTCCTTCAGGCCCTGCTTGCGCGATATCATCGATACTGCATTCATTCGGTTCAGTTTTAAAAATCCAGCTCACGATTGATACTCTATGTGCTCAATACCAAAATTGTCTGTTTCAACTCAATCAAGCCACCTGCTGGCTCATTCAGGCTGTTGCGTTGCGACACGTTAGCTTAAATTTGGCCATATTGCCAAAGTAAAAGCTACGGCTATGGTTGGTTTGGCGATCACTGCAGCAAGTTGCTGGCAAATTCGCCAAAACTTGGCACTTGCAGCTTGATGCGGCACAATAGTCTGAAGCTGAAGATCAGGAGAAGGGCGCATGAGCCAAGTACTGTCGGATTTATTATCGCTGTTAAAATTAGAAACCATCGAAATGGGCTTGTATCGGGGGCAAAGCCAAGATCTAGGCTTTAAAGCCGTGTTTGGTGGCCAAGTGATGGGGCAGGCACTCTCTGCCGCGAAAGAAACGATTCCAGAAGATCGCAAAGTGCATTCATTTCACTCTTACTTTCTACGTCCAGGCGATGCCGCCAAACCTATCGTCTATGAGGTTGAAAATATTCGGGATGGTAAAAGCTTCAGTACCCGTCGCGTTAGTGCGATTCAATATGGCAAACCTATTTTCTACATGACGGCTTCGTTTCAAGCCGATGAACCTGGTTTTGAACACCAAGATCTCATGCCGCAAGTGCCACCACCGGAAGAACTTATTTCTGATTTAGAATTTTATCGCCAGCATGCCGATCTGATCCCGGAAGCTTTGCGCAGCAAATTTATCTGTGAAAAACCAATTGAAATGCGCTCGGTGGCTTTTCACAACCCCTTTAAACCGCAAGTGAGTAATGCCAAACGCTATGTTTGGTTTAAAGCCAATGGCGCCATGCCAGATGATTTACGCGTGCATAAATACATGCTGGCGTATGCTTCAGATTTTAATTTTTTACCGACAGCATTACAGCCGCATGGTAAATCGTTCATGGCGCCGAACATGCAGGTAGCCACTATCGATCACGCGATGTGGTTCCACCAAGATTTCCGTTTTGATGATTGGTTGCTTTACGCGGTCGATAGCCCAAGCGCTTCAGGTGCCAGAGGCTTGGTTCGAGGTCAGTTTTTTAATCGTGCAGGCACTTTAGTTGCGTCCACCATCCAAGAAGGTGTGATCCGGGCTTACGACAAAGCCAAAGGTGAATAGCCGTCAAACAGATCCAGCACTAAATGTGCTGGATCTGGATTTGCTGGATACTGGCCAACACTTCAGGGGCTAACAGTTGGTTGACGGTATTGTGTAACGGGCCAAAACTGGCTGCAGGTAACAATTCCTCGACCGAATTGGTAGTGACGTAACCGGCGCTTTTTAGCGCATTGAGTAAAGTGCTAAACAGTTGTTTATCATGATATTCCGGCGAGTCAATGCCATGCAGTCGCAGCAAGCGTTTTGCTAATTGCTGACAATGCAGCTCTAGGGTTTCACGTGCAATTGGGCTTTCTTGGCACAGCAAATTCAAAACCATGGCATACCGACGCAGCACGCCATCTGCGTTATGAGCCAACAATTGCAGTTGCGAGCGGCCCGTAGCCGTGGCTTGCCATGTCCCTTGTGCGGTTTGTTGGACTAATTGGTGTTGCTGCATAAATGCCAAATTGCTTGCGATATAACCTGGTAAATCAGCATGTTGGACAAACAGTTCGTGTTCAAGCAAAGGCTGCAATTGGGTTATCAAGGCAATCATTTCTGCTTCTGATTTCTCTTGTTGCAGCAATAATGCACTCGCAAGCAAAGCGGGGATGATCAGTAAGTGGCTGATGTTATTCCGATAATAAGTCATCAGAATGTTATCTCGCTCAGGGAACCTGATTAATAAGCCAAAATCATCTGGCAACATCTCTACTTTATTTAATTGCTGAGCATGACGCAGCAAGGCGGTTGCATCTTGCTCTGGCAATGTCACCAGTCGGTGGTAAGGTGCTGCACGGAACAGCTGCAGATAGAATTCCATCTGCTTGAGCAGTTGCTGTTCGGGCATGACTTGCTTATCAGCGACCAATAAACAAGTCGCCAATAAATTAACACTATTGACCGCAGCACTTTGGTTAATCCGGACCATCACTTGATGAGAGAGATCAGCAACCACAGGATTTAACCAATGCGGTTTTTGAGGTTCCAGCGGATTAATCGCTTGGCGCCAGTCGGGAACCTGACTTTGCAGATACTGATTTAAATGGATTGGCTCGCCAAAATTGACGTAGCCATAGCCATAATCCCGCAATTTACGCACGGCTTTTAAAATCCCTAAGGCGGATTCTTTGGTTTTGGCAGAACCTTGCAGTTCACGAAGATAAGTGCTGACTTCCATCACATGTTCATAACCCAGATATACCGGAATTAAAGTGACGGGGCGGTCGATGCCACGCAGCAGTGCTTGCACTGTCATCGCCAGCATCCCGGTTTTTGGTTGCAACAAGCGGCCAGTGCGGCTGCGTCCACCTTCGCTGTAATATTTGACTGCATACCCTTTGCGAAACAGCTGAGACAAATATTCGCGAAACACCGCTGAATAGAGTTTGTCGCCACTGAAACTACGGCGAATAAAAAATGCACCACCTCGGCGGAAAATTTTGCCAATTGGCCAGAAATTCAGGTTAATGCCGGCAGCAATATGCGGTGCTGCTAAACCCTGCTGATAAATGGTATAGCTCAGCAGTAAATAATCCATGTGGCTGCGGTGACAAGGCAAGTACACAATTTCATGGCCACGCTGAGCCAATTCCCGCACTTGGCTGTTATTGCTGACTTTGATGCCACTATAGAGTTTGCGCCACAACCAACTTAAGAAGCGATCGCCCACTCGCACGGTCGATTCCCGATAATCAGCCGCGATTTCTGCCAATAACTTCAGTGCCTCGGCTCGGGCTTGACTCAATGGAATTTGACGTTGTTGCGCTTCGTGTTCAATGGCTTTTTTTAGCGCTTCTGAACCCAATAACGCATTAAAAAGGGCACTGCGATCAGGTTGGCGCGGGCCAGTTGCCGCCAATTGTTGTCGATAGAAATGCACTCGCGCGACCCGACTTAATTTGTGGGCAGTTTCTTCAGCTGCACCAAATTTATCGGCCATCGCGCGCAAATCGACAGGTTGCGAGAATTGCACCAGTGTGTGTCGACCTGAAATCAGCACAATCAGCAGTTTACTAAACCAGTTCGGGGCGGCCTTTTCGCCAACGACGGCTTTGACAGAGTTTTCCTTGCCTGGTGCTCGTCCCCAACATACCGAAACTGGCATCAGTTGCGCTTGCAGGTCAGGATTATCCACATGAGTTTGTAAGAGTTTTTGCCCTTCACTCAAAGCTGAGCCATCACGGCGTTTGCCCCAAAGTACATTCGGCCGCTCTAAAAACAAAGTGCGAGGTAAGGAGACTGAACCTAATTGCACGTGCTCAGTGGGATCTGGCAAATGAGCAGCAGCGCAGACACGACGGAGCGTTGCCAAATCACTGGCCGAGGCCACTTTGGTGATATAAAACAAAGGTCGCTCCGCAGGCAATTCAAGTGTTTCTTGCACAGAAAGCGGCACCACTTTGAATTTCACGAGGGCAGTTAATGGCCATTTTAAACACTTGGCGAAAAATGCTAGACGCTCAAACATAATAAACCTGCAGTCAAAAACAGCCTGTTAGCATACCACGGAATGATTTTCCCGCCAAATTCAACGAAATTACTGATTTTTCAAAGATCAGACTTGGCAGCTAGGTGTGCACTGTATATACTCCCAGTAATCACTGTATAGGCATTCAGCATCATGCGACCACTAACACCAAGACAAGCCGAAATTTTACAACTGTTGAAAGACTATCAAGCCGAATCGGGCATGCCGCCCACGCGAGCGGAAATTGCATTGCAATTGGGTTTTAAATCCGCCAATGCCGCCGAAGAACATTTGAAAGCTTTAGCAAAAAAAGGCTATATCGAAATGTTGCCCGGAACATCGCGGGGGATCCGGCTAGTCGAAGAAGTTGCCGATGAGGCTGCGAATGAGCCGGAAATTCAGGGCCTGCCATTGATCGGTCGGGTGGCGGCCGGTGTGCCGATCCTCGCCACGCAGCATGTAGAACAGTACTATCAATTAGATGCCAACTTATTTCATCCCGCTGCCGACTTTTTATTAAAAGTCAAAGGCATGAGTATGAAAGATATCGGTATTATGGATGGCGATTTACTGGCAGTTCACAAAACGACCGAAGCTCGCCAAGGTGAAGTTATTGTTGCGCGTGTGGATGAAGAGGTGACTGTGAAACGCTTCCGCCGCGAAGGGCAATTCGTGTACCTGTACCCAGAAAATGAAGAGTTTCAAGTCATCAAAGTGGATTTAACCCAGCAGTTTTTTGCCATTGAGGGCTTAGCGGTTGGCGTGATCCGCAACCAAACGTGGTAAAAATCTGAGCTTATCCAAGCCGCAGGGCTACAAAATTTAAAAAATCATCGTTATTCTGCACATAACGGTGATTTTTTTTATCATTTTGGTTGTGATGGATTGAAGTATTCGACTTGGCGGCTGCCGATGTCTGAGTGCTGTGTGAGTGAGCAATAGGATGGAATATGCAAAAACTGTGGGCGTTTGCTTTTGTGATGTTAACGTTATTGTCGGGTTTTTTCGGCTACCGCTATATAACGGCGCAGCCCGAATTAACGTCGGCTTTGGTGTATCCTGTTGCCCGTAATTTAACCGAATTTAATTTGACTGATCATCGGGGTAATCCAGTTGGACTCGAACAACTGCGCGGTCAGTGGACCTTAGCATTTGTCGGTTATACTTTCTGCCCAGATATTTGTCCGATGACCATGGCGACATTGTCCGGCGCAGTGCCTGCATTACAAGCGTTATTGCCGCCTGGTGAAAAATTGGGGATTTGGTTTATTTCGGTTGATCCACAGCGTGACACTCAGCAGCAATTACACAATTACGTGGGTTATTTTGAACAAAAAGCCTTAACGGGTGTGACCGCAAATCATGATCGCCTGTTTCCATTCGTGCGTGAATTAGGTCTTTCATATGCGATTAGCAGCAGTACTGAGCCGGATTATCGGGTTGATCACAGTGCTTCGATTGTGCTGTTAAATCCGCAGGCTCAGTTGGTTGCCGTATTCAAACCTGAGATAAACCCCAACTCTGTCCCGGTCGTCAGCAAAGCACAATTAGTCCGTGATTTTCCGCTAGTTTTAGCACAGCTGGACTAACTCAACCGAATGGATCGGTTTAAAACAAGCCAAACGCCATCGTAGATTTTCGCGATGCGTTTGGCTTTTTTGTTGGTAAACGTTCGGGTGAAATCACTGCCAAAGTATTGGCTGAGGCAATGAGCACACCGACAACCAAGATTACTTCACAAAAACCCAAGGTTGAGAAAACCAATAAAAATACCCAGGTTTACTTCGGCTGGGTGCCGTGCAGTTATAGCGATTATGAGACAATTTCAATGGTGCATTGGCTTGAGCAGTAAAGGTATCTGCATCGAGCCAATTTAACTTGATGGCTTGGCCGTTAAAAAAACAATTGAGCGCACTGGTTTTAAAATCGCGGGTATCGACGGAGAGCTTCAGCAGAGGTGGGTTTTGTCGACTCACCGGATCTGCGCCTGAGTAATCAGTCACCGGGAGTGCGAGCGTTTTTAATTTAGGGGCGAAATGCTTTAATGCGGCAAACTGGCTTGACGAGGGGTATCGCGGAATGCGAGTCAAAGAAACACCTTGGCCCACAGCCCCAGATTGCTGACCAATGCCGATAAAACCGAGCTCTGCCACCAATTTTTCCAATTCAGCACTAAAGTCACCATAAGGATAAGCGATCCAATTACGTCGCACTCCTAATTTTTCTTCAAGTTGTTGTTCAGCAAGCAAAATATCTGCCTTCACCCGTTGACGCCACTGTGCTTGGCTTTCGCCTTGCTTCGGCACGGCAAGACGATCATGATAAGAGCTATGGTTCGCTATGATGGCGCCTTCTTGCGCCATGGTGCGAATTTGATCCCAACTCAGCACTGGCCCTTCTTTGCGGTCTATCAGGGCAGGCCCTAAGAACATGGTGTAAGGAAAGCCGAATTCTTTCAAGATAGGGCGAGCATTGGTGAACACATTGGCAAAACCATCATCAAAAGTAATCGCCACTTCATCATCGGCCAGCGGTTCGCCATTTTTGAGTTGGTTAATGAGGCGTTCAAGGCTGACGACTTTGTAGCCCAGATCCTTTAAATGCTGCATTTGCATGCGAAATTCAGTGGGTGTGACACTGGTGCTTTTCGGTGTGTCTGTTGCCACATGATGATATTGCAAAATAATCGCAGCATGGCTGCTTTGCATAAACAACAAGCTGGCGAAGGCACTGGCGATTAGGCAGGCAAATTTCATCAAAAACCTCTTTTGCAGAAACAACAAAGCGGCCAGATGACCGCTCAGGAAGCTAATTAATCAGGACGCTGTATCACCTCAAAGAGACTTGAGGCGGTCAACAGGGCCAAAGGATTAATAATAAGAATGTTCACCCCGTTGGTGATCCGTGACATCGCGAACCCCAGTCAACTCGCCTGAGAAACGGTTCAATAATTCTTTTTCGATGCCTTCTTTCAGCGTTAAATCAACCTGGGAGCAACCGTTACAGCCACCGCCAAATTGTAAAACCGCAACGCCTTCGGTTGTTAATTCAACCACCGACACTCGGCCACCGTGGTTCGCCAATTGTGGGTTGATTTCGGCATCAATCACATATTGCACGCGCTCTTTCAGTGGCGCGTTGTCACTCACCTTGCGGACTTTGGCGTTCGGCGCTTTTAAAGTCAGTTGAGAACCCATTTGGTCGGTGACAAAATCGATTTCGGCATCGACTAAAAATGGCTTACTGTCGGCATCAATCACTGCCTCAAAACCTGAGAAAGGCACTCGTAAATCGCTGGCTTCTACCGCATCCACTGGGCAATAAGACACGCCACACTCCGCGGAAGCCGTGCCTGGATTGACAACGAACACACGGATGTTGGTACCAGCAGCTTGTTTTTCTAACAGTTTCACAAAATGCGCTTGGGCGGCTTCAGAAATATGAATCATCGGTAGTACCTGACTAAATTACTAGGTTAATTGCTATGATACCCCCGCAACAGCGCCTTGCCAACCCCGCTTGAGTCATCAAAGCATTTATTGTTAAGGTAACCGGGCCAAAACACGGAGAACATCATGTCGCGACTGCCAAAATTTTTGATCAATCTATGCACAATGGGCCTGCTGGCATTCAGCAGTCAAGCGTTGCTCGCTAACAGCGAAGTGCCTAAACCTGCTGCTGTCCTTGGTTTTGAACTGGGGGAATGGCATGTGCGACATGACCAGATCGAAAGTTATTTCAAAGAATTAGCCAAGAGTGCGCCAACAATCACCCATTTAGAAGTGATTGGTCGTACCCATCAGCAACGACCTTTATTGCAACTGGTGATTGCCAACGAGCGAAATTTGGCCAATTTAGCGCAAATTCGTGAGCGACATTTGGCGATTGCTCGCGGAGAGGCTGAACCTGATCCTTCATTGCCGTTAATTATCTGGATGGGATATGGCGTCCATGGCAATGAATCCAGCGGTCCGAATGCGGCCTTAGCATATGCTTATGAGCTGGTTGCTCAGCAAACTGACAGTGCCAAGCAAACCCTAGAAAATGCTATCATTTTGCTGCAACCGAGCCTCAATCCAGATGGGCATGACCGCTTTGCGACTTGGGCGAATATGCATCAAGGTACCCAAGCAGTTGCAGATCCGCAGCATCGTGAACATGTGGAACCTTGGCCCAACGGCCGTCCTAATCATTATTGGTTTGATCTAAATCGGGATTGGTTACCGCTCCAGCATCCTGAGAGTCGCGCTCGCATCCAGCAATTCCAAAAATGGTTGCCGCAAGTGGTGGCTGATTTCCACGAGATGGGACCGGACAGCACTTACTTCTTTCAACCCGGTATTCCAAGTCGCAACAACCCAAATACGCCGAGCCATATTTTTGACCTCACTGCCAAAATTGCCACTTTCCACGCTAAAGCGATGGATCAGCAACAGGCGTTGTATTTTACCGAAGAAGCCTTCGATGATTTTTATGTAGGCAAAGGGTCAACCTATCCTGATGTGCAAGGTTCGGTCGGAATTTTATTTGAACAAGCCAGTAGTCGCGGCCATTTACAAGACACTATCAATGGTCCTTTAGCGTTCAAAACCACCATAGATCAGCAAGTGCTGATGTCACGCTCAACGTTGGCGGGTGCCATTGCTCACAAAACCGAGCTGCAGCAACAGCAAGCCAACTTTTTCCGAGCCGCACAGCAAGAAGCCAAAAGCGATCCGGTGCAAGGCTTCGTCGTGAGTGAGGAGCAAGATGCCAGCAGAATGTTCGCGTTCTTGCATTTATTGGCGCAGCATGACATCAAGGCCTATCAATTAACTGCTGATTTGTCCCAGCAAGGCCAAGTGTTCAAACAAGGCAGCAGTTATTTTATTCCTTTGAAACAACGGCAATATCGTTTGATCAAGGCCGCATTTAGCACTGCAACGAATTTCCGTGATAACACCTTTTATGATGTGTCGGCGTGGACTTTGCCGTATGGCTATAACTTGAACTTTAGCCAATTACGGCATACACCCAATGCAATCGCAGCGAAGCCGTGGCAAGCAAACACCGATGCCAAAGCAAGCCAAACACCGCAAGCTGGAGCCTATGCTTATGCCCTGAAATGGCATGATCAACAAGCGCCTGTGATGCTGGCCGCTTTGTTGCAAAAAGGCATCCAAATCCGCTCTGCAGTGCAACCTTTTAGTGCTGTGACTGCTGAGGGTGTGACTGAATTTGCAGCAGGCACTATGGTGATCCCGGCAGGTTTACAATCGCAAGGTTGGTTTGACACCTTATTGGCAGTGCAGCAGCAATTTGGCTTGCCACTGCAGGCAATTACTACGGGTCTGACACCGACCGGTAGTGATTTAGGGAGCCGCACTATGGTGCCAGTAACTCTGCCCCGCGTGCTGTTGCTTGCAGGGCCTGGGATTAATTCGACCGAAGCGGGCGAGCTTTGGTTTAGTTTAGAGCGTTTAGCGGGGATTTCGCCAAGCTTAATCGAGCCCCAACGCTTTGCCCGCATTGATCTGTCGCGTTATAGCCATATCGTGTTGCCAGACGGCAATTACAGCGGCTGGCAAGACAAAGAAATTCAAGCGTTAAAAGCTTGGGTGACAGCCGGTGGGGTGGTTTGGGGACAAAAATCAGCCGCACTATGGCTATCTGAACAAGGCATTTTGCAAGCCAAAGCCAAACGCAGCAGTGAATTGGCAGCGCTTATCCCAGTCGATACTTCATCGTATGCGGACAAAGAAAAAAATGCCGGTAAAAAGCGCATCGCGGGCGCAATTTATGGAGCGCAATTTGATTTAACGCATCCACTCACATTTGGCTTACCAAGGGCGCAGTTGCCCGTTTTCAAAAATGACGTGATGTTATTACAACCCAGCCAATCCGCTTATGTCACTGTCGGACGATATCAAGACAAGCCTCAGCTCGCAGGCTTTACCTCGCCAGAGTATGTCGAGGAAATTCGCCAAGCAGCAGCTTTGTTGGCGCACAACCAAGGCAAAGGGCGAGTGATTGCAATGACGGACAATCCAGTATTCCGTGGTTATTTTGTGGGTTCAGGCCGACTGTTGGTGAATGCCATGTATTTGGCAAAAGCCTTCGACACGCAAGAAGACGGGGCTGAAGGCGAGGTCGATTAACATCTCATGAATTAGCATTTGGCGTCAAAGGGTCGAGATAAAGCCTTTTGGCGCCTCTTGGCGCTTGGGTCACGGCAATACATGCCACCGCGATAAAACTGACTTGCTGTTTTTGTAGCAGACGACACAGCGAATTGCTGGTTGCACCTGTAGTGACCACATCGTCAACCAACAATAATCGTTGGGGCAGTGGCGCTGAAGACTGCAGGCGAAACTGTTTGCGCAAGTTTGCCCGTCGCTGCTGTCGATTTTGTCCTACTTGATGCGGGTATTCCTGTTTCACCGCAAATAAATCCAACAGCGGTAAATCAAGCGCTAACGCGGCAACAGCAGCCAATTGCTTGGCTTGATTGAAACCCCGTAGACGTGCTCTTTTGGCATGCATCGGGACATAACAAACACCATCAACTTGCAATGAACCCCGCCAAGCTTGGCAATGCAAAGCAAATTGTTGCAACAGTAAATCGCCACAAGCCAAATCTTGTTCAAACTTCCACTGACTGATCCAATGTTGCCAAGGTTGTTGATACCAACTTACGCAAAGCAATTGTTGAAAACGGTGTTGTTGCAGTCCTCGCGCGATGGCCGGCAGCAGCAAAGCATTGACGGGTTGCCCAAGGTAATGGATTTTGGGTAAATCTGTTTCACAACATGCGCACAGTTGAGCAGTTGCTTGCTGCACAGGTAAACTACACCATAAACAACAATTGGGTAGCCAAGGGTGAAGTAAACGGTGACACCATGTCAGCAGCGAATGTTGCATGTTAAATCCATTTATTTACAATTAATTTACTATGACTGGAATTACTGAAAATGCCAACCAAGCTTGGGAGAAACTTCGCATGGTGAAACCTTGCTCTGTAAAACCATGCTTGGTGTTATTGCACGGCTGGGGCTTAAACCAAGCCGTTTGGCGGGGAATATTGCCACTGCTTCCCTCAGACCAACCGGTGCTGTGTTTGGATCTGCCTGGCTTTGGCTGGCGCCAGTCTTGGCCAGAACCCTACACCTTGGCCGCAATTGCTGAGTCATTACTGGCTGAGATCCCGCCCCAATCGCTGCTCGTTGGCTGGTCACTCGGCGGTTTGGTGGCGCAACAAATCGCTTTGCAAGCGCCAGAAAAAGTGAAAGCGCTGGCTTTGGTTGCGAGTTCGCCTTGTTTTGTTGCCAAGCCAGCTAGCGCCGAAGGGCAGGGCTGGCCCGGCATGTCGGCAGAGGTATTGGCGCAATTCGCCAGTGCATTAGCGCAAGATCCGGCCAAAACCATCGAACGATTTCTGGCCATCCAAGCAATGGGCAGCCAAAGTGCGCGCCAAGACATTAAGAGTCTCAAAGAGGCTGTGATGGAGCTCCCAGCGCCCGCAGCGGAAGCATTGGCCGGCGGCTTGTCGATTTTAGCCAATAGCGATTATCGGTCTTTGCTGAGTGCGTTGAGTTGCCCTGTCTCGGCCTGTTTTGGGCGACTGGATAGTTTAGTTCCAGTGAGTGTTGCGACTGAATTCGCTGCGATTTTACCCAACGCCAGCATTGAGGTATTTCCAAGTGCATCGCATGCCCCATTTATTTCACATCCGAGTGAATTTATCGGCTGGTTAAATGCTTGGATAGCGCGTTCGGTGGTGTAAAACCCAGTCTACCTCTACCTTCTGTCAAGCAATCGGGCCATTCTGCGTTTAATTGTCGGGTGGGAGCGGCAAAAACTTGCCGCTTTCACCGTTCCCTTTCTTGAGTATTCCGCCGTGAGTGTTTATTATTTAGACAAGCGACATGGGTCGTGTTTACTGAGGACTAACAGATGGAAATTCAATCAGCTTTTGCCTCTGGCATGCAAGGTTTGCAAAGAGCTTCCACTGGGATCACCGAAGCGACAGTGAATATCAACCGCGATGCAGTCAATCAGCAGCGCGTGCGTAATGCCCAAGATTCAGCCGCTGATGCTGAAGCTAATAATGTCCGAAACCAAGCTGCACGACAAAGTGCTAATCCAGATGCCAATCAAGTGCCCAATACCACACAAAGTTTGGTGCAATTGAGTATGGAAACTGTCAATGCTGCTGCGAATGTGCGTGCGATTCGTTCCGCCGATGAAATGCTTGGCACTTTAATCGATGTAACGGTTTAAGCGATCCGCGATGGCCATTACGTCGGTTTACCCACAAGTCCCCACTTACGTCGGCAATCCCGCCGTCGAGATGGTGCGACGGGAAAATAAACTCCGTGAAATCATTGAGCCTATTGCGAAAATGGAACGCAATGCCAGTGAAAAAGGCGTTATCTCCGAGGATAAAAGCCGCAATAACAGCAACTTATCGAATTTAACTTACAGCGAAGAAATTAAAAATCGCAATACTGAATTAAAGCAAGCTGTCGAAGGCGGACCGCAAGATCAACAGCAGTCGCAAGACGGTCAATCAGGCAGTAATGACAATTCGAAAGATCCCAAACAGCAACAGCAAGAACAGCAGCAACAACAGGCAGAGCAGCAGCAAATTGCTGAATTAAAAGCCCGTGATGCTGAGGTTCGTGCCCACGAAGCGGCTCATGCTGCGGTCGGTGGCCAGTTAGCTGGGCCGCCGAGTTACACCTATCAACGCGGTCCTGATGGTCAACAATATGCGGTCGGCGGTGAAGTTCAAATCAGCTTGGCGGAAGTTCCGAATGATCCTCAGGCAACCATTGCGCGGATGAAGCAAGTCAAGGCTGCAGCACTGGCACCGGTTGAACCTTCAAGTGCCGATAGAGCGATTGCCGCAGAAGCATCTCGCCGTATCGTTGAAGCGCAAGCTGAGTTATTGGCAGAAAATGCGCAGATCCAACAGCCAAAACAAGCTGCTGTCAAAATCAATGGCGGCGAAGATGAAGTTGATGCGGAACAAACTGCGGCAGATGCAGTAAGCCCGCTGAGCACTGAACAAATTCAACAAACCCAACAAAGTATCCGTGACCGTTACAACGGCCGCGATAAACGCTCATTGCAAGGTTCTGAGTTGATGGAGCTGCGCTCGGATGTCATCCAAAATTTTTATGCTCGTGCCACAACTCCTGCCGGTCGTAGTTTATTGCAAATGGTCTAAACCCTGGCGCTCAATCCTTGCACATCGAATTAAGCTATTCCCGCGTTGTGTTGTCACCTTAGTCTGAGTTCCTGCTAGCAATCATCCGTTCTCTCAAGTCGCCTGTTGTGTTGCCCAAGCTGTCCAGTCAATATTGCCATTCACTTGGCAAAGTGAATAAAAATTCTGGAGGATGTTCGTGTTCTGCTAGCACATGTTTTATCATGGCATCCGCATTGAATCGCGGTGTGGATGCTGCCCAAATCATGAATGTCGAGAGCGCAGTTGGTCCTTCAGACAAAAAGGAAGGTATTTTGTTGGTTTTATTGGAACGCAGGCAACTTTGGATGGAGCGATATAGTCATTATTGGTTGGCATTGTTACTCGTATTGGCATTCTGTAGTTGGGGCACTAGTGCTCAACCTGAACAACCCAAACCGCCGATGTTGAAGCTACAGGTTGAAAATTCATCGGTCTGCCCATCATTTTTAGCCTTGATGCAACAGCGTTGGCACGATCAACCGCAGTGGTGGCCAGAGCAAGCAATTCCCGCGAGTTTTGCAGGCGAAACCTTACTGGCCGCAGATCCGAAACAAGCAGCACCCTTGATTTACTTGCAACCTGAATTATCGCACCCAACATGGCGCTGGTTGACATGGCAGCCAGTGAACACAGTCAGCCAATATTTTGGCTGGGATGGTGTGGCCTCTTCGGTATTTGCTCGGGCGGATCTGCCGACAGTCGCGCTTGCTGATGCTACTTCACCCACAGAGCCAGCAGCTGCACAGCCCCAACTTTTTGTATTTATTCATGGCCAACAACTCAGTTATTTTTTACTGCCTGCTCAGCAAGCATTGCCAAAAGCAACGACTGCGGCAGAGCTGGCGCTGGCATTAAAAGCCTATCAATTGCCCGCAGAGCAGAACGCGATGCATGGCCTGTTCCAGTTTGAAGGTGGACTTTATCAGTTGGTGAAACCTTGGGGTGTCAAGCAACTGCAGCCCGAAGCGCAGGTGAGTTGTCAGCTCATGTCACAACCCCAAGCGATGCTTTCCGCCAGCAAGCCTTGGCAACAGGTGCTGCGCCAATCCTTCGTGCGAGCTGCAGAGGACTCGCTCGCCATCGAAACTGCAAATCTGCAGCTCCAAGATTGGTTGCAACGGCCTTGGTTGATCCCGAGTTTACAAGCGCAGTGCGATGCTGCTGGCAGTTTAAACTGTGTTGTTGCAAGCCATCGTCAAGCTTGGTTAGATTTTTATGCCAGCCAGGATGCTTGGTCGGCGCGTGAGCGTGTTGTGATCGATGAATTATGGCAGTTGGCTCATCTTGAAATGAGTCACTACTTCGAGCAGCAGTTTCAATTACCCGTCGCTGCAGCAAAAAAGCTGGCGACACGGGTACAAGCCGCCTATTTTTCACTACTCACCGCAGATCTCGCGATGCCAAGTCCACAGCAACACTTGGGTTTTCATGCTGAACTGCCGAGTTATCCATTGGACTTGTGGTCTACTTTATCGGCTGACCAACAGCAGCAACTGGTTCGACAAAAAAATGCGTTTGGCAAAACCGCATTGATGGTCGCGGCGCATTTTAATGATTACGACAGTGTCAAACATTTGCTGGCGGCTGGTGCTGATTTACATGCGCAAACAAATACAACGGAAAGCTATCCACTGCAATTAAGCAGGCGCGATGCGCTCAGTTATGCCGCTGAGAATGGCCACCCTGCGGTCATTTCGTTGTTGCTCAGTGCTGGCGCTAATGCTTCCGTACGCGATAGTCAAAATCAGGCGGTCAGCGCTTATTTCAGCAAGAACCCTTCCTTGCGCTGGCGACAATTAGCCGATCGGTCATTATTGGATTTAATGCAGCAAGGCAGAGTGCCTAAACCCAGTGCTGAATGCCAAACCTCGCGGCAAAAATTAATGGTGTTACTCTGCAGTTCGCAGGGGCTTCGGCTTTATGCTGATGAATTACAGCTGCGGCTTAGCAAACTCAACCAATCAACTATCGCCAATTTGTTGAGTCAAGACCAACGTCGTTGGCAACAGCAACTTTTCCAACAATGCCCACAAAATCAGGGCGAAACTCTACTTGCTTGCGTGAAAGCGCAATATCGAGCGCGTGTACGCATGTTGGATGCGGTGATCATCAGCATGGATGCTCAGTAATCATCAGCAGGGTCCGAACAGGTTTTTGGCTGGCATATAAAACAGGGGTATAAAACAAAGCCGCCTTGCGGCGGCCTTGGTTTGATGGGTGATCACGACTTCGTCAACAGTTCTGAAATATCATTTCTTCAATTTGGCGAGGGCAGCAGCAAAAGCATTACCCATTGCTGCGTTGCCTGCGTCTTGAGGTTTGCTGGCTTTCGCTTGTGGCGCTTTTGTCGGTCTAGACGCATCTTTACTGGCAGTTTTTGCTTGTGGCTGCTCATCCATGCGCATGGTTAAGGCGATCCGTTTGCGCTCGATTTCCACTTCCAAAACCTTCACCTTGACGATATCGCCCGCTTTGACGACCGTATGTGGATCGGACACGAATTTATCGGTCAGCGAAGAGATATGCACTAAGCCATCTTGATGGACGCCGATATCCACAAAGGCACCGAAGTTGGTCACGTTGGTGACTACGCCTTCTAACAACATGCCAGGGGTTAAATCAGCCATTGTTTCGACGCCGTCTTTAAAATTGGCGGTTTTAAATTCAGGCCGCGGATCTCGTCCTGGTTTATCCAATTCTTTAATGACGTCAGTGATGGTTGGGATCCCGAAATGGTCATCGACAAACTCTGCAGGATTGAGGCTGCGTAAGAATTGGCTGTCGCCAATTAATTGCTCCACAGGTTTTTGATATTTCGTCAGGATTTTCTCAACCAATGGATAAGCTTCCGGGTGAACGGCGGAGGCATCTAAAGGATTTAAGCCTTGACTGATCCGCAAGAAACCTGCGGCTTGCTCGAAAGCTTTCGGGCCTAACCTTGGCACTTTCAGTAAATCTCGGCGCTGCATAAAGCGACCATTGGTGTCGCGGTAGCTGACGATATTTTGGGCCAGCGTTTTGTTTAAGCCAGCCACACGAGCCAACAAAGGCACTGAGGCCATGTTGAGATCAACACCTACCGCGTTCACACAGTCCTCAACCACTGCATCCAGTGAGCGCGTTAATAAACTTTGGTTGACGTCATGTTGGTATTGGCCAACCCCAATCGCTTTGGGCTCAATTTTCACCAATTCTGCCAGTGGGTCTTGTAAACGACGACCAATCGACACTGCACCGCGCAACGACACATCCAAATCTGGGAATTCTAACGCCGCTAATTCAGAGGCTGAGTAGACCGATGCACCGGCTTCCGACACCATAATTTTCGTCAGGCGTTGTTCTGGGATTAACTTAATCACTTCACCAGCCAACTTGTCAGTTTCGCGCGAGGCAGTACCGTTACCAATCGCAATCAGCTCAACTTTGAATTGTTTACAGTAAGCAGCCAAGGTTTTCACCGATTTATCCCAAAGGTTTTGCGGTGCATGAGGGAAAATGGTGGTGTTGGCCACTAATTTTCCTGTTTGGTCCAGCACCACAACCTTCACCCCAGTGCGTAAACCTGGGTCTAAGCCGAGAGTTGCGCGCATACCCGCAGGGGCAGCCATTAATAAGTCTTTTAAATTTCTAGCAAAAACGGCAATCGCTTCAACTTCCGCCTTTTCCCGTAACTCAGACAATAAATCATTTTCTAATTGCAGATGCAATTTGACCTTCCAAGTCCATTGCACCACGGTGCGCATAAATGCGTCGCCCGCGCGATTTTGCCAGCGGAGATTAAATTGGCTCGCAATTAACTGCTCACAGAAGGCATGGGCTTGGCTTTCATCGGCATCGGGTTGTAATTGCAGATTTAAAATTCCTTCGTTGCGGCCACGAAACATTGCTAAGGCCCGATGCGATGGGACAGCTTTCCACATTTCAGAGTGCTCGAAGTAATCGCGGAATTTAACGCCTTCTTGCTCTTTTCCTGCCA
>JACCEA011864590.1_pt1 | contig 19848 bp, 11 predicted proteins | sample 7449851 | NCBI WGS metagenome assembly JACCEA01 (sample SAMN15323453, study PRJNA562643) | freshwater metagenome | isolation source: river surface water | place: USA:Blue River Watershed | collected 2017-08-18
CAATTTTAGATCGAATCTTCTTTTTCTTCTTGTTGCCGTTTTTGAGTTTTACTGTTTTATAAGTTGTTTTAGAGAATTTAGCTAATTTTTTGCCTATATATTTGCGACCAGTGATGTTATTAGTGATGCAATAGACGAAGCCGATATACTCTTCGGATATTTCTTCGACTAGTTCATTTTGATAATACCATGACATGCACTTAGTTAGTGTCTTGGTCTTTCTTCGCCTGTTGAATTTGAGCCTGTTGTTCTTTTAATTTTGCTTCTCGATACTTTGGACTTTTAATCTTAGGTTTTGTAACTCTAACTGCCTGTATTTCTGCTCTACGTTGCCTTGCTAGAATTCTTAGTTCTGCTAAATGTTGCCTTGCCCTCATGCCTGCGGCATGAGTTTGATTCATTTCCCAATCTTGATTTGCTTCAAAGTATTTTCGAAGCTCCTGCATGATTCTGTAATGAGTGTCGTTCATTCTAAAATTTCTATATCATTACTGTAGCTGGTAAAACCGTTTTCTTTGATAACTTTAAGAACGTTGTTTACACGACCTATCAGTTCGTCCTTATGACTGATAAGATAAACGTTTTTATTTCTTTCACGACCCATCTTATTAAGTACGCCCAGTGCATTTTCTACACCGTTGGCGTCTAATCCGTTATCGATAAGTTCGTCAATAAACAATAGGTTAATGTTTTGATATAAACTTTCCCATACATCTCTAAAGGCCCAGCTTAGTCCTAGGATTAAACGATTGCGCTCACCGCGAGATAGGTTATCGAAGTCTAAGTCTTGTCCTAATTGTGTAATTTCTACAGTTAAATCATTTAAGAATACTACACTATGAGGCAATCCCATCTTATCTAAGTAGTAGGTTAAGCGATTGTTTAAGTAGGCAAGATTTTGATCAATAATTTTCTTACGAATAAACGAATCTTTATTTGTTAATAGTTTCAATAGAAATTCTTGATGATCTTTTAAACTGGTTAATGTGTTAACAGTGTCCCAACTAATTTCCTGCATTGCAGTATTAGTTAATTCATCAATTTGTTCTTGGTAAGGATCTATTTCTTGTTGTCGAACAGCTAACGCATTTTCTAAACCAGCTAGATTGTTTTGATGCTTGAGTGCTTCTTCAACAGTTTCGTAATAAGTTGCAGGTCTGCCGTTAATATCTCCAATGACATCTAACTCTCCTATTACTCCTGCATAGCTTTCGCTAAGAGTTTCTAAGTATGAAAGTGCATCTTCTAAATTTTTATTAGCAGTTGCAGACATTTCTTCATGCGTATGAGTATGTAAACCTTGTTTACACGACGGACACGTATTATTTTTTAATTGCTCTAATTCTATTTCGTATTTCTTAACAGTTTTATCAGCCTGCATAATAGCAGTTTCTAATGTAGCTTTTTCTTTGTTAAGACTTTTAATTTTAGCCGCATGTTCATCGTAGACTTTTAACTTGGAATGCTGTTCTAGTTCTTTCTCAATATCTACACTTTGCAGTTCTAGAATACTTCGTGCAATTTTTGCACAATCCTCTTCCTGTTGCCTATACCATGCTTTTTGTCTAGTAACTAGCCCGTCAATACTTTGCTGAATTTTGTCGTTAGATTTTTTTGCGGCCTCAATGTCAGCAGTTTCCTGTGTAATCTGTTCTTTAGTAATTCTAGTTTGTTCTTTAAGCAGTTCTGCTTTTTCACTAAGCAGTGTAATTCCAAGTAACTGCTCAATGATAGTTCTTTGCTCACCGCTTTTCATACTTAAAAACGGTTCTGTATAGGTATTAAGAGCTATGATATGCTTAAACATATCATGACTCATACCTAGCAACACATCTAAGTCTTTCTGTGTTTCTCGCATGTCGCCCTGACTGTCGTCTGTATCTTCAGCAGATTGTTCTTCATCGTTAATAAAGAACTTCATAACAGTAGGTTTGCGCCCTCTTTCAATTCTATAGTCAACACCATCTTTTTCAAAAGACAATGTTACTAACATATTCTTTCCGTTAATCTTGTTAATAAGATTATCTTTTTTGATATTAGTAAGCGCCTGCCCAAACAATGCAAAACTTAGTGCATTTACAATAGTAGTCTTACCCGTACCGTTTCTTGAACCGCTGTCGTCACCGCCTTGATCTAAGTTTTCACCTAATACCAAGGTTAAATGTTCTTTTTCAAAATCTACAGCCTGGGTTTGATTGCCCACGCTCATAAAGTTTTTTACGGTTAAATCCTTAATTTTAATCATAAGCTGTTATAAATTGACAATAGTACTTTAGGATCAAACGAATCGCTTTGAATACTAATCAGCTGATTACTAACAATTTGATCTACACTTTCAAAAGCCTGTACGTCTATGTTTGTATTAATTTCAACGTCTTTTTGTTCAGGAATAAGTGTTAATTCTCTTATGGAATAATCTTCCATAAATTTTTCTTTGATAAAGCTGGCTTCTTCAAAGCTGATATCGATATCAAGTGTAACGCGAAGATGTTGTTTAGGTTTAATGATTTTGTCTGCATCGTCTATTAGTTGACTTAATTTAACTGTTCTAAATGTAGGTTGATCAGGCCATGCAAAATGTTTAGGCGACCCACCGAATTCAAACACAGTCATTCCTCGTTCGTCGTCCCATGCATCTGCATAGTTATGAGGAAACGCATTACCGATGTAATGCATGTTGCCTTTGCTTTGTCGCTTGTGGAAGTGACCGCTAAAGCCTAGTTCGTATCCTTTAAAATGATCTAATTGTACTTCTCCGTGGTCTGGCATCTGTACCATGGCGTTCATATAAAAATGCGGAAGCTCAAAGTGTCCAAAAATATATCTGCTTTTATTTTTTTGAATACTTTTCCATTCGTCACCCACTAACCACGGGCATAGTGTAACATCACCGTCGGTAAAAGGCTTGTGTACAATAGTCACTCCCGGAATATACTTGCCAAACTCAACGCTGTGAATATCTCGTTTGTCCTTGTAATACAAGTCATGATTACCGGGAAAAAAGAAGAATTGATCAAATGCCTTGCCCAACTTTTCTAATGCTCTGAGGCTATAGTCCATGGTAGTGATATTAAGACTATTACGATTATGGTGCCAATCGCCTAAGAAAATCCCAGTCTCACAACCTTCCTCTTTGGCTTTTGCAATGTACCAGTCTACAAAATCTTCGCAGTCTTGATTATGTGTAGCACTGTTCGACTTAAGGCCGAAGTGTATGTCTGTAAACAATGCCGCCTTTTTAAATAAATTACTCATTAGTTTCTCCTCCGAACTGTATCAAAAACCATGTTTGGTATTTGTCTTCGGAAATCTCCATGTATCCTTTGGTATGCATCGGTGCATCCGCGGATACAATCTTACAATGATATACTTTTTCAAACAATTCTTCAAGTTCTTTGGCGGTTTTAATATTGTGCGTTTCCTTTACATGAAGTATAGCCTGATCAACACGAGGATCAAATAAGTCTATTTTCATTCTTCTGAGCTTTCAAACCTTTTCATTGCATTAGCCCACTCGCCTTCGCCAGTTCTTGTGTAACTAGGATTCATGCCATTAATTTCTAAAAGGTCATCTCTGATATTTTGATTACGTTTTTCTAGATTAATAATTCTGACAAAACTGTTAGTGACTGCGGCTGTAAAATATGCAAAAGGATTGTTAGATTTGCTCTCGTCGAATTGTAAACCGATCTGTGTTAGCTGTAGAATAGCCTGCCCACGCATTTCATCATTATATGTATAACCACGAACGTTGCCGCGTGTAGCGTATCGTTCGCAAAGTTTAATATACATACGGGCTAGAGTATTTGTAATTTGTCCGTGATCTTTATTAAACTTTCCTTTCTCTATACTGCCCTTCCAGTGACTTTTTCCTACGCAGACTAGCATATCGTTTTCGTCGTACTTCCAGTGCTGAAAAGGAGGAAAGTTTACCTTGTCTCGTCCATCTGCTATAGTTTTTGGATTCTTTTTACGTGTTGTGTTCAATGGAATATGATCAAAGGTCATGATCCTAAACACTAAGTCGGTTTTCGCAATTTTTTTATAATCAATTTCGCAATCTGCTTGTTTTACCTTTTCTCCGGCAGCTTTACGGCTAGCATAGGCTTCTTGGCTTAATCGTTTTGCTTGATTACGTTTTGCTTCTGCTACTGTTCTAATATTGATTTTATCTAAACTGGGTAAAATAATGTCGTATTGATGATATTCTGGTTTGGTAAAACTGCAATAAGTATTTTTTGATTTGTGTATTTCTTCTAGTAGGTCTTTGTTATTTAAATAGTTAACTTTGGTCATATCAGTCCTTGTTTCAGTAATTATAAACTACGCAGTTTATTTTGTCAACTAAATACAACAGACGAGGAGTCCATTATGGGTTTATTTGACGCAGGCTCAGGCCTTAACACTATTGCCAGTGCCGCAAAGACGGTAGGATCTACTATTACTTCTGCGGTAGGCGGTTTTGGATCTGTAGCAGGCACAGTTAGTAGAGTTGCAGGGGCACTTAACAATTTATCCAATCCGGCCAAGATGATCTCTGCATTACGGAGCGGAAGCCTTCCAATCGGGGGAAACTTACTATCAGGTCTTACAAGTGCAGGCGCACAGTTTGTTGGCGCCGATGCTAATAATGATTGGCGTGTTCGTTTAAGCATACCAACAGATCCTGTGTTTTCATCTAGTGCAGTTTTACAACCTTTAGTACAGGCTGGCGGATTTGTTTTTCCGTATACTCCTAGTTTAAGAATTAGTAGTAGTGCGGCCTATGATGATGTTCCTATTACTCACCAAAATTATCAATTTTTAGCCTATCAAAATAGTAGGACCGATTCTATCACAATAAGTGGACCATTTAACGTTGAAGATGCAGTACAGGCACAGTATTGGTTAGGTGCTATCCACTATCTAAGATCAGTTACAAAGATGTATTCAGGGGAAGGAGCCAACGCAGGAAACCCTCCTCCGATTGTATTTTTAAACGGCTATGGAGATTACGTTTTTAAAAATATACCTGTAGTCATTAAAAGTTTTGACGTTGAATTACCACAGGATGCAAATTATATTTCTACACAAGTTGGTGCCGGCGGAAGCAGTGGCGGATTTGGATCATCAACGGGAGCTAACTTATCTTCTGTAGCAGGCATTTCAGCTACAGCATCACAATTAGCAGGTGTAGCTGGCGCAATAGGATCTGCAAAATTAGCAACTGGTCTAGGAAAAGTTGCTGTTGCTGCCGGATTAGTAAACGGTGTTTCTAGTCTATTAGGTGGCGGTCCAGCAGGTGCAGGCGGCTCTTTTGTTGCATCCGGTCCTAGCCATGTGCCTACAAAGAGTGTAATTTCTGTAACAGTACAACCTGTTTATAGCAGAGAAAGTGTACGTAACTTTAATCTACAGACATTTGTGCAAGGTGGTTATCTTAATAATAATGTAGGGTATCTATAATGGCAGCACAATATAAAAACACAAGCCCTTGGTATAGTACTCAGCTAGTTAAAGACTATCTTAGTATTTTAAAAATAAGACCTGTTAGTTCAGAACCTGACGACTTTCTTTATACAATTGAACCTCAGTATACGCATCGACCAGATTTGCTAGCATATGACTTGTACGGAACTCCAAAATTATGGTGGGTTTTTATACAACGAAATTTAGACACGTTACAAGATCCTATTTTTGATTTTGTACCCGGAACAAAAATATACATACCTAAAGGCGATAGTTTGAAAAAAGTTTTAGGATTATAAAATGTGGGACGAAATCAAATCCGCTGCCACCACAGCCAGTTCTCAAGTTAATAAAGTACTGTCAGGTTCTAGTGTTGCTTCCGGAATTAAATCTATGGGTGCAACAGCAGAACAGTTAAAATCTGCCGCATTAAATGGTGTTACAAATCTTGGATCAGCAATCAATTCTCTAGTACCCGGTACAGTTGCTGGTGCAGAAAGTGCGTTAAAAAATGCTCTTAACGGATTTATAGATTTAGGAAAATTAGCAGATAACCTAACTAAATTTAAATCTATAGTAGAAGTACAAGATTCTCCACCGTTTCCAAATACACTTCATAATTATTCTTCCTACAATTATATTTTTACCTTAAGTGTTTTAGATGACACTTCGTTGAATTTTCCAGATAAAACTTATAAGCAAGGATTATTAGGCCCGTTAATTTTACGTTCGGCAGGTGGAGCACCAAATTCTGAATTAGTACAAACCGCTTATGGAAAATATGACTTTTTCTTAGATAACGTTAGGATAGCTGGAGTTGTAGGTTTGGAACAATCTACAGGAAATACTAACAGTACCAGTGTCAGTTTTAAAATTACTGAAATGTATAGCATGGGATTATTTTTCCAAGCAGTACAAACGGCAGCACTACAGGCAGGACATGAAAATTATCTAGATGTTCCTTTACTGTTAACAATTGAATTTAAAGGTCACGTTGATCCAGGGTTGCTTAGTGTACAGATAGATAAAACAACAAAACACATTCCTTTAAAACTTAGAGACATTGGAATGCGTGTTACTGGCAAAGGTTGCGAATATGATGTAGAGGCATATCCCTGGAACGAAGCAGCCTACTCAATGAGCTACAGTCAATTAAAGACAGATGCAAATATTAGTTGCGATGAACAAGGGCCTAAAACAGTACAAGCAATGTTGCAGACAGGTCAGAAAAGTCTACAGCGTATAGTAAACGATAAACTTAAAGAAGAAGTAAAACGCAAAGATGTAGATTACCCTAATCAAGTTTTAATTTTGTTTCCAGGAGATCTTGCCACAGGACCCGATGCAGAGTCAGAAGAAGATGAATCTGGAGATGAAGGAGCAACAGTCAATCCTAGAGATGCCGCGTCATCTGATTTGTTTAAAACACTAGGAGTTGCTAGAGGCAAGAATACAACTTTAGTTCAAGGAACAGATGAATCTCAAGTAAATCCTATTGGTAGGGCAGGCATGGGTTTTACTCTTTATAATAAAGGAGATACTCCTTTTGCAAAAGATAACTTAGCATACGATGAAGCCACTGGAACATATAAACGTGGAAATATTGTAATTGATCCTAAAAATAGTGATTTTAAATTTGCACAAGGTATGAGCATACCTGATGTTATTAACCAGGTAATTCTTATGAGCGATTACGGAAGAAATGCTCTTAAGTCTGCTCAACTAACACCCGAAGGACAGGTAGTATGGTGGAGAGTAGAAACACATCTATACAATCTTGGCGGAGATGAAGTTTCGTTGAGAAGCGGAGTTAAACCAAAATTAATTGTTTATAGAGTAGTTCCGTATCTGATAGATGCATCTGTGTTCCTTCCTCCTAACGCACAAAAACCTGGTTTAGAAGAAGCTAAAAAGCAAGCCCTTAAAGAATACAATTATATCTATACAGGTAAAAACTTAGACATTTTAGATTTTGCTATTGAATTTAAAGCAGGATTTTATAGAGCACTACATGCCGACGGAGGAAATAACTCTGAAGGTGAAGAACAGGCAAAGAATCAAGGTGGTGCCGCTACATCCGGGCAAGGTGTTAACCAGAGAGCTCCAGAGGGAGAAAGTCCTACAAATCAACAAACTCCTCAGACAGTACGTCGAGACAGTGTAGGATCTAAAACTTATGCGTTAGGCGGCGGCGGGTTTGATGATGCCGCAACTATTGCCGCACGACAATTTCATGATATTGCAACTAACGGTGTGGATATGATTAACCTCAATATGAAAATATTAGGAGATCCATATTATATTGCAGATAGTGGAATGGGCAACTATTCGGCCCAAGCAACAAATTATCAAAACATAACTGCTGACGGCGGAATGGACTATCAAAGCGGAGAAGTTTACATAACTGTCAATTTTAGAACACCTGTTGATATTAATCAACAAACTGGGTATTACAATTTTGGCGGATCAGAACCTTTATTACAGTTTAGTGGTCTTTACAGAGTATTACAGATTGAAAGTGTCTTTAATAGAGGTAAGTTTGAACAAACACTCAGCTTGGTTAGAATCCCAGGACAAGATAATCCAGACGGTGAAGTGACTGCTCCTAAGATGTTGGATGAAGCAGAGAGTGTACAAGACGAAGTGGCTGCTATTGAAGAAGCAGTTGAAGAAGAAGGAATAGAACCCTCCTCAATGACAGATGAAGAAATTGCGGCTAACAATGCCTCTCTTGGAAATTTTGAAGGATAAACATGGCAGAGGAAACCAGATTACCCGCCGGCGAAGCACCTAAGGACCCTGGTCCGTTTTTAGCTAAAGTTATCAGCCACCTTGATCCTACATACATGGGTACGCTCGAAGTACAGCTATTGCATGAAGTTGGAAACGACGAAGCCAAAGAAGGACAGCTACGTACTGTAAAATATCTTAGTCCTTTTTATGGAGTGACCAGTGTCGACTTTGTCGGAGATGATCCTGATGATTATAACAACACTCAAAAGAGTTACGGGTGGTGGGCAATCCCTCCTGACGTAGGAACGACAGTACTCTGTATTTTTATAAACGGAGATCCTAAAAGAGGTTTTTGGATAGGTTGTGTACAAGATGAAAACATGAACTTTATGGTTCCGGGGTATGCTTCTACAAGGTATGTAGTGGATGACTCCAAAGAAACAGATAAAGAGCGTGTCCCTGTAGCAGAGTATAATAAAGTTATAGGAGGGTCGACCCAAGATCCTACTAAAATTACTAAACCTGCCACTCCTTTTGAATCAGTATTAGACACACAAGGACTATTAGAAGACGACATTAGAGGAATTACCACAAGTTCTGCTAGAAGAGAAGTTCCTAGTATGGTGTTTGGAATTAGCACTCCAGGTCCCGTAGATAAACAATCTGATTCTAAAAAACAAAGAGTTGGAAAAGCAGAACATAAAATAGCAAAAGCATTTGTAAGTCGTTTAGGCGGCAGTAGCTTTGTTATGGATGATGGTGATGACAAATTTGTTAGAAAAACAAATGCCAGCGAAGGCCCACCTGACTATGCGGCAATTGAACAAGAAGGCGAACTACCAGATGATCCTACACTAGTACATAATGAATTGATTCGTTTACGAACTAGGACAGGCCATCAAATTCTTTTACACAATACTGAAGATTTAATTTATATTGGTAATGCTCGTGGAACTTCTTGGGTTGAATTAACCAGCGATGGAAAAATTGACATATATGCAGAAGATAGTATCAGTGTTCATACCAAACAAGATATAAATTTTTATGCAGATAGAGATATTAATTTAGAAGCTGGCCGCAATCTTAACTTAAAATCTAATGGAAGAACACAAGTAGACGTAGCAAGCGATTATAATTTAGTAGTGTCGGGCAGTGGAAAAATTACAACGTCAGGTAGTTTGCATGTAGCAACGTCTGCTGATAACAATTTTACAGCGGGTGGCTCTACTAATTTAAAAAGCGGAGGACAACACGTCGAATCCGCAAGTCAAATTCATATGAATGGCCCAGGTGCAGCCGCAGCCGCAACAGCCGCATTTTTATCAACCCATAGCGTTCCTGATGAGGAAGGAGCCACGATGCTTCAAACTATAATGAATAGAGTTCCTAGTCATGAGCCATGGCCTCATCATGAAAATTTAGATCCTTTGAAATTTAAGCCTGCTAAAACTGATAGAGAATCTGCAGATATTGGAATTCCTGAGTACTGGAAAACTTATTCAACTATTACTGATACGTTTGAAAAATTGTCCGGTCCTGAAGAGGAAGAAGATCAAGGGTAAATATTAATATGACAGCCAGCAACCGTTTATACGATAAGATTGTTTTAAAGGGCGAAAATACCCAACAAAATATTCCAGGAACTAAAACTTACAAAGGTTTTAGCACTATTTCTAACGACTCTAACAGTTTTGCTTTATATGATCTGCCTTTAATTAAACAAGACATTATCAATCATTTCCACGTTAGACTAGGCGAACGCTTAGAAAATCCAGAATTTGGAACAGTTATCTGGGACCTATTGTTTGAACCGTTGACTGAAGAAATTAAGAATGTAATTGTAAAAAACGTTGAATCTATTATCAATTACGATCCTAGGGTAAAAGCAGATTCTGTTATAGTTACATCCTACGAAAGCGGTATACAAATTGAATGTGTATTAACATACCTGCCATACTACATTACAGAAGCAATACAGCTACGATTTGACCAGGCTAACGGCCTATTGGCGAATTAACTACGCACATATTAATTTACGCTAAATACCATTATAAACGGGAAATAGCGTATGTCAGCAACCGATAGACAAAATAGATTACTAGTAGCAGAAGACTGGAAGCGTATATATCAGAGCTTCCGAAATGCAGATTTCCAAAGCTATGACTTTGAAAATCTACGCAGGGTTATGATTCAATATATTCGTGAAAACTACCCTGAAGACTTTAATGACTATGTAGAATCAAGCGAATACTTGGCATTAATTGACCTAATTGCATTCTTAGGACAAAGTATCAGTTTTAGAACAGATTTAAATGCAAGAGAGAACTTTTTAGAACTAGCAGAGCGTAGAGAAAGCATTTTAAGACTAGCTAGATTATTAAGTTACAATGCAAAACGTAACATTCCTGCTTCAGGTTTATTAAAATTTTCCACTGTATCTACCACACAAACCGTTTATGATAGCAACGGTAGAAACTTAGCTGGGCAAGTTATCGGCTGGAATGACCCTGCAAACTCTAACTGGTATGACCAGTTCATCAAAGTAATCAACGCTTCTTTACCTGCTACCAGACAATTTGGTAATCCTGACGACAAAAATACAATTTACGGCATTCCGTCGGAACAATATAGATTTCAGTCTAGCAATACAGATGTGCCAGTGTATGCTTTTACCAAAGCAGTGGATGGCAGAAATATGACATTTGAGGTTGTGTCTACAACTTTTAGTAATGCTATTGAAATTTATGAAGAACCCCCTAGCGCCGGAAACAGACTAGCTTTTATCTATAGAAATGACGGCAAAGGCAACGGATCGGTTAACACTGGATTCTTCCTACATTTTAAACAAGGTATCTTAAATCAAGGTACTTTCACAATCAATCAGCCTAGCACAAATGAAACTGTTGATATTGACGCAATTAATATCAATAATACAGACGTATGGTTATATCGTCTAGATCAAAACGGTGTAGAATCTGAATACTGGGCAAAAGTTCCTAGTTTTGAAGGTAACAACATCATTTATAATAGTCTTAACAAATCAATTAAGAACATCTACAATGTAATCACACGAGCCGGTGACAAAATTAGTTTGTTATTCAGTGACGGTACATTTGGAAACTTGCCTAGAGGCACGTTTAGAACATACTATAGAACAAGTAACGGCATAAGCTATACTATCAATCCTAAAGATATTAAAAATGTTTCTTTAGAAATTCCTTACATTTCAAATTTAGGACAAGCAGAAACATTAACTGTTACATTAAATCTTCAATCTTCTGTTGCAAATAGTTCAGAAACAGAAACTAATGCCAGCATCAAGAGCCGTGCTCCTTCTACTTACTACACACAAAATCGAATGATTACCGGTGAGGATTATAATATTAGTCCTTTAAGTGTTAATCAAGAAGTAGTTAAAGTAAAAGCGGTTAACAGAAGCGCAAGCGGTATCAGTAGATATTTTGACCTAGTAGATCCTACTGGAAAATATAGCAAAACAAATTTATTTGCCGATGACGGTTTAGTGTTTAAAGAAGAATATGAAGATAGTTTTAGATTTTCTTACATCTCTAGATCCGACATCGAAGCGGTAATTTATAACCAAGTGGTAGATTTTTTAAAGTCTGTTCCATTGAGAGATTTTTATTACTCAAAGTTTTTTAAAATTGCAACAGAATCTTTAAACGTATCTTGGTACTCTAGAACAAGTGATACAAATCTCTCTACAGGATATATCGGAGATACGTTAGATGCGACTCCTTACAAGACAGGATCTAACACTGGCACAAATTTAAGATTCGTAACACCGGGAGCATTATTAAAATTTAAAGCTCCTGTTATTGACGGAACACAAAGATATTTTGATAAAAATAATGACAACACTATTTCAAGAATGTCTTCTACAGATTCTGGAGCAGTGACTACACTTTGGTGTAAAGTAGTTACAGTTTCAGGCGACGGTACTAACAGCGGAACAGGCATTCTTTCTGACGGCACTGGACCAGTTATATTAAATGATATCATTCCTACCGGTGCTGTACTAGAACAGATTATTCCTGCGTGGAGATCAACGCTAGATACAAATACTGTTTCTACAATGGTAGACCTTGTTTTTGCTAACAAACCATTTGGATTAAGATATGACATTGAAACAAGAACTTGGAAGATTGTTTTTGAAGTCAACTTGAATACAGCAGACGGATTCAGCTTAGGTAAGCAAGGCGATAACTCCAACCAACAATTAGACTCTAGTTGGCTATTATTGTTTACAACTGATACAGAATTCTATACTGTAAAATCTAGACTTGTTAGATATGTATTTGAAAGCGATAAGCAGTTAAGATTCTTCTTTGATGCCAGCGATAAGATCTATGACACTAGAACAAACACTGTTGTAAAAGACAAGATTAAAGTGTTAAACATTAATACTGATCCAGCATCGGTTGGTAGCTCTTATCCGTTCACCATTGATAGAGATTGGGAAATTACCGAAGAGTTTAAAGGATTAGATGGGTACGTAGACACTAAGAAAATTCAAGTTACATTCAGTGACACAGATGACGATAGTGTTGTAGATAATCCTGAAATCTTTGAAGAAATTGTTAAAACAGATCAAACAGATGTTAACAAAAAATATATTGTTCAACAACGATATGAAATAGCACAAGGTCAAGAAGATTACAAATTTTTTGATAACAGTAGTTTAACAGTTTTAATTAAAAATTCAGAAACAGAATTGACAGATTTATCTGTATATTCTAACGGACAGTATTTTTATTTTATTGATACTGGAGTTGTTAAAAAATTAGATACAACATCGTCTTCTTTATCAGTATCTTTAGATTATAAAGTTTACCTTGGAAGAAAGGGATTGAAGTTTCAATATATTCATAACGCAGATTATGAAAGCAGAATCGATCCAGGACTTACAAACATTATAGACATATTTGTTTTGACCAAGCAATATGATAAAACTTTTAGACAATGGTTACTAGGATCTTTATCATCTGAACCATTGCCTCCTAGCTCAGATGCATTATATAATTTGTTGTCATCTGATCTTAATAAAATTAAATCAATTAGCGACGAAGTAATATATCATCCTGTTAAGTATAAAGTATTGTTTGGAGAAAAGTCCAGTCAAGATGTTAGAGCTACCTTTAAAGTAGTTAAAAATGCAGAAATGGTAATAAGCGACAATGATATTAAATCAAGAGTCCTTTCTGCAATCAACGAATTTTTTAGTTTAGAAAACTGGGAATTTGGGGATAGCTTTTATTTCAGCGAACTATCTGCATATGTAATGAATAGACTAAGTCCTAACATAGTAAACTTTATCATAGTTCCGGATCAAGCATCGTTGTCATTCGGAAGTTTATTTGAAATCAAAGCAGAAAAGGATCAAGTATTCATTAACGGTGCAACAGTTGATGATATTGAAATTATTTCTGCAATTACTGCTAGCAAGATTAAGAGTGCTGGATCCATCAGCACAGAATCTACAGTTGTAAGTCAACAATCTATCACCAGTTCGGGGAATTAATTAATGGCCAATAATAGTCAAAACGAATCAGGGCTACCAATTTCTAATAAAGAAAAAAGAACTACAGCAACATTGTTGCCTCGTTTTTATAGAACAGATGGCAATAAAAAGTTCTTACAGGCCACATTAGATCAATTAACTCAACCAGGCACCGTTAAAAAAATTAATGGCTATCTTGGTAGACAAAATGCAAAAGCAGTCACCGGCTCAGACATTTTTATCGAAGCGTCTGATCAGGTTAGACAAAATTATCAGCTTGAGCCAGCAGCCGTAATCGCAGATTATCTTGGAAATACAACGTTTTATAAAGATTATATTGACCACATCAACCATATCGATGTGTTTGGAGGTCTTGTCGATAATCATGAAAGATTAAACAAACAAGAATTTTATAGTTGGAATCCCCATATTAATTGGGATATGTTTGTAAACTATCAGAATTATTACTGGCTACCGTATGGTCCATCTCCAATAGAACTAGCCGGACAACAACAAGAAATTGTTAGTACATATACTGTAACCGCAGTAGACGAAGGAGATAATTTTGCATTTGTATTCTCTCCAGACGGACTTACAAAAAATCCAACCCTTACACTGTTTAGAGGGCAAACTTATAAATTTGAAATAGATGCTGTTGGCAATCCTTTCACAATTAAGACCTCTAGAGTTGCAGGTCAAGATGACAAGTATGCAGAAGGAGTAGACAGTTATAGTGTAGAAAAAGGTACTATTACTTTTACAGTAGGAGTCAATGCTCCGAATGTGTTATACTATGTTTCTGATAATTCTGTAGACTGCGGCGGTGTCTTTCACGTATTAGACATAGACGAAAACACGTTTTTAAATGTTGAGACGGATGTAGTAGGTAAAAAAACTTATCAGTCGTCTATAGGATTAAAATTATCTAATGGAATGAAAATTAAATTTTCAGGAAAAATTACTCCTGAAAAATATAATACAGGCTACTGGTATATCGAGGGAGTTGGCTCTGCTATTAAATTAGTTCCAGAATCTGACCTAGAAATTATTAGCTCTTACAGTGAAGAAAAAGCTCTCCTGTTTGACGATGAACCGTTTGATCAAAGCCCGTTTAGTACAGCTACCGCTTTCCCAAAATCAAAAGATTATGTTGTAATTAATCGTTCCAGCCCAGACAGAAATCCTTGGAGTAGGTTCAATCGTTGGTATCATCAGGATGTTATTATTGCTGCCGCGGAAGCGTCCGGTCAAGTTCCAGAATTAGATCAAACTGCAAGAGCAATTAGACCTATCATTGAATTTAATGCTGGATTAAAATTATTTAATTTTGGATATTCAGCAAAGAAAAATGTTGACGTAATAGATAATTTTACTACCGATGCATTTTCTACTGTTGAAGGAAGCCTCGGTTATAACGTTGACGGAATTGATCTTGCTGATGGTATGAGAGTACTATTCACCGCTGATACCGACTCGATGGTTAACAGTAAAATTTTTAAAGTTAATTTTATAAATGTTATTGTTCCAGGAAGACAGTTAGAGTTTTTAGCATTGACAAACGTAAATGTTGATACAAATGCAATTACATTTGAAACAAATCACGGGCTTACTACAGGCAATCAAGTTTTATATTTGAATAACGGCAACGATAGCATAAACGGATTAACAAATAGAAAAGCATATTATGTCTATGTTGTTAGTGATACACAAATTAAATTGTACACTAATAAATTGTTAACTGTTGAAGCAGATATTTTTGCAGTAGGATCAGGAATACACAAATTAGAAGTATTCTCTGGACTTAGAAGACAGATTAATCTAGTAGAAGAAACTGATGGCACTCCAATAGTCAACGAAACAGTATTAGTCGAAGAAGGAAGATTGAACCAAGGGTTAATGTACCATTACGATGGTACATCGTGGAAACTAGGACAAACAAAAACAGAAGTTAACCAACCGCCGTTGTTTGATATATTTGATATTAATGGATATAGTTACAGCGACACTTCTGTTTATGACAGTTCAACATTTAAAGGAACTAAGTTATTTTCTTATAAAGTAGGAAGCGGATCTGTAGACGCAGAATTAGGATTTCCACTATCGTATCAAAATATTAATAATATTGGAGATATTGCATTTGAATTTAATCTTTTAAATGACAGTTTTAATTATAAAAATATTTTAAGCATCTTAACTAAAAATACAGATGCAGGGTACTTGAAAAAGATTAATAGCCTGGATGTTTTTGAGTATGTTAATGGTTGGATCGTTAATACTATCGATAATCCTCAGCCAGTTGTTAGGATTTTTAAAGATAGCGGATTAGTAAACAACTTTCCAATAGATGTGTATACAGATAAATCAAATTTAGAAGATTTATCAGTTAAAGTTTATATAAATGGAAAAAGAATAAAGTCTACAAATTTTAGCGTTGTTGATGGAACATCTAAAAAATATGTAGTATTGACGACCGATGCCGAATTAACAGATGTAGTAACATTAAAGTGTTCTGCTAAACAGTCAAAAAATCAAAACGGATATTATGAAATTCCAGTATCCTTGCAGAACAATCCACTCAATAATAATCTTTCGCAATTTACATTAGGTCAAGTTATTGACCATGTAGATAGTATTATTGATAATATTTCTGGATTCGAAGGATCATATCCAGGTACAAGTAACCTTCGAGATTTAGGTAATGTTTCTTCTTACGGTACTAGATTTGTACAACATAGCGGTCCGTTAAATCTAAGTCTGTATCACTTTGGATCTAAGTCTGCAAACGTATTCAAAGCAGTCGAACAGGCAAGACTTGATTACGGTAAGTTTAAAAGAGCTTTCTTAGTTACAGCAAATAGCTTAGGTATTGATACGGATCCAAAACGTCATGTTGATGCTATTCTGTTTGAATTAGCAAAAGATAAATCTAAAACACAGCCTTATTATCTTAGTGATATGTTTGGATATACTGGATACAACCGTTTAGAGTATACAGTATTAGATTCTAGAATTAAAAAATATCCCTTATCGGAAGAATTTAACTTATCTACATTAACAAATAAATCTGTTAACATTTACTTAAACGGAGAGCAGTTAGTTTACGGTAAGGATTATTCTTTTGGTACAGACATATTCTTTGAAATTACAGCAACACTAGTTGAAGGCGATGTAATTGAAGCGTTTGAATACGACAGCACAGATGGATGTTTTTGTCCTCCGACACCTACTAAGCTAGGACTGTTTCCTGCGTATGAGCCTAAGAAATATTTAGATACAACCTATGTCGAGCCTACTGAAGTTATACAAGGCCACGACGGAAGTATTACTCTGGCATTCGGTGACTTTAGAGATGATTTAATTTTAGAATTAGAAAAAAGAATCTTTAATAATATTAAAGTTTCTTACGATCCTAATATATTTGACATCTTTGATTTTATACCAGGATATAACCGTCCGCTAAGTTATTCTAAAGAAGAATTTGAAAAAGCACTGTCTACTAGTTTCTTCCAGTGGACAACTACAATTAATCAAGACTATACCAAACAAGAAGGTTACGACAGATTAAATCCATTTACATTTAATTACAGAGGAAATTCTACTCCTGATGGTAAAGATGTTCCTGCTTTCTGGCGAGGAATTTATAAATGGGTATTAGATACAGATAGACCTCATACACATCCTTGGGAATGTCTTGGATATTTTATTGAGCCCGCATGGTGGCAGTCTGTGTACGGTCCTGTTCCTTATACAAAAGATAACCAGCTGTTATGGGATGACATTAGACAAGGCCTAATAAGAGAGCCAGGTAAAGCTGTACGTAAAATAGAAAAATTTGCAAAGCCTATTTTAGAAAAAGGTTACCCAGTCGATGAAGACGGAAACTTAGAAAATCCTATCTATGCAAATTTTGTAGAAGGCTATATTAAAGCAACATCTGCAGGATATTATGTTTTTGGAGATCATGCTCCGGTTGAAACAGCATGGAGACGCTCTAGCTATTATCCTTTTGCATTAATGCAGGCAGCATTGTTATTACAACCTAACAAAGTATTAGGTACTTGCTTAGACAGAAGTAGAATTATTAAAAATTTAAATGACCAACTTATCTATTCAGATACTGGGTTACGTTTACAATTACAAGATATTGTCTTACCTTCTACAGCATTAAGCGAAACTAGAACATTTACATCAGGTTTAATTAATTATATTGTTGATTATATTACATCGGATACAACTCTAAGAATAGACGATTACAAAACAGATTTAGAAAATTTAACTAACAGAATAGGCGCCAAATTAGGCGGTTTTAGTTCTAAACCTAAATTAAGAATTTTACTAGATAGTAAGAGTCCTACCAGTACTGGAGGTGTTTTTGTACCAGAAGAAAACTACAATATAGTATTAAACACATCTTCTCCTGTTAAGAAAGTTGTTTACAGTGGTGTATTAATAACAAAATTTCCAGACGGGTTTGAAGTTAGGGGTTACAATATAGATGAACCTTATTTTAATTACTACGGATGGAGTTCTACCGATCGAGTAATTAACATCGGCGGAATCTCAGAAAGTTTTGTTAACTGGGAATCTTCTAGATATTATGTTGCAGGAAAGATTGTCAGCTACGGAAATCAATTCTATAGAGTAAAAACCAGTCACCAATCTTCAGATACATTCGACGAAGATTTGTATGCTAGATTATCTGGTCTTCCTTCAGTAGGCGGAAGAGAAGCTATTATTAGAAAAACTTTTGACACAGCTTTTACAAACACATTGGCATACGGAACAAAACTACAGACTATCCAGGAAGTAGCCGACTTTTTACAAGGGTATGGGGCTTATCTAGAAGGTCAGGGTTTTGTGTTTGATGATTTTAATCCTAATACAAAAAATGTTTCAAATTGGGAGACAAGTGTTAAAGAATTTTTATTCTGGACAACACAAAACTGGGCAGAAGGCGCAGTTATTAGTCTTAGCCCAGCAGCCGATAGGTTAGTTTTAAATTCTGTAAATTCTGTAGTAAATGATATTACAGACAAGTTTTTTGAATATAAGATTTTTAGAGTAGATGGTCAAAAACTTGAACCTGACTTTGCAAACTCTTATAGAGAAGATAATCAATTTACGCTAGTTCCTTTCAACACCAATCACGGTATCTTTGGAGCTACACTGTATCTAATACAAAAAGAACACGTTTTATTACTAGACAACGCTACATTATTCAATGATGTTATCTATGATTTAGAACCAGGATACCGTCAAGAACGAGTTAAGCTGTTAGGCTATATTAGCAAAAACTGGAACGGAAGTTTTAACATTCCAGGATTTATCTTTGACTCGGCATTTGTCAAAGAATGGCTACCATGGAACGATTATAATCTTGGAGACATCGTCAAGTATAAAGAATTTTATTACACAGCAAAAGAATTTGTTGTAGGGCAAGAATTCTTTAATGCCGACCAGTGGGTGCTTCAAGAATCTAAACCTGAATCTCAGCTAGTATCTAACTGGGATTACAGAGCAGAACAGTTTACTGATTTTTATGATTTAGATACTGATAATTTTGATGCCGAACAACAGAAACTAGCACAGCATTTAATTGGCTATCAAAAACGCCAATACCTTGAAAATATTATAAAAGACGATGTTAGTCAATATAAGTTCTATCAAGGAATGATTATCGAAAAAGGTACACAAAACGTCTTTACAAAATTGTTTGACGTATTAAGTGCTGATGATCAAGAAAGTTTAGTGTTCAACGAAGAGTGGGCAGTTCGTGTTGGAAATTATGGAGCTAGTTCTGCTTTTGAAGAAATTGAATTTATTTTAGACGAAAGCAAATTTAAAGTAAACCCTCAACCGTTCGAATTAACTAACACTATAGATCCTACTGTAGCAGACTTTGTTTATAGACAAAAGTCTAGCGACATTTACATTAAGCCGACAGGGTATAATAATAGTCCTTGGAGCATCGATGGAACTAAAACATATCTAAGAACACCTGGATATGTTAGATACGAAGATGTTAAATTAAATCTAGATACAATTACAGATATCGTTCAATACGACATTAGCACATTTACAGAAGGCGATTATGTATGGTGTGCTTTCGAAGGTAGAGATTGGAATGTTTATAGATTTACTAAAAC
>JACCEA010875159.1_pt1 | contig 19841 bp, 13 predicted proteins | sample 7449851 | NCBI WGS metagenome assembly JACCEA01 (sample SAMN15323453, study PRJNA562643) | freshwater metagenome | isolation source: river surface water | place: USA:Blue River Watershed | collected 2017-08-18
ACCTATATTATTATAATAGATAATATCTTTTTAAGTTTACTTTATTTTAATATTTTTATATTTCATTTTTTTATATATTTTAACAAATTAATTAATTTGTTAATAATTATTTTACTAAAAATATTTTTATTTTTTTGTTTTTATTTATTTTTTATATAAAAAATTAAAATAATTCTTTAAATTGAATTTCATTATCTACTAATGCAATTTGTAATACTTGATAAATATTATCTACTAAATATACTTTACAATGTTTATAATGTGTCATTTCAACACCATAAAATTCTTCAGAATCTTCAAATTCAATTTCGTTACTAAAAGATTCATTTTTATCTAAATGAAAAGGAGAAGCATCTAAATTTAAGAATGACGATGTTTTCATTAATGGAATTTTATCTTTAATTAAATAAGTATCATGTAAATTTTTCATATTTCTATTTTCACTTCGTATCATTTGTATTATATCTTCTTTATTTTCTTTTGGTATTATAAATGTATTTATACCTGCTCTTATTGACCCATTTATTTTAGAATAAACTCCTCCAATTTTCATTGCAAAACCTAATAAATTGATTTCACCTGTTATAGCAACATTATTTCGCACTTTTATTCCTGTTAATAATGATACTAAAGATAATGTTATTGCTTGACCCCCACTTGGACCATCTTTATTAACAGATGAATCATTAAAGTGAATATGAATACCATTATCTTCGCGTTCTCCCAAACTTTTCTTTAAATCATCTGGCATTAAATTATAAGCAACAGACATACATACATCAAAACTTTCTTTCATCATATCTCCTGCTAAACCCGTTGCTTTTTGAATACATATTTTTTTATTTGCTGATGGAATAAATACTGATTGAATCTTTGATATACCTCCACCATAACCAACACTTGAAGCATACATACCATAAGAAACACCAACTAATGGCATATTAATAATTTTATCAAAACTCATTTTAGGTTTGTCATCTAAAATTTCATCAACTAATTCTTCAGTAATTTGAATAGGATAATCATATTCAGTTCCCATAATACGACGCAAATTAAGTTCGCGAATAATATCATTTAATAATTCACTTAATTTACGCACACCAGCTTCAAAAGTATAATTTTCAATAATATTTGATAATAATTTACTGGGAAAATTAATTTCATCTTTTGAAAAACCAGTATTTTTATAAATTTCTGGTAGCACATAATTTTTAGAAATAATGACTTTATCTTGTTTACTTAATGGTTTAATTTTTACTTCTTGAATTCGGTCTAATAAAATTTTATCTACATTACTTCTATCATTATATGAAAAAATAAATATTACTTTAGATAAATCTAATGGAATAGATGCAAAATATTTATCAAAGAATTCGCTATTTTGTGTTTGGTCAGTAATATGTGTTAATATGGAAGCTAATTCGCGACCGTGTTCTGTTTTACTTATTTTATCTAATTCATCAATAAAAATAATAGGATTCATACATTTTGCTTCAATTAAAGCATCAGCAATTTTACCCCATGTTGAACCTAAATAAGTGTAATTGTGCCCTTCTAAAGTACTACCATTTGAACTACCACCTAATGGTAAAAATATAATAGGACGACTTTCACCATCTTCGTCTATTAAACATTTAGCTAAACCATTTAAACAAATTGTTGTTTTCCCAACACCAGGTGGTCCTTGTAAACCGAGACAAAATCCTTTCTTTTTAGTAGAATTCATCATTTGACCAACTAAACGTTTAATTTGTTGTTTTGATTCAAGATGACCATGAACACAATTATCTAAAGTTTTATCAATATATTTCATATATTCTTTTTTATTTTTTTTAAATTCAATCCATTGAAGAACAAGTGATTCAATTTCAAAAAAATTACGATTTACAAAATTTCTAAAATGTTTATTATAATCATTTTGTTCTACTATTGGTGTTGGTGTTAAATCTTTTGATAAATCATAACTTTTATCATTTTCTTCTTCGTCATCATCAATATCAATTATATCATCATCATCAATAATGGTTGATTCTAAAATATTTAATTTTTCAATAAGTAAAGATAAATTATTTTGGTTTATCATATTTTCATTAATTAAATCGTGTTTAATCTTTTTTATATGAGATAATTCAGAAACACATTTTTCAATCATTGATTCATCGGGAAATTTATCTTTTTTAATCATATTTAAAATAATATTTTTATTTCTTTCACTTAAATGATTTAAATTTAATTGTTTTAATAAATCAGTGCTTGTAAAATCAATTGATTCGCTTCTATTTTTACCAATTCTAATATTTGTATTTTCATATGTTATATCAAATTTATCTATTTCATTTTCATATGAATCATGTTCTTGAATAATATCTTCTAAAGATTTAATTAAATCATATTCTTTTAATATTTCTTCTTTATAATATAAATATTTTTCTTTATTATATTCAAACTTCATATTCATACTTAACAATGGAATATAAATGATAAATTTAGTTAATATTTCTTTGCAAAATTCAATAAAAATATCATATTCATTATCACTTTTATTTTGTATAATTTTATATTTATCAATAAGTGAAATCATTAAATCATATAATTTTTTATTTTTTCCGTGTAAATTTGATTCATCATATTGACTAACTTTTAATGAAATAATTTGAATATAATTATCAATTTTATGTTGAAAATCATTAAAAAATTTAATTATTTTCTCTTCTTTGTATGTACCAAAAGGTATTTTTAATAAACCATCTAACCATTGTTGAGCTTTTACACTATTTTCTTTTGAACCATTTATTTCTTTTAATTTATCTAATGCTTTTGATTTAACAAAATCATTACATTTCATATTTGCAATACGAATATCATATGGAATATCATTAATTTGTAAATTTGATAATTTCTTTTTTGTTTCTTCTTCAATATTTTTTGTTTGCTTAAATAATTGTTGAACTTTCCAATTTAATGAACGATATAATAAATCATATATTGGTACACCATTTAAATAAATATTTTGTGTAGTAAGTAAATCATAAATAACATGAGCAGAAAATTGTGTATTTGTATCATATAATAAAAATAATGTAATAATTTTTCGTTGACGTTCAGGTGGTGATTTCATAAAATCTTTTACTAATAATGAAATATTTTTATTTTTTAAAACATTAAATTCATCATAATCAGATTTTAACATTTGTATAATTTCACGTGTACTTAAATAAATAAAATCACGAGTTGGTAATTGATTTATATACATTTTTTTAAAATTAATAGGTATATCTAAATATTCCATATCTTCTTCAATATTTTTATTTTTCTCATCAAATAAATAATTACTTTTAATATGATTCATACTATCTTTTTTAAATACTCCATTTACAATAACTATTTCATTTGTTAAAAGGGGAAAAGCAATTGTTAAACCTTCAATTTTTTCATCTAATGTTTTTGCACGATTATTATTTATTTTATAATATGGTAAATTTTTATCTTGAATTCGTAAGTTTTTATTAAAATTTTCAATTTCACGTTCATCATTTAATAATTCACACGAAATAGGAGTAAAATAATTATCATATAATTCAATATATTCAATATAATCTTTTGAAATTGTTTTATAAAAAATATTTATATCAGTAGTAAAAAAATCAAGTATTGTAGAAATATTTTTAAAAGAAACATTTTTTAATATTTTTTTTATTTCATTTATTTTGTCTTTTTGATTATTTCTAACATTATTTTGTATATAAATATGTTCAATTTGTTTTAAACGATTATGATATTCATCATTATCAATATAATTATTATTTATTAAAAATTCGATATGTGTTGTTATTGATAAAATATATTGCTTTTCATTTTTTATATTACTATTTTTATCATTTTTTATAATACGTTTGTTTTTTGTTTTATCTATTTTTAAATTTAATTCTTTAAATTTATCCATTTATAATTTTGTTAAAAAAAATCTTATTTACTATTAAATAAGATTTTTATATTTTTATTTTGACTTAAAAAGAATTTGTTTATAAAAAATAAAAAATGAATTTTTATTTTTATAAAAATAATTTAAGAAAAGAAGAAGAAAAAAGCAATATAAACTTTAACAAAATGAGTAACAATCGTGAAACAAAAGATTCATTAAAAAGAAAAGTTGATGAATTACTTTCTGAAAATGAAAAGCTTAAAAACGAAATTGAAATGCATAAAAAACAAAAAAACAATGATTTTAAGCCACAATTTAGTTATATACTTCCACAAAATTTAAATCAAAATAATATGTGTAAGAAAGATGAAAATAATAAAGAAAATGAAAATAATAAAGATGAAAATAATAAAGATAATGAAAGTAATCATAAGTCAAGACTTATAATTCGTATTAGAAAACATAGTCAAGAATGTGAGGAAGAAAATGATGGTGATAATGATAAAAAAAATAATAAAAAGCGGAAAAATGAAAAACAACAAACTGGAAAAGAAGAAAAAAAAGAAGAAACACCATTAGAAGATGATTTTGACCCATTTTTAAATGATAGTGGACTATCACCAATTTTAGTAACACTAATTGGTTTAAAAAGAAATGGAACTGGAGGAAATAATGATGATAATGATTCTAGTAAAAAGAAAAAGAAAGAAGAATCATTTTTTGATTACTTTAAAAATGCAAAAGAGTTGCATCCAATTGAAAAAGAGATTAAAACACTTGAAGATTTTATTGCTTTAGGTAGTAGTTATGATGAAAAAGATGAAAAGCGTTATGTAATTAATTTGCGTGCATTAAATAAATGTGTTCCAGTACTTGAAGAGTTAAATAATATGATTGGAATGAAGAATGTAAAAAAAATGATTTTGGATTTACTTTTTTATAGATTACAAAATCTTGAAAATGAAGATGATGAAGAAGATAAAAATCCGCCAATTAAAAGACAGCGAATTGAAACATTAAATATGCCACCATTTATAATTCCACCTCGTCCAAATGGAGGAGGAGGATGTTGTGATAATGATGGTGAAGATGAAGAAGGTAAAATAAATATTTGTAATATGGAAACACTTAATAAAGATAAATCATCATTAAAAAATATGTATCATATGGTAATTACAGGGTCGCCTGGTTGTGGTAAAACTGAAGTTGGTAAAATTTTAGCAAAACTTTATTACACACTTGGTATTGCTAAAAAAGATAAGTTTACACTTGCAAAACGAAGTGATTTAATTGGAAAATATCTTGGTCATACTGCTAAAATGACTCAAGATGTTTTTAATAAAGCAAAAGGTGGTATATTATTTATTGATGAAGCATATTCGCTGGGTAATCCTGAAGGACGTGATTCTTTTTCAAAGGAATGTATTGATACAATCAATCAAAATTTAACGGAAAATAAGGATACAATTGTTTTTATTGCGGGTTATAAAGAACAATTAGAAGAATCATTTTTTTCTTATAATCCGGGTCTTCACCGAAGATTTAAATTTAGAGTTGAAGTAGATAAGTATGATGCAGCTGAATTGCGACTTATTTATATTAAAAAGTTAAAAGATAGTAAATGGGAAATCTTTAATAATGATGCTGAAAAATCAATTCCACTTAAATTGTTTGAAAAACATAGAGAAATATTTAAGTTTAATGGAGGTGATATGGAAAATCTATGGCATCAAACACAAATTGTACATAGTAGAAGAGTATTTGGTAAATCGCGAGATTTAATGCGTAAAGTAAATGAAGAAGATGTTAAAAATGCAATTGAAACATATTTAGAAAATGATGAAGTAAAAAAGCGAAGTGATGATGTACGAAAATATATTCGTGATACAATCTATGTATAAGGAAAACGTAGTTTTCCTTATGAACCTTTCCTCGTAAGAAACCTAGGTTCTCTCCAAAAGGAACCAACTTCCTTTTATTTTTAATTAAATTTATATTAAATAATTATTTAATATAAAAATAAGAAACCAAGGTTTCTTATGAACTTCCTTTTATTTGTTAAAAGATTTATTATTTGTTAAAAGATTTATTAGTTAGTATGAAAATATTTTAATAGCTGGAAGTTTATAAGAAACCAAAGAGGTTTCTTATATTATTTAATAGCAAGACGGTTCATTTCTTAACGTGTTAAAGGAAGGAACCTTGGTTTCTTATTTTATAAGTCATCAATATTAATATCTTGAGTACCCCAATCAAAACCGCTTTCATCAGTTGTTGTATTATTTTTATTAGCATCAAGCATTGATTCAACATTTTTAGGAATTAGTTCAAGTTGTTTTAAAAATGGAATTTCTTCTTTATGATATATATAAAGAATATCACCTTTCATATTATCTTCCGCTTTTGATTCATATGACCGAAGAGCATATAATATTAATGTTCCAATTGAAATACGTCCAGTACGAGACATACTTTTTTGAAGTAAACATATTGTTTCAATATTACTTAAACCACTTTCATTTATTGCTTTTACTTTAAAACGACATCCACCACATACTGATGTACAAATTCCAACAAATACAGGAATAGAATTTCCTTTATGGTCTTTTTCAGTAAATGAATCTGGAGTTAATAATTTGTTTATATCAAATTTTCGTTCAAAATCATTACTTTTTTTTAAATGTTTATGTTTACCACCTTTTTCGTTTTTAGGCATTTTTTTAAATAAATTACTTTTAATAACGTTATATATTAATATGGTTAACTCCTTTATATTAAATATTTTTTAATATAAAATTATTTTATAAAAAATTATTATATATTTTTATAATTAACTTATGATTGGTTCTATATTCAACCATAAATTCCCATTTATGATTGATATTCGCAAAGCTATATTCAACCATAAATTCCCATTTATGATTGATATTCGCAAAGCTATATTCAACCATAAATTCCCATTTATGATTGATATTCGAAATAATTATTATTATCAAATGGTGTTGGTAGTGTTGTACTTTCGGGATTATTATTTGATGGATTTATATAATAAGTATCGAAATAAGGTGTATTTTCTTTAGTACTATTTGCAAATTTTGTTTTAAATGTACAACCAGTACTTCTTGGTACATCTTTACATTCATCAACAGTTTTACAAAATTTACATTTACAATCTTCATCACAATCATATTTTTTACCTAAAAATCCTCTTCTACATCCGCTATTACAATCCCATATATCTTTAGCTCCTTGAGCCATACAATCATTTTTTTTCATATTACCTTTTTCTTCACATTTTTCTACTTTAGCACATTCATTTCTTAATTTTTCAGCACCATAACCAATACAACCAGGTGTTTCATTACATTTTTTAGGACAATCTTCAAATTTCATATTTTGATCTTCAAATATTGTATTACCCGGATAACGAATATTTTCAGCTTTGTTATATACAATATTTTTTGATTTATTTTTAATTAAATTCATATAAGGTATATTATCTTGTTCATATATTGGTTCATTACATTGTAAAGCAGCATTATATATAACATTTTGATTATTTACTTTTGTTTCATTTGTTTTTACTCCACTAAATCCTGATTTACAACTATACAATTTTGATGTTACATCATCTTGATACGCTGTTCCAACTGGATACATATTATTATTAGTATCAATCATTGTCATTCCTGTTAAATAAGTATCACCTTTGTAAGGTGCTTTATGTAAAAGAATTGAATTTACTTGATTTTTATTTGTTAATATTGATGATGTTCCACTATAATCTTTTGGAATTAAATCTATATTGTTTGGTTTAGTATTTGTTCCACCATAATATGATGATAACTTTGGTGTTGATGTGTAATGTTCATTATAATTTGTAAATGCTTCATTTGGAGAAATTGGAATACAATTACAATTTACTGTTCCACTTTTAATTAATGTATTACAATTATAAACTGTTGAACCAACAGATGCATTATTACATAAATGATTTTTACTTAAACATATTGAATCACAAGTTGAAGTATTATTTCCAGTAATTGGAATATGTTTTCTATAACGATTATATTCATAAATATATTTCCAATTTAAAGGATTATTTGTATTTATTGTAATAGTTGTTGTTCCAGAGCTACCTTTTGCTGAAAAAAGTAAAAAACGAGATTTTACTTTTGTTGTTACAGATGACGATAAATCAACACTAATTTTAATCATAGATTGTTTTGCTGGAATATTAAATGTATATAAATTATCAGTACCAATTCCAATATTCATATCATTTACATATAATTTAAATGATGTATTAGGTACAAATATTTTAGCTTTTACATTATTTATTGCTATTGTTGAATTAAATGTTGTTATAAAACTAATTGTTCCTTCCATTTTATCTAATGATTGTATTGCAGAATTAGAATCACACCATATTCCGCTTGTAACTTCATATGAAGATAAAAGTGTTGATGATATTCCAGAAGTTACTGCTACACAATTATTTAAACGAATTCCATTTTCAGCACTATTAATTAATAAATTATTTGACAAATGTTCATAATTATTAAATGATTCAATATTATTATCATTAACACTTGTAGTTGACCAAGCACGTTGATAATTTAACATAATTGCTAATTTTTCAACAACTGCTTTTGAATTAAAAATATCACTTGTACTTGATGAATCAGAAACATTAAAAGTATTTGAACAATCATTAATTGGATTTAAATATAAACTTTTTATTGATTCAATATCTGTTGTATATGTTTTAGTATCATTTATTACATTTGTATTATAAGTTTTAATTTTTTCTAAATATGCATTCATTGTACTCATATTTGCATCAGTTAATAATGTTGAACTACTTTTCATTTTATTACCAAGGTCAGTCATTAATGAATATTGAGTATTTGCATCATTAACATTTTTTTCAAATGCACTCTTTTTAGTTGTACCATATGCTTTTATTTTAAGAGAATTTTGTAATATTATTCCACCTTTGTCATCAGTACCACCAATAGTTGTAATTAATGCATTATCCATTTTTGTTACTTTAATTCCAAAAGTACTATTTATTTTAGATAAAACTTTAAAATAACTTGTTAAATATGTTTTTAATGCATTCTTAAAATTATTGATTGCATTTAAACCTTCAGGACCATTCCATATTGACGAAACATTTAATGAATTAATATAATTTTGAATATCTATTTCACTACTTAAATCAGGGAAAGCTTTGTTAAAATTAGTTGTTAATAAAGTATTTATTGTGTTATTTAATTCAATATATTTTAATATCTTTATTTTAATACCAGTTAATGGTTCAGTATATGCTAAATAATATTGAGCATTTAAATTATCAACAGAAACTATAAATGTACAAATATCATTACTTGTTTTACATGTAACAGGTGTACTATTTATAATTTTTTGTAAATCAACTAATGGATTAACAAGTGTACTACCTGAACTTAATACTGTATCAATTTTTTTTATATTTTCACTATTTTTTGTATAATTATTTATTTCACTAATAACTGTATTAAGATATTTAGTGAAATCATTTGTAGCAGTTGTTAAATCTTTTATTGGTGTATCTAAATTTGCAACACTTTTACTAAAATCTGATTGACTTTTTTGTATTATTGGTATTTTTTCTTGCATTGATTTATTAATTACTTGATAAGTATCATATTCTTTTTTAACATCATCATATTTACCACTTGCTACAGCAGTTTTTAATTTAGTATATTGTGCAGATAATTGTGCATAAATATCATCTAATGATTTTTTATCAGCATTATAAGCATTTGTAATAGATGTTTTTAAAGATGATGAATTACTATTTATTGTATTATAATTTGTAACAACACTATCATAATATTTAGTATATGTTGATAATATATTTACAAAATTGTTATATGTTGTTTTTACTGAATTTTTTGCTTCACCATCAACAATTTCCTTTAATCTTTTTAAATATCCATCATTTGTACTATTTACAACTAAATTATAATTATTTTTAATTGTTACATTTGATGTTTTAGTATTAATATCATTAATATATGTATTATATGTATTTAATAAATTATCATTATTTTGTTTTATTTTTACTAAATCATATTGTGCATCGCTATTTAAACCATCCATTACATTTTGAATTTGTGCACGAACTTTTTCACTATTTACAATATAATCATGTTTTATTACTTTTGCTTCTAATTCATTATATAAATTTTCAGAACCAGTTGTACCTGTTGAACCAGTATAATGTTCATAACCATTTGAAGTAAATATTGAAAACATATCTTTAATACTTGATGGAATTATATTAGATAATATATTTTGTGACTTTTGTGAACTATTTTTTTTCTTATTTTTAAGATTATTCATATTATCAATACGTTTATAATTATTATTATTATAATTTACATATGTTTCATTTATTAAAAATTTAGCATTTATATTTGCATTTAAACTTTTATAATCAAATTGAATATATGGTATATTTACAAATACATATTTCCAAAATTGAGTTGTAATATTTATTTTATTTACATCTGTATAATCAGTACTCTTAGATAAATCTTTATTTGAAAAAACATCATTAATATTATCTATTTTAAAATATGGTATATATATTAATGTATTTTCAGGAGCTACAACATATAAATGATTTACACCTTTTGGTAATTTATAAGTTAATGAAAGTGATTTTAATGTTATTGATGAATTAACAGTTATTTTATTAAAAATAGGTGAATTTGTTAATTTAATTAATTCATTATTTGAAGTAAAATATACATCAAAATTATTTGAACTATATACAGCAAAACTTACTGAAGAATTAGAACCATTTACATGTAAATCTTCTATTGGAGAATATACTACACTTTTGATACTTAAATCATTATTTTTAGGATCTAAATCTTTATCACTATATGATTTATATGTACTACTATTACTAATTAATGCAGATGAAGTATCTATTGTTACATTTATTGGTACTGTTAAATCTTTAATAATATATACATTTTGTTTTTTACTTATTACAGCTTTTTTTAATTCTTCTTTAACAAAATCTAATGGGTCTAATTGAGCAAATGGTAAAACACTATTTTTTAAATCATATGTTTTAGATGACCATTTTGTACTCGTATTAAATAATGTATTATTGTTTATTAATATTGCACTATTGCCTGGCAATAATACATTTATTTCAGTTTTAGGTCCACTTTTATTACTTGGTACTGGAATATTTGCTAATACATTTAAATTTGAACCAATATTATTATTTATTACATACATTTTATCATTTACAAATACATAACCTCTATTTGTTGCAAAAAGTGTAAATGATGTTCCTGTTGGAACAGATGTTGAATATGAATAAAGAACTGCTACCGGAATTTGGTCATAACCTACATTAAAAGATTTATCTGCACCAACCCATTGAAATGGAACTTGTGGTTTTGATATAGCTGTTTGTTTATTTACTAATTCTTGTAAACTTTTAATTGAAGTAATTCCTTCATAACTTTCATAGTAACATGTTTGGTTTGGTTCATTACATTGACTTAATGTTGATGAAAGTGCAGCAGCAATATTTTTAGCATCTGTTTTAGAAGCTTCTTTAGCTGCTGCTATTATTGTTCCTGCTGTAAATCCTGTAAATCCACTACTTCCTAATGTTTTACTACTTCCAGTATAACCAGTAAATCCTGTATTTAGATTAATTGAAGTAGTTATTGAATTTGTTGGTAAATTTTTATAACTTATATTACCATTTGCATCAATTGATGCTAAATTACTATTAAAAAGTGAATCAGTACTTAATTCTATTGGTGCTGGACATGACCCCGCAAATATAGTACTATTTGATACACCATTTGAACTTGAATAATTTGGTAATTGTGAACATTGTGTTCCAGATACTGAAAAATTAGAAGTAGTATTTCCAAAACCACTTGATGCAGTAAAACCAGTAGTGCCTGTGCTTCTAAATCCAGTTGTACCAAAACTACTTGATGCAGTAAAACCAGTAGTGCCTGTGCTTCTAAATCCAGTTGTACCAAAACTACTTGATGCACTTGAACCTAATAATGTATTAGATGAACCTAATAATGTATTAGTTAATGATGCTGTTGGAACACCAAATGCTGAAGCTACTGATTGTGTAGTATTAGGTTGAGCAGTATTACTAGATGTTTTATTAATTAGTACTGATGTTGTTACTGGTGTAGTAGTAACAGGAGCAGGTGGTGGTTTAGGTATTGAATAAGGTGTATCAACATTATTATTATTTTGTTTATTTAAAGTATCATAATTTAGATTTGTACCTTTTAATCCTGAAGCAATAGATGTATATCCTTTATTTTTTGAAGGATATGGATTTTTTTTTAAATAATAATCTTTATCTTTATATTCTACTTGACTCATTTAAAAAATAAAATTAATAAATATCTATATTTTTATAAGAATATATTTTTAGAAATATTTCTTATTAAAAAATAATATATTATTTTTATTAAATATTCTTTTATATAAATAGAAGTATTTAAAAAATGTTAAATAGATATCAAATAAGTGAAACTATATTTGGAACATTATTATTTTTATTAATTTATTTTATTTATAGAAAATATATAGCACCAACTAAGTATTATATATTTGATGTATTATATTGTACTGTTGCATTATTTTTAATATTATTAATTAAAAATTTTACTGTTTCATATTATCAACTTTATAATTTAAATAATATTTAATAAATAAAAATAAAATAAAAAATTAGTAATAATTAGTAGAATAAATTAAAATTAAAAAAATGAAAAATTTAGCATTATTTATAATTACATTTGTTATAGTATTTACATTATATTTTCTTCCTACAAATATTATACCAGTACAATTAGTTCAACGTGATGAATATTTTGAACTATTTTTTGGTTCATTATTAATTGTATTTTTATTTGGTTATTTCCAATATTTAATTACAAATAATAGTGAATATTTAGAAAGTGGTTTTCAACTTGGTATGTTATTTATTATTTGGTATTATTTATGGAAATTTATTACAAATTATGCTAATTTAGATAAAAATAATATTGTGCGATTTAATTAAAAATATTTATTATTATTAGAAAAAGATTTATTATTTATTAAAAAAATGATTCAAAAATATTATATTTTAACTCCTAATCAAAAGATTGAATTATATGTTGTTACTATTTTATTTTTCCTTTTATTCTTACTTTTTAGACCAATTTTGCTAGAAATACCATTTAATGGTCCTACTATTGGAAATTTAACAATATTATTTTTTATATGGTATGGTTTAACAAAAATTATGACAAATGCATTAATTATTACTAATGATAAAATGAATGCATCAAAATTATAAATAAAAATTTAATTTTTATTTAAAAAAAAGAATATAAAGATTATTTTATATAATAATATATTATTATATAATAAAAAATGAAATACGATACTTTTGAAAATAGTGATGAACTTGATTTATTTATGAATGAACATAAATTTATAATTATAAATGTTTCAGCATCATGGTGCAAACCATGTAAAGCTATTGCAAAACCGGTTGAAGATTTTGTAAAAAAAATTGTATGTGATGAAAATTTTATTTTTTTAAAATGTGATTATGATTTTATTAGTGATAATCAAACTTTTATGGATGAATATAAAGTTAGTAAAATTCCTTATTTTATTTTTATTGAACGTGGTGTTATGAAAAACTCTTTTATTGGTGCAAATACTAATGAACTTTTTTCTTTAATTAATGATTTTGTTTCAAAAAATAACTCTTTTATAATCAAAGATGACTTTTAATTAAGCAATTATACTTTTGTTTTTTCATTTTTCTTTTGATTATTATTTCTTCTATTACGATTTCTTTCATTATTATTTAGTACAGAATTTCGAGGTGCAGAACTTTTTGGTGGTATGTACACATTATTATTATTAGTTCCTGCTATTTGAGCATAACTTTTTTTAATATGTTCTTCTTTATTAACTTCTTCTTTTTCGTCATCTGATTCTTCGTCTAACATTGATGCCCAGCTTTTTTTATTTTTTAATTCAACAACTGGTGCTTTCACAAGAGGTGCTTCTTCCACAATAGGTGTTTGAATAACTGGCGCTTCCACAACTGGAGCTTCCACAACTGGTGTTTGAACAACTTGTTTTTTTATATTTTGTTTTTTAACACTAGGTATTTGAACATTAGGTGTTTGAACATTAGGTGCTTGAACATTAGGTGTTTGAACATTAGGTGCTTGAACATTAGGTGCTTGAACATTAGGTGTTTGAACATTAGGTGTTTGAACATTAGATGCTTGAACATTAGGTGCTTGAACATTAGGTGTTTGAACATTAGGTGTTTGAACATTAGGTGTTTGAACATTAAGTGTTTGAACATTTTTTATTTTGTTATTTTTGTGAACCATATTATTTTGATGAACCATATTATTTTGATGAACCATATTATTTTGATGAACCATATTATTTTGATGAACCATATTATTTTGATGAACCATATTATTGTGTTCATTATTTTTTCTGTTTAAATAATTAATTTTTCTATTTAAATTATTATGTTCAGCTTTTATTAAGTGTTGTTGTTGAAATTTATAATATTCGTTTGATAAATTTTGATTTACTTTATATAATTCATTTGCTATTTGTTGTTGAGCTTCTAATTGCTGAGTTAATAGAACATTTTTATTTGTTTCTTCAACAAGTGATTTTTCAAGTAATGCAATTTTTTGTAATGCTTGTGTTCCAACATTATATAAATAAGATATTGTTTGATTTTGGTCTAACACTATTTGAGAACCATCTGTTTGTGTAAATGTATAAGTAGTTCCTTGATTTATATATTGAACTCCTTGTTGAACTTCTTCTTGTACTTCTTCTTGTACTTGCTCTTGATTATAACTTTTAATTTCTGCATTTGTTGGAACTGAATTAATAGGGATGTAATAACAAAATTTATAAGTATAATTATTTAAACTATTATCATACATATAAACATTTACCTTACCATTTTCATTATTATATGGAATATATTGATTTAAATATTGATTTTCATCAATCCATTCATACATTAAGCTCATTTTGTTTTGATTAAATATTATTATTAATTAAGTTACTTATTCTTTATATTAGCTTAAAAAAAGAGTAAAAATAAAAAAAATCATTTTTTATTTTTTTTATATAAATATTTTTTAATTAAAAAATTAAAAAATTAAAAAGTTAAAAAAAATAAAATAAAATAAAAGTTTAAAATAGAAGTAATATTTTTAGTTTCATTTTCCCTTCTCATGTATTCTGATAATAATCCATCAGATTTTTATAAAAAAAAAATTAACAAACGTAATAACAAAAAGAAAATTTATACTGATATTTATGAAGAAATTGAAATTTATGAAATTGATGAGCGAAATCGTAAATATTATGAAGGTTATCAACATTTTTCTCAAAAAGAAAAATCAATATTTGATAATAAATTTTCAAAGCCATTAAATAATTCTCAAGAAAAATATTTTAAACTTCTTAATAATAAAGATAAAAAAATAATTACATCTGTTGGTCCAAGTGGTACTGGTAAAACAACATTAGCAACTGAAGTTGGTATTAGAAATCTTTTATTAGGTGAAGTTTCTAAATTAATTTTAGTGCGACCTACGGTTTCAGTTGATGATGAACAAATTGGATTTCTTCCAGGTGGTTTAGAAGATAAAATGGCTCCATGGTTGCGTCCTATTTATGATATATTATACCAATTTATAAGCCCTAAAGAAGTACAAAGTATGATTGAAAATAAAGAAATAGAACTTTCTCCATTAGCATATATGAGAGGACGTACTTTTAAGAATTGTTGGATTGTTGCCGATGAAATGCAAAATTCAACCATTAATCAAATGAAAATGTTATTAACACGTATTGGTCATAATACAAAATTAATTATTACTGGTGATTTAGACCAACATGATAAACAAAAAAATGGTGAAATCAATGGTTTAGAAGATTTTATTAATAAATTACGAAGAAAACGTTCTTCATCAATTTCATCTGTAGAATTTAGTCATAATGATATTGAACGAGAAGAAGTTGTTAAAGAAGTATTAGAATTATATAATGATGATGATTTACAAAAATCATCTTATTTAAATGAAGTATTGTTAAGCTCATCTCCAGCATCTGCATCTTCATTAACAAATTTTATGAATAAAGTAGATGAAGAAAATGATTCTGATGAAAATGATTAAAAAATATTATAATAATGGTTCATTTATTTTAAGGTCTTTTAAATAATTATTTCGATAAATTGGTTTTATATCTTTTAAAACTTCTATTTTTTGTTTTATATAATCATAATTAAATATGTAAATTTCTGTACCTGATGGATATAAACTTTTATTTTTTCTCATAAAATAAGACATATTATTATAAATTCCATTAAAATCTAAATTTTCTAAAAAATGATGGTATTTTATATTTTTTGTATCACAATAATATAAATTTTTATATAATAATTCAAATAAAGATAATCGTTTATTATAATTAGGTTCATAGTTATCATACTCTAATGCAGTAATAATATTTGAATTACATTTTTTAACTCGATTTATATTATGATTATATTTTAATCCACTACATTTAAATATATTATTTTCAATTAATTTTGTTTTAACAACTTTATTATTATTCAAATAATATATTTTATTTATATATTTTTTATTTTTATTTTTATTATTAAACAAAGAATTATCATTTAAAATTGTATATGATAAATTTAAAAGCTCAATATTTTCTTTTACATTAAATAATTGATACACATAATGTTTTTTAAAATAAAATAATGGATTTTGTATTCTATAATCAGGATATAATGTATAAAAATATTTTAATGATTGTATATAATTTAATTCATCATTTTTAATATTACCAAGTGTACTATTTCTCCACATTTGATTAAATAATACAGTATTTTTTTTTAATGTTACATTATTATATACTTTTAATATTTTTTCTTTTGTAATATTATCCATGATTGATAAATATTGAATAGTATTAAAATATATTTTATTTTTATTATTTTTTTTTATATAATTTGTATTTGTACCACTTTTTTTTTCATAATATGTAAAAATATTAATACATTTATTTTGTGTATTTATTTTATAATTTAAAAGAATATAATATTTATTTTCTTTATCATTTACTGATTTCCCATATAATAATATTGTTTTACTTTTATAAGATTCATTATGTTTGCTTAAATATGTATCTAAATATTTTAATGGAATATGTATTTGAAAATGTTTATGTTGTGTAATATTTTTAGTATCTATATTTATTAATTTATTTTTAACATTTTTTAATGCTTCATTTGTTGGATATTCATTATTTGTATCTTTATAAAAATGAAATAAATCTTCATTTTTATATATATCTTTATGAATATTATTTGTTAATTTTATTTCACCATAAGAATACCAATCTTTATTTGAATGATTATAAAATGTAATAAAAGGATACATATAATATATATGTTTAGGTAATGGTAAAAAATCAACTGGGATTTTATTTGCTAATGTAAATATATATATATTATGATTTATTATATTTTGTATATAAAAATCATTTTCATATATTTTTTTAAAATTATTATTTTTATGAAATAATGATAAATAATATAAAAGCACCATTCGCCTTATTATTAATAAATTTGCATTATAATCAGAATCTAATTTTTTTATACTCATTATTTTTTTATAATCTTTTTCTGATTTTGATATTGATTTTACTTTTGATTTTGATTTTGAAATTATGTTTGATTTTGATTTTGAAATTATGTTTGATTTTGATTTTGACGACTTGCGTTGCAACTCTGTGCTCTTTTTGGGAACAAAAAAACTTACTATATCATTTATTGTAAATAAATCTTTCATATTATATATTTTTATATATCTATTTATTATATAATATAATTTATATTATATAATTTATATAATATTTCATTTTGATTATAAAAATATAACTATTTCCAATTAAATGAAGTATATACAGGATAATGGTCAGACAAATCAGAATATAAAACATATGATTTTTCAATATATAAATTTGATTTTTTATTTAAAAATATAAAATCTGTTGTTAAATTTTGTCTACTTTTTAAATTTGTAACTCTATTAAAAATTTTTGGATACATTGTTGTATCTTTATATAATCCCATAAATGGAATAAATACTTTTTTTGCTAAATTTAGTCGTAATAATTTATATTTTCCAAAATACGAGTGATTAAAATCACCACATACAATAATATTATTTGTTTTAATTTTACTTAATAATTTTAATAAAATATTCATATTTAATTGAAAAGCATTTTCTTTCTCTTCTTTTAATAATTTTAAATATAATTCATATTTACTATATGTTTCTTTTAATTCAGCTCTTATATATTCCATATGAACATTTACTATATAAACAGGTTTTGATTTATATAATATTTTTATTATTATTATATTTCTATTATATGGTATACCAAATATATAATATTTTTCAATAACTATTTTTGAAAATATTGCATTACCTAAATAAAAATAATTTGTAGAATCATCTTTTTTATGTGTTGCATCAATATTTGCATTTGCAATTACATTATATTTATATCCATATGATTCAAATAATTTTATAATATATTCAAAATTTAGTTTTTTTAAATTATTTTCATTAAATATATTTTTATTTATTTCTATTCCATTATTTGGAACTATTTCTTGAATACAAATTATATCAGGTTTATATTTATCCATATATTCAATAAATTCTTTTACTTTTCTTTTTTTAGAAAGTTCATCATTTGAACATATTTGAACCCAATTGTGAATATTCCACGTCATTACTTTTAATCCTTTTAAATCTTCTAATTTAAAATATTGATTATAATATTTATGATCATTTTTAAGTAAACAAAATAAATCTTCCGCATTATATAAATATTTTGTATTATTTTTAAACATTGTATGATAACCCGTATAGCCATATTTTTTTATTTTATTTAATTCAGGATATACAACATTTTTATGTGCGTCATTTTCTAATGGTATAACAAAATCTAAATAAGATATTTCTTTATTTTTACTTTTACTACTTCTTTTTAAAAAAGATAATGAACTATTTTTTATATCATTATGTTTACTCATCATATTATTTTACTATTTATTATATATATTTTTTTATATAAATAATATTATTTATATAAATTAAAATAATTATATATTTTTATCTTGTAATATATTATTGCATAGAGTGTAATATATGTTTTAACATATTTTGTGATAAAATAATATTATATCTTATTTTTAAATAATATCCAACTGTACTTATTATTTTCATAGGTATTACATTTTCGGATACATTTTTTTTACTATTTTCATTATATTGCGTTGTTACTAAAGGTAAATATAATTCATTTGATAATAATTTTGGATATAATAAACGAATAACTACTAAATCTGCAATTGATGCAGGTCTAGCACGGTCAACACGTTTCATTAAATCATATTTAATATCTAATATTTTTATACCCATATATGTAATATGGTATTTAGGATTATATACTAATTCATTATATGATGTTGCACCGTACTTTTTAGCACGTGTTTGTAATGCATTATTCCAATCTTTTGTATATTCACCATAATTTGGTATAGAAATATCATAAATTTCACCAACTTGTTCTTTTGAAAAATATTGAATAATCTTTTTATAAAAATTTGCTGATTTATCTTTATTTACATGTACATATCCATCTACATCATTCATATTACGTAATCCATATAAAAATAATATAATAGAACTCATAAAAATATAATGTAATTGTTCTTCGG
>JACCEA010349671.1_pt1 | contig 19837 bp, 30 predicted proteins | sample 7449851 | NCBI WGS metagenome assembly JACCEA01 (sample SAMN15323453, study PRJNA562643) | freshwater metagenome | isolation source: river surface water | place: USA:Blue River Watershed | collected 2017-08-18
GTCAGCAGGCCAGTCGTCGAGCATGGCCCAGCGGTCAACACCAAACTTGTCGAGCACCTCCTGCACCGGGCCATGACTCTGGCCCAGCGCGTCGAAGATTTCCACGGCGATGTCGTAGTCCCCTACATGGGAGCAGTACTGCCTAACCGCTGCCGCCTTGGCTGCGTCACTGATCTTCATTTGCTTTCTCCTTGAACAATCCGACATTCCTGTCGGTAAGTTAATCCTTCAGGCCCGCGAACATGTACTGGTTCTCGCGCGCCCACGACACGAACGACGGGTGCGTCAGCATCCATGCCTTCTTGGCCTTGTCCTCCAGCGCGGTGTTGATGAACACGGCCTGCGCCTCCTTGGGCATGCGGCGGACGTAGCGCATCCACGTGGCGAAGTTCTCGCGGGTGATCACACGCACGGCCTTGAACATCAGGATGCACTGGGCCGCAGGCGATGAGGGCACGATGGCCGAGTCGGGCGAGGACTCGATGGACTCACGGGTCGGCAGTTGGTCAGCCAGCTCGATGAAGCTCTGCAGATCACGGCTTGCAGAGAACCCGATGGTGCCGTCGAGCGCGCCGATGAATGCGTTCTCGGTCAGCGCCGCCCGCTTGGACACCCAGTGGCTGGCCTTGACCAGCGAACGGGGCGAGACGAACGCCGTCTGAGCTGCATCGTTGGGGTTGAAGATGTAGGGGTTCTTCTCTTGGCCCGGGTCCATGTACGACGCCATGCAGTACTCGGTCTCGTGCACCCACGCCATCACCTCCTCGGCTACCCCGTTGGCACTGGCCCACGCGCACCACTCCTTGGCCGTCGGCTTCATGTACGTCAGCCAAGTCTGGCGGTTGCGGGTGTGCGCCTTGGCGCTGTCGCCCACGCCATCGGTGACCATGTTGCCCGTGGTGAACACGATGGTGTCCGGGTGCAGGGTGAAGTTGCCGAGACGGCGCTCGTGCAGCAGCGGGTGCAGCGTGTTGCGCACGTAGTCGTCAGTCTTGGTCCACTCGTCGATCATGATGACAAGGGGCTCGCCCGTGTGGATGCTGTAGCTCGCAGCCGGATAGAAGTCCAGCGTGCGGGTCTCGTGGTTGGGGATGGGCATACCCGACTGGCCCACGTCAGTGTTCGGGCCGTCGATGTACACACCCTTGAACCCGGTACGGGCAACGATCTCCTTGTGCATGGCGGTCTTGCCGACACCGGGCTCACCCATGAGGTGCACGGCGTTGTCGCCCGCGTTGAGCAGCAGGTCGACGGTCTCAGCGAAGTTGAGGCGACGGGACAGATTCAGATCAGACATTTACTTTCTCCATAGTGGTTGGGAACAAACCGACAGACTGTCGGAAACTTACGAACGGGGACTTTTCTGGTTGGTGTCCATGAGCGTTCGGGGTGCCGACGCACTGGTCACAAACTGATACGGGCCCTTGCCGTACTCCTGCACGACGCACCACGACAAGCGGGCCTCATGCGCGAGTTGGTCGCCGCATGCGCGGCATGTGTGGTAGCCAAGCTCCCAGCGGGCGACGGGAACGTCGTCACCGCAGAGCTGACAATCAAAGTATTCTTTAGCTGTGGTGTGCAGCATGATGTTCTCCAATAAAGGTGAAACAAAGCGACAAGGTGTCGGGTTGTTGGTACCCGGGGACTGCGCCCGCTGCGCTGTCAACCACCCGATGTACCAAGGTACATCATACCACAAATACTTGACAATGTCAAGACCCTGTTAGCGTTTACGGGGCGTTGTTCGAGACTACAACGTCTTGTTCGGGTTGAAGATGTGGGGGTCGTTCCACCACTCTTTGGGCGTGGGCTCGTTCATATCCCACATCGTCAGCACCGGGAGCGACCCATCCTTGGGGTAGTACCAATACACGGGCGTGAACTCCCGCCCCGCCCGCTCGGCTGCCTGCGTGGCAACCCGGCAGCGCTCATACGCCTCGCCCGCCAGCATGAGTTCGCGGTAGACCTTGGCGAAGTCCTGCATGCTCATCAGCTCGGGCCGGATCCGGTGAACGGTGCGACGGGTACCCCCGCTGTAGATGTACTGCTTGGTCATGGCTGTGTAGATGTATCGCTCGGTCATAGCCGTGCGTGGATGTAGTACCGCTTGTTGAGTGCGACCTCGGGCGACACGTCGTTCATGTCCCAGAGCGTGAGCACAGGCACCCCGTCCTCACCGAACCACCAGAAGATGGGCGTGAACTCGCGGCCCACGTCCTCGGCCAGCCTCGTCTCGTACGTGCACTCCTGCCGGGCGATGTGGTGCACCCAGTCCTCGCGCGGCAAGTTCTCCAGCGCCAGCCGAAGCTGCTGCTCGGTGATGCTGAGCCGCCGGGTCCAGCCCCGGGGTGTGTCATCGCTCATCGTTCATCTCCCACAGCGTCATGATGGGTTGCTCACCCGGCTGGCGGTACCAGTAGATGGGGGTGAACTCCCGTCCGGCCCGCTGCGCCCGCCGCATCTCAAGGTTGGCCATCTCCCGCACGAACCGGGCGAGGTGGTCGAACGTGATGGCCTTTGCCCACCCGCTGGCCTGCACGTCGCCGAAAAAGTCCCGGCGCGCCATGCGCTCGCGCAGGTCATAGATCTCTTCCAAGGTCATCAGGTGTGCCATCTGTCCTCCAAACATTCCGACACCCGGTCGGTTAGTTCTTGCCCATGGCCGAGCGGCCCCGGCGGATCAGGGCGAAGATGTCGTCGCCCGCCTCGTCCTCGGGCGGCTGCGGCTCGGGCACATCCTCATCCTCGGGCACCACCTCGACCGCAGGCTGCACCGGAGCGGGCATCGCATCCTCGTCCCACAGGTCGTCCTCGGCACCACCCCGGGCCGGGGCCACGCGCGGCACCATGACCAGCACGGGCACGTCCTCCTCGGCGAACTTGGGCTGCGCCTTGACTGGTACTTTGTAGCTACGCGAGTCGGGCATCCCCTTGGCGTCGTACCCGGCGAGCACCGCCGCGTCCATCAGGATCTTGATGTGGGTCGGGTTCTTGGGGCGCAGGGCGATGAGCGTCTCGTCGGGCGGGGCGATCAGGTGGCGGCGGTCCTCTTGGTCGGGCAGCAGGGCGTTGGGGTTGGGCAGCTCAAGGCGCTTGGCCCGCACCGCCCGCGACTCGGCGAAGTGGAACGGGTTGACGCAGAACCGGTTGCTGCATCGGTGGACCAGCCGGGGCCCGGCGGGCACGAACCGGCAGATGGTGAAGAGGATCCGGGCGACCGAAGTCGTGCCGAACTGGTGGGTCAGCGGCGAGTTGGGCGAGAGCATCGGCATGGGGGTGGAGGACTCGGGCCAGAGGTAGCAGTCGTCCCGGACCGTGCAGTTGTCGAGCAGGTCATCGGCGTTTTGGTACTTGATGGGGCGGGGCATGAGTTTGATCTCCTTAACCGTATAACTTCCAAACTGGGGGGTGAAGCATATCAAACGAAATCGGGAAAGTCAATAACCATGCGGGTTTGCGGGGTGTAGGATAAAAAATAAAAGACATCTTCCGGTCCAGCGGAACTATAAAGAGGGGAAAGAGAGCAGGGGCCGAATCATCCAATAGCTCAAGTTTTTCTGTGTTGAGGTGGGGGAATTTCCGGGAGCTCTCTCTATTCCTGAAGTCTTGAACTTTACAATATATTATATATTTTATAAAAGAAAAAACAAACAAAATCAAGGACTTAGAGAGGGGAGTGCCTATGGGAAAGATATGCCCGCGACGGGGTTTGGAAGTTATACGGAAAACGCCTTGCTAGTTTACTAAAGGGTCTTTGTGGATAAGTTGTGGAAAACGTGGAGAGGAGTGGGGCTGGGAACGTGCCCGTCAGAGGAGAAACGTCGAAAAGAGGGGGCGTCGCCCGCTGTGGATAACCTGTGAGCGCCGCCCGCGTTTTTGCCTACTTTTTAGGCAGTATGGAAGTTAACGGTCAAAAGTAACGCTAATGTTCTCGGTAGAAACACTAGGCAGGCGGGCCGGGCGGGCTGCGCTCCCCCAGAAAGTATTACAAATCGAAAAACAATCCGACGCTATGTCGGAATGTTGCCCGCCCCGCTATGTCAGCGCGGGCGGCGCTGGCCACGCCCGCATCACTCCATGCGTTGCTATGCAATGTCAGGGGCTACACCGTTGCTTGGTACCCGCCGCGCCCGCGTGGGCTGGCCCGTTGCTCCTCCCCTCGGAACTACTATCCCGTTCTCTGCTACAGGATCGCTCCCCATGAGCTAGCGTGAGCCCGCGCCTGACACTATCCCGTTGCGGGCTACGCCGTTGCGAGGTCCGGGAACTACTATCGCGCCCGCCGCGACCATCCGAGGACGGCCGGGCGGGCGCAGCGGGCAGGGCGCGCGGCGGCGCGCAGACGCAAAAAAGCCCCGACTGCCGAAGCAGCCGGGGCGGGCGAGGCGGGAAGGGTCAGGCGTGGCGGGCGTGATCCCACAGCACGCAACTGGCGATGGTGAAGCAGAACGTGGCCGCGAGCGCGAACGGGAACGATACCGCGCCGAGCGCCACGCCCGCCACGAGGGTGAGCGCGCCCATCAGGATAGAGGCACCAACGAAACAGCAGGCAAAGTCAGACATACGATTCTCCTCAATGGATAGATTCAGGAACCACAGTGAACTCGGCGTAGGGCATCTCCGCCGCGCGATCCGCGTAGGTTTTGAGATACCGGGTGTATTCCGCATCCACGTACTCATTAGCTGCGCGCCAGTCGCGAAAGATCCGCAGCAGGGTTGCACCGCCCGCGTCGTACATCCACGCCACGTATACGGTGTTTTCAGGGTCGCCCCATTCATTGACAGCTTGCATGATGATTCCAAGAAAAACCCCGGCCGAAGCCGGGGCGGGTTACTTACGACAGGGCCAGCAGGGCAGCCTCGAGTTTGGCATCGGCATCCGCCGTCTTAGCTTTGGCCAGCTCCTTGGCACGCTCGAGCAGCTTATCGAGCACCGCCTTGCGCGCTACAGCTTCCGCCTCGAGCACGGGCTTCTCGCGCCGGGCCTTCTCCTGCGCCAGCGCCTGCGCCTTGCGCAGCGACTCGACCGTGCCCGCCTCGACCGCAGCCGACAGCTCGATCTCCAACTGGTTATCGGTCTTGGCCTGCAGCTCGGCGAGCTGCTTTGCCCGCTTCTCACTCATGGCCTTGGCCGCCTTCGACTCGGCCTTCGGGCGCTCGAAGCCGCAGGTTTTGACGATGCGATTGACCGCGCGCTCCCAGACCTTGGCCGCCGCCTCATCCGACGGCGCGCCCTTGTCGCGGCAGCCCGTGACGTACGCCGAGCGAATGGCCATGAACGTGAGGTAGTCGCGACCCTTGCACAGGTCGAACAGCGACACGTCGCACTGGCCGAGCGAGCGCTCGGCGCGGGCCTTGGCATCCTCGGCGACCCAGTAGTCGCGGCCGAGTTGCTCGATCGTCTCCATCTCGGAAGGATCCAGCAGCACCGACTGATTGTCAGCACCGACGGCGGACACGGCGGGCGCGACGGCTTGAATAGCTTTGCTCATGATGTATTCTCCAAAGTAGGTCGGGCACATCGCCCATAACAAACCGACAGGGCTGTCGCTTTGTTATCTGGTCGGCGGGCATCACCCCGTCGCCATGTATGTACTATATCAAACCCATAGATAATAGGGCGATATTCCACACGCATCGCGGGCAGGGTTACGTAATGGGACGCTTCGCCCGCCGTGTGCCGAGCGCCTATGTATGCGAAAAAATTGCGCGCCGTCTCGCGCCGGAGAGACCCGGGCAGGGGCGGCAAAAAACTCCCCCTCGCGCCGGAGAGACCCCCCACCACCCAGATTCCCTCCGAGAGGGGCCCCGCACACATACACAGTGTTTTGCACGGTCGATGAGAAAAAATAGTACTTTTATCTTCTTCAAAGACCCCCCTACCCCCTTCGCGTTTCCAGCGGGCGACGCGGGCAAAGCTGCCGGGAAACACCCCCCGGGTAGGAGTCTCAACCTCCTTTGCTTGCACGTAGCTATATTTTTCTGCTACGCTCGGCTTACTACTGGAGTGCTTTGTTTTCCTCCATGCCGCTGAACATCCAACCCGACAAGACAGTTCCCTACCCCGACTCGCTAGAGCCGGAAGCAGCATCGACGCTGCGCGAGAACATGGACATCGCGGGCAACACAGCCGCACTGCTGGGCGGGCTGCGCGAGCAACTCGGGCTCGAAGATGAGGGTGCAGTAGGCGACGGCGCGCTCACCGATGACGGGGTGCCTGCGTCAAGTGACGAGGATCAGGCCAAGGCCGACGAGATCTTCAAGGCGTTTGCCCAGAAGGCCAAGCAACAGTTTGAAGAGGCGATGGCCCCAGAGCCCGACGTGCCCGCCAAGCGCGGGCGAGGCAGGCCCCGCAAGTACCCGCTGGCAGATAAGACCCCCGCCAACCCCCCGCAGTTGTATCAGGGCAATGTGGCCCAGCGCATCCGCACGATGCTGGACGAGTACAACGCCGAGACGGTGGCCGACGCGGCAGAGCTGCGTCAGGTGGTGACCAACAAGCTGCTCGATCTGTCCATGTGTGGCGACCCCAAGATCGAGATCAAGGCTGCGGAGATGCTGGGCAAGATCAGCGACGTGGGCCTGTTCACAGAGAAGACCGAGATCACGGTCAACTACAACTCCGTGAGCGACTTGGATCAGGCGATCAAGGACAAGGTGCGCAAGATGCTCACTGCACATGCGGTGGACATCGCGCCGATCGAGCTGGACATCGACAAGGAGTTGGGCGACATGCCCTTGGTCGAGGATGTAACGCCCGCGCAGTCCGCCGAGCCCGCGCAGGCAGTCGCAGACAACGGTCAGGAGCCCGCCCTGCCCGCCCCGGACGCGCCCGATGAGAGCTGAGAAGGCCACTTCGACGCTGGACGTGGAGCTGACTGCGCTCTTGGCGCAGCTCGACAAGCTCCCGGACGCCAAGAAGATGCAGATCCTGCAGGACTTGGAGCGGCGCGAGCGGCTCCTTGAGAAGGAGAAGGCCCGCGATACCTTCATGGGGTTCGTAAATAAGGTCTGGCCGGAGTTTATTGGCGGGCGGCACCACTCAATAATGGCCAAAGCCTTTGAAAGGGTGGCCAGTGGCGAGTGTAAAAGGCTGATTATTAACATGCCGCCCCGACATACCAAGTCGGAGTTCGCCAGTTATCTACTTCCGGCGTGGTTTTTGGGGAAATTCCCCAACAAAAAGGTCATTCAAAGCTCAAATACTGGGGAATTGGCGGTCGGATTTGGTCGAAAAGTCCGAAATCTGGTGGATTCCGAGGTTTACAAGGACATTTTCCCCAGTTTGCAGCTTCAGCAGGACTCGAAAGCGGCCGGGCGGTGGAATACCAGCAAGGGTGGTGACTATTTCGCCATCGGCGTGGGCGGTACGGTCACCGGTAAGGGTGCCAACCTGCTCATCATCGACGATCCGCACTCCGAACAGGAGGCGGCGCTGGCGGCGACCAACCCGGACGTGTTCGACAAGGTCTACGAGTGGTACACCTCGGGCCCCCGGCAGCGTCTGCAGCCGGGCGGGGCCATCGTGATCGTGATGACGCGCTGGGCGCAGCGGGATCTGACCGGGCAGGTGCTCAAGGCGGCCGCTGCCCGTGGTGGCGAGCAGTGGGAGGTCATCGAGTTTCCCGCCATCATGCCCTCGGGACGCCCGCTGTGGCCTGAGTTCTGGTCGATCGGAGAGCTGGAGGCGCTGCGCGAGGAACTGCCCAACAGCAAATGGCAGGCTCAGTACCAGCAGAACCCGGTGGGCAACGAGTCGGCCATCGTCAAACGCGACTGGTGGCAGTGGTGGGAGAGCGAGCAGCCCCCGCCGTGCGAGTACATCCTGCAGACGTGGGACACGGCCTTCGAGAAGAACCAGCGCGCGGACTACTCGGCGGGCACCACGTGGGGCGTGTTCACCAACGAGGAGGACATGACCAAGAACCTCATCCTTTTGAACACGTACAAAAAACGTGTCGAGTGGGTGGAGTTAAAGCGTGACGTGCTGGAGGAGTACAAGAGTTGGGAGCCCGACGGCCTCCTGATCGAGAAGAAAGCCACCGGCGCGCCCCTGATCTATGAGCTGCGGTCCATGGGGATCCCGGTCCAAGAGTTCACGCCGAGTAAGGGGCAGGACAAAATTGCCCGTTTGAACGCGGTCAGCGACATAATCGCGTCTGGGAAAGTGTGGGTGCCGCGCACTCGTTGGGCCGAGGAGTTGGTCGACGAGATTGCGGCGTTTCCGTCCGGCGAGCACGATGACTTGGTGGACGCCACCACTTTGGCCCTGATGAGGTTTCGTCAGGGTGGGTTTCTTCGTCTGCCCACGGACGAGCGCGAAGATCCCAATTGGTTCAAGGGCTACCGCCGCGAGCGGTTCTACACAGTGTAAGGAATCTCTATGGCCACCAGTTCGATTGACAAGTCTCTCTACGCTGCGCCCACGGGCTTGGCGGCCGCGCTACCCGAGCCGGACATGGAGATCGAGATTGAGAACCCAGACGAAGTTGACATCCGCATGGGTGACTTGGAGATCAGTCTGACACCTGAGCCCAAGACCGACGAGAAGAAGTTCGACGCCAACCTCGCCGAGTTCATGGACGAGAGCGAGTTGCAGAGTCTGGGCGAAGACCTCGTCGCGGATTTTGAGAAGGATGTGAACGACCGCAAGGACTGGATCCAGACCTACGTGGATGGCCTGAAGCTCTTGGGCCTGAAGTACGAGGAGCGCACTGAGCCGTGGCTGGGCGCGTGCGGCGTGTTCCACCCCATGCTCACCGAGTCGGTGGTGCGCTTCCAGTCAGAGGGGATCAGCGAGACGTTCCCGGCGGCCGGGCCCGTCAAGACCGTGATCCTCGGCAAGGACACCCCGGAGAAAGAAGATGCCGCCGCCCGCGTGCAGGCCGACATGAACTACCAGCTCACGGAGGTCATGTACGAGTACCGACCTGAGCACGAGAAGATGCTGTGGAACCTGCCCATCGCGGGCAGCGCGTTCAAGAAGGTCTACTACGACCCGAGCAAGGGGCGGCAGATGGCGGTGTTCATCCCCGCCGAAGACATCGTGGTGCCCTACGGCGCGTCCAACCTTGAGACCGCCGAGCGTGTGACGCACGTCATGCGCAAGACCAAGAACGACATGATCAAGCTCATGGAGGCGGGCTTCTACCGCGAGGTTGAACTGGGCGAGCCGACCTACCAGCTTGACGACGTGGAGAAGCAAAAGGCCGAAGAGATGGGCATGAGCGCCATCGACGACGACCGCTTCCGCACGCTTGAGATGCACGTGGACTTGGACCTCAAGGGCTTCGAGCACAAGAACAAGAAGGGCCAAGCTACGGGGATCGCGCTGCCGTATGTGGTCACCATCGAGAAGGGCACGAGCAAGATTCTGGCGATCCGGAGGAATTGGTATGAAGGAGATGAACTCCACCTCAAGCGACAGCACTTCGTCCATTACCAGTACATTCCCGGGTTTGGCTTCTATGGTTACGGCCTCATCCACCTCATCGGTGGCTATGCCAAGAGCGCGACGATGCTTATCCGGCAGCTTGTTGACGCTGGCACTCTGTCTAACCTCCCCGGTGGCCTCAAATCGCGGGGTCTTCGCATCAAGGGAGATGACACCCCCATCTCTCCGGGGGAGTTCCGAGACGTAGATGTCCCGTCCGGTTCGATCCGCGACAACATCCTGCCGCTGCCGTACAAGGAGCCCTCGCAGGTTCTGTACACCCTGTTTGACCGCATCGTCCAAGAGGGTCGGGCGTTCGCCTCCTCCAACGACATGAACGTCAGCGACATGTCGGCGCAGGCCCCGGTGGGCACCACGCTGGCCCTGCTGGAGCGGCAGTTGAAAGTGATGGGCGCTGTGCAGGCGCGCATGCACTACACGATGAAGCAGGAGTTCAAGCTCCTGAAGACCATCATCGCCGACTACACCCCCGAGGAGTACACCTACGAGCCGGAGGAAGGCAGCTCCCGCGCCAAGAAGTCCGACTACGACTCGGTGGACGTGATCCCGGTGAGCGATCCGAACGCCGCCACCATGGCGCAGAAGATCGTCCAGTACCAAGCCGCGCTGCAACTGGCGCAGCAAGCGCCCCAGTTGTACAACCAAGCCCTGCTGCACCGGCAGATGCTGGAGGTGTTGGGCATCAAGAACGCCAACAAGCTCGTGCCGATTGAGGACGACCTCGTGCCGGTGGACCCCGTGCAGGAGAACCAGAACCTCCTGACCCAGAAGCCGGTCAAGGCGTTCATCGAGCAGAACCACGAGGCCCACATCGCTGTGCACATGGCGGCGCTGCAGAACCCGCGCATCCAGCAGCTCATGCAGATGAACCCGATGGCGCAGCAGATCATGGCTGCGGCGATGGCCCACATCAACGAGCACATCGCGCTGGAGATGCGCAAGCAGATCGAGATGACCATGGGCATGCCGCTGCCGCCGTCCGAGGACAACGAGGGCGACAAGGTGGTGTTGCCGCCGCAGATGGCCGACCAAGTGGCCATGATGGCCGCGCAGGCTGCGCAGCAGCTCCTGCAGCGCGATCAGCAGCAGGCCGCGCAGGCCGCCGCCCAGCAGCAGTTGCAGGATCCGGTGGTGCAGATGCAGATGCAGGAACTCAAGCTCAAGGAGCAAGACCTGCAGCTCAAGGCGCAGAAGCAGCAGATCGACGCGATGGCCAAGGCCGATCAGATCCGTATCGAGGAAGCGCGTATCGCCGCGCAGAAGGAAATCGCGGCAATGCAGGTGGGAGCATCTGCGGCCGCTGCACGCGACAAGGCTCAGCGACAGCAAGAGACCGAAGGAGCACGCATGGGTCTGGACGCGGCCAAACACCGCGCTCAGATGGTCATGCAGCAGGCGCAACGGGCAGCGCAATCAAAACAGCCTAGCAAACCTCGTAAGGAGAATGATTGAACGAACTCAAGCTACTGGCGCACATCGCCAAGGAGTTGGCCAAGGAGAAAGCCACGCAGGCTGACTTCTTGGCGGCTGGCCGCGCAGCCGATTTCGCGGAGTACCGGCATGTCTGTGGAGTTATCCGGGGTCTGACGACCACAGAGCAATTCATCAACGATCTCGTGCAACGAATGGAAAGAGGCGATGACTGAATTTGATCTGCAGGCGATTGACCTGTCCGGCGTGCTGAACCAAACCGCCGAGCAGAAAGCGAAACAGCTTCCGGACCCCAAGACCTTCCACCTGCTTTGCGTGGTGCCGGAGGCGATGGAGGAGTACGCGGACAGTGACGTGGGCATCATCAAGGACGCCAAGACGATGCACTACGAGGAGGTTCTGACCCCCGTGCTGTTCGTCGTGAAGGTGGGCCCGGACGCCTACAAGGACACCACTCGGTTCCCCAGTGGTCCGTCGTGCAAGGAAGGTGATTTCATCATCGTCCGCCCCAATTCAGGCACCCGCCTGAAGATCCACGGCCGAGAGTTCCGCATCATCAATGATGATTCGGTCGAGGCCATCGTTGAAGACCCGCGTGGGATCACCCGCGCTGCATAAGGAGTAGCCATGCCGATGCCCAAGTTTGAAGGCGAAGAGTTCGAGTTCCCCGACGAGAAAGAGGCCAAGGAGAAGGCCAAAGCCGCTGCGGCCGATGCTGAAGACGGCGACGACGGTTTCAAGATCGAGATCGAAGACGACACTCCTCCCGAGGATCGTGGCCGTAAAGCTGCGCCGCCCCCGGATGAGCCCTCTGAGGACGAGCTGGCCTCCTACGACGAGAAGGTGCAGCAGCGCATCAAGAAGTTCACTCGTGGCTACCACGACGAGCGGCGCGCCAAGGAAGCTGCGCTGCGTGAGCGTGAGGCCGCCGAGCAGTACGCGCGCCAAGTGCTTGAGGAGAACAAGAAGCTCCAGAAGCAGCTCGCCAGCGGCAGCCATGTGTTGGTCGAGCAGTCCAAAGCTGCTGCGGCAAACGCCTTGGAAGTAGCTAAGAAGAAGTACAAAGAAGCCTACGAGTCGGCTGATTCTGATGCGATCGTGTCTGCCCAAGAGGAAATTGCTCGGGCGACTTGGCGCATGGAGCAGGCCGAGCAGATGAAACCGCTCAAGGAAGAGGAGTTCACTCCGGCACCTGCGGCACCTGCGGCACCTTCTCAGAACATCAGCCCTCGTACCAAGGAGTGGCTCGACACCAACAAGAATTGGTTCGGGCAGCGTGGCTACGAAGATATGACTATGATGGCCATGGGGCTTGACAAAAAGCTTCAGCAACAATATGGTCCCGATTACGTTGGTACGGATGAATACTTCCGCACCATTGATCGAACGATGCGCAAACGTTTCCCCGAAGCCTTTGAGGACGTAGGGAGCCATGAGGAAGATGAAGACCCGCCTCCGCGAAAGAGGTCTGAACCGGCCGACGAGGATGACACCCCGCGCCGTGCAACACGTCCTGCTGCCGTTGTGGCTCCGGCCTCACGCAGCACCCCGCCTAACCGCGTGAAGCTGAAGGCATCTCAAGCGAATCTCGCACGTCGTCTTGGGGTTCCGTTGGAACAATACGCAAAACAGGTTGCTTTACTTAATCGAGGTGAATGATGGAACAGCAGGCTCAAACTCAAAATCGCACTCGGCGCGATCTGGACTCCCGCGAGAAGACGCAGATGCGTCCTCAAGCATGGCGTCCGCCTGAGACGCTACCCTCTCCGGATGATCGTCCGGGTTGGAAGCATCGTTGGGTTCGCCTGAGCACGATGGGCGTCGCTGACCCCAGCAACATCTCTTCTAAGCTACGCGAAGGATACGAGCCCTGCCGCGCAGAGGACTATCCCGAGCTGATGATGCACGCAACCACTGAAGGTCGGTTCAAAGGATCGATCGAAGTGGGTGGACTGTTGCTCTGTCGCATTCCGACTGAGTTTCTGGAGCAGCGTATGAAATATTACGAGCAACAGAACTCCGCTCAGATGGAATCGGTGGACAACAACTTCCTTCGTGAAAATGACCCTCGCATGCCTCTTTTCTCCGAGAAGAAATCGAAGGTCACTTTCGGTTCTGGTTCTTAAATAGGAGTCTTAAATGGCTTACCCTACTGTTGACAAGCCGTATGGTTTTCAACCGATCAATCGTATCGGTGGGAACCCCTACGCCGGGTCTACTCGACTCGTCCCCATCGCTTCGACTCTCGGCCTGAGCAACGCCGCGATGTTCGACGGCGATCTCGTTGAACTGACCTCTGCTGGCGTTTGCCAAGTGGCGGCTAGCGGTTCTGCTGTCCCCAACGCTCTGGGCGTGTGTGTCGGTGTCCAGTACACCAACTCGTCTGGCCAGACCGTTCAGGCGCAGTACGCTCCTGCCAACTCGCAGAACGCCGTTGCGTATGTGGTGGATGATCCGACCGTCCTGTTCAAGGTCGCCTCGGTCTCCGGCACCACTGTGATTGCGGGTATGGGCCGTACCGCTGTTGGTCAGAACACTTCGGTGGTTCTGAACGCTGGCGTGGCCGCTACTGGTGATTCGCAGCAAGCGATCTCTACGACCACCAACACCACCAACACGCTGCCCATCCGCATCGTGGACGTGATTCCCGCCACCGCTACCGGTGCCGATACGTTTGTGGAGTTTGTCGTGAAGATCAACACCCATACGTACAACAGCACTACCGGCGTCTAAGGAGTTAAATCATGGCTATTTCTCGCGCACAACTGCTGAAAGAGCTGCTCCCCGGTCTGAACGCCCTGTTCGGTATGGAGTACGCCCGTTATGGTGAAGAGCACAAAGAGATCTACGAAACCGAGACCTCTGAGCGTTCTTTCGAAGAGGAAACCAAGCTGTCTGGCTTCTCCGCCGCTCCGGTGAAGAATGAAGGCTCTGCGATTGCTTATGACAACGCGCAGGAAGCTTGGTCTACTCGCTACACCCACGAGACCATCGCGCTGGGTTTCTCGATCACCGAAGAGGCGATCGAAGACAACCTGTACGACAGCCTGTCTGCTCGTTACACCAAGTCGCTGGCTCGTGCCATGGCCTACACCAAGCAGGTGAAAGCCGCTGCGGTGCTGAACAACGGCTTCTCCGCCAGCTACCCCGGTGGCGACGGCGTGTCCCTGTTCAACGCCAACCACCCGCTGGTGTCCGGTGGCGTCAACTCCAACACCCCGGCCGCTCAAGTCGACCTGAACGAGACTTCTCTGGAAGCCGCCGTTATTCAGATCGCCGCTTGGACGGACGAGCGTGGCCTGCTGATCGCTGCCAAGCCCAAGAAGATGGTTGTCCCCCCGAGCCTGATGTTCGTTGCCAAGCGCCTGCTGGACACCGAACTGCGCGTGGCGACTGCTGATAACGACATCAACGCTATCAAGCAGATGGGTGCCATCCCCGAGGGTTACACCGTGAACCACTTCCTGACCGACCCGAACGCTTGGTTCCTGACCACTGACGTTCCGAACGGCATGAAGCATTTCGTTCGTACCCCGCTGCAGAACTCGATGGACGGTGACTTTGACACTGGAAACGTTCGTTATAAAGCTCGCGAGCGTTACTCCTTTGGTTGGAGTGACCCACTTGGGATGTGGGGCTCTTCGGGTTCTACCTAATTAGACCTTTGGGTTTAATTGAGAGGGGGCTTCGGCCCCCTTTCTTTTTCTGGTATATTCTCTGTGTCAAAATCAAGGAGCCGACATGGACACCACGAACCTACCCAAGACCCGCGCCGAAGCCAAAGCCGCCGGTGCCAAGTACTACTTCACTGGAGAGCCCTGCAAGCACGGCCACATCGCCCCTCGTAAGACCAAGGGCTCATGCGTTGAGTGTCTGAGAGTGGAGTGGGCTAAGGGTAACGAGACCCGTGCGGACTACTTTCGGGAGTACAACAAATCCGAAGCGGGCCAAAAGGCCAAGCGAGAGTACTACGAGAAAAATCGGGCGGCTGTGATTGAGAAAGCCGCTAACCGCTCTCCGGAAGAGCGTCGTGCTGCCCGTAACCGTCACAAAGAGCGCAACCCCGACCTCTACAAAGAACTCGTCAGCCTACGCCGACGCCGCTTCCGCCAAGCCACCCCCAAATGGCTTACACCCGAGGACAAGCTGGAGATCAGGCTGAAATACCGCCTCGCCATCGAGATGACCCGCCGTACGGGGGTGCGGTACGCGGTTGACCATATCGTCCCGCTGTTGGGGGATACGGTGTCCGGGCTGCACGTGCCGTGGAACCTTGAGGTCATCACCCAAGAGGAGAACTTAAAAAAGTCCAACAAGCACGTTGACCCCACCCAGCCCGGGTGATATATTGGCCCCAACCCGGGGTTATCCGGTGTTGCTGACGGTCCCGGCCGACGACATGCAGACAGCAGCACCCCAACTCGCATGTGAGGAATCTCATGGCACGTACTTCGTTCAACGGCCCCGTTGCTTCCGCCAACGGCTTCATCGGCAACGTCACCGGCACCGCCTCTTCGGTCTCCGGCGCAGTTACTCTCAACGCTTACACCCTCGCTACCCTGCCCACTGTCGTGGTTGGTGGCCTGATCTACGTCTCTGACGCCAACGCTGGCGCGGGCACCGTCTGCTTCGGCAAAGGTACCGACTGGATCGACATCAAGACCGGTCTGGCTGTCGTTTAATAGGAGCCCGTCATGGGTATGCAAACTGATGTCAAGGCGAAGTCCTTGGCCGCATCAGGCGCAGTCACAACCTTTCGCGCTCGCGTGAAGGGCATGGTGATTGAGCCCAGCGGTTCTGCGGGCAGCGTCGAGCTGAAGAACGGCGGCTCCGGCGGTACTTCGGTCATGACGATCAACACGACGGCCAACGGTGAGACGTTCAACATGCTCATCCCGGCCGAAGGCGTGCTGTTCGAGACCGATGTGTATGCGGTGCTCACCAACACCAAGCTGACGGTGTTCTATGCCTAAGAGCCCCGCGTGGACCCGCAAAGAAGGAAAGAACCCCAAAGGTGGTCTGAACGCCAAGGGGCGCGCCTCTGCGAAGGCCCAAGGGATGAACCTAAAACCGCCGCAGCCCGAAGGCGGAAAACGGCGCGACTCCTTCTGCGCGAGGATGAGTGGCATGAAGAAGAAACTCACGTCCGCGAAGACTGCGAAAGACCCAAATTCCCGGATCAATAAAAGTCTGCGGGCATGGAACTGCTAAGGTGCAACGATGGAGATGATGATTTGGAACATCGTTCTGACGGCTATCGTTGCGCTGTTGGGGTTCATTGTCAAAGAGAAGTTTGCCGAGCTTCAGCGCATCAGCATCCTGCTCAACCGCACGAGGGAAGAAGTGGCGCGTGATCACATTACTCGCACGGAATTCCGGGCAGACATGAACCAGCTCATGGAGCGGTTCGACCGGTTGGAGCGCAAGATTGACGCGATGAGAGGTGCACATGCCGAGCGTCAGTAAGAAGCAGCACAACCTGATGGCGATGGTCGCCAATGATCCCGCCGCTGCAAAGCGCACGGGTGTTCCCCAATCTGTCGGTCAAGAGTTCATGAAGGCCGACAAGGGTCTGAAGTTTGGCAAGGGTCACAAGGCTCGCGTCGATCTCCAGAAAGTCAACCGCCCTGACACCCGTCACGGCAAGTCTGAACTTTTCGCAAAAGGTGGTGAGATGAAAGAGTCCAAAGCGATGATGAAAAAGGAAGTCGGCTTCATGAAGAAAGCTGGCGCTCCCAAGTCCATGATCAAACATGAGGAGTCCGAAATGAAAGGCATGAAAAAAGGTGGCAAGGCTTACGCCAACGGTGGCATGACCACCGCCAAGATGGGTGCTGTGAAGACCGCCGCCCCCAGCCGTGACGGCATGGCTACCAAAGGTAAGACCAAAGGTACCATGGTCAAGATGGCCGGTTCCAAGCCTCTGGGCATGAAGCGCGGCGGCAAGTGCTGATTTAAGGAGTCCACCATGGACGACATTCTGGAAAAGAAACCGCAGCCGCACGTCAAGGGCGGGGTGTACAACCCGGACTCCGGGCTGCCGCCTCCGCAAGACATCGACGGTGCTTCGGTCAAGCCTGCTCCCAAAGCCTCCAAGCCCAAGAAGATGGCTGGCGGTGGCATGACTGCTTCCGCTCGTGCTGACGGCTGCGCGCAGCGCGGCAAGACTCGCGGGAAGCTGGTGTAAGCCATGATGGCCAGCCGTGGTATGGGCGCTGTCGCCCCGTCCAAGATGCCCAAGGGCGTGAAGAAGGCCCGCCGGGATGACACCGACTTCACGCAGTACGCTGAAGGCGGCAAGGTCAATGCTGCGGGCAACTACACCAAGCCCGGGCTGCGCAAGCGGATCGTGGCGCAGGTGAAGGCGGCGGCCACGCATGGCACGAAGGCTGGTCAGTGGTCGGCGCGTAAGGCGCAGCTCGTCGCCAAGAAGTACAAGGCAGCGGGCGGGGGGTACCGGGATTGAAAGCCCCGCAGCAATCGCTCAAGGCTTGGGGTGACCAGAAGTGGCGTACCAAGTCCGGCAAGCCGTCTTCCAAGACGGGTGAGCGGTATCTGCCCGAGGCTGCCATCAAGGCGCTGAGCCCTGCGGAGTACGCCGCCACGACCCGGGCCAAGCGCGCCGGGAAGAAGGCTGGCAAGCAGTTCGTGGCGCAGCCCAAGACGGTGGCGAAGAAGACAGCGAGGTTTAGGTAATGGCCAACACATCCGGATCGACCGCGTTCAACCTCGACCTGACCGAGCTGGTCGAGGAGGCGTTCGAACGCGCGGGTTCGGAGATGCGCAGTGGCTACGACCTGCGTACGGCCCGTCGCAGCCTGAACATCATGTTCGCCGACTGGGCCAACCGTGGCGTGAACATGTGGACGATCGAGCAGGGCACGATCGACTTGGTGCAGGGGCAGAACACCTACCCGCTGCCCAACGACACGGTCGACCTGCTGGAGCACATGATCCGCACGCAGGCCAACCAGCAGGTGAATCAGGCGGACCTGACGATCACCCGGATCAGTGTTTCTACCTATGCCACGATCCCCAACAAGCTGACGCAGGCCCGGCCGATTCAGGTCTGGATCCAGCGGTACAACGGCCAGACCTCGCCGGTGTCCGCCACGCTGTCGGGTTCGATCAACGCCACCGACACGCAGATCACGCTGAGCAACGTCGACGGCCTGCCCGCCGCCGGGTTCATCAAGATCGACAGCGAACTAATCAATTACGGTTACATCGACGGCAACACCCTGTACAACTGCTTCCGGGCTCAGCAGAACACGACTGCGGCGTCCCACAGCTCCGGTGCGACGGTGTATTGGGCGCAGCTCCCGGCCATCACGGTGTGGCCGACCCCGGACAACGCCCAGCAGTACCAGTTCGTCTACTGGCGACTGCGCCGCACCCAAGACGCGGGCGGCGGTGTGAACGTCATGGACGTGCCGTTCCGGTTCATCCCCTGCATGGCCGCTGGCCTGGCCTACTACGTCGCGGCCAAGGTGCCCGGCGGCATGGAGCGCCTGCCCATCCTGAAGGCCCAGTACGACGAGGCGTGGGAGCAGGCGGCGTACGAGGATCATGAGAAGGCCGCGCTGCGGTTGGTGCCCCGACAGACGTACATCGGGAGGGCCTGATGGCGAATCGGTTTGCCTCCGGCAAGTGGGCAATCGCGCAGTGTGACCGGTGTGACCAGCGGTTTAAGCTGAAAGTCCTTAAGCGAGAGGTCATCAAGGGCAAGAACTACGACTTGCTGGTGTGCCCCGAGTGCTGGGATCCGGATCAGCCGCAGTTGCACTTGGGTGAGACGCCGGTGGAGGATCCGCAGGCGCTGCGCAACCCGCGACCGGACCGCAGCTACCGCCTGTCGGGCACGAGCGGCTTGCAGATCGTTCCGGGATCCGGGCCCGAGGGCACGGGTTCGGTGGAGCAGGGTAGTCGGGTCATCCAGTGGGGCTGGAATCCGGTGGGTGGGGCCAGTCTGAATGATGATGGGCTCACACCTAACAACTTGGTTTTATCTGTGCAATTGGGTACAGTAACGGTATCCACGACGTAAGGAGTCGAACATGGACGCGAAGAAAGTCGCAAAGGCCGCCGTGCACAAGCATGAGAAGGCGATGCACCCGGGCAAACCCATGACCAAACTGAAGGCTGGCGGCAAGACCAACGCCGACATGCTCAAGTACGGTCGCAACATGGCCAAGGTCATGAACCAGCGCAGCCCCGGCCGCAAGGGAGCCTGATATGCACAGCCAAGACGAGTTCAAGTACTTCCCGGCGGATACCAAAGATCCGATCGGCAAGTACACCCAGCCCAAGGTCTATCCGTCGGTCGTGGTGGGCGAAGAGCCTGCCAAGGAGACGATGCGCAAGGCCAACGTGAGCGTGGCCAACGTGCGTAGCCAAGACTACGAGCCGACCAAGACGAGCGGCACGATGATGCGCGGCGGCGGTGCTGCCACCAAGGGCAAGATGTCTCGCGGTCCTCTGGCCTGATATGAACTACACCGAGCTTGTCACTGCGATTCAGGACTACGCTGAGAACTCGTTTGACTACGCGACGAGCCCGTCCGTACTCAACCGGTTCATTCAGCAGGCTGAGCAGCGCATCTACAACTCGGTGCAGTTTCCGTCACTGCGCAAGAATGTGACGGGCATCACCACGGCCAACAACAAGTACCTCTCCGCACCGACCGACTTCCTGTCGGTCTATTCGCTTGCGGTGGTGGACGCCTCGGGCAATTACGAGTATCTGCTGAACAAGGATGTGAACTTCATCCGGCAGGCGTACCCCAGCCCCAACGACACGGCCATCCCGAAGTACTACGCACTGTTCGGGCCCACGACAACTGGTGGTGCGAACCCGGTGCTGACCGACGAACTCTCCATCATTCTGGGCCCGACGCCGGACGCTCAATACACGGTGGAGCTGCACTACTTCTTCTACCCTGAGTCCATCAC
>JACCEA011892905.1_pt1 | contig 19825 bp, 10 predicted proteins | sample 7449851 | NCBI WGS metagenome assembly JACCEA01 (sample SAMN15323453, study PRJNA562643) | freshwater metagenome | isolation source: river surface water | place: USA:Blue River Watershed | collected 2017-08-18
CGACATACAGATGATACGATAGATCTGGAATATATTGACGACCTACACTTAGATAACAATTCTCAATTTGTCGATACCGATGAAATTCGACAACTGCGTTTACGCCGGTTTGGATCAAAATGTCATTAAATTCATTTTACTTGCTGTGAATTGGATATCACGACATAATCGATGTTCATAGAATGTAATGAACAGGCAAAGAATTATACCATAAAGATTGAATTAAAAATATATGAGCTTCCCATCCGGCAATATTCAATTTGGATTCGTAATTGTATTAATTATTAATTGTCATCCATCGCATCATCATCTTCTTCCCCTTCTTCTTCATTACCTTCTTCAATAACTGGGAAATTATCCCCCTGGCCATTTATTGCTGCAATATATGATTGCATCTTTTCTATCATTTTGGGGTCACTTAAGAATCCAGGCAGTTGTAATAAATGAGCTAATAGCTCTTCATTTTCATCTTCCATTGCTTTCTCAATTATTCCTAGCCCATCGTTGTTAACAGCATGGATATCCGCACCGTGACTCAACAACTTTCCTAAAGCCTCTGGCTCTTCAACCACCAATAGAGGGGTGTCGCCATCTGGGTCGCGAATATTTACATCGGCGCCCTTTTGAAGCAAAAACTCAATCAAATCACAATGCCCATAACTAGAGGCAGCATGTCTTGAATATATAGAGCAACCAATAATTATCATTATTAATAACGTTAGCAGTATTAATAAACTTACAGAGGAGAATAGCCATATTCATCTTGAGCATTTATGGGCACTCCTTCGTCCAAGAAACGTTGAACTTGGACAATATCTCCGTCAGATGCAGCAATCCATATATTTTCTGCTGTCTCACTTGTTTCTGTAACAAATTCCATTTCAAAATAAGACCCGCTGCAAAACCAACAAAGAGGGAAGACAGAAGTTCGAAAAAACAGCAAATAATTTGGCCAGAACCACGGAAAAGCCAGAAGATGAAGAACAACCACCAGTAGTTTTTTGATGACATATTACAGTTTAGATAGAAAATATAGCTAATAATGTTGATGGAAATGACCGTTATTGCAGCAGCGGCTGGCTGTGCGGCCTGTTGAACAATCTCTGGGTCGCCTTGTTGTTAGATTTGATGAAGATAGGTTCACGGTAAACAAGGAAGTCGGGCGATGAATTGTACAACTACCGCCAAAAAATGTACAATTCAGATGATTATCAACAGGTTTATTATTAAATGCTGCTTGCTAGTGTAACAATTATGTTAATTCATTCTTCAGCTTAGAAATGAAGCTATTTTAAGGCAAGAGCGAGCTTCGATAACAGTGACAGCATTTGCAGGAAGTAATATTGACAAACATAATACTTTAAACCGGCTGAAGGCCCAAGAATCGCTTCTAACCAAACAAACTATGAATATTCGTTCAATGCTGTCAAGAATTAATGAGCACAATCAAGAAACCGCCATATCTCTCAGTTCTCCCAAACATTTGAATGTCAAAGCTGATAGTGATATTACTAGAAAATCTGGTGATGCAACACTTGATTCTATCCGTCGCATAGAAAATCGTCGGTTGCAAAGGCAATTAACAAGTCAGCTGGTTACAATTGGAGCACAAGATGGAATATTATATGGGAATGGTACTCACCCAACGAGTCGAAAGTTGTTTCTTGATGTCCCTGATATTGAAGCTGATCGAAACAGTGAAATAATTCTGGATCCTTTCGATCCTCTGTACAAAGCCAAAAAGGATCTGGAAGCATTGCGTCAAAAGAGAGAATATGCTGTGAAAGAAAGACTGTTACGAAATGCGGAAGAGCTCGACCGCCTGGAAAAACAGAAGGAGAATGCTATTGAGAAAGCTCGGAAGGACAAGGCAAATTCCATCGCACTGCACCATTTTAAGCAGATCCATACGAAATTGGCATTGGTTGCGTTGACTTATTACACTCAAAGCCGAATTCGATTGAAATTTATTTATCTCCAAGTAAAAATGTTCAAGGAAAACAAAGCATTCTATCAATTGAAGCGAACAGTATCATTGAAAAGTCAGTTGAGAATTCGAGGTATAGCATATGGGATGAAACTTGCTGGGAAGAGATTAATTCACAATTTATTATTCAATCGGAACACTAGATATTTTCATATAAAAGTAGATATTTTGGGAGGTAGGCACTACGTTCGTCGACTTGCACGACGAGCTATCAAGGAATTGCGAGAGACATCAACACATAGACTACGACGACTCATTTCAGCAGGAAATTATTCTCAGAAGAAATTAGTTTGTCGTGGTTTCAAAACTTTAGTGAACTGGTGTCGATTATCAATTTTCAAGCTCAAGGTTCATCGTTTACGGCTTCAGTCATATCTAGATCAGAAGAAATTTATCCTCCTTTGTGGTGCTATATTCTGTTTCAGTGTATTCCGAGCTGAAAACCAAGCTGTTCGAAAGGCGGTGGTTTATTTTGAAACGTCACAGCTTCGAAATGCTTTTGAATTGATGAAGAAAGTGTTGAATAATGCACAATACAGAGATCAGCTATATGGATTTGCAGATGATGTATTTTCACACGCATTGCAACGAAAATATCTCAGACATTTCCGTCAACGTGTTCGTGAAATTCGTAGATTCCAATTGAGGCGGCAGCGCTTTCGTAGAGTTACTTTTTTTAAAAATCCACAAAGTGTCATGATGAATTACTTCTCAACATGGTATCGTAAACATATGGATATAAAGCGTCGCAATGTAATGGTAGTTAAGCAGATAGAACGATTGCGGAACTCAAAGTCAACTTTGCATACCGTGCTTCAAAGATTGAGGGTTCGATGGGGAAACAATTTGAATAAAGAAAAAGGTCAACAATATATCACTGTGCATCAGTTTTACAAGCAATCAATCTATTTGATGAGCTTAAACAGAGTCTGGAGAAAGTTTTGTGTTCGAATATTTGAGGCAGCACAACGAAGACTTATAAAAGGGAGGCCTCGCTTACTTGTTGCTTCCACTTACTTCCGACAAAAACAATTAAAATCATTTTGGAATCGATGGTATAATGTCACGGAAAAGTCTTTGAGGATATATCAGAAATGCAGAAAACTTAGATTCTCCAAAATTCTAGAGGTAGCTCGTAGCGCAGTACGAAAATGGCGAAGTCACAGTATCTATCTTATAAAATATGATTTGGCTAGATTTCATCATAAAAGAAGAACATTTGCAGATTTCTTAAATAATTTGAGATCTTTGATTAATACCAGGCAAACTATTCGAAGGAAGAGAGATAAGAACCCTATTCTCAGGAAACTATCTTTGCAATCTCTGCAAAAGTGGTTCTATTTCGCTGCCAAGAATTGTGAACGTAGAAGTTTGATTCGATTTATGAGATCAAAAGTTTATGAACGACGGATAAATTTTTATCTTCAAGAATGGATTGCAATCACACATCAGCATTCCGTTGATGAAGGGCGTTACCGTTGCGGTAAAGTGCATTGGTCACGCAAAACGGTCAAGCGTGCCTTGCGACAATGGTTTCGTGCAACATATCATTTTCGAAAAAAGCAAAATGGTTCATTTAAGCAGGAGGGCTTTGTAAATCCGAGTAAAAAGTTTTCAAATAGTTCTTCGGTTTCATCAAAATCAAATTTAATCAAAATGGCAACCAAAGAAGTGTCAAGAAAGCAGCAATTGTTGTCGAAAGGTTCTTCATTTGATCAACCGCTTGGTTCCGAAATAGTTTGTGGAAAGTCGTTATCGGTGTACGATCAATGGTATATTCTTGTCATGAAATCAAAGTACCCTATCTTGCAAATCAAACGATATTTCAAGATTTGGTCTATACTTCAACGGAACTTAGTTATGGCGAACAAAATACATATGCTCCATGGTAATCAACATTATCGAATTAAGACATTGAAACTGGGTATGTCGAAGTGGATTGAAAAATATGAAAAAAGAATTGAAATAGAAAATTTACTGGGATATTATCGTATCAATATACAGATTCCCTCACTTGTACGAAAAGTTATGAACAAGTTGAAGGAATGTGTTCATGAACGCACACAACGTGAATTAGTTTTGGAAGAATCTGGTCTACATTATACAAGAACGGTTGGAAAACTATTGTTACATGAATGGAAACAGCGTATTCAATTTCGATTAGAATCTTTTCGACCAGCCATTCGGGAATCTGATGTTCATTTTTGCCGTTGGTTGCAGAAAAAATATTGGTCACGTTTTCATAGTTTACTGGAAAACAGATTTGACGTGCAAATGGAAATGAAACGAAGTCGAAAATATTACAAAATGAAAAAGACGAAACCATTACTTTCAAGATGGAAAGAATACTCCAAGGTTAGTTTGATACAGTACAAAGGATCTCGACTAGCAAAGTCAAAAAGTAGGGGTAAAATTATCGTTAAATTTATGACTGCGCTCCAAATATTCTTCAAAAAACGTCGAAACTGTCAATTGGATTATGATGTTGCAAAAGATTTTCATTTCAAAAAGACAATCCGCAAAGCACTACAATTTTGGTTCAATAAAACAAAATCCTTAAAAATCTTTAAGAAGAAATCCAGCAATATGATTAGAAGATGGTTTCAAAAATTTGTCATAAATAAAGATCAAAATGCAAAGAAAAGACTGACATGGCGAAAAAGTTGTCGTAATTATACCAAAATTGCTGCAAAGGAACTTTTACGTCAATGGAAAAAGAGGATTCAAATACATTTACATTCGAGGAAACCATTAATACGTAAATCTGTGCATCATTTTCATAAAATTCTTCTTAAAAAATATATTAAGTGTTGGGAAGACTTTCTTCATAGCAAAGATGTTAAAAAGTATGAAGAACACCTTAGTGCTTCGCATTACAACCAAAAGATAGTGAAACCATCATTAGAAAATTGGAGAAAGTATTGTTGTGTGAATAAGCGTCAATATTCTGTCAGTCATATGGCAAAAGTAGCCAACTGGAAAAGGCAGTGTTATTCTATAATTCATCAACTGAAATTAAATGCATTGTTCTGCAAAGATTTACGAGAACAATTCCTCAATGCAAAATTCCACTATGTGAATAAGTGTTTAAAAAAGAGTTTGGAAAACTTCAAAACAAATGTTCAATATCAACGTTTTAATTACCAACAACAAAACGTCGCAACTACCCATTATCATAATCAATTAGTACGAACAGTTTTTAATAAAGTGTTCAAAGTACTACTTCAAGAACATGCGCTTCGTATGGCTAAATTTCTTTCTGTGGTTAATCAAATTTTTCACAAAGCACTATTTCGTGTAGCTCGAAAGCGATTACAATCTTATTTTGAAGATTGGAAGAAAGATACATTAGTGGAAAGAAAAGTTGCATTGAAATTAAAATTTCATCATAAACAATGGTATTATCAAGCTTTTCATAAACTGAAACGTAGATCCAGACAATCTAAACGACTTAAAAGAAAAGTTTATGGATTTATCCAACTAATGCTCTACAAACAACGAAAGCTTGTAGTTAATCAACGGGATAGTCCAAATACTGTTAATATTAGCTTCGATTGTGACATAAGAAGACCACATAGTAATGGTGCAATTTCAAAAGTTCCGAGTGTTGATATGGAAATGCCAATGATTCTCCGAACCAGCAGCTTTAGTGAGAAAATTAATACTTCAAGTAAATCGAAGTCACGTAAACAAATGGTACGAATTGTTTCAAAAGAAGTACCACAATTCAAAAAACCTGCCAATTTTTATCATGATGGTTTACGATTCATGCAATCATTATTGCAGTTGTTGGAAAAGAAGCGTGTTGAAGAAGATATGTTAGAACATGCTCAATTCCATCATGAGATGATGGCCAAACGATTCGTAATTCATCAACTATTCCATTTAAGAAGAAATCGTATTGCAATGGATTTCTTTTTAAAATGTTCATTCAAAAGATTAAAAAGTCAACTTCTCATCAATAAACGGAAATACTCTTTCCTCAAAGAATTGAGCACCCGTAGTACAGGTTTCACTCTTAAACGATATTTGAAGAAATGGACAAATTATCTCATAACCCAATTTGAAAGGAAACATGTGAAAGAAAAACGAAACAAAAGATTTCCAATTTTTCAACAAATTCATTCATTTGAATATTATTGGAATTATCACAAGCGTTTGTTCTTACTGACACTGAAAAAATTAAAGAAATCAAAGAGAAAGACTATTAAAAAATTGGCATATTATGATAATCTTCATTTGTACCATACGATGTATCGCGGATTTCATTCATTAGCACATATCGTTAATCGAAAAAGAAAAGTGAAACGGAATAATTACTTGCTTTCGTTGTTTGAAAAATTGCAAGTAAAGAGAAGAGCAATTCGAGTTTGGCATAATTTAGTGGGAATGAGATTTCTGCATGTTCAAAGGAATCGTCTACATGTTCAGTGTTCAATTGCAAATCAGCCAAGGGGAACTGTTCGTTTTGACCGCCATGTCCAACGGGCTTTCAAATGTCTCTTACAACGTGTTGTTGCACGAAAGGAGAGAGAGTATCTAATGAAACATCCAGAGAAGAGAAAGGAATATCTAATTAAGATGAGGTCTGCGCGAATGAAGAAAGTTGAAGTGATAGGTAATGATACGTTAGATAATAGTGAAGTGAATCCAATTGAATTGGGAAGTGAGAAGTTACAAGCATCTAAAAAAATTCGTGAAAACAAAGCACTTCAATCGATATCTTTATCTCGTGTTAGCATGAAATCTATATGAACATAGCGTATTTTATTTTGAGGAAATGATGGCATATTAATATTCTTATTAATTAATTTAAAGATACAAACATCGATTATTATATTTAAATCAGCGTAATACTTTATATGAAGAGAAAAAAATTAGAACTCAGATGCGGAAACAAACCATCATGGAATCATTACAGTTTATCAAAAGATAAAAAGAAGATTACAATGATTCAGTGTCTATCATTGGTTCTCCTCTCAGCAGTGATTGACTGGAGCTTTTATCATCACTTCTTTGATTGTATGAAGTTTGCTTAGCTGGCAAATAGGTGCGAACGAAGTAGAAATAAGTACCAGCAAATCCTAACACCAAACCTAAGAATGAAGTTACCAGTGCTACGGTCAAGATAAAAGTTGAAGAATCGTCGCTATTATCCACCTCCTGTTGCTTATTAGATTGGCGAATAGTCGCTTTCATGGTAAAAGCATCATAGCATTGCATCTCTTCTACTGAACCACAACTTTGCTCACCATAGTAGTTGAGAATACAATTGGCATAATCCCATGTCCATTTTTGAGCCACACATGTATCTCGACAAGATTTACTTTCAATTTGTTGTCCACAAACTCCCTCTGACCACATTGAGCAAACGGAATCACAGATTGGCTGATAGTCAGTTGTCAATTGCAAAGAAAATTCTGCACACATTGAAGAAGATGATGTAGTATCCTGAGATGTTAAGTACCAATCTTGTTGAATGTTATCACTACGACAGTCAGTTTGTGCACCAATACCAAGACGGAAATCTCCACTTTCCAAAATGTATTTGCTTTCAACGCCAACAAACTCCAAATCTTTTGCGGTAAGATCATCAAAGACAATAGTTTTACTTTCTCCGGGGGCAAGATCAACTTTGGTGAATCTGTAAGAAAGGTATCGAGGGAAAGAGAGAATGGGAGTATGTATGTATATATATATATGAGAGAGAGAGAGAGAGAAAGAAAGATAGTGAGCAACAATTATAAACTAATTTCAACATTACGTACCTTTTCAACAATTTATATTCTGGAGTAACACGACGGTACATGTCATATACAAATAACAAGACACTGTGTTTTGCAACGTACTTATCACCAGTGTTTTTAATTGAAACTGAAACCTTCAAAATATCATTCTCATTGATAACAAGAGACTGACTTTGTTCCAACTCGCCATTCATTGGACGATAAGCTTTAACAAGAAGATTTGAATACTCGAAATTAGTGAATGATAAACCTTCACCAAAGGCAAACTCCATTTCGCAAGGAATGTATGCAGTGGAATGGAATCCCGTAGACACTGTGCATTGGTCACTATTCTTACGATGATATGGATACATAGTATCAGTAGGATGACGTGGATAACTGAACGGTAATCGACCAGATGGTGAGAATTGTCCGGCCAAAACTTCAGCGACAGCTTGTCCACCCAAAGGACCTGGTTCATAAGAAAGGACCACTGCCTTAGAAGCAACAACTGCGTCATGTATCAAGCGTGGTCTACCTTCCACCATAACTAAAATGACAGGCTTCACGGCAGAGAGTTCCTTTACATAATCAATTTGACCTTGAGGTAAAGTCAAGTCATCAATATCACCAGGTTTTTCTGCATAAGTTCCTTCTCCAAGACATACAACAACATAATCAGCATTTACTGCAAGTTCTTTGGCTTTATTCATATCTACCGCAGACAAGTCTGTTGCATCTACAGTTGGTCCACCTTCAAAATAGATCACTTCACCATCAAAAATCTTTTCATTCTGTAAACCAGTAAGAATTGTGCCACGACGAGAAAACTCACTTTCGTCATAACCACCTTGCCAATGTAATGCCCAGCCACCAGTTTGACTGATAGCTGAGTCACAAGTTGGTCCTGTTAATAAAACTTTGCTACCTTTTGTGAGAGGAAGAATGTTGTCTTCATTTTTCACTAATGTGATGGATTCACGTGCAGCATTCAAAGAAACTTCCCAGTCACTTTCTTGACCAACCGTTGAAACAATAGGATCAGTTAAAGAAATTACTGGATTATCAAATAGTCCTAATGCTTGTTTAACTTTTAATATTCTTCGAACTGAATCGTCGATCCGAGAAATTGGGATCTCTTGCTTCTTTACCAAATCCAAGAGATTATCGTAGAAACTATTGTCCAAAGGAACCATTGACATATCGATAGTGGTCTCTTCCATTGCTAATTTCACTGCATCTCTCATAGTAGCAGAAACTAAATGCCAATTGTGTAAGTTTTCAATTTCAGCATAATCAGTAACAAGAAAGCCATTATTAAACTTCATTTGCTTTCGCAAAAGAGTCGTGAGGTAGTCCTTTGAACTCACCATAGGGACACCACCAACTTCTTGATATGATTCCATACCAGTCATAACACCAGCATCAATAGCAGCTTGGAAAGATGGCATGTAGAGTTGTCGCAAGATGCGGTCAGGCAATTGTACTGGAGATCGATCATGTCCATTGTAAGGGATCGAATACGCAATAAAGTGCTTCATACAAGCAGCTGTTTGCTTAGGAAAGCTATTGTCATCCTTAGACACTTGAAGGCCTTTGATAATCGACGAACCCATCGCAGCGGCGAGGTAAGGATCTTCACCAAACGTTTCCGGAAAACGAGCCCAAGCAGGTTGCAGACCAAGACCCAAAACTGGAGCAAAAATCCAAGGTATTCCACCAGCGCGAGTATCCTTTGATGTAATTTCTCCTGCAGAATATGCTAGGGAAGGGTTAAAAGTTGCTGCAAGATTTATGGCTTGCGGCATTAAGGCAGCATTCTTAATAAATGTGGCGCCGTGAATAGAGTCAATTCCATAAATAACTGGAACCCGTCCAGTGGTCAATTCTGTGGCATATTGTTGAATATGAATGATCAAATCACGCCATTGCTCAGCAGACCAGCCCGTAACACCTTGAACAGGTCCACCAGAGAATGGGCTGTTCAAAACGGAACCAATCTCATATTTCAAGATATATTCTTTTAACTTTGGATAATCAACCTCACTGGTCCCAGGTTTCATAAAAAGGCTAATATCCAATTGGACCATTTGGCCAATCTTTGCCTCCAATGAGAGAGACTGTAACAATGCTTCTATCTTTGCTTCATTATCTTCCAAAGAGTGGCGGCGGATCTTGGAACTCGTACCGGTTGTCTTCAAGCGAATAGAGAATACGCTATGAACTAAGCAAAAAGCGACAATAAAGCACACAAAAAGCTTGAACATGACTACTCAAATGGGATGAGACCAAAAGGACATAAAATTGATTAAAAAGAAATTCTACGCTCAGTCATTGTGTCATTCATTGTCACATGTGGCATCTGCTTCAACAACAATATTTCGCTGCTGTTCATCGTGGGTTACACTTAATTCTCCTGGTCATCCCTGCTGCTCTGCCCTCTGCGGCGCCTGTGCGCCTGCTGCTGCTGCGCCTGCGCACGGCGCCACAAGTAGGTATTCCATATTTATTATTATCATTCATGGAAGTGACTGACCGACATTGAAGTTGGGTTTACTCTAATGACGTCAATTCCTACCACACAACATCAACAAAGTAGTCGTGGTAATGAACAACAGGACGTAGTAGCAGACTCGTTCATGAATATTGTTGGTGCCTGGACAAAAGCTGGTATATCAAGTTGTGTCTATATCAAAATACCGTCGTGCAAAGTTGACTTGTTATTGGATTGCGGAATCTGTGAACCGCAAACTCTCTCAGCACAGTTCGTCTTCATTAGTCATGGGCATATGGATCATGCTGGAGCATGTATTTCCCATGCGCGTGCAAAGGCATTGAGTTCGGCTCCTTCCACTTATTATATTCCCAGTGCTATCAAGGATGCATTTCTTATGGCTAAACAAGGGTTTGAAGCCATGGATGGTCATGAAATTCCGATGAAAATAGTTGAAGTCAATCCAAATGATGAAATAACTTTGTCTGCATCGTTAAAAGTAAGAGTCTTTGCAACGGAGCATCGAGTGCCTTCTCAAGGTTTTGCATTTTTCCAAACGAAACGTGGGACTCTATTGCCTGAGTACCAAGGTATACCAGGACCAGAGCTTGGTAAGTTGAAGGCAAAAGGGGTGGAGATATTAACACCAGCAATAGAGAAATTAGAACTTGTTTACACAGGAGATACAACTTTTGAAGGTTTATTGAACAGTCCTTTCCATGACATTATTTTTCAAGCTCCAATATTAATAACTGAATTGACATATCTTAATGGAGAGAGAACCAATGCTGGAAAGTATAAACACATTCATATCGAAGATATTCGTGAACATGAAGATAACTTTCACAATCATCAAGTTATCTTTGTTCATATTTCTCAAAAGTACTCGATCAGTCAAGCAATTGAATTGTTGAATTCTCAATTATCGAGGGAATTCCTCTCCAAAGTGAAAGTTTCGTTGCATTCTTTTGGTGCTAATCAAGTTTTAACTGATCCGTTAGATAATCGTTGGGTTCCGAGAAAGCGTATGCCTGGTTGGGGATGGTCGAATGCAGGACATCAGCAGTCATCCTATCGCAATGAGCATGTTGTGCACCCGAATGCTCGCAATGTTAATCACAGCTATTACAATAGTCATCAGTTTGACCAAGTTCCACCCGAACCTCGCAGTGGAGGTAGCTGGAGAGGAGGACATACGGTGCGCGAGAATGATTGCTCAGGTGGTCGAGGAAGACGTGGTCGAGGAAACAACAACAGGAAATAGATTTGTAAATAGTAGAGATTTGAATGAAGATAAGATTGTACAAATATACATATTGTATAATTAGATGATGTACATGATGTGGTACTGTCTCAAAATAAAACCCTGACATGTTAAATGGCTTAACTTAATAGAGATAACATGTAATGCAAATAAATTGAGATAGCGAAAAACAAATGTCAACACAGCTAACTCTCAAAAGTGGGGATAATATTAGCTCATATCATTGCCAACATTTCTTAACGTTTCAGGAATGCTACTGAAAAAAGGATGATTCTTTGCTTGCTGAGCAGTTACACGACGTGTTGGATCATAAACCAACATGGATTGTAACAGATCTAGACCTTCATCATCTAACTTGGGAACTAAACTATGAAGGTTCTCAGGGGCAGGATACAGTGGGAAATTATCTTTCCAATCAGGCAATTCACTGACTCCCGGGAATGTTGTTTCAGTTGGAGTACCTAGATGTCGGAAAATTGTATCCAACTGAGTATCTTCAGAAGTACCTTTAAACAGCGGTGTACCATTCACCATCTCCGCAAAAATACAACCAATACTCCACACATCAACAGGTGTAGAGTATTTTCTTGAACCCAATAACACATCAGGTGCACGATACCAAAGAGTTACCACTTCATGAGTATAGCTGCGCACAGGAATACCGAAAGCACGAGCCAGACCAAAATCTGCTAATTTCAAATCACCTTCACGATTAATTAATAGATTTTGTGGTTTGAGATCCCGGTGTAATACACGATGATGATGACAATACGCCACTCCAGTGAGAAGTTGAAATAAAAACGATTTCACCACCACTAAATCTAATCCACCTTCACACACATCCAAATATTTCTTTAAATCTTGATCTAAATATTCAAATACTAAAGTTAGCTTTCGCTCAGCGTGAACAACGTCAAACAAGCTAAGAGAGAGAGAGAGAGAGAGAGAGAGAGAGAGAGAGAGAGAGATAAAATCGATTTTCATTTTTGATCAATAAATCTTACCGAACAATATTAGGGTGTCTCAGTTCTTTCAGTAATGAGATTTCACGAATTGCAGTGGAGGGAATACCCTCATCTTCAGCTTCCAAACGAATCCGTTTTAATGCAATAATTTTCCCACTTTTTCGATCCTTAGCCTTGTATACAACACCATAAGTACCCTCTCCAATCTTCTCTAACTTCTGATATCTCTCCATTCTTATCTTTCTATTTTCAAAAAAATACCTCCCTTCGATAAGAGATTATGACGAGAACAACAACGCTGCACTAATGTGGAATCGCTATCTCCTCTCCAAGCAACTTTATTGGGAGCTACAAATGCGTAATATACCTTTTCTTAGTAAGTATAGTGAATAATCTTTTCCAAACCCAGAAGCCTACGTCAATCTATTGTAGAATTTGTGATGTATTTATTAAACTTTTGAACAGAAAAATCCTCCGAATCCCAATGTGGCAACCGGAATCGGGCATCGCCGGCGAATCTCCTGGGCCAATCATCTCCTCTCCTGAAATTACGGAATTGCGTAAATACTTCTGATTATTACCGCCGGTGTGGTTTGTGATAAAATACTTATTAGGCCTTATATTATACAAATATATTATGTATAACCAATAATCAATACAGTTAATCTATGTTAATGAATTCAATTACAACGACAATCTCACACTAAGCAATCGAATGCTCCAAACAAAACATCCCATACCCATAATAAATAAAACTTCATATACAAACATGTCCCACATCCAGATTAGGGATTCAATCATAAAATACAACCAAACAATCGAAACAGGATATTATTGACTATTTACGCCGCATCACAGCAATAGGAGAGTACACCGGGACGGCAGTAGAGGAACTTGCGGGAGCTGAACGAGTAGAAATTCCTTCATTTCGATTGAATTCTGAACGATAATCATCGTCGTCATCAATGTCATCAAAATAGTCGTTAGATTTTTGACTTTTGGATCTACCAGTCTGAGAATGGTTATTGTGGACATGATTGTCCACAGATCGAGACTTCCCATTCACACCACCATTATAAAATCTGGTTCCATTGGAAGCGATTGTAGATGCAATCACTCCGGATGGAATTCGAGTGATATTTTGATTATTGGAATAATATTCAGCAGCATCCCAGTCGTAAGATGATGATCGACTTACCACGCTATTCATTCTAGGAGCACCGTTGCTTGACCTAATTTGCATATTATTGGCATTAGCAATATCTTTTGCTCTTGCGTTTCCTTGCATCAAGATCATTCTCGAGTTTGCAAGGCATGAATTACTTGTTGATTCCTCAATATCAAAGATTGTCCGTCCTGTTTTGTCCGATCCCCCAATCCCAAAGTACGGATTCATATTGTTACCTTGTTCTATTAGGAGAGATATTAGACGAGATGAATCAGGACTTTGATCGGATGGAACACTGGCCATCGCTTCGCAAAGTAAAAATATGGAATTTCTCCCACGGTCATCTTCCACCGCTGGGTTCAAACCATCTTCTAATGCACTCTTAAGCAATGCACGATATGTGCCACTTTCTTCTCGATATGGAGGAAATGCAGCAAGCAACAGATGCAGCTGAGAAATTCCTCCGGGTGCCCTCCAATTGGGGTCCCATCTCGAACCTAAACCACTAATTAAATCGCATATAAAATTGACATCAGAAAACTAACCTGATTTAATTAACATCTCGGCAGCCTTTATCCAAACTTTCCTACCTGTAAGCCTGGTTCGCTCCTTATCATTATGTGTCTTTGATTTTGCTCGGGTTCCATCGTCCAAAGGAGAGTATGATTCACCTTCCATTCCATCTAAAGTGCTGTTCACCTGAGGCCACCCGCTGTTCCAACCCATGGAATCACCTCCAATTTGATGAGCATGTGCAATCAAGCCTGCACCAAGAGAAGTGGTGGATGCCCCACGGAGAAGTACCAATGCTAATGGCGTTAAGAGTAGATTTTGCTGATTTTTGACGTTGGGATTTGCACCAGCAGCTATTAATGCTTCAATAACATCAGCAGACGCTGTTCGAACTCTGAAAAGTAAATATATAAGATTCAGCGGTAAATTACGACAAGAATAAATTTTACCGTTTGCACTCTGAATGAAGAGGGGTATCTCCCTCCTTATTGACCATGGAAGGGTTCGCCCCACGATTAAGCAAGCATCGAACTACAGCGGTAATACTTTTTGAAGTACAAACTGGAATTGCCTTATGCAGAACATTGTTACCAGCGTGATCCACAGCATTTATATCAGCACCAAGCTGAACTAGTACTTCCATGGTGGCAACAAGAAGTTTCTCACTGCCATGGAAATGTAGTCCTGATATTGCTCGATGCAACGGAAGAACAGACCTTGTAAGATCATGCCAAAATTCAGATTGCAAATCCTCCCCTTTTGATCGGACAATTGCCCGAATCCCTTGTACATCACCATCCAATATTGCTGCAATCAATTGATCAGTTGGAGAGGCGCGAAGACTAGGTGACGACCATGGTTGGTGTCCGCGACTATTAGAGCTCTTCCCAGGCTTTGTAACCGGTGCATCTTCAAAATAGGGACGTTGCGCATCAGCTTCCATATCAGATGTGGCGTGGGCTAAAACCTTCAAAGGAGTTTTTGCAGCAATCTTTTTCGGTGTATCCGGGGGTGATTTTGGTGGCGATGCTGCCCTCGCTAAATTCAAATCCAAATCTTGAAGTAACACGCCATGCTTTTGTTTCCAAAGATCAGGCAAATCCTGAACCAAATCCATAAATTTCTTTTGCATTTCTACGATTGTAACAAATGTGAAATTTCTGGGTAAAACTAACGGAAATGGTATTACCTTGTAGTTGAGATTCTGTAGATTTACCGGAAGCCTGTGTTTGAATCATTTGAACAATCAAATCCATTTGATTTCTAATTGAATTTTGGTGATCTTCTTGTAATTCCTTGCGTTGTTTTTCGAGGGCATCTTGCAAGGCACGCTCAAAAGCCTCTTGCATGGAGATGATATCTTTTTGGTGCTCTTCTCTGCGCTGAAGCTCAAGACCTTGAGAATCCTCGAGCTTAAATAAAACATCTTTCAACTGATTTTCCAGTTTATCATTTTCCAATTCCATAGCTTTCAAATCTTTTTGAGCTGCAACCAATTGAGATCGAACTGCAGAAAGTTGTTGCTGGAACTCATTTTGAATCGCTTCCCTTTCATCTTGGAACTTATCTTCCATTGCTCGTTGGATGCGATCTTGTGTATCGCCCTGCATTTTTGTTAATTTGTCAGAAAGTCTATCAATTTCAGCCTTTAATCCATCACAATTCACCAAAGCATCATCCAGAGCCAGACATTTCTCCAGGTACTTTCTTTCCTGATCTTTGGAACGATGTTCGAAGTTTTCAATTCGTTGCTGATACGATTTACTCTCAAGCTCATAATTATTTGCCAACTCTTGAATATGTAAACTTTCGTTCTTCTTCAGCATCTCGATAGTTTTCAATTGCTGATTCTTCAGCTCTGCAATAATTGCTTCATTGTCATTGATAGCATTCGCACGCGTCGATTCCACTTCTTGCTTATATTTCTCCAGTTCCTTTTCCATCAGAACCAATTGTTGATCCGCCGATTCTCTAGCCGCGCGTTCGCGATTTAGATGCTGCTGCAACTCTTGCAGTGCAATATTATCACTATCCTTCATATTTTCCATATCTTGCTTCAAATGTTTCACATTTTCAGCATGTTTGACGAGAATTTCTTCGATCTTTTCCTGATTATTCGCTTCTAACCTCTTTATGGCTTCATTTTTTGCAGAGAGTTCTGCTTCTTTTGCCAATAAAGATGTCTGATATTGCTTTTCCATTTGAGATAGTTTGTTTTCCGCTTCATCGGCAATTTGGGATAATCGATCTTTGAGATTAACTATCTCATTCATCATATTTTTCTTCAGCTTTTCGATTTCATCACGGTGATGTGTTTGCAGATCTTGGAACTCAATTTCTTTTTTACGGCACATGATTTCAATATCTTCCGCTGCTTTAGATACTAAAGAAGTTTTCTCCGTCTCCATCTTACTCTCCAGAGCAGCCAACCGTAGGTCATAAGAAGTCTTAAGATCTTCTTTATCTTCCAGAAAACTTGCTTGAAGTTCTTCAATTTTTAATTTAAAAGCGTTTTCTCTTTCTCTCAAAACTTTGGCAGCATCCCGTCGCTGCTCTTCTACAGACATTTCCCACTGATGACGTTCCAAATCAAATTGATATTTCAGTTCTTGAATCGCTTGATTATGTTTTTCTCTCAAATCAACAACATTTCTTTGCAATTTAAAATCATCAGATTTGACAATCTCGTCTATTTCACTTTGTTTCAGCGATTCCAACTCCTTCAGTTCACGATTGTGCCGACCTAGCATCTCTGACTTTTCACGAGCGAAATCTTGAACGATTCTTTCTTTGCTTTCTTGCTCATGAACTAACGCTGTTTGCAACGATTCCATCTCGAATTGCTGCTTCCGTTGGCTCTTCGCAATGTCCTCTTGCTGTTTCTTTAGATTTTCAAAAGTTTCTTCATGTTTATTACGGACTTGGATTAACTCTTCTTCCAACGAACGAATTTTCCCTTGATATTTTTCAACTAAGGCTGTTGTATTCTTTGAATGTTCAGAACGCATCTCTTCCAGTTTTCCAAGCCACATATCATCACATTGCTTCTTAATTTGATCAACTTCATCACGATATGATTGCTTAGTTGATGAGAAGCGTTCCTTCAGTTCTGTCAACTGCCCAACCAAAGCTTCATTCTGCTTACCCAAATCAATTTCAATCTGATCACGAGCTTTCAGCGCCTTCTCTAATTGGCTTTTCAAATCATTGAGGTCTCGCTGTCGAGCTTCTTCTTTGCGTCGATTTTCAGAGAGAAGGTCTTCCGTCTCTTGTCCATATTCCAGTCGTAATTGCTCTTGCATCGCCTGCATCTGCAACTTATGATTTGATTTCAAGGAATTTTCAAGTTCGCTCATCTGAACCTTTAATAAAGATATTTCTTTCTGGTGAACCTCGTCCTGAGCTTCTCTCTGCAGTTTATACTGTTCTAACATATCCACCTTTTCCTTACTGTATTTAGCCGTAGAATCGAGAATCGACTGAGTTGCTTCATTCAGTTTTGTCTCCAAGTCAGCAAGTTGAGAGACTTTCGAAGATAGCTGAGCCCGGTAATCATCATGAAGTCTAGATATTTCATCTTCTCTACTGCGTCCGAAGCCTAGGCGAACATGCTCTAGCTCTTCGTTGTGGCGGCTTCGGAGGTCATCCAAATCTTTTTGGTATCGGTCCTTCAAGGAAGATTTCAATTTGGCAATATCATTTCGATAATCTTCCTCACGAGCCCTGCCTTCTTCTTCGCTTGATACCTTCAACCGCTCAATTTGACCTTTCAATTTAGAAATTTCATTTGTATACTTGGTGGTGGTTGCAACCATTTCCTCTTCAAACTCTTTTTGCTTTTCATCCAACTTCAATTGAAGGAGTTCATCATATTTAGATTTTTGTTCTATCCTGAATAATGACTCTTGCGACAAATGCATTGAATGATCGTCCAAAGTTTGACGCAACTTTTCTCGCAGTGATCTCACCTCTTCCTTCATGTTATTCAGAGAAAGGTCATGCGCCTCTTCTAATTGGGTACGTTGTTTAGACATTTCTAAACTATGAGTCGCTATCAGTGCCGTAATTTCTTCTTGATGTTGGCTTTCCCGCTCTGAAATTTCCCCTCGAAATTTTTCTAATTCCGATCTGGATTTTTCCATCATTTCTTTTTGTTGTTCAAAAAGAGCAGAATTCAACTCGTCTCTATGGAATGAGCTCATTTGCTTAATTTGCTGATTTAACTCAGCTATTAGATTTTCCTTTTCCGTAAGAAGAGCAGAAAAAGTCTTCTCCAATTCCTTAATGTTCTTTCCACTTTCTTCCAGCAAAAATGTTCTGCTAGCTTGCAGTTCTTCTTCGTGATGCGCAATCAGCTCCGAACGTTGCGTAGACAAAGCCTTCTCTATTGCAATCATTTTGCTTCTTTCAAACTCATCCGACAATTTACTAGTAAGAGATTCCCGCTCTTTCATGACTGCAATCTGGATCTCTCGTGCAATTGACTCTTCCAAGGTTTGCTTGAATTCAAGTTGAAGAACCTCAATCCTTTTTCCGAACTGCTCGTCTTTCCGAATCAATCGTTGTTCAAACTCCTTTTCAAGCTCTACTATTTTCTCATCATTCATAGCTGCATGCTGTTTGTTGGTTGCAGATAATCTCTTGATGATTTCCGATTTTTCAATTTCCCATTCTTGCTCCTTTTCTTGAAGAATATTCGCATATGCTTTCTCCAATTCTTGCTTTTGTTTCATCAAAGATTTTCGAGATTGATCATCAAATTCCACCTGCAATGCCGTTGCTTGGTCTCTCAAAGCTTCTTGCAAGTGCAACAACGACCTCTTTTCTTGGTCGTCCAGGGCAGTTAACTTTTCTTTTTCTAATCTTTGAGATAATTCATTGATATTGCTTTGTAACACTTCACTGGCAGAAGAGTTCAATCGATCAATCTCAAGTTTGTGATTTGCGAGAAGCTGGGTTAATTCTTGAGATGCTGAATTTAGTCTACTTGAAAGCTCCTCCTGATGGTTTGCTTTTAATTTCGAAATGACTTCCTCAAAATGAACCTTTGTGTTAGCAAGTTCTCCTTGATAGAATTCTTCCTTTTGCTTTAATGTCAAAATATGGGCATCTTCTAAATTCTGAATATCCCGACCATAATGCGATCGCACATCATCCAAATTAGCCTGAAGAGTCGTTTTAAACATCATCTCGAGCTGATCCTTTTGCTCCCGCAAACCTGCTTCATACTTCAAGTCAAATAGGGAACTTAATTCAGCAGTCAACGACTCTTTAGAGGCTATCAACTCGTGTTTCTTCTGTGACGAGAGCTCTAATTCTAGAGCTTGAAGAGCGTTTTCCAAATCTCGCTGATGTTTTAGTTCGAGTATTGCGATAGCGGACTTGTGTTGGGAATCCAATTCCTGGACACAACTAGAAATTTCCTCATTAAAAATCTCACGCATTCCAGCCTCCACCTGCAAAATTTTTTCACGATGCTGTTGTTCTCTTTCTCGCATTTCATTTTCCATTCCTTCCAAAGCAGCCTGTTTTGAAAACTCCATGGTAGACATGGCTTGCTCATGTAGTCTCTTCATTTCTTGAATCTCATTGTTATGCGATTCAAGTTTCTCTGAAATTATTTTTTCAAATTCAGACATCAACGTAGCCTTTTCTTGATCCTTGGCGGCCTGAGTTGCTTGTAAATCTACCTCAAGACGGAATATTTC